>PVBE010517426.1_pt1 | contig 21458 bp, 5 predicted proteins | sample 1631181 | NCBI WGS metagenome assembly PVBE01 (sample SAMN08397723, study PRJNA350692) | Marine metagenome, whole genome shotgun sequencing project. | isolation source: water | place: Pacific Ocean | collected 2012-04 | reverse complement strand
GGGGGGGGGGGGCGGCTGAGGGCGAGGATCGTTTGGGCGAGGGAGTCGGCCAACTGCTGTCCCTGCGAGGCGAAGGCCAGGTACTCGCCGTGAGCCGCCGTCGTCGCCGTTGCCGCGGCCATCGCCCCCGTCACCAACCCCGCCACCGCTGAAACAACCCCGGCCTCGCGGCCCTCATCCGGTTTCCCAGTTTCCCAGTTTCCCAGTTTCCCAGCCAACTCCGGCCGACCAGACCCCCGCGGCACCGCCGGCACCGGAGCATCCACCCGCCCCCCAACCGTCACCGGCACCACCGGCTTCGTCGAGCGCTCACGCCGCATCCACACGCCGGAGTCCTCGCCGTAAATCCCCTCGAGATCGATCGCCACGCCCGCCCGCACCAGCTTCGCGGCACACCGCAGCAACGCCAGCCAGCCATCGACCCCGCGCTGGCACGCGGCCACAGCGACGTGCGGGCGGTCTCCGAGGATCCGGTCGATCATCCGGCAGCACGTCCCTTGCGGGCCGCCTTCGACGAACACCCTCACGCCGTCGGCGTAGGCCTGCTCGATCGTCTTGGACCAGTCCAGCCCCGCCGTCGCGTTGGCGTGCACCGAGTCAGCGGCGGCCTCGCTGGTGAGCTCGTACGAGGCTCCCGCGTTGCCGGAGTAGTACCGAACCCCCTCGGGAGGGGTGACCGGGAGCACGTGAAGCTCCCGGTACGCATCCGCTACCGGGTCGAGCACGTCGCTGTGCACCGTCGGCACACCCACCAGGGGCACCGACGCCGTCGCCCCGAGCGCCTCGGTCACCGCCTCGATGTCCGACCGGGGTCCGCCGATCACACACTCGTTGGGGGCGTTCACGATCAGCAGCCGTGAGTTCCCCGTGAGTGCTGCACGGACCTCCTGTGCGGGTCGATCGACGACCACCGCAATCCAGTCCGGCGTGTCGGTTCCGTAGACCTCCCGGGCGACGGTGCAGGCACCCACCAGCTGGTCCACGAACAAGCGTGAGTCGAGCACGCGGCGGTACATCAGGTCGCGCTCACGCCACCCTCGCGAGGCGAACAACCCCGCCGATTCGCCGAGGCTGTAGCCGATGACGGCGGCCGGGTTGACCCCCAGCTGCCGCAGCGCGGTCCCCACCGTGATGCCGTGAGCGACCTGCCCGAAGATGATGCGTCGGGCGTCCGCCTCGAGCTCCGCTTCGGCGTCCGCCTCCCAGCCCGCCGTCCAGTCGGCGCGCCACGGAGTGAAGCCGTCGGAGCTCAGCTGGCTGGCGAGCAGGCCCGTCTGGCCCTCGAGCTCGTCGTGGAGCGCCGGCGACGCCGCCAGCAGGGACGCGCCCATGCCCACGTAGTGCGTGCCGGATCCGGGGAAGACCCATGCGACCTCCCCTTCGACTTTCGGCACCGGAACGCCGGGGCGCTCGATTCGCTGGAGCAGGGCCTCGACGGACTCACCGGCAAACGCCTCTGCGCCCGCGTCTCCGCGCCGTCGGTACCACCGGGCCGCGGCCTCTTCGACGCCAACGCCGGCATGCTCCCGGAGGAAGGCTCGCAGCGCGTCGAGTTCGTCGCGGTTCGCGACCACGATTCCGGCCGGCCGTGGGCCCATCGGAGCCGACGTCGAGTCCACGCCTTCGAGCACCGCGTGCATGCGGTTTCCATCCAACGCTGCGCCGCTGACGCCCGCTCGCCGGGGACCGTCGGAGGAGTCGTGGATCCAGGCCTGTCGAGTCGGCAGCGCGTGCAGCCCCGACGCCTCCCAGGCCGGGATGTCGGCGCCCGCCTCGAACCCCGCGGTGGCGGGAAGGGTCTTGTGGTGCAGGGCCAGCGCCGCACGCACGAGGCTCGCCATGCCGCCCGCGGCGCCGGGATCGCCGACCACGCTCCGCACCGCCGCGAGGGCGTGCCGGGGATGCTCGACAGGGCCCGAACTTACGGCGTGAGCGATGGACTGCACTTCACTGGCGTCCGCGTCCGGGTCGCCTCCAGCGGCGGCTTCGAACAGCCCCGCGGAGCTCGGCTCAGCGCCCACCTCGGTCCAGGCCCGGGCGATCGCGTCGTCCCACGAGGCCGCGCTGCCGATGCCCTGCACGACGGCGTAGACCCGGTCGCCGTCGCGGGTCGCGTCGCTCAGCCGCTTGAGCACCACCGCAGCCGCGCCTTCCCCGGGCACGGGTCCGTCGGCGCGGTGATCCAGGGGCCGGGCGGTGCCGGTGCGGGACCAGGGACGGAGCCGGTCTGTGCCCAGGACGGCGCGCACGTCGCCGGCCAGGTCCACGGCGCCCGCGATCATCGCGTCGGTCTCGCCCCGCTGAAGCATGCGGGCAGCGACCTCCAGGCTGCGCAGCCCGCTGGCTTCCTCGGAGCTCACGGCGAAGCTCGGTCCGCCCAACTTCAGCTCACGGGCCACCCGGCTGGCGGCGATCGAGCCCAGCGCGCCCATGGTGCGGGTGCGATCCAGCAGCGGCCCCGCGGCCTGCTCCAGGGCCTCGGTCCAGTCCCGAAGCTGCGCGTCGTTCAGGTCGATCCCGAGGGCCTCGGCCTGGCGGCGGGCCCAGGGGTGCAGGCTCCACGCGAGGTGGAAGCTCGTCGTCTCCAGGTCCAGCCCCAGCCCAACGATCACGCCGGTGCGGAGCGAGTCGCCCAGCGCAGCGGTGCAGTCCTCCACCGCGTCGGCGGCGGTCTGCAGCATCAGCAGCTGCTGCGGCAGCGTGCCCGGCACCTCGTTGGGGGCGATGCGGAAGCGGCCGATCTCCACGTCGACCCGCTCGACGTACGCGCCGGGCAGGTCCACCAGATCGCCCGCGGTGCGGCGGAACCACGCGGAGTCCTCGACCCCCTTCCACCGGTCCGCCGGGCGAGGCCCGACCGCCGAGGTGCCGTCCAAAGCGGCGCGGGTGAAGGCGTCCGTCGAGTTCAGGCTCCCGAACCGCGCGGCGAGCCCGACGATCGCGATCGGCTCCGCCTCGGGGGCCGGCGGGTCGCGGAGCACCGCGATGCCCTCGTCGGGTCCGCGCCACTCCTCCACCAACAGGTGAGCGTCGATGCCCCCAAAGCCGAAGGCGGACACCGCGGCCCGACGGGGACGGCCCGGGTCGGCCCACGGGCGGGGCGCATCCAGCACCTCCAACGGGCCCGCGGCGAGCTCGGGGAGCGCGGTGGCGGGATCGAAGTTCGCCGTCGGCGGCAAGGTGCCGTGCTTCAGGGCGAGCAGCACCTTCATGAACCCAGCCGCCGCCGCGCCCGTGAGCAGGTGGCCGACGTTGGACTTCACCGAACCGATCACCGCCGGCGAGTCTCCGAACATCGCGCTGATGCTGGCCAGCTCGGTCCGATCCCCAGCGGGGGTGCCGGTGCCGTGGCACTCCACCAGATCCACCTCCGCGGGGCTCCAGCCGGCCTGACCGTAGGCGCCCGCCATGGCCCGGGTCTGCCCCTCCGAGTCGGGCGCCAGCAGGCTCCCGCCAACGTCGTTGGCGAGGCCGACAGCCGCGATGAGGCCGGCGATCTCGTCGCCATGGGCGAGGGCATCGTCCAGCCGCTTGAGGAGGAAGATGCCGGCCCCCTCCCCCACCACGAGGCCGTCGCCCCGGGCATCGAACGGGCTGCAGGTACCGGTGGGCGACAGGGCGTGCAGCTGGCTGAAGCCGAGGTTCGTGTAGAGGCAATCGGCGCGGTTGACGCCACCGGCGAGCACGGCGTCGACGCGGCCCGCCCGCAGGTCCTCGCAGGCGAGGTGCAGCGCGTACAGCGAGCTCGCGCAGGCCGCATCCAGGGTGTAAGTGCCGCCGCCGAGGCCCAGCCCCTGCGCCAGCAGCGCGGCGGGGAGGCCAGTGACGTAGCGGTTGCGCGGGTCCGTCCCCAGATCTTCGTCGCTGGCGGCGGGCACGACCGCGCCGGTGACGCGCTCGTGCAGGGGCTGGCCGAGCACCTCGCGGGTCAGCCGGGAGCTCGTCTCCGTGGGCAGTGCGATGTTGGCCAGGACCACCGAGACGCGGTCCCGGTCGAGGCCCTCGGTCGCCGCTCCGTTCCACGCGTCGGTGCCGACCCGGAGGACCAGCCGAACGAGCGGGTCGAGCCGATCGACGTCCGCATCCCCCAGGTCCAGGTCCGCGGCCGAGCCCAGATCGAAGTCGTCCAGGAAGCAGGCCCGGCTGGTCAGCACACGCCCCGGCGGCGCGGGTGCGGGGGCCAGTAGGTCGGCGGCAGCGGTCGGCCAGCGGTCGGGCGGGACCTCGACCGCGGTGCTCCGCGCCTCTGCGATCAATCGCCAGAACGCATCGAGGTCCGGGGCTCCGGGGAAGAGCCCCGCCATCGAGACGACGGCGATCGGCGAGCGAGGCACGGCGGGGCCTCAGGCGGTAGCGGCGTCGTTGCCGAAGGCCGGCACCAGCGACTCGCTGACGGTGCAGCGCACGCCCTCCATGCGGGCGACGAGGGTGCCATCGGCGTTGTCGACGAGGTCGACGTCGAAGTCGACGTTGGCACCTTCGCCGGCGCTCACGGTGAAGTGCCCCCGCACCCCCGCAGCCGGCCAGCGGTCGCGGAACTGCACGAAGCGCCCGACGCGGTTGGGCAGGCAGGGCGAGCCGCGCTGCTCCCAGCACCACAGGATCATCGACTGCAGGGCGCCGTCGACGGCCAGCGGGTCGGTCGTCCAGTCACCGCGCTCGCCGATGATCCACTCGGACGGCTTGGGCGCCGCCTTCAGGTCGGCGTCCATCGACGAGTCGGACATGCCGCCGATCTGCTCGATGGCGCGGAACCGGCGCCCGTGGAAGAGGCGGCGGCTGTAGGACTCGTCCACCGACAACGAGTAGGCCGTAAGGCCCCCGTTGGTGACGCGGGCATCCGGCGCGGGCTGGCGGTCGCCCACGAGCACGGTGGCGCGGGCGCGAACCCGGCCGTCCGAATCGTGAAGCTCGGCGTTGAAACGTCCCTCGCCATCAGCCGCGAGCGCGACGGCGGCGCCGATCGGGCCGTGGTCGAGCACGATCCCCTGCAGGACCTGCAGCCCCTCCACGGCGAGCACTTCGCGACCCGGCGCGGCCCGCTTGGCCGCCGCGGCGAACCACTCGAGCATCATCGCCATCGGCACCACGGGGCTCCCCGAGAGCTGGTGGTCGGACAGGTACAGGTGCGTGGCGGGGTCGAGTTCGAGCTGCTCGGTCGTGCTCGCGGGAGCGGCTTCGGACACCGACTCGGCGAGGCCGACCCCGATGAGCGACTCGGAGGCTGCTCCGGTGGCGAGGATCTCGTCCACGAAGTGCTGCGCGCCGGCCTCGATCCCGATGAGGCCGATCCCCTCACGCTGGAACTCACGCTTCAGCGCGGGCGTGACCATGCCGCCCTCCCACGGGCCCCAGTCCAACGCGGCGAACCGGGTGTCGGGGTGGGCGGCCGCACCGTGGGCCATCGCCGCGGCGAGCACCTCGTTGGCCATCGCGTAGTCGACCTGGCCGCGCCGTCCGAAGCGGCCGCTGACCGACGTGAAACAGGCGAAGAAGCGGAGCGTGTCGGACGCGGTCGCGGCCTGCAGGGCGGCGAGGCCGGCGACCTTGGTGTCGAACACCGCGTCGAACTGCTCGGCCGTCTTGTCGACGATGGTGCGATCTCGGAGCACGCCGGCGCCGTGAACCACGCCCACGATCGGGCCCAACTCGGAGCGGGCCTCGTCCACCGCGGCGGTGACCGCGGCGGGGTCGCGCACGTCGACGGAGCGGTACAGGACCCGGCTCCCGGCGGCCTCGAGCCGCGCCAGCGTGCCTCGAATCTCGCGGTCGGCGAGGGCCCGCTTGCAGGCCTCCCCGAGGGCTCGGGGGCTGGGCCGGGAGTCCGCGAAGGCGTGGGCGAGCAGCGCACGCTTGACCTCCGCTTCGGTGGTCGCGTCAGTCAGGTAGGCGGGCTCGGCCTCGGGCGCCGGGGATCGACCCAGGAGCAGCAGCGAGACGCCGGTCCGCTCGGCGAGCGCCGCGGCGCACCCAGCGGTCACCCCTCGCGCGCCCCCGGTCACAACGGCGGTGCCGCCCGACCAGTCGGCGGCAGCCTCGGTGGGGAGGTTGGCGCGAACCAGGTCCAGCAGCCAGCGGCCGTCCGCGGCGAGGCCCACTTCGACGGCTCCGCCGGAGTCCGCCAGCTCACCGGCGAGGGCCGCGGCGGCGTCCGCCGGGGCAAGGTCGGGATCGATGTCGACGGCGAGCGCGCGCACCTCAGGCCACTCCTGGGCGGCGGTCTTGATGAGGCCGAACAAGCCGCCCTGGACGGGGTCGGACCAGCCGGAACCGCCGAGGCCGAAGCGGCCGTCGCGGGTGGTGACGCCGACCAGCGCTCCGCCGCAGTCCCGCAGGCGTGCAGCGAGGGCGCGGACGAGGGCGAACGCCTCCTTGAGGGCCTGCGCCGGATCGGCCGACGCCGAGGTCAGCACCAACGCCCCGCAGGGTCCGTCGGGCAAGCCTCCGTTGGACTCCGAACGGTTCACGAGGCGCCCGTTGAGGGTCGTCGCGATCGCCTCGGCCAGCTCGGTGCCGTCATCGACGACCCAGACGTCCTTGAGCGTCGAGGGGCCCGACCGCAGCGAACCTGCCGCGCGGGCGCGCACGTCCCAGCGCTCGGGACGAACCGCCGGAACGGGCGCCGGTTCCGCGGCGGGTGCGGGAGCGCTGGCGGGGGGCGCGGCAGGAGCTTCGTCACCGGCTCTGCCCACGAACTGGGCGACCTGCCGGAGGGTGCGCAGCTTGCTCAGTTCCTCCGGCTCGACCTGCGGGGCGTTCGGCATCCGCTCGGTGAAGAGCGACAGGATCTCGACCCGCTTGATCGAGTCGATCCCCAGGTCCGATTCCATGTCCATGTCGAGGTCGATCATGTCCTCGGGGTACCCGGTGGACTCCGACACGACCGTGATCAACGTGGGCACCACCCCGGCCGACGGGGCCGCGGGCGTAGCGGAGGCGGGGGGGGCGGGGACGGCCGCGGGCGACTCATCGACGTCACCGCCGCCCACGAACTCCGCGACCTCGCGCAACGTGCGGAGCTTGCCGAGCGCCTCGGGCTCGACCTGGCGCACGCCGGGCATGCGGTCGGTGAACAGCGACAGGATCTCGACCCGCTTGATCGAGTCGATCCCCAGGTCCGACTCCATGTCCATGTCGAGGTCAATCATGTCGACGGGGTAGCCGGTGGACTCTGACACCACGGTCAGCAGCGTGGGCACCAGCTGCACCGTCGGAGCGGCCGGCGCGGGGGTGGGCGCGACGGCCGGGGCGGGGGTCGTGGAGACGACCGGGGCGGGGGTCGGGACGGGAGCGGCGACGGGGGCCGGAACCGGGGCGGCGGAGGTCGGCGCGGCGGGGGGCACGTAGGCGGGGGCCGCGGGGGGCGCGACGAAGGTCGGCATCGCGATGGCCGCGGGATCGCCCCCGAGGGCCTGTTCGACGAGCCTCTGCTGGCCGGCGATGAGCTGCTGCAGGCTCTGCTGCGCCGCCTGCTGGCCCTGAAGGAACTGCTGGTGGATGGATGCGGTCTGCTGCTGCATGGACTGCAGCGCCAGCAACGTGTGCTGGGCCGTCGCGAGCGCCTGACCCAGCACCGAAGCATCGGCGGGGGCGGGCACTGCGACAGCGGGCAACGTGGGGGGAACAGGGCGGTCCGAAGACGACATCGCGGGCTCCGGGGAGTGCGGGGCAAGGACTCTCGGCGGGGCCGACAGCGGTGCGGAAGCGGGAAGCGGCGGGGCCGCGGGGAGGTTGCGGGGGGCGGCGATCGGCAGGGCCGGCCGCTGCTTGCCCTTGAGGTTGGCGCCGGTGAGCGGCACGACCATGCGGGGGGTTCGGACCGGCCGGAGGGCGAGGTCCTGCCAGGGGCGCAGGTCGACGTCGCGGCCCTCGGCGGCGAGCCGGGCGAGCACGTCGGCGAAGTCCTGCAGGCCACGTCGGCCCAACGAGGCATCGGTGGCGTACGCGGCGTGGTCTCGGTCCCCGAGGATGCGACCGACCATGCCGGTCAGCGCGGCCTTCGGGCCGACCTCCACGAACGTTCGGACGCCGGCCGCGTGCATGCCCTCGATGAGCTCGACGAAGCGGACCGGGGAGGCCAGCTGATCGGCCAGCAGTGTGCGGGCGGCGGCCGGCTCCGCGGGGTACGGGGCGGCGGAAGCGCAAGCGTGGACATCGACGAGACCGGGGCCGAACGACGCCGACTCCAGCGCGGCCGCGAGGCCGTCCCGAGCGTCCGCGACGAGCTTGCTGTGGAACGCCGCCGCCACGTCGAGGCGGCGGGTGCGGAGGCCTGCGTCGGCGCACGCCGCTTCGGCCGCGGCGATGGCATCCCGGCTCCCCGAGAGCACGCCCTGCTGGGGGGTGTTCCGGTTGGCGAGGACCACGTCCAGGGTGCCGTCGGCGAGCACCGCCTCGATGTCGGCCAGCGGGGCCAAGACGGCGAGCATCGTGCCGCGATCCGAGCCGTCTCCAGCCATCAGTCGGCCCCGCTCGCGTGACAGCGTCATCAGCTCCCGTCGGTCCAGGCGGCCGGCGGCGTGCAGCGCGACGAGTTCGCCGTAGCTGTGACCGGCGGTCGCGTCGGCGCGCACCCCGAAGCGTCCCAGCAGCTCGAACATCGCCGCTTCCACCAGGCCGAGGGCCGGCTGGGCGGTGTCGGTGGCGGTCAGCGCAGCGGCCGCGGCGGCGCGCTCGTCGGCATCGAAGGTCGGCGGCGGCACGATGCGCGCGGCGAGCTCGGGCTCGGCAGACAGCGCCTCCAGTAGCTCGGGGAACAGGGTTGACAGCTCCGCCCCCATGCCGACGTACTGCGATCCCTGGCCGGGGAACAGCAGGCCCAGGCCTCCGTCGGCGGCGCCCACTCCGTGGTGCACTCCGGGGCGGCTCCAGGCCGCGGACGGCTCGGCCGCGAGGCCAGTGCGAGCGGACGCGACGGACGCGTCGAGGTCACCGCCCACGACCACCAGCACGAGCCGGTGGGGCGCATCGGTCCGGAAGCTCCGGCGGGCCCGCTGGGCCGCGTGCGCCAGGGGCAGCTCACCCAACCCGTCGAGGGCCGCGGACAGCTCCGAGGCCGACGCTCCGTGCAGCGGGACCAGCTCGACGGCTCCGTCCCACGCCGGGTCGGTGCGGTGCGGTCGGTACTCCTCCAACACCACGTGGTAGTCGGAGCCGCCGAAGCCGAACGAGCTGATGCCCGCGCGGCGGGGATGGTCGGGCGAGGCGACCCAGGGGCGGGTCTCCGTCGAGAGGTAGAAGGGGCTGGAGGCGAGGTCCAGCTTGCTGCTGGGCGTCTCCACCTTCAGCGTCGCCGGCAGCACCTTGTGGTGCAGCGCGAGCGCCCCCTTGATGAGTCCCGCGGCCCCCGCGGCGGCCTTCGTGTGGCCGATCTGCGACTTGATCGAGCCCAGGGCGCACCAACCGATCTCATCGGAGGCGTCCCGGTAGACCTCGTTCAAGGCGGTGAACTCGCACAGGTCGCCGGCACGCGTTCCCGTGCCGTGCGCCTCCACCAACTCGATGCTGCGGGCGCTGACCCCGGCCACATCGAGGGCGTCGCGGAGGGCGCGAGCCTGGCCCGAGGGGCGGGGGGCGTAGATGCTCTTGGCGCGTCCGTCGCTGGAGGTGCCGACCCCACGCATCACGGCGTAGACGGTGTCGCCGTCGCGCTCGGCGTCGGCCAGCCGCTTCAGCACGACCATGCCGATCCCCTCGCCGAGGATCGTGCCGTCCGCGTTATCGGCGAACGGCCGCGCGTCCCCCGTCGCCGACAGCGCCGGGGTCTTGCTGAAGCACATGTGCATGAAGATGTCGTTGAGCGTGTCGGCGCCGCCGCAGACGACCATGCCGCTGCGGTGGGTGATCAGCTCCATGACGCCCAGATGCAGCGCCGCGAGGCTGCTGGCGCACGCCGCGTCCGTCACGCAGTTGGTGCCGCCGAGGTCGAACCGGTTGGCGATGCGGCCTGCGACCACGTTTCCGAGGAGGCCCGGGAAGCTGCTCTCCTGCCACTGCACGTAGCTGCGGCCGATTCCCTCGACCACCTCGGACGCCTTGGCGTCGTCGATGCCCGCCTCCCGCAGCGCACGCCACCAGTGGGGGTGCCCCAGGCGCGCGCCGAGCGAGATGACCAGCTCCTGCGTGCCCGTGATCCCGAGGATCACCGACGTCTTGCTGCGATCCCACTCCCCGTCCGGGTCGTAGCCGGCGTCCTGCAGGGCCGCCTTGGCGGCGACCAGCGACAGCAGCTGGCAGGTGTCGGTCGCCTCCAGCGTGTTGGGGGGGATGCCGAACTCGGTCGGGTCGAAGTCGTAGGGCTCCAGGAACGCCCCCCGCCTGGCGTACGTGCGGTCCGTCGCCTTGGGGTCGTCGTCCTGGTAGTCGTCCAGCGACCAGTACCCCTCGGGCACGTCGCTGACGGCGTCGACGCCGGTGCGCAGGTTCCGCCACAGATCGGTGACGTCGCCGGCCTTCGGGAAGCGGCACCCGATGCCCACGATCGCGATGGCGTCGTCGGCGTCCTTCATCGACACGAACGTCGGCGCGGGGGCGGTGCGCTCGGTCTCCGGCTCGTCGGACGGGGCCGCGGCCGCGGCCTGGGCCGTCAGGTAGGCGTCGATCCGACCGGCCGCCAGCGGCGTCCACTCCTCGGCCTCCGCGGGGACGGGCACCCCCTGGGTTCGCAGCGCCGCGGCACGGGCGAGCACGGCGGCACCCGCGAGGATGTTCTGGGCGATGGTGGCCACGCCGCGGGCGGCGGGATCGGCCAACGGGCTCCCCGTCGTCCAGGCATTGAACCCGCCCATCGAGGGACCGCACCAGACCTGGTAGTCGAGGCGGCGGTCGGTCACGCCGGCGTTGGCCCAGCGGGACGACAGCCCCAGGTAGCTGCGGAACAGCAGCGCCAGCTTGTGCTTGCCGTCGGTCGCGGCGCGCTCGATCTGGGCGGCGTCGCGGTCGGCCCAGTACCGCTCGCACTCGGCCCAGGCCTCTTCCAGCGTCGCTCGGAAGTACTTGCTTTCGAGCGCCTCGTGGTCGGCGGCGGGGATGTCGTCCACCGAATCGCAGGCCTTGTAGATCTCGTAGAGCTTGCGGGCCCGGACGGCGAACATCGTGCCGCGGGTCAGCACCTGGAGCTCGACGCCGAGCTCGAACATGTCCGCGGCGGGCGCCATACCGACGTCGGCAGGACCGGCTTCGGCGAGCATCGCCCGCACGATGTCGGACGATCCCGACTCCACGCAGGCCTGGTTGACCGAGCCGGTGACGACGTAGGCAGCGCCCATGCCGAACGCGGCGGCGGCCGACGCCGGAGTCGCGATGCCGCCCGCAGCGCCCACCCGGGGAGCCGTCGCATACCCGCGCTCCGCCGCGATGCGATCCCGCAGGGCGATCAGCTCGGGCAGCAGCACCAGCAGCGGGCGGCGGTCGGTGTGGCCCCCGGAGTCCGCCTCAGCGGTGATGTCGTCCGCCATGGGGAGGCGGGCGGCGAGCTCGGACTGGGCGGCGGTCAGCTCACCACGGCTCACGAGCTCGTCGATGAAGCGCTGCGGCGCCGGCTCGAGGAAGTGGCGGGCGACCTCGGGGCGCGACACCTTCGCCAGGATCTTGTTCGGGGCCAGAACCGTGCCGTCGGGTCCGGCGGAGATGCCGGTGAGGCGGAACCGAACCACGGGCAGGGTCAGGCCGAGGTACGCGGACGCGGACACGATGCGGATGCCGCGATCGAGGTAGAGCTGGACCGTCGCCGCCTCGACTTCCGGCTCGCCGGGGCTGTGGATCAGGTTGAAGCCGTAGGGCAGATCCCCCAACGACGCCTGCAGCCGGTCGATGGCCGCTTCGATGCGGGGGAGGCTGGAGCCGGCGGCGCCGAAGAAGGCGAGCAGGCCGGCGCGGGCCGACGCCTCCACCAGCTCCTCGCTGGCGATCGTGTTGGCCATGGCGCCGACAACGTAGGCGTACTGAAGCCGATGCTCCGCGCGGAAGCTGGCGTCGCCGAGGGACTCCGGCAAAAGCGGGGGGGCCCACCCGACCAGCGGGTACTCGCCGGCCGTGGGGCGGGCGCCGAGCTTGACGGAGCCCTCATCGGCGGCGGCGAGGCGGCCGTCCGCGAGCACCACCGAGACATCGGATCCGAGCTGCTGAAGGGCGTCCCGAAGGGACGACGGCCCCGGCCGTGGCGAACGGCCATGAGGGACCCAGGCCCCCAAAGTGAGGGGCGTCGAGAACTCGGGATGCATCCAACTCTCCGTGCGGCCGTGCGGCAGCGTCAATTAGCACCGGCAAGGAGCCGGGGAAAGGAAGGAGTGCCCCGGAGCACCCCGCCCTGTCTTCAATCTCTTCAATAACTTTTGAAACCAGCTGTATTCATACAAGAATCGGCCCTGATCTGGAAGTCCGAGTTTCACGACTATGCTCACGCGCGTGCGCAACCGAACTCACGTCGTCGCGGTGATCGGGGCAGCAAACGCTTCCCCTGCCCTCTTGAATCATGCCGAGGCGCTCGGCGCCGCCCTCGCCCGGGCTGGCTTCCGGATCGTCTGCGGAGGCCGCGGCGGCGTGATGGAGGCGGCCTGCCGGGGAGCGGCGGAGGCGGGGGGGAGCACGGTCGGCATCCTCCCGGGCCTGGACGCGAGCGAAGCCAACCCGTGGGTCCAGATCGCCATCCCAACCGGGCTCGGGCTTGGACGCAACCTCGTCGTGGTCGCGTCGGCGGACGCCGTCGTCGCGGTGGGGGGCGGCTCCGGCACGTTGTCCGAGATCGCGCTGGCCTGGCAGCTGGGCAAGCCGCTGGTGGGCCTGGACGTAGGCGAAGGCTGGAGCTCCCGGCTCGCCGGCGAGTCGTTGGACGGCAAGCGGTCGGACCGGATCGTCGCGGCTTCCGATGCGGCCGACGCGACCGCCCGGGCCCAGGCGCTGCTGGCGCCCTAGGCGCTGAGCCGGATGCGGCTTCGGCCGTCGCCGAGCTTCTCCACGAGCACCTGGGCGGGGATCTTCTCCCGCAGGGCGTCCACGTGGCTGATGATCCCGACCTGGGTGCCCGTCGCCTGAAGCCGGTCCAACGCCGACATCGCCACGGACTGGCTCTCCTGGTCGAGCGTGCCGAACCCTTCGTCCAGCAGCAGGGTCTCCAGCGGCGTCTTGTTGGAGCGCAGCTGCCCGAGGCCCAACGCCAGGGCCAGCGATACGAGGAAGCGCTCGCCTCCCGACAGCGTCGTCGTAGGCCGAACCTGGCCTCCCTGGAACCGGTCCTCAACGACGAACGACAGCGTCGGCCGACCGTCTTCGGCGCAGGCGGGGCGGAGCCGGTAGCGGTCGGTCAGCCGCTCCAGGTGCACGTTGGCCTCGTCGACCAGATCGCCCAGGTTGAGCACTTGCGCGAAGCGCTTGAAGGCGTCGCCGTCGCCGACTCCGATCAGGCTGTGGAGCCGACGCCACAGCGCGGCGTCGGCGCGGGCCGCCGTCAGCTCGCCATCGAGCTCGCTGGCGCGGCCCCGAAGGGCATCGTCCGCGGCCAGCGAAGCTCGCGCCGCAGCCAACTCCGCCTGCACCGTCGCGACCTCGGCGATGGCGTCGGGGAGCAGGCGGCGGACCTCCTCCAGGCGGGCAGCCTCGGCCCCCGCCGGCGACGACGGGGGACGCCCCGCCTCCAGCGCATCGGCCGCCGCCTGGAGGGCGTCGACCCGAGCCCGGTGTTCGGTCAGCGCGGTCCGGATCGCGTCCCGACGGCGGCCCAGCGCGGCCGCCTCGTCCAGTTCCAGGATCCGCTCTTGGAGGGCGGCGCGGTCGGCCAACGCAAGGCGAGCCAGGTCCGCCTCGAGGGACGCTCGGTGCTCGCTCAAGTGGGTGAGCACCTCGGCCTCCTGCGTCTGCACCGACGCGGCCGTGGCGCCCGCGGCGGCGAGCTCGGTGCCGAGGCGCCGGTGCTCGGACTCCAGCCGGTCCAGGGCTGTCCGCGCGTCCTGCACGGCGGTCTTCAGCGCGGCCTCCAGCCGGGTCGGGTCCTCGTCGCCGACGAGGTCCTGGAGCGTGGTGAGCAACGCCCACCGCCGGGCCCGGAAGGCGCGACGCTTGCCCGCCGCCGCCGCGCTCGCGGTCTCCGCCTCCGCCAACATCCGACGGGCGATCTCCAGCGCGGAGTCGGTGCGGAGCCGGGCCGCTTCCGCGGAGTTCATCCCGTCCCGCGCCGCGGCCAACTCCCGATCGGCCTCCCGCAAGCCCACCACGGAACGACCAAGCCGGTCCGATGAGGTGCCCAGCCGCTCCCGCAGCGCCGCTGCTTTCCGCTCGGCCTCCTGGTCCTGCGCCGCGAAGGTCTCGCTGTCGGCGTGCTCGGCGCTTCCGCACAGCGGGCAGGCCGATCCGGGCTGCAGCTGCGCCCGCTCGCTCGTCATGCGCAGCGCCCAGCGCAGGCCCTCGTAGCCAGCCAGCTCCCCCTCGGCCCGGGCCAGCAGATCCTGCTCCCGCTCGGGGTTGGGGGGCACCGCCGGACCGTCGGTCCGAGGCAGGCCGTCCGGCATCGAGGCCAACAGCGCGCCGATGCGTTCCGCCCGGCGGCTGAGGTCCAGGCGCGCGGCTTCCGTCGCGGCCAACCGAGCAGCCACGGCGAGGTCGGCGCGGCGATGTTCCAAGAGGCCATCGAGTTCGTCGCAGGCCAGCCGCGCCGCCACCCCGGCCTCCTCCGAAGCTGCCGTCGCCTCGCCCCCGGCGGCCCGCAACTGGGCGGCAGTCTGCTGAAGCTCCGCAACGGTGCGATCGACCTCGCGCAGCTCGCGATCGGTCTCGACGATGCGGCCCGCGGTCTCCCGGGCCTTCGCCAGGGGGCCGGCCTGCTTCGCTTCAGCGGCCTCCGCATGCACCAACGCCCGGTGGGCGGCCTGACGGCGCTCGACCAGGGACGTGAGCTCCGCCTGCGCCTCAGCCTGACGCGCGGTCGCGGAGGCCCGGCGCACCCCCATCGCGGCGAGGGCGGCTTCCAGTCGAAGGGATTCGTTGAGGTGTCCCGCGGCCTGGGCGCAACGCTCGTGCTCGGCGAGCCGACGGAGGGCCGGCTCGGAAGACGCCGCGTCCGCCTCGGCCGTGGTCAGCCCCACCTTCGCGGCAGCATGCTGGCCCGCCGCGTCGGACCACCGAGTGCCCCAGGCGAGCTCGGCCCGCAGGGTGCCCTCGACCGCCTGCAGCCCTGTCAACGCGGCCGCGCCCTCCGAGGCACGAGCCTCGATGGCGGCCCGCGCGGCCTCGTCCAACGGGCGCACCTCGCCCGCGGCGATCTCCAGATCGTCGACCCGGCGAACCGCCTCTTTGCGCTTGCGGTTGGCGCGCTCCCCGATGCGGCGGAACTGCTCGGTGCCGGTGAGCCGCTCCAGGATCGCCGCACGGGTCGCCTCGTCCGCCTCCAAGAAGGCTGCGAACTGGCCCTGCGCCAGCAGGATCGCGCGCTGGAACTGGTCCAGGTCCATGCCCTCGAGCACCCGATCGAAATCGGGGGCGTAGAACTTCGCGCGCCCGTCGCTGACGAGCAGCACCCACTGCTCCGCATCGGCGTCCCACTGCTCCAGGCTGCGCTCGGGCTTCTGGAAGGCGCCCGTGGCGGACTCCCGCGCCCGACGGACCGCCCAGATCGCCCGGTACCGCACGCGGCCGGCGGGCTCGATCTTGCTGAACTCCACCTCGGCCCGGCACCGGCCCGTGCCGTGCGACATCACCTGGCGGGCGTCCGCCGCCTCGTCCGAACGGCTGCTGGAGGCCTTGCCCAGCCGCGGCGTGCGGCCGAACAGAGCCAGGCAGATCGCATCCAGCAGCGTCGACTTGCCCGCGCCGGTGGGTCCCACCACGAGGAACAGGCTGGCCGCTCCGAGTTGCCCGTCCAGATCCAGCTCGTGCTCGCCGTACAGCGAGTTGAGGTTCTCCAGGGCGAGGCGATGAAGCTTCATGAGTCCCCCTGAAGCAGACTGCGGAACGCCCCCAGGAGGGCCGCGTCGGCCTCCTCCCCCCGGCTGTCGCACAGGAGCCGGAACACCGACTCCGGATCCAGTCCGGCCAGCGGCGGCCGGTGCTCGGCTTCGCCCGCGGTGCCCTCGGGAGCGGCGTCGATCTCCTGCCGGATCTGCACCAGAAGCGGTCGATCCGCCGTGTCGGCCCAGATCTCTTCGTGGAGGCGGCGTAGCTCGGCGACGACCTCCGGCTGCCGGCGCGGCAGCTCCAACCCGACGTGGACCAGCGGCGCCAGAGGCTCGTCCCAGGTGAGGTCGGTGAGCCCCGCGGCGACCGCCTCGAGGCTGCCCCGGAGGGGGACCAACCGGCGGAACGCGGGCACCTCGATCGCCACCGGGGTCAGGGTCCGGCCGACGTTGGGCTCGAGGTCGACCCGCAGCACCACGCGGGCCTGCTCCTGCTCCCCCAGCCGCAGCGCGATCGGCGAGCCGCTGTACCAGGCGGGCCCCGTGCCCACCCGCATCGAGCGATGCACGTGGCCGAGGGCGGCGTAGCGGATCCGCCGGTCGAAGATGGAATCGGGAAGCGCGCCGACGCTGCCGACCGAGTGGATCGGCACCGGGTAGTCGTCCGCCGCCGCGCCCTCGCACGTGAGGTGGCCGGTGGCGATGAGGGGGGCCCCCGGCCAGCGCCGCTCGGCTTCGTCGGCGAGGTCGGTGTACAGCTCCGAGAAGCGGTCGCGGTAGAGCCGCGCGATGGAGACGGGGTCCAGGCCAGCGGTGCGAATGCCCAGCCGGTACTCGTGCACGTAGGGCAGCGCGAGCACCACCGCGTCCACGCCCCCGTCCGCCGCGGGGACCGGGCAGAGCAGCCGGCTGCGGCTGGCGTCGCTGCCGTCGAAGGTGCCGACGACGCGCACGTCGATGGCGTCCAGCACCTCACGCGGGGCTTCCAGGCGGGCGGGGCTGTCGTGGTTGCCCGCCACCACCACCACCTGGCGCAGCGAGGTCTCCTGGAGGCCGACGAGGAAGCGGTACCAGGTCTTCAGCGCGTCGGCCGAGGGGTTGGCGTGGTCGAAGACATCGCCGGCGATCACCAGCAGGTCGGCCTCCTGCTCGTTCACCGTCCCGGTCAGCCAGTCGAGGAAGCGGACGTGCTCGGGGGCTCGGGGTACGCCCCCGAGGGACGATCCGAGGTGCCAGTCAGAGGTGTGGAGGATCCGCACGTTCCCAGTGTGCGGACGACCGGGACGAATTCCGTCCCGGGTAGGTCTAGATCAGCAACGCCAGCTTCTGCAGCTCGGCGGACCGCTCCACGTCCGCGGCCCAGGCGGCAGGCAGCGCATCGAGCCCGGCACGGGCCCCGACCAGGGAGCCGGCCATCGAGGCGAGGCTGTCGCTGTCGCCACCGGCGTTCGCGCCCTCCAGGATCGCCGCCCCCACGTCGTCGGGGTTGCGGAGGAACAGGTAGAGCGTCGCCGCGATCGCCTCGTGCGCGGCCCACCCCCGCAGCCGCTCCAGGGTGACCTCCGGGCCGACCCCGCCGACGGCTTCGGCCTGGGCTCGTCCCATCATCCCCGCGGTGCCGCGGTCGTACCGCCCGGCCGCATCGATCATGGCCCGCGCCACCGCCTCGGGGCCCTCGCCCAGCAGCGCGGACCGGGTCCCCACCGCCATCGCGGCGCAGGCAGCCAACGCGATCGGATCGCGATGAGTGAGGGCGGAGTGCTCCACCGCCCAGCGCTCGGCCCGGGCGGGATCGGCGGCGAACACGAGGCCGAACGGGTAGGCGCGCATGACCGAACCGCAGCCTCCCGCGTCGGCAGCCCCCGCCTCACGCCACGGGGTGCCCGCGGCCAGCGCCCGACAGCCGGCAAGGCAAGCGTTTCCGGGAGCCCGGTGGCCCCCGCGGGGGACGTGCATCCAGGCGACGAACCGCCGCCCCAGGGCCATCATCGTGTCCTCGAGTTCGAGGCCCCGGTCGCGCCCTTCCAGCAGGCCCCGAAGGACCTCTTCGGCCATCTGGGTGTCGTCGGTGTAGGGCGCGAACCGACGGCCGCCCTCTTCCCAGTACAGTTCGTAGCCGGTGACCCCCTGGGGTCCGTAGGTCGACAGGATGGAGTCGCGGCTGAGGAACTCGGTGGGGTGGCCCATGGCGTCGCCAACCGCCCCCCCGAGCACCGCGCCGAGGATCCGGGCGGAGCGACGGTCGGTCACAACCCGGCCATCACCACTTCGCCGAGCTTGTTCGCTTCGACCAGCACCTCGCGCGCCCGGTCGACGTCACCGCGGCGGGTCAGCACCCGGGCGAGGAAGACCTTGCCCTGCGCCGCCGTGTCGCGATCGGCGCACTCCAATGCTCGGTCGATGCCGGCCTTCAGGGCGGTCTCGCCCTCGTCCAGTTCGCCGCGGAGCGCCTGGAGGTAGCCCAGGTAGACCAGGTTCATCGCCTGGCCCTTGTCCCAGTCGTTGGCCTCGGCGGCCTCCATCGACTCGGCGAAGTACTGGTAGGCGCGGGCGTAGTCGCCCATGCGGAAGTAGACGTCGCCGATGTTGTGCAGGTTCACGATGACGCCGCGGCGGTACTCGATCCCCTTCCGGATCTCGCACGCCTCGCGGTAGCACTCCAGGGCCTCGTCGAACCGGTCCACGTGGATGTACGTGACGCCGAGGTTGTTGAGCAGCCGGCCCTGCAGGATCTTGTCGTCCGTGGTCATCGCGAGGTCGCGCGCCTTCATCAGGTGGCGCTCGCTGAGGTCGTAGTCCCCAGCCTTCATGTAGTAGCTGCCGAGGCTCCCCAGGATCCGCGCGACGCGCACGTTGTCCTCACGCGCGCGCGCCATCTTCAAGGCGCGGTTGAGGGCCACCTTGGCGGCGTCGAAGTCGCCGTGATCCAGCGCCCACCGGGCCATCTCCTCGTCCGCATCCGTCAGCAGTTCCTCGTCCTCGAGGCGCTCGGCGATCGACTGCGCCTGGCGCAGGTACTCGCCCGCCATCGCCGCCTTGCCAAGCTCCGCGCTGGCCTTTCCGCAGGCCAACAAGGCCCGCCCCTGGAGCGGCTCGTCCTCGGCGTCGCCGGCGAATTCCAACGCCTTGGTGAAGCTCCGCAGCGCCTGCGGGGTGTGCATCGAGAGGTTCTGGATCTCGCCTACGCGGAGGTAGAGGTCGGCCAGGTGGGAGGCGACCTCACGCCCCTCGGCGGCCTCCGCTTCGGCCCCCCGCAGCAGCAGGATGGCGCGCTGGAAGCACTTGAGGGCCTCCCGGTCGTAGTACTGCCGGGCGTAGGTCCGCCCCGCCTGCTCGGCGAAGAATGCGGCGCGGCGCAGCAGGCCGCCGGACTGGTAGTGCCGGGACAGGTCCTCGAAGCGGGGGCGCAGGTTGTCGGCGTGAAGGCGTTCGATCGCTTCGCCGACGCGGCAGTGGAACTCGCGCCGCCGGCTCGCCAGGACCCCCTTGCTGGTGACCTCCCAGCAGAGGTTGTTGCGGAAGATGTAGTCCGCCTCGCCGACCGCCTCGCCGTCTCGGACGGGGCGCACCAGCTTCATCGCCTGGAGGCGGGCGAGCACCTCGGTGAGCTCCTCGCCGCCCATGCGGGTGACCTCGGACAGGAGCGCGCGGGAGAAGGCGCGGCCCATCGTCGCGGCCACCTCGAGCACCACCCGTTCGCCAGCGGCGAGGGTGTCGATGCGGGAGCCGATGAGGTCCTCGACCTTGGCGGGGATGTCGGCCGAGGTCAGGTCGCCCTCGATGACCGCGCGGCCCTCCTTGACCTGGAGGATCCCCTGCCGCCGCAGCTGCATGAGGATCTCCTTGGCGAAGAGGGCGTTGCCCCCCGAGGAGGCGACCACCAGGTCCATCAGCTCGTCCGGCGCCTCGGCCACCCCGAGCAGGTCGGCGGTGAACTGCTCCACCTCGTCGCGGCCCATCGGCGGCACCGCGAGACGCGTGACCGGCATCTCTTCGTCGAACGGAAGCGGGCTCTCGGGCGGCTGCGTGACCACCAGCAGCAGCTTGCTGTCGCGGAGGTTGCGGGCGAGGTGACGGGCGAGGTCCCGCGAGTAGTGGTCGACCTGGTGGAAGTTCTCCAGGGCGAGCACGACGAACTTCTGCACCGCGAGCCCCGCGAAGACCTTCCGCGTCGCCTCGAACATGCCGACCCGCATCTGGTCGCCGGACAGGTACTTGAGGTTGCTCTCGGGGAAGTCGAGCTCGTACAGCTGGCCGACGATGTGGATATCGAGCGGATCCAGGTGCAGCTCGGTCAGCCGCTGGAGCTTCTCCCGCTTGGCGTCGTCGTCGTCGGACTCCTCGAATCCGCAGACCTGTTCGAGGATCTCGCGGAACGGCAGGAACGGCACCTCGCGGCTGTAGAAGGTGCCGCGGCCGGTGTAGAAGCTGATGTCGCGATCCCGGGTGATCTCGCGGATCTCCCGGACGAATCGGGCCTTGCCGGAGCCGGCCTCGCCCTCGACGCTGAAGATGACGGACTCGCCGCTCGCGACCCGGCCGATGACCTCCTTGAGCACGTCGAACTCGCCTGCCCGCTTGACCCAGCGCCCAGCCGCGCCGCGCTCACCCCGACCGCGGAGGCGGCGGAGGCGGTAGGGGCGGACTTCCTTGGCCGCCCACTTCACGTCGATGGAGGGGAGCGGGTCGAACTCGCCGTGCTCGTTGAGCAGCCCGAAGACCCGCTCGGACACCAGCACCTCGTCCAGGCCGGCCGCTTCGCAGAGCCGGCGGGCCATCTTCACGGTGTCGCCCCAGGGGGTGTAGCTGCGCGAACGACGGCGGCTGCGTCCCTTCTTCTCCCCGCCGGAGACGAGCACCGAGCCGCGGTGCACGCCCATCGACAGGTGGACCTTCTCGCCCTTGGCCTCGACGAACTTCTCCGACAGGCGGCGCAGGTCGCTGGCGCAGCGAACGCACAACTCCAGGTCCTTGCTGGAGACCTGCTCCAGCCCCCACAGCACCATCATTCGGTCCGAATCGAGCCGCGTAATGCTGCCGCGGTACTTCTTGATCAGGCTCGCCAGGGACTTGAGGAACGAGAAGTTGAGCTTGAGGATCGCCTCCTCGCCGACGCGATCGGCGATGTCGGTGAGGCCCGTGATCTCCACGGCCAACACTTCGACCTGGCGCCGCTCGCCCTGGGCCACGCGGACCGCGCCGAGGTCGGGGGTGCCACCGCTGCCGCTCAGGCCGGACACCGACAGGTCGACGGTCGCCCACTCGCCGGAGGTCAGCGCCTTGTTCACGTCCGGCGCGTCTTCGACCTTCAAGGCCGGGGGGTCGATCAGGTCGGGGCCGCGGGACAGCTCGCCGAGGTCGTGGACGATCTTGTTGATCACCGAGCCCGCGCTCTCGCGCTGGTACTCCTCGGCGAAGATCTCCTTCATGAACTCGGCGACGTCGGCCCTCGCGACGCGCATGCCGACGTCGTACAGGAACGCCTGCAGGTCCTCCTGGAAGTCGCGCGAGCGCTGGTAGCGGTCCTCGGGATCCCGCGCGAGGGCCTTGAGCAGGATCTCCTCCAGCCGGCCGGGG
>PVBE012296265.1_pt1 | contig 21462 bp, 7 predicted proteins | sample 1631181 | NCBI WGS metagenome assembly PVBE01 (sample SAMN08397723, study PRJNA350692) | Marine metagenome, whole genome shotgun sequencing project. | isolation source: water | place: Pacific Ocean | collected 2012-04 | reverse complement strand
GGAACTTGGCGTACGCGCCGTACTCCAGGTAGATCTGGTTCTCGTCCAGCATCTGCCTGGTGCGGATGGCCTTGTCCTGGACCTCGGTGATGCGGTCCGTCACGGTATAGATGAATGAATCGCTGCCGGAGCCGGAGCCGTAAGAACACATCATGATCTTGTCGCCAGGCTTGGCGATGTCCAGCACGGCGGTCAGGCCCAGCGGCGACGCTCCGGAGTAGGTGTTGCCCAGGGTCGGCACCAGCCAGCCGGTCTCGATCTGCTCCCGGGTGAAGCCGAGGCGCAGGCCAGCCCGCATGGGGAACTTGCCGTTGGGCTGGTGGAACACCGCGAACTGGAAGTCGGAGGGCTTCATGCCGCTCTTGTCCAGGATCGCCTTGGTGGCGCCCACGGTGTGCTTGAAGAAGGCAGGCTCGCCCGTGAAGCGTCCCGCGTGCTGCGGGTAGTTCTGGTACTCGCGGCGCCAGAAATCGGGCGTGTCGGTCATGTAGGAGTGGGTGTAGTCGATGGTGGCGATGAGGTCCTCGGCGCCCATGATATAGGCCGCAGCGCCCGCCGACGCGGAGTACTCCAGCGCGTCGCCGGGGGCGCCCTGAGAGGTGTCAGCGCCGATGGCCATGCCGTACTTGATGCTGCCCGCGGCCACGAGCTGAGAGGTCACGAACATGGCCTCGGAGCCGGCCTTGCAGGCGAACTCGTAGTCGGCCACGTGGATGTCGGGCGTGGCGCCGATGGCCTCGCCGACGATGGTGCCCGAGGGCTTCACCGCGTAGGGGTGAGACTCGGAGCCGATGTAGAGCGCGCCGATGTCCGCCGGGTCCACATGGTCGGCCCGGTAGAGCGCGTTGCGGGCGGCCTCCACGGAAAGGGTGATAACGTCCTGGTCTGGAGCGGGTACCGATTTCTCCCGCAACCCCAGGCCCTTCTTGTAGCTTGGCGCGTCCGCACCCCAGACCTTCGCGATCTCTTCCACCTTGATACGGTGGCGGGGGATACAGGCGCCGTAGCCTACGATGCCTACTGTCATTGGGTGATCTCCTTATTCGCCGGGATCCAAAATGCGTTGGCGAGCCTACCCCGCTCTACGCGGCGCGTCAACGGATCAAAGGTGCGGAGTTTGTAGCAAATGCCGCTATTTTCTGCCTCTGGCGATGGTCGCCCATCAGCCCTAGCCTGTAACGAGATCGCCCCCGTCGCAACCGACGTCACGGCCCGCTGCTCCAGGTTCCTCGACGCTCCGAACCGGACCGGCATCTACATGTATTACAGGGAGCCCTTACTGCACGTAAAACTGGATGTGGTTGCAGTGGTAGCCCGAGTTGTGGGTGCAGACCAGCGGCCAGCTGCCGTAGGTCTTGAGCTGTCCCACCGAGTGGGTCCAGTTGGGGCCGTAGCCGTTGATGGCGCTCCAGCCGCTGGGCCCGTAGGTGTACCCGCAAAACAGGCTCTGGCTGTAGTTGGCCTTGAGCACCTTGTTGCCGGAGGGGCACTTGCCCACCAGCGAGGTGACCAGCGGCGACCAGGTCTGGCTGCTGATGATGTACTTGTTGTACTGGCGGTTGACGTACCAGAAAGTGTACACGCCGCCCCGTGAGAAGCGGTCCACCTTGGCCAGGATGCTGTAGAGGGACGCCGACGGGGTGGAGACGTTGTGGCTCAGCGCCTTGGCGTGGGTGCCGAAGAATCCGGCGGAGGACTTGTGGGTGGCCAGCAGGGTCCAGCCGCCGCCGTTGCTGGTCATGTCGCACTGCACGTTGATGGGCGCGCCGAAGTCGTCGGGCTTGATGGTGTAGATGCCGCTGCCGGTCTTGCCGCTGTAGGCGCGCGCGCCGGCGGGGGGGAAGCGGTACTCGTAGCAGGAGCTGGCGTAGGTCTTGTCGGACCACCTGCGTCCGGCGCCGCTGGTCACGATGGAGATCTTGTTGACCACCGCCTCGCGAACGTAGACACGGTGCGCCTGGGCCTGCTTGGTCCAGTCGCCCACCGGGCTCATACCCCAGGTGGTGGTGAGGCTGGACACCGACGGGCGGCGGATCAACATCTGGGAGGACCAGGGGCCCCAGTCGCAGCCGCTGTTGGCGTTGGCGTTCGGCTTGGCCGAGGCCCGCCCCAAAAAGCGCATGCCCGAGATCCCCTCGTAGGAGCGGGCGTAGGGCGAGACCTTGGGCGTCCAGCAGATCCTGGCCGAGCGGTGCTCCACCCGCTTGTCGTAGTCGATGACGGTCATGGCCAGCTTCTTGGACTGGTAGAACGCCGTGGAGCTGAAGAAGTTCCGCGTTGTGCTGTCGAGGGGATAGATGACGTAGCCCGTATTCTTCTTCGCGGTGTCGGTGACCTGCACCATGAACTGGCCCTTGGTGGTCAGCGCGGCCAGGCTCTTGCCGATCATGTAGGACGCCGAGGCGGACTGGGTGCCCAGGTCCTGGGCCAGCCAGTCCTCGTTGTAGACGACCTTGCCGCCGGCCGTGCAGCCATCCGAGGGCAGGCACTGCAGAAGGCGGGTCCAGCCGCCGCCGTCGGTGGTCATGTCGCAGTGGACCTTCACCGCCGTGGCTTTGGGCTGGATGGTGAAGACACCGCTTGCGGCGGAGGGGTTCTGGGCCAGGATCTTGGCGCATGAGGAGGCCAGGGCGCAGGCCCCGGCGGTGCAGAGGTTCGGCTTGCAGTCCGCGGCGGTCTTGCACGTCTTCCCCGGCGCGCAGGCCGCGCAGCTGCCGCCGCAGTCGGTGTCGGTCTCGCTGCCGTTTTGAACCCCGTCGGTGCAGCTCGCCGCCGCGCACTTGCCCGCGGTGCAGACCCCGGCCGCGCAGTCCGTGCCCTTGGCGCACGCCTTGCCCACCGCGCAGGCCGTGCAGGCGCCGCCGCCGCAGTCGATGTCCGTCTCCACGCCGTTTTTGACCGTGTCGGTACAGGTGGCCGCCGCGCGGGCCCCCAAGGTGCACACGCCGCTGGCGCAGTCGGTGGTCAGGCCGCATTTCTTACCCGCCGCGCAGGCCTTGCACGTGCCGCCGCCGCAGTCGACGTCGGTCTCGGCGCCGTTCTTCACGCCGTCGCCGCAGCTAGCCGCCACGCACGCCCCCGAGGTGCACACGCCGCTGGCGCAGTCTGTGGTCAGGCCGCACTTTTTGCCAGCCGCGCAGGCATTACACGAGCCGCCGCCACAATCCACGTCGGTCTCCGCGCCGTTTCGCACCTTGTCGGTACAGCTGGCCGCCACGCACTGCCCCGCGGTGCACACGCCCGTGCCGCAGTCCGTGGCCAGGGCGCACTTTTTGCCCACGACGCAGGCCGTGCAGCTGCCGCCTCCGCAGTCGGTATCCGTCTCGTCGCCGTTTTTCACCCCGTCGGTGCAGGTGGCCGCCGCGCAGGCGCCGGCGGTGCACACGCCGCTCTTGCAGTCCGTGGCGGCGGTGCATTTTTTGCCCGACGCGCAGGCCACGCACGTCCCGCCACCGCAGTCGGTGTCCGTCTCGGCGCCGTTCTTCACCCCGTCGGTGCAGGTGGCCGCCAGGCACTTTCCGGCCGAGCAGACCCCGGCCGTGCAGTCCGCGGCGACCTTGCACTGTTTACCCGCCGCGCAGGCAACGCAGGTACCGCCGCCACAGTCGACGTCCGTCTCTGCGCTGTTCTTCACCTTGTCCGTGCAGGTGGCCTCGGCGCACTTGCCGGTGGCGTCGCACACGCCGCTGAGGCAGTCCGTCGCCTTGACGCAGGCAGACCCCTTGGCGCAGGCTGGGCAGGTGCCGCCGCCGCAGTCGATGCCGGTCTCGTTTCCGTTCTTCACCTTGTCCGTGCAGGTCGGTGCCGCGCACTTGCCCGCGCTGCAGACCCCGGCCGCGCAGTCGGTGCCCTTGGCGCAGCCCTTACCCGCCGCGCAGGCCTTGCAGGTCCCACCGCCGCAGTCGGTGTCGGTCTCGGCGCCGTTTTTGACCCCGTCGGTGCAGGTGGGCGGCGGCAGGTCGGGTATCGCCTTGTCCGGCGTCAGGGAGTCCGGCGTGACCGTGTCCACCGCGGCCAGATCCACCGCCGAAGTATCTGGGCCGGTTCCGGCGTCCACAGAGGGAGTGGTGTCGTCGCTGCAGCCGGCGAGCGAGAGGACGACGACCAACGACGCGGCGAGCTTGGCGCGCATGGAGAACCTCCTGAATGTTGTTTGATCGGATTATACAGCGGTCAGCGGTCAGCGGTCAGCGGTCAGCTTCTCCGAGGACCTCACCGGATCGCTCCAGCCAAGAGAGGAGCGATACTGCATCTTTCGGTACGCTATTGAGATCAACATCTTCGGAAAAGTCGGCGTAGTCGCCGGTGTTCTTCCACTCAATGTCGAGCTTGTCGAAGATGGTACGTATCCGGCCCTCCCTCATGCTCTCAGATCCCCTGTGTCCAGCCAGAGCCACTATCCAGCATTCCAGCTTCTCGATGACCATGGCGCCGATCAGCTCAGGGCAATCCAGGTGATCGCCCATCGCCTGTTCGATGCCTTCTTCAAAGCACGTCTGGCGTGCGACATCTCCGTCGCGATCCCGAACAAAGGCCACCGCATCGCAGCCCGCCTCCACGGCTTGCAATACCAAGCCACGAACATTGCGGCTTTCAGCATTGCCGTGTTTGCCGACCCGAAGTTTGCGGAGTTGGCTCCATTTGATGGCGCCACCCACATCCCATCCATCGGGTGCGGTCTTCTTCAGGAGGACGCCCACCACGCCATGACGGGGATGCTCACCTCGATAGGACGGGTGTTTGATCCAGTCTCCGAGCTCTTTTTGGCCTTCTCCCCCGAGGAAGACCTTCATCACTCTTGCTCTGAAGACGGAGGGTTGAGCAGGGGGCCTTCGTCATCACCGTTTGCGTAACTTACCCACAACTCCCCCAAGGCATAGACTTTCGAACGCGCTTCGAAGTTCGGAGTGTCTACCAGAGGCGTGACCTTCGTGCCAGCTTCTGGCTCGCGGGTCACAATGGACACCTCTTCAGGTTGCAGTTCGTTGACCACCAGTGGGCTATGGGTGGCGATAAGTACTTGAGTGTTCTTGGACACCTCACGGAGGATGCTCATGACTTCGGCGATTCGAGCAGGGTGAAGGCCGTTCTCGGGTTCCTCAATGAGAAGGATGGAGCAGGGATCCAGGTAAGGGATTGCAGAGTATGCGAGGAAGTACAGAAGGCCGGTGCTTATCCGATCTACCGAAACACGCCTGCCGTCGTTGAGCTCTATCTCCAGGCGTTTTGAGGTCGTTGAAGTATTCCTGAGTTGGATCTTGCTCACCGTCGGAAATAGCTTCCGGACCCTGGCAACGACCTCCAGAAAGCCTTCGACATCCCGGTTCATTAGAGCGTCGTAAATCCCCGCAAGACCAGCGCCATGTTCGCTGTAAAAATCTAGCGGCTGATTATCAGGGATCAAACTACTTGATGTCGCCAAAGTCTGGGGATCAAGACGGATCAGACGGGCCGTGGCCAGGAAGTCGCAAAACTGGCCATCGATTGGATGTAGCGCTCGTGGTTGGATCCCTCCTCGTCCGACGACGTTGTGCACTCGTGGCCCTCTACTGTCTGAAACGACATGCCCGTACTTTTCGTCGGGGCCTTTGGGAGGTGTGCTGGATATGGAGTAAAAATGTCTCTCCGATTCAGCGCAGAGATAAAGCCCGTCGTCGTTGTCGCTGACATCGGCAGCTTGCAACTCCTTCGCCGACGATCCTCTCTCCATGTAGCTGGACAGCACTTTCACCGCCCGAAGTAGCGTGCTCTTCCCGCTGTCATTGGGCCCAATGAAGCAGTGAAGCGGCGTCAGCCTTACATCCACATCCTTCAAGCAGCCGTAGTTTTTGGCAACGAGCCTGTCCACGATGGGTCTCACAGGGACACCTCACCTTCCAGCGCCGACGCGCCGGCATTCAACATTCCTAGTTCCTAGTTCCTAGTTCCTAGTTCCTAGTTCCTGGTTCCCAACCCTACTGGCCGATGACCATGCCGAGGTGCTGGCGAGCCTGGAAGTAGTCCTCGGAGATGCTGTAGAGCACCAGATCCTTGACCTTCTCCTTGGGGGTCATGGAGCCGATACCCGCCGGCTCGAGGCTGATCATGCGCGCCGCGACCTCCAGGTCGTTGCAGAGCAAGAAGCCCGCGCGGTTTGCCGTCAGCTCGGTGGTGGTCCACCACTTGTTGAGGTCCACCCCGGCCTGGGCCTGGGCGAACTTGGCCACCAGCCCCGCCAGCTGCTCTCCCTGTGCCGGGTGCAGCTTGCCGGCCATGTACTTGAGCGTCTTGTCCACGGCCGGGATGTCCGCCGGCGGCACCGGGAAGTTCGGCTGCACCATCTTCAGCGCCGAGTAGAACACCGTCTTGAGCTGCGACGGAGCGCCCAGCACGTTGCGCAGGAAGTGCTCCGGCCGGATGAAGCTCAGCTGCTTGGAGATGGCGAAGGCCAGCTCCTTTTCGGGACGCCCCTGCAGCAGATCCGAGCCGACCACGAAGGACGGCACCTCGGTGGTGTGCGCCATGACCAGCCCGGTCTGCTGGTCCGGCCGCAGGTACAGCTCCGGCGTGACGATGCCGAGCACCGACACGACGTAGGAGAAGACCTTGGAGAAGAGCAACTGGTCCGTGGCCAGGTCCCGCCGCTCCTTGCGCTTGAGCCGGTACTGCTTGTGCGGCCGCGCCGTCATGGCGCTGATCACCGGCGCCACCGTGGCGAAGATGGCGCCGATGTAGCGGTCCTCCTCGCGGTGGAACACGTAGCGGTGCCAGATCTCGTCGGAGAGCCGCGTCTTGGCCTGCACGAAACCGCGCTGGCGGTACTGCTCGTAGAACTGCTGCTCCTCGGGGTCGGCCTTCTTGAGGAAGGACAGCGTCGAGCAGAGGCACCAGGCCTTGTCGAACTGCCGTGAGTCCATGTAGATGCGCCGCAGCGCCTTGTACGACTCGAACTTGAACGGCGAGTTTTTGATCAGGATCTGGTGCTCGCTCACCGCCTTCTGCGCATAGTCCGGGCCGCTGAGCTGATACAGCTCGGCCAGGATCTCGTGCCGCTGCAGGTTGTCCGGGTCGAGGTTGGCCGCCACCTCGAAGGCCGTGGCCGCGCTCTGGAAGTCCTGCATCCGCGAGCGATAGATCTCGCCGAGGTTGTGCCACAGCATGACCTTGAGCCCCTCCATCCCTTCCTGGGGCAGGCGCTTGATCATCTTGCGGTAGTTGCGCTCCAGCTGCTTCCAGTCCTTCATCTGGGTGGTGATGCGGTCGATGGCCTCGAACGCCTTGAGCAGCTCGATGTTGTTGTCCAGGGCCTTGTTGAAGTACTCCACCGCGTCGTCCAGCGACTTGACCTCGTCGCGATAGACCACCGCCGCCGTGTACAGGTACTTGGAGCGGCGCCCGTCGTCGGTCTCCAGCTCGGCCAGCTTGGACATGATGTCCACGGCCTGCTTCCAGCTCTCGCTCTCGGTGTACAGCTCGAGCAGCTTGTGCAGCGACTCGTGGCTGTCCGGCCGCAGCTGAATAGACTCCTCGTAGTAGGTGCACGCCTTCTGGATGTTGTTCAGCCGCTCGTGGTAGATGTCGCCCACCTCGTCGAGCAGGGTGAAGCGCTCGTCCTCGTCGGCCTGCCCCATGAGCGACCGCTTGGCGTTGATCACCGCCTCCCAGTCGTTCTGCTTGGCCTGCAGCTCGATGACAGACTCCAGCGTCGGCCGGTGCGTGCTGTCGATCTCCAGCGCCTTCTCCAGCATGTTGATCGCCTTCTTGCGCTCGCCCAGCTTGAGCTTGATCGTGCCCAGGCGATAGTAGATGTCGACGATCTCATCGGGCTGCTGGCTGTCGCGGTGATGCACCAGGATCGTCTGGTAGATCTTGAACGCGCGGTCCCAGTCTTCCAGCCGGAAGAGCAGCGCCGCCATGGACGTCAGCGTCGGCAGGTGCGTGGAGTCGATGTCGTAGGCCGCCCGGTAATACTTGAGCGCCTTGTCGTGCTTCTCCAGGCTGTCCGAAGAGTGCGCCAGCCGGAAGTAGAGGTCCTGCAGCGCCTTGTTGTCCCGCCGGTCAGCCTTGCGGACCAACATGTCCAGGATCGGCTCCACCTCCTGATAGCGCCCGTCCCGGTAGTAGATGCGGGCCAGCGGCTCGCCGGCCTGCTGGTGGTCGGGGTCCACCGCCAGGCAACGCGCGAACAGCTCCGACGCCTGGCCCTCGTCGTCCAGCTGCTGGTAAAAAGCCGCGCCGGCCTCGTAGAGCAGCCGCGCCTTCTCCAGCTGGTTGGACGTGTACTCCTCGGCGCGAACCATCATGCTCGCCGCCTTGGCCCAGTCTCCGCGCAGCTTGTACAGCTCCACCAGGTGCGTCATCGCCTCGGCGTGGGTGCCGTCGATGGCCAACACCTGCTGGTAGTACTCCTCGGCCCCCGCCGTGTCGCCCGTTTGCTCCTCGGCGATGCGCCCCAGCCTGAAGAGGATGCCCATGCAGTATGTCTGGTCGTCCACCAGGCTGTTGAGCCGCTCCATGACGTCCACGGCCCGGTCCCAGGACTCGATCTGCTCGTAGAGCCGCGCCAGGGCGTCCAGGGCGTGGGTGTGGTCCGGGTTGAACGAGAGCACGTCGGTGTAGCCCTCGATGGCCCGGTCCGGGTCCTGCAGTGAGGTCTCGTAGACCTGGGCCATGGCCATGTACAGGTCGACGCGCTCGGCCGGGTCGGTGGTCGCCCCGATGTGGCGCGCCAGCGCGTCCACCAGGTCGTCGAACCGGTTGTCCGTGCGGTAGAGCCGCTCGAGGCTCTGGTAGGTCGGCACGTTCTGCGGCGAGATCTCCAACACCTTCTCCAGGCAGTCGGCCGCCCGGTCCAGCTTGCCCCACTTCTCCTCCCAGACGCCGGCCATGCGCTGGTACAGCGACACGCGCTCCTCCTCGGAGGTGACGATGTCCAGCTGCTGCTCCAGCACGTCGAGGTAGTCCTCGGTCTGCTCGGTGCGCTCGTAGAGCATCTCCAGGGCCCGCAGCGCCTCCAGGTTCTGCGGCTCGATGGTCAGCACCTCCTTGTAGCTCTCGATGGCCTGGGCCGTGTCGTTGAGCTGGTCGGCGTAGAGCTGACCGATGCGGTGGCGTAGCCCGATGACCTCCTCGATCTCCTCGGCGATGTCGGCCTTGCGCCCGAGGATCTCGATCAGCGAGTCCCACTGCTCGATGGTGCGGTAGAGCCGCTCCAGGGAGTTGAGCGCCTCGGAGTTGGCCTCGTTGACCTCCAGCGCAGCGCGGTAGGCCGACACGGCCATGGACTGCTCGGCCAGCTGGTCCTCGTACAGCTCGGCCAGCCCGATGAGCAGCTCCGCCTTCTTGTCCGGATCCTCCTCCAGCTCGGCGTGGGTCTTCATCACCTTGACCAGCTCGGCCCAGCGGCCGCCCTGGCGGTAGAAGCTGGCCAGCACCTCCATGCCCTTGACGCACTCGGGGTTGATCTGCAGCGCCTGCTGCACCGAGGCGATGGCATAGTCCATGTGCCCCAGCTCCGAGCCGTACCACTTGCCCATCTTCACCAGCAGGTCGGACTTGACCACCGGGTCCTGCATCTCCTGCACCACGTTGTTGTACTCCTGGAGCAGGTCGTTCCAGCGGTCGGTGGACGACGCCAGGCGCTCGAAGTTGCTCGCCGTCTCGTCGTTGGTGTAGTCCTCCTGGAAGGCGGCCTGCAGCACCAGGAACGCCTCGTCCGGAGAGTCCAGCTTCTCCTCGTAGACCCGGGCCATCTCCTGAAAGATGGTGACCCGCTCCTCGCTCTCCACCAGGCCGGTGCGGGCCATGTACATCTCGATCAGCTTCTCCCAGTGCCAGCCCTCGCGGTAGAGCTCCACCAGCGCGGAGTAGGCCACGTCGTGGGCCTCGTCCAGCTCCATGATCATCTCGTAGACGCCGGCGGCCTGGTCGTTGTTCTCAACCTTCTCCTGCCAGATGGCGGCCACCTGCAGCAGGACGTCGATCTTCTCCTCCTCGCCCTCGAGCACGCCCACGCGCTGCTGCAGCACCTGGATGCACTCCTCCCACCGCGCCTCCTGGGTCAGCAGCTGCTCGAGCGCCCCCATGGCCCGCAGGTCGGACTCGTTGATCTGCAGCACCTTGCGCCAGGCGTCGATGGACTCCTGGGGCCGCAGCATGATGTCGCCCTCCAGCTCGGCCAGCTGGGTATACAGACCCGCCAACTCCGCCTCGGGCATGTCGGTGGTGATACCGAGCTCGATGAGCCGATGCAGGGTCTGCACCAGCTCCTCCCAGGCCTGGGTGTTGCGGTAGATGTTGGCGATGGCGTAGAGCGCCTCCTGGTCACCGGGGTCGATGGCCAGCACGTTCTGCCAGTTCTCCAGGGCGTTGCGGTCGCGGTTCAGCTTCTCGCCCCAGATGTAGCCCAGCCGCTTGTAGATGCGGATCTGGTCCGCCCCCTCGGTCAGGATCGGCACCTGCCGCGCCAGCACGTCCACCAGCTCCTTGAAGTCCTCTGCCGTCTCGTACAGGTCGGCCAGAGCCCACAGCGCCGTGGGGTCCTCGCCGCGCAGGTCGAGCACGCGGTTCCACAGGTCCTGGGCGCGGTCGGCGTCGTCCAGGGCGTCGCTGGAGATCTTGGCCATGTGCGCGTAGCAGTCGGCCACGCCGGCGTCGCCCGGCGCGATGTCGATCATGCGCTCGTAGATGTCGTACAGCTCGGCCCACTGCTCGCGGGCGAAGTAGAGCCGCTCCAGCGCGTCCAGGGCCCGCGAGTTACGCGAGTCCAGGTCCAGGACGCTGGTGTAGGACTCCACCGCGGAGTCGAAGTCCTCCAGGGCCACCTCGTGGGTGTCGCCCAGGCGCAGGCGCAGCTCCACCATCTCGTCGGTGGAGTCGGTGATCTCGATGCGCTTGCGCAGGATGGCGGCCAGGGCCTCGAAGGTGGAGCTCTGGGTGTAGATGCGGTCCAGCGACTCCAGCGCGTCGGAGTCCATGTCGTCGATGGCCAGCACCGACAGGTAGCTCTCCTCGGCGCGGCCGCGGTCGAAGATCTCGAACTCGTAGACCCGCGCCTGCATCATCAGGATGCGCTTGCGCTCCTCGGGGTCGATGCCCTCGAGCACCTCGCCGTAGACACGCGCCAGGTCCTCCCAGCCGTCGGTGATCTTGGCCAGCCGCTCCAGCTCCTCGCTGGCCACCTCGGAGAACGGGTCCTGGGCGAAGGCACGCCCCCAGGCCTCGAAGGCCCGGGCGTGGTCGCCCAGCCGCTGCTCGAAGATCTCGGCGATGCGCTGCAGCGCCTGGACCCGATCGAACATGTCGCCCATCTGGCGCAGCTGCACCTCCATGATCAACACCAGGCGGTCCCACTGCTCGCTGACGCGGTACAGCGGCTCCAGGATCTCGGCGATCTCGGCCTCGTGCTTGCCCTCCTCGATCAGCAGCTCCAGGGAGGTGATGCTCGGCGAATGCTCCGGCGAGGCCGCCAGGATGTCGCGGTAGCAGTCGATGGCCTGGGCCGTGTCGCCCAGCCGGTCCCGAAAGGTCTGCCCCAGACGGAACTGCAGCCCGAGGATGTCCTCCTCGGACTCCGCCATCTGAATCTCACGCTGGAGGATCTCGGCCAGTGAAGTCCAGTCCTCGCCCTGGGTGTAGAGCCGGTCCAGGGACGTGATCGCCGGCCGGCTGTCGGCCTCCAGGTCCAGGACCTGGCGGAACTTGCCGATGGCGTCGGCGGAGCGCTGGAGCTCCTCTTCGTAGATGCGCGCCACGCGCAGCCCGAGCTGCACCTGGCGGTCGGCGTCGAGCACGCGGTCCAGCTCCTGCTCCATGAGCTGCGCCAGCGAATCCCAGCCGCCCTCCACGCGCTCGGCAAGCCGCTCGAGGTTGTTGAGCGCTTCGTCGTCGTTGGAGTCGGCCTGCAGCGCCCGGCTGTATGCCGAGAACGCCGCCGGGTCGTTGTCCAGCTGCTGCTCGTTGAGCCCGGCGATGCGGTGCAACAGCTCCACCGTGCGGTACGGGTCGTCGGAGTGTTTGATCATCACCTCGAGCAGGTCGATGAGCCGCTCCCACTCGAAGGCGCTCTCGTAGATCGGCTCCAGCACCTGGGCCGCGATGACCGCCTCCTCCTCACCGTGAGCCAGCGTGTCCAACGCCACCAGGGTGTCGGCGTGGCTCGGGTCGATGCTCAGCACCTCGCGGTAGGTCTCCACCGCCCGGGCCAGGTCGCCGAGGTCGCCCTCCCACAGCTTGCCGATGCGGTGCTTGAAGCCGATGGCCTCGGCCGACGTGCTGCCGCTGAGCTCCACCTGACGCTCCAGGATCTGCAGCAGGTCGTACCAGCGCTCACCGCGCTGATAGAGCTCGTCCAGGGCGCGGATGGAGCGGAAGTCATCGCCGTCGAGGTCGAGGACGTTGGTGTAGGTCTCGATGGCCGAGTCCAGGTCCTGGAGCTGCTCCACGTGGATCTCGCCCACGCTGTAGTAGATCTCCTTCTTCTCCTCCACCGTCTCGGCCAGCTCCACCTTGCGGATGTAGAGGTCCTTGAGGTTCTCCCAGCGCTCCAGGTTGAGGTAGAGGTTCTCCAGCGAATCCATGGCGCGGGCGTCGCTGTCGTCGATGTCGAGGACCATCTGGTAGACGCGGATCGACTCGTCCGGGCTCTGCAGCATCTCTTCGTAGATCTGCGCCGCGCGGAAGAGCAGCTGCTTGCGCTCGTCGGCGTCGAGCACGATCTCGGCGCGCTTCATGATGACGTCCACCAGGTCCTGGTGGGCCTCGGTGCGCATGTAGATCAGCTCCAGGGCCGTGACCGCGTCGATGTTCTGCGGGTCGATGGCGATGATCTTGTTGTACGCCTCGGCCGCGCGTTCCAGGTCCTGCACGTTGTGCTCGAAGATGTTGGCGACCTTCATGTGCAGCGCCGTGGCCAGCACCTCGTCCATGACGTCCACCACCAGCTCGTTGTAGATGGCGACCAGATCCTCCCAGCACTGCAGCTCGATGGAGAGGTGCTCGATGCGCTCCTGGGACTCCTCGTTGGCCGGGTCCTCGCGCAACGCGCGACCGTAGACATCGAAGGCGCCCCGGGCGTCATCACCGTCCACCTCGTACAGCTTGCCCATGCGGTGCAGCAGCTCGATCTTGTCTGCCGGCTCGTAGCTGTGGGTGACCATGATCTCGTAGATGCCAACCAGCTTGCGCCAGTCGTCGCTGATCTTGTAAATCGGCTCCAGGATCTGGGCCACGGCCAGCTGGTGCTCCTCGTTGGAGATCAGCCCCTCGAGGGCCTCCACCGCCGGATCGTTGGTCGGGTCCAGCTCCAGCACGCGGCGGTAGGTCTCCACCGCCGCCTCGATCTCGGACAGCTTCTGCTCCCGCAGCGCCGCCAGGCGCAGCAACAGCTCGATGGTGAGGGCGGTGTCCTGGGCCAGCTCCAGCTGCCGCGAGAGGTTCTCCGACAGCTCGGCCCAGTTCTGCTGTTGGGTATACAGCCGGTCCAGGGCAGACAGCGCGCGCTCGTTGGAGTCGGACTGCAGCAGGATCTCGCGGTAGGTGTTGATCGACTCGTCCAGGTCGCCGAGCATGTCCTCGTACAGACCGGCCATCTGGAAGTAGAGCTCCTCGCGCTCGTCGGGGTCCGAGGTCAGCTCGGCCCTGCAGCGGAAGACGTCCAGCAGCTCGCTCCAGCGCTCGCCCCGGGTGTACAGCTTCTCCAGGGCCTCGAGCGTGGCGGGGTTGTCGGGCTCGAACTCCTGGGCCCGGCGGTAGAACTCCACCGCCCGCTCGGGCTGCTCCAGCCGGTCGTCCATGATGGCGGCCAGGGTCATCAAAAGCTCCAGCTGCAGGGCCGCGTCGAGGGCCTCGCTCGTGGCCTCCTCATACAGGCCGGCCAGGCTCCCCCAGCTGTCCTGAATGTCGGCCAGCCGCTCCAGCTCGCCGCGAGCTTGCTCGTTCTGCGGCTCCTCCTTGAAGCAGCGGCTGTAGGCGTCGAAGGCCTTCTCACCGTCGCCGATCTTGTCCACTTGCAGCTCGCCGATGCGCAGCAGCAGCTCGATGCGGCTCTGCGGCTCGTCCTCACGCGAGAGCATGATCTCGAAGACGTTGGCCAGCGGGTGCCACTCGTTGAGCTGTTGGTAGATCGGCTCCAAAATACGGGCGGCGTCCAGCTGAAAGCTCTCGGACGCCAGGTGCTTCTCCAGGCCGGCCCGGGCCCCCTCGTGCTGGGGCTCGAGGTCCAGGATGTCGCGGTAGTTGTCGATGGCGGACGCCACGTCCTCCAGCTGGGTCTCCTGGAGCATGGCCAGGCGGAACTTGAGCCCGATGAGCTCGCCGGCGTCCTCGCCGGTGGACATGTTCAGCTGCCGCAAAAGCACCTCGGCCAGGTCGTGCCACATCTGCTGCTTTTCGTAGATGCGATCCAGGGCCTTGAGCGCCTTGTCGTCGTCGCCGGCCAGGTCCAGCACGGTGCGGTAGGCGCTGATCGCCTGGTCCGCGTCGCCGATCTCCTCCTCGTAGAGGTAGGCGATGCGGAAGTAGATCTCCTTGCGCTCGTCGTCGTCGTCGACCAGGTCGATCTTGCGCTGGAAGACCTCCAGCAGCTCGGTGTAACGCTCGGCCTTGGAGTACAGGCGCACCAGGGCCTCCACGGCCTGGACGTTCTGGGGCTCCAGGTCGAGGATCTCGGCCGACACGCGCAGCGCCTGCTCGTCGTTGGCCAGCTCCTCCTCGTAGACCCGGGCCACGGTGAGCATCAGCGGCAGCCGATCCGCAGGCTCCACCAGGCCTTCGAGCCCCTTCTCGTAGGCGTTGACCAGATCGGACCAGCGCCCGACCTCACCGGACAGGCGCTCGGCGTCCTCGCGCACCCACTCCGACGCGGGGTCCACGTCCAGGGCCTGCAGGGACCAGTCGAAGGCCCGGCCCTTGTCGCGCAGCTTGCCCTCGGCCAGCTCGGCCAGCACGCGGATGCGGTCCAGCTTGAGGTCCGCCTCCTCGGTGTGCGCCAGCTGGATCTCCAGGATGCGCACGTACTTTTTCACGTCGCGCCCGCCCTCATACAGCGGGATCAGGGCCTCGGCGGCCTCCAGGTTGCTGTCGTCCAGCGAGAGGATCTTTTCGTAGGCGCGGATGGCGCGGTCCGGCTTGCTCAGCTTCTCTTGCCACAGGTTGGCGATCTTGAAGTTGAGCTCGATGCGGGTGGCCGCTTCCTCGGAGCCCTCCTGGCGCTCCAGCACGCGGATGAACTCGTCCCACTTGTTCTGGCTGGCGTAGAACTCCTCGAGAGCGACGAAGTCACCGGCCTTGAGGTACAGCTTCTTGAGCGTGTCCTGGGCCCGGCGGTTCTTGTCGTCGTAGGTCAGCAGCGCCTTCCAGGCCTCGATGGCCTTGTCCGAGTCCTTGACCTTGTCGGTGTAGAGGCTGCCCAGCTTCTGCAGGATCTGCACCTTTTGCTTTTCGTCGTCGAGGATCGGGATCTGCCGCTGGCAAACGTCGGCCAGGTTCTCCCAGTCCTTGGCGCGCTCGTAGAGCGTCTCCAGCTGGGCCAGGGCCTTGGCGTTGTCCGGGTCCAGGTCGAGCACCTGCCCCCACAGCTCCTGGGAGACCTTGGGCCGGCGCAGCTTGGTCGAGGCCAGCTCGGCCACCTCCATGGTGCGGGCCGCCTTCTCCGAGGCGTCGTCCAGCAGGTCGATCTCCTTCTGGTAGATGTTGATCAGCTTGTCCCAGTCCCGGCGGCGCTCATACATCTGCTTGAGGTTGGACAGGGCCTCGGGGTTGGTGGGGTCCAGCCCGATGATCTTCTCGTAGGCCTTGATCGCCTCGGCCTGGTTGGAGAAGCGCTGCACGAACAGGTTGGCCACGCGGGTCCAGATCTCAACCTGGTCCTCGGGCGCCGAGGCCAGGTCGGCCTTCTTCTTCAGGGTGGAGATCAGATCTGTCCACCGCTTCATCTTCTCGTACTGGGTGGCCAGGTCGTCCAGCACGTCCAGGTCGTTGGGGTCGATCTTGGCGATCTGGTTCAGGCCGGAGACCACCATCACGTCGAGGCCGAGCTGGTCGCGGTAGGTTGCCACCATGGTCCGCAGCAGGGCGACCTTCTCGCCCGGATCGTCCACCAGCTCCACCTCCTCCTTGATCACCTCGACCAGCGCGTTCCAGCGCTCGATCTGGGTATAGAGGCGGTACAGCGCCCGGCGGGGGGTGCGCAGCGTGCGGTGGCGCTGGGCGGCCTTGCGCCAGGCGTCGATGCCCTTCTCCGGGGACTGACCCTCGGCCTCGGCGGCCGCGGCAAACAGCGCCGTGGTCTCCTCGTCCAGCTCCTCGTCCACCTGATCGGGGATCTCCACCGCGGCCACGGGCTCGGGCTCGGGCTCTTCCTCGGGCTCGGGCTCTGCTTCGGCTTCGGCTTCGGGCTCTGCTTCGACTTCGGCTTCGGGCTCGGGCTCGGCCTCGGGCTCTTCCTCGGGCTCGGGCTCTGCTTCGGGCTCGGGCTCTGCCTCGGGCTCGGGCTCGGGCTCTTCCTCGGGCTCGGGCTCTGCTTCGGGCTCGGGCTCTGCTTCGGCTTCGGCCTCGGGCTCGGGCTCGGACTCGGGCTCTTCCTCAGGCTCGGGCTCTGCCTCGGGCTCGGGCTCTGCTTCGGGCTCTTCCTCTGGCTCGGGCTCTGCTTCGGGCTCGGGCTCGGGCTCGGGCTCTGCCTCGATCTCGATCTCCGGCGGCGCGGACTCCTCCTCGGCCAGGAGTGCGGACTCCACCTCCATGCCGGAGGCTGCCATGTCCTGTTCGGGCACGGCCTCGATGACCACCTCGGTCGGCGCCTCGTCGGCGTCCTTTGCTTCCTCGGCCGCGACGTCCTCCACCGGGGGCATGCCCTGGATGGTCTCGCCGCCGGCCGTGGGGATGGCGTCGGCGGTGTCATCGGGCATGGCGGGCATCTCCTCCAATGTGGCCCCGTCCATCGGCGGCATCTCCACCTCTTCGGTCTCCGGCCCGGTCTCGGGCACGGCGGCCGCCTGGGCCTGGGGCATCAGGTCTGCGTAGTCGGCCAGAAAATCCTGCAGGCCCTGGTTGTCGGCGCCGAGGTATGCCTGCACGCGATCGAAGTAGGGGGCGGCGAGCTGGGGCTCCTCGAGCTCCTTCCATGCGATCTCTGCTGCCTCCAGGGCCACGTAGCCCTTCTCCTCTTCTGGCAGGCCAGACTCCATCGCCTTGTCAGCCAGCTTGAGCAGCGCGGGGCGCTGCTCCTGGTGCTTGCTGGCCAGCTCGCGCAGGGTCTGGAAAGCGGCCAGGTGGCCGGGGAACTCCGCCTCGCCGTACTGGTAGTGGGCGTCGAGTGCCATGGAGAAGAACGTGCCGCTGACGTCGGAGTCGGAAAAGCGGATGGACCACTTGATCGCCAGGTCGCGCAGCAACACCTCGCACTGCTCGAAGCTGGCCTTGCCCAGGCGCTCCATGTGGAACTCGCGCAGCTCTTCCATGCGCTCGCCGGCTGCCATCACCGCCTCGAGCAGGTAGTTGGCCTCGGCGTGATCCGGGTCCAGCTCCACGACCTTGCGCAGCAGCTCCTCGCGGAACGGATCGTCCGTGGCGCCCAGGGCGTGGATACGCGCGGCGCAGAGGATCAGGGCCGCGGCCTGGGCGTCGTCGCCATCCTCGGCCTTCTGGAGCAGGTTTGCCACCTGGTCCTGCCAGCTGTCGGGGTCGTAGTCCAGGGCCGCCGTGAGCAGCTGCAGCTCAGGGGCGTCCGGATCGTTTTTGGCCGCCTCCACCAGGCTGGCGCGGGCCTTGTCCAGGCGGCCCAGGTCGAGGCAGACCATGGCCAGCTCCTTGAGCAGCACGGCCCGGTCCTCGGGGGTCACCAGCTTGGTCTGGAACTCCATGAGCTTGGCCACCATGTTGAGGTTGCCCATCTCGCGGTAGATGTTCCGCGCCCGCGTGAGCGGCTGGGGGTCCTGGGGGTACAGCTTGAACGCCTTCTGGTAGTTCACCATGGCCTTGTTCTTGCTGAGCAACACCTCCTCATAGGCTTGCCCCACGGTGTACAGCTTCTGGGACTTGTCCTGCTTGTCCTCGATGCTCGCGACGACTGCTTCGAGCTCCTCGAGGATGGCGGTGGAGTTGCGGGAGGCGAGGAGGCGCTTTCTGATCTCGTTCATGGGTTCCCCATGCCGTGTCGGTGTCCGGACCCACAGTACTGACCCCGGTACGGTGCCGCACCGGGGAAAGAGCCCAGCGCAGAATCAAGCAAAACTGCGTGACCCTGCAAAGTTATTGAGAAAACTCGTTTTTGAATCGAGGGAGTTTTATACCACAACCCGAGGAGGCAGATCTAGGGGTGATCGGGGGCGCTTCACCGTCGAAAGGCAAGACCAACGTGGCATCCCGGTGAGGGGGGTGAGGAGATGAGGAGATGAGGAGATCTACGTGCCAACGGGTTTGGCCTGCTGGTGTTCATCGGTGGGGCATCGATGCCAGCATATCGGCGAGGCAAAGTCCGAGTCAGTGACGCTTTCCTACTGCTCGAGGCTGCTTACTTCTTGCGCATGGGCGGGGCCGCCGTCCCGCTGTTGTTGCCCTGGAGCTCGGCGACCTTCTCCTCGGCCGCGCGCACGTACTCCTGGTCGATGGTCTTTTTGCCCTGGGCCAGCTTGGCGAACTTCTGCAGGGCCGCGATGGCCTTGTCCTTTTTGTCCGCGCCGGCGTAGGCCATGCCGAGGTTGTAGAGGGCGTCGAGCAGGTCGCGGTTGTAGCCCAGGGCCTTTTCGAAGGCCTCGGCCGCCTTGTCGTAGTTCTTCAGCATCTGGTGCGCGGCGCCGAGGATGTTGTAGGCCTCGGCGCTGTCCTTCTTGATCGTCACGCCTGTTTGCAGCACGCGCAGAGCCAGCTCGGGGTAGTCGTAGTCCAGGTAGAGCAGGCCGAGCTTGACGAAGGCCCGGGTGAAGCGCGGGTTGATCTCGATGGCCTTGCGCAGGGAAGCGTCGCCCGACTTCGGCTCGTCGGCGGCGATGTGCACCGCGCCGAGGCGGTAGTGGGTCTTGAAGTGTTTCGGGTTGAGGACCAGGGCCTTGCCGTAGGACTGCTTGGCCAGATCGTGGCGGTTGAGGTTCTGGTAGCAGATGCCGAGCCGGTAGTGGTGGTCGTGGTTTTTCGGCTCCAGGGTCACGGCCCGGTTGAGGTGCCGCTGGGCGTCGTCCCACTGCTTGCGGGCGATATAGACCATGCCGAGGTTGGAGTGCGCGGTGGCGTAGTCGTCGTCTTCCTTGACCGCAGCCTTGAGGTTCTGGATCGCCTCGTTGTGGAGGTTGTCGCCGAAGGACTTGAGGCCGGCGTTGTTGTAGCGGATGGCGCGGTGGCGCTTCTGGCTGATGGTGATCTTGTCACAGGCACTCTGGGCCAGGACGGACAGGACCAGCGCGAGCAGCGTCAATCGTCTCATGACGGTTCTTCCTTTTTCTGAATCCAACCGAGTGAATGGTACAACGCAGAGTGGCGCTGCACCATGGTTTCGACGCGGTGATGTTCCTCGGCGTGGCGCCGGGCCTGCTCACCCAGGGCCTGCCGGCGCTCCGGCTCGCCGGCCAGCTGGGCCAGGATACGGGCCAGCACCGCGGCGTTGCCCTCGGGCACCAGCATGCCGGTCTCGCCGTCGCGTACCGCCTCCATGTTGGCGCCGGCGTTGGCCGCCACCACGGGAAGGCCCGCGGCCATGGCCTCCAGCGCGGCGGAGGAGACGCCAGCGTGTCGCCCCGGCACCACGAAGATGTCCAGCCCGGCGAAAAACGCCGGCATGTCGGCCATGGTCCGCACGGCGGTGACGCACCGCTGCAGATCGAGCTGGTGCACCTGCTTGAGCAGGCGCTCACGCTCCGGGCCCCGGCCCAGCAGCACCAGGCGCAGGGGTACCCCGTCCTCGCGCAGGGTGGCCGCGGCCTCCAGCAGCACCGCGTGGCCCGCGCCCCTGTTGAGGGGGCCGGCCGCGCCGATGACCACCTCGGCGCTTTTGGGCTCGGCGGACTCGTCGTCTTCCGGGGCACGGTAGCGCTCCAGGTCGATGCCCTTGGGGATCACCTGCACCCGGTCGGGGTCCAGGCCGAGGGATCCCGCCAGGGAGCCAGCCACCGCAGGCGAGGTGGCGGCGAAGCGATCGGTCCACTTGAGCGCCTGGGTCACGCCGAGGCGCCAGGGGGATTCCAGCGGCGCGCGGCCCACGTCGTGCTCGGTGAGCAGCAGGTGGCCCACGGACGCCAGCCGCGCCGCCAGGGCGCCGGCCGGGTAGTACCAGCCCGCGCCGTGAATGTGCAGCAGGTCCACGGCGTAGCGCTTGAAGAGGTCGGCCATCAGCACCACCTCTTCCGCCCCGGGAGCTTCGCGCTCGTTGCCATGCAGCGCCCAGACCTGGACCCGGGGCTCCACCCGCTCGGCGGCCAATCCCCGGCCGTTGATGCAGAGGACGCTGGTCATGAAGTCGTCGGTCTCGAGCCCGTTGCAGACCTCCAGCACCGTGGAGGCCATGCCGCCCACGTCCATCTGTGGAACGAGGTGGCAGAGGTGCACCGGGTCGGCCACCGGCCGCCGCTTGAGTGGAGAATCCTCGACCTTTGCCCGAAGTCGGGCCATAAGTGCTCTGGCGCGCTGGGCGCCCATCTGTCGTGCCATTGACAACATCTGACTGGGGAGACTAGGCTCATTCAGAATCTGGAGGCAAGACTCCTATGCGGAAAAGACTGGTTTTTCTTTTGATCGTCCTCGCGGCGCTCAGCTCCACGGGCGCCACTTGTGGCTCACTGACCAGCGACTACAACTATCGCGCGCTGAAGGACCGCTGCCGTGGCACCTTCCGGCTGGAGTCCGGCGACGTGGTGCGAGTACACGTCTGGAACGAGCCGAACCACAGCCGGGACCAGGTGCTGGTGCGGCCGGACGGCAAGATCTCGCTGCCGCTGCTGGGCGACATCCTCGCCGCCGGGCTCACCGTCTCGGAGCTGGAGAAGGTGGTCAAACGCAAGATCCAGACCTTCGTGCCGAACCCCCGGGTGGACGTCTCGCTGGTCACCGCGCGCAGCTACCGCGTCTACGTCATGGGCGAGGTGCGGCGCTCCGGCTCCTACACCGCCCAGTCCCAGCTCGACGTGGTCCAGGCCCTGTCGCTGGCCGGCGGCCTGACCCCCTTCGCCAAGCGCGACCGCGTGGTCATCGTCTGGAAGAGCCCCAAGGGCGAGGTGCGCATCCCCTTCAACTACGACGAGGTGCTCAAGGGGATCAACCAGGCCCAGAACATCACGTTGTGTCGGGGGGACACGGTGATGGTTCCGTAGTAAATAAAAAAAAAGAACAAGAAATTCGAAATGAAAAATTGGGGGCCGGTGGCTTGGTGCGCCCGGGGGAGCCGGAGCCGCAGCTGCAGCCGAGGCTTCAGACCCAAAAGTACAAAAGTTAGGTCCGGGGAGCATCAAAGCCCCTGAAATCAGGCACTCGAAGACATCAAAAGTACAAAAGTTAGGTCCG
>PVBE010057612.1_pt1 | contig 21465 bp, 12 predicted proteins | sample 1631181 | NCBI WGS metagenome assembly PVBE01 (sample SAMN08397723, study PRJNA350692) | Marine metagenome, whole genome shotgun sequencing project. | isolation source: water | place: Pacific Ocean | collected 2012-04 | reverse complement strand
GGACAAGCTAAGAAAATGGGAAGAACAGCAGGACTTAAATCTGATGGAACCCTAGACAGTGTACACTCTCATAGTGGAATCGAATATAAAGAAGGAACTCTATCGGCTCGAACCACGAAACCAGATGTACCCGATTCAAAGGGTCTTGGTGACGGCGCTAGAGCAAAGTCTAATAAAACTAATTAAGAACTACTAAGATAATCAGAAACCAATACTGGTTGTCTATTAAGACCTAATTTACAAATGGTTCCTTTATCAGAATAATTAATATCTTTAGAAACTACTCTGTGGTTGTTTAATGCTAATTCATCTTCAGGGACCACTAACCTAACTATAGAACCTAAACCTATACCATATCCCTTTGTAACAGTTAAGGAAATTTCAGTTGTATTTGTCTTTTTAGATATGACTTCAAATAATGCAGCTTCTGTAGCAGACGCCGTATCTAAAAACTTTCCTTTTATAGAAGAACCTATCAGCCCTTGAGGTAAATTACCATCCCGATAAGAAACTGATTTTCCATCCTCCGTTGTGACGGTGATATATGAAGGTACCGCTCTTACCTTGTGAGTGTATTTGTCTATACCATCCAAATAGGCAAATGTAGCAGAAGGTTCGCTATCCAAAGACTTATCTTTTACAAATATTATATTAGAATTATTACCATCCTCTATCATATCTATATTATAGCTATATAATACCCCATCATTTATACTATCTTCATCGGCGTAGGTCTTGAGTTGTTTTAATGCTAGGTCATAGGGTGATTGGTTTTCCCCTCTTGCATTTTTCATAATTGCTGGAGGTGACATTTCATTCAGCATATCTAAACCAATTCTAGTTACTCCTCCAATATTAACTCTATCCTGTATAATAGCAGATAGATACTGAGAAACTGTGAACCCGTCATAATTGTCCTTATCAGTTAAAGATATAGTCTGTGACTCTTTACCTTGTATATAAGTTCTACCATCATAAGCAGTAATTTTTATATCTTTATCACTTGGTTTTGTTTGGCGTATAAATCCTCTAAATATAGGAACACTGTCTTCCGAGCCATAGTTTAAATAAAATTTTATTTCTTTATTAAGTAATTTGGATTCCTGCATTTCGCTATCATTCAACGTACAATTTAGTGAATTTATTTTACTATTACCCGGAAATTTAACACTGACTGCCCCAAATTGGGTAAAATCCATATCTCCTATAACTAATCTAGCTTGCTGATAAATATTGTTCGGCATCTATTATATCTCCACCTAACGGTCTATATCCGTCTCCTGTTATATTCCCACTGCTATCTATCTCTAATATATGAGTTACTGTAAAATCACATGCAAACTTTGGTGTCACTCTGGCAGTAGGATGGTCTTCTGACATATCTGTCATTATACCAAATAATCTGGTTATACTATCATCCCTATGTATTACATCATAGTAAAGAGGAGTTGAATCATTTTGGAATTCATAAAATTTAGCTCTTGTTGTATAGGCATCCGATTTTAAATCAATCCCACCTAATTTTATTTTTCCTCCTTCCGCTCCCACACGCCTCATCTGAGAAATGCCTGACCTATCCTTGATTTCCTGATATTTACCCTTTCTCACAAAAGCCACTGACTGTGCAATACCATAATTATTTAAAGATACGTGCATGGGGTCTTTAATTTCAATAAGCTGAGAATGTGAATTATTATAAGGATACATGGACATAACATTAAAGACAGACTTAGTGGCTTCTGCTGATTCTTTTATATGAGTAATCAAAAATATAAGAGCATAAGAATCCTCTGTCCAAGCATCACTTATACCGTCTGTTCCTGTATCATAGTCATCAAAGAAATTATCTTCATAAGGATATTCTATATTTGCGCTATGTGATGTTTTCACCCAATCTGTGGGAGGAATAAATATTATTTCTCCAGAATTATAAAAGCTACTATCATCCTTTCTACTTATTTTAGTTCTATCTACTACTGACAGAGCTTTCCATACAATAGTGGAAGAATCACGAGTCTTATTCGCTGGATACAGAACCTGAACCCTAATTTTGGGCCATGCAGTAGTTGTGCCCGGTGTTATATCAGTTGCTAAATTTGCAATCGTAAGGGCCGCAGCATTCAACCTATCATGGCTCACTCTAACAAAAATTCTGTCAAATTTCTCCTTCCTTGCCATAAATAAGGCATTTCTTGGGCCTACACCATCTCCAGATGGTGGAGTTTCATCCGCAGCAGATACATTATCAGGAGAATAGTGTGCTTGTGTAGTAATATCATCGAAAGCTGTAGAATCACTTAACGTGTGTGTTAAAGCTGCATCGGAACCAAAAATAGGAGTTCTGTCTCCTCTATTTGTAACATTAAGATTATACCAATTAGGTGTTCTTAATTTTGCACTATCGGTGAAAAGGAACACTCCATAATTCCATTTAGAAATCTCTGACGGTTGACCGTTTGATAAAGCTGCTGCTGAACCCACAGTTAAATATGAACTGGCATCCCAATGTACAATAGGGGAAGTATTTAATCCATCATCGGCGGCCTGAGTATGGTCGTCTTTAATTTGTGCTCGTACTAATCTTTTAACTGAATAATATCTATAATTAGAATCCTGATGGTCTCTCCACCAGTCAAATGAATAACGCAAGTCCTTTGTACCTAAAGTACTTCTAAAATCAGCACCATTAACCAATTTATCAGTTACATTATAAGTTGCGTCCGCTGTTTGGTGGTCGGCTGTATTTCCGGTTGCATCTCCACTTATGAGTTTATTATCATCTATATAATAATAAGAAATTGATTTATCGGAACAGCGAATTTTAGACTCGGTTGCATCCACTGTTACCCTTGTTCCTAATGAATTTTCTTCTATAATAGGATTTCCTAAAGAAACGGAACAAATTGTGCCGTTAAGATTAGGATTAGCATCTCTTTGAGATTCAGTTGGTAATAAATTACTAGCCGACTGATTTAATCCTGCCTGAAGATATACTCTTTCGCCGGGATATAATTTATCAGTAATAGTTGACCCACCATAACTATCGGTAGCTTCTAAATTATTAACTAATTCCGCTTTTAAAACTCTTACTACATTAATTAGTTTGGCATCATTATGTAAAGCAGCAGTACAAGTCAGTGTTTTCTGCTTAATGGTACCGTCAGAAGCATCTGTTCCTGCTACTAATAAAGATAAAGCTGAAAAGGGGTGTGCAGCACCACTTTGAGTAGGTGCACTCACCAACCCTGTATTTGTATTTGTTGCTATAATCTTATATCTGTCTGAGTCTCCCTGTGTTAAAGTAAGGGTAAAACCAGTACTTAAAGCTAAAACAGAATCGCTTCCATCTGTGATATCATCAGTATTTCCTTCTTCGGTGAAGGCTACCGTAACAGTTGAATCGTCTCCATCAACAACTGTGGACACAGCAGCTATGTCTGGTGAGGCTTCAAGAGCTGTATTAAGAGCTGTATAAAGAGCCGCTGCTACTTGAGCTTTAGAGTTACCATCAGTATAAGGTACAACAATAGCTGTTTTGCCGCTGAGATTATGTTTACCAGAGGGATTTAAGCCTGCATTTTTACCGTCAGTTGTAACAGTCAAATCAAATCCAGTATCTAGCGCTAAAGTATCAGTTTGTCCATCAGAAGGATTGGTACAAAATCCAGTAGCGGCCCAAGCAATTTGAACTGTCGTACTATCAGGCTCGGTAACTACAGCAAGATTTCCTCCACCAGAACCTATCGCTGTTTGTAAAGCTGCTAAAATTTTATCGTTTATGCTTGTATCGGCTTCATTATCAATATAATCCACAACAATGGCTGTCCTACCGGTTGCTAGATAAGTTTCTGCGCCCGAAGGGTTCAGACCCAAATCCAGCCCATCTCGTACCAATGTTATTACAATACGGTCTTCCACAGCGTTGGTTGTAGCATTAGCGGTCATACCAGCAGTATCGCACTCTACCAGAAAATCAGCTCGTGGAGCACCGGCGTAGGTAGTCGTAAACACGTCATGAACTGGATTACTAAGCCCTTGTACCATAGCAGTTGGGGTATTAATTTCAATTGATAATTTCTCGGCTACTTCTGCATCAGAAGTGGCAGCTGTGGCGCCGGGTCCCGACCCTCCACTGCCATCGAGGATTACTTTTTGTGTATATAAGGTAGCTCCGGGACTTCCAGATGGTGCGGTCTCCGAACCAGTAAAAAGCCAAAATATAATTTCATTATCTTCAGTTGTATCATATAGAGTTACATAGGCATTCGTATAAGGAGTTAAAGAAAAGGGGCCATCCGTCTCACACGTTATGGTGAATTTTTCCGTTCTTGCTGCCTGTCTCATCCACATATAATAGTCTACGGTAGGAGAAGAAAATTCGATATATGAGCCATAGCGAGGGCGAGGAGTTCCTGAAGCTGCTGGACTACTTAAACCGTCAGCGTCAGTGTCCGTAATGGGAGTAATTTCATTACCACCTGAAAAATTGCTTCCTTCAACTCCTATAGTGAAAACTTCTGCTTTGGCAGCCTGTTGGAACCATGCATAATAATTTCCGCTGCCAACGAAATCTGTCTTGGTCATACCGGCTGTACCAGAATCTGTAAGAGTAACGGCTGTATTACCAGCTGTGCCTCCTGTTGCCTGAGTTACAGTCACCACTGCCCCAGACACTGTAGCATTGAATCTGCTTCCTGATGGACCCGATGAAGTATTAATGACATTCATTAGGTTAGTTGCAGTTTGGTCGTTTGAGGTTGTGGCCTCAAATGTACCAGCAACCGAACTTTGGTCGCCTTGTACAAAGTCATAATTAGTGGTGTCGGTGGCAATTAAATTCACTTTATCACCAGCATTAAGTTCAGTATAATCTGTAATGGTTATTGTAGCCGTTGCCATTACGCCGGAATCTTCATAGCCAGTTGCGCTAAAAGTAAAGTAATTACCATATGTATTACCTCCAGTATCATACGTTGTAAGACCATCATCAAGAGTTGTGGCAACCGTAGAGGAGGTTTCGTTGCTGCTTGTAAAGCTACCCCCTGTCGCCGAAGGGGATTCTGTTCCCATTCCTATAGTAAAGGATTCGACAGACCCTTCATCCATTAAAGCGCTCGTAACAGAAAATTCATCTCTACCATGATATGTCTGGGCTTCCATAACAGCCACCAGTCTGGTAACTAAATCGGACGCCGCAAGATAGGTAGCTCCGCCCACGGTAGACTGAGCTGTAGAAATAGGTACAGCTACAGCAACTGCTCCTGAAACACCTGTAACATCAGGCGCAGAGGTATTGGCGGTAGACCATTCAATATAATAACCATAGATTTCATCCATAGTCCTAATATATATTACTTTGTCCTCCAAATCAGCAGCAGTATAACCTTGATTACCACCAGAATTATAAGTTCCCCCATCATTAACATCTACATAAAATTGTGTCTTGGAGGAAGTTCCTCCCAATCTACCTTCCTGATAAGTTACTTTTAATTCAGCTCCCGTTCTGTTTGGGTTACTGCAAAACGCATATAATGTATCTGAATATGGCATCTCTGTAGAATCCGAATAAAGGATTCTATTATTATGTCCTAACCAGTCATTATCTATACCTGCAAATGCTCTCTTTCTATCTGTCTTGAGAACACCAACAGGGGATACATTGGCTGGCTTAAAAACGGGTATACGGGCATATGCTGTGCTACCATCCTCTCCATCGGGCTTTTGTTCCATCGAAATAACACTAAAGGAATTCTGTCCGCTGTCTAGCCCTATGGCATTCAGGGCAGAAGTATTTCCTGTCCCTACAGTTCTCATACTATCGTCTAGTCCTGAAAAGGTATTAAGTCCCGTAGATGAAGCTCCTGAAGCATATCTAAACGCATGAGGGGTATACCATTTAGATAAGAAACCTTCTACGCTTTTAACTCTAATTAAAGGATAGAAGCTCTTGGATTGAGTAAAGATATGGCTAACTATACCAACAAAGCTCGGTTTATCATTCTTAATAATGCTGACGTTTGCCTTTTTAGGAGAGTTATCTTCTCCATCATCCCAATCTATATGAAATTCAGTAACAGGTTCATTAGCTTCTATTCTGTACCAGTATCTTTGAAAAGCCCAAAAGCCATATCCAGAGGCCTGAGAAGGATTATCTATAATAGAGCCTTCTTCAGATAACGCGCCAGATGCAACATTAACAGCTAATGGATTACTATCTGCTCTAGCGTTGGCTTCAGTTTTATAAGCCTTCAAAACAAAATCCTCTGTGCTTGCCATATTTCCTCCTAAGTATATAATTCAAATGCTGCCTTCTTAAACGATATCTGGGAAGAAGCAGCTACTTCTCCAGTCGTCTTTCCTCTAATATTGTGGTAATCCTTTATAAATAATCTAGCTGTGTGAGATTTAGAAGATGAATTTGTTGAACCAGAAACCAATTCTTCCAATGGCTTTTCCAAAACAAATTTTCCATCTTGCGGGGTAACTGGATATATTACTTTATCATACCAAACAAATTCTTCTATTTTACCATTAAATGGGCTTTGTCCAACTTGACTTCCATCTTGAGCTTTAGCTCCTATAAATAAACCATATGTAGTGCTATCTATATCAAAGAATATAGCATCACCACCCTTACCTAAAGAATCCGTAGGCCAATTATTCGTAGAAAGGGTTCCTCGTAAGCCAGTTTGGTCTTCCAACCTACCATTAATAAATAACTTTACGTTACCCGAATGAATCTGAGTATCTACCGTTAAAATAATACAGGTAGGAGAGCCATCTATTGGTAGCTTAGTAGTTGATTTTAATGTAATAAATGTAGATTGAGTTCCATCATCTGGTTCCGCCGCTACAAAGGCATTTACTTGTCCTTCATCATCCATATATATACCCCAAGCATCAAAATTAGCTGTTGTATCTGTAGATTCATTAAAAGAAGCTATATAAGCTCTTTCACCGGAATCAGCCCAAGAAACAGGTGTAACATGCGCCAGCACACTCATTTCATCTCTTGGATAAGTAAATGCTGAATTAGCTGCTACTGTTGCTGAGAATGGAAATTCTATATAATTACCACCATCTTTATCAAAATATTTGGTATTGCCAGCAAGCCCTTCCACATTGTCATATATTTTTGCCTCTTTTGCTGTAATTTTATCTGTACCTCCACCCGATAAAGCAAAATTCGTTGACCAAGTAGAAACATCTAATTTATTAAGAGGTCTTCTATCTGGGTCAACAAGGGAAGTATTATAATATCTATAACCATAAACTACCGGAGAAGTAGAATCAGCATAATACCAACCTTTAATATCATCATAAGAAGACGCAGTATTCCTCAAATCCTCATTTAAGGGTATATGTAAAATAGAACGGTGATACTGACTACTAATAGGCATATCATCAATAATTATAAATCCATACCATAAATCTGCATCCGATGCTGCCCATTTAAATTCAGGGAAAAAGGCATCCTTTTCGAAAGGAGTCACTTTAAATTGTGTAGGATTGGCTGGTATAACATCCTCGAATACCGTCAATAAAAAGGGCTTAGGTAAAGAATCATTATCAGTAGAAGAAATTATTAGAGTTGAATCAATGGCCTCGTCTTCAGTAGTCATGGCTAAGTCCAAATAATCTCCTTCCACCTTTTTTTCTCCAGTAGAAAAAATCTTTAACATGTTAATCATATTAATTTGATTATCTCTTGGCACAAAACTAGCCGCCTGTCCTCCTCTAATACCATTAAATGCCGATTTGTCGTCTTCCTTAGCATCTGCTGGAGCTCCAAATCCATAATCTTGTAAGTCAAATATAGTCTCTGACGCTTTTAAGGAAGGTTGGGGTTGCCACTGATTAATATATGCAGAAGCTATACCTCCTACAGTATCAAAATTAGCAATAGATTCATTAAAGGTTGCGCCGGGCGTTCCCCAAGCGTCATTATCAGCCCAAGTAGTAGAACTTCCACCATAAGGAGAAACAACACATACCGTACTATAAGTTTTATTGGGTAAAGTCCTGAACGTATCCACTGTATCGCCACTTCTATTTATAATCTTAAAATATACCCAATATTTTTCAGGGCTAATCCATAATGAAGGTAAATTGTCATCTGATAATAAATTTGTTGTATCTGCTCCATCACCACTAAAACCATTCCAATTATTAATTTCGATAATATCAGTATCTACAAAGTTAATAGTTAAACCAGATGCATAACTAATAGTGTCTCCTCCCGTAGTTGCCCCCGATGAAATGCCTCCTTCACCAAAACAAGTACCTCCCTCAGCCTCTGAATCGGGAGTAATATTTCCTTTAGCAACCAAATAAGCCCTGTATGTGGTACCAACCGTAGAATAAAGAGGTTCTGTTGTGTCTACCTTTAAAGTCACCGTACCAATTTTAAGCGACGAACCTTGAGTAGGAGGGGAGTCTATTACTTCTATTATCTTAGCCGAACATTGCATATTTTCTCTTTTTGTAAGATAAAAGGTGGTCATGTCTGTCTCTACATCCGTATTAGCTGGAGCAGAGTCAGCAATTCCTTCACCTAAATTATCTATATAATTAGGTTTAACTATAACTGCGGTATCACTTTGCGTGGGTTGTAATATCAATCTTGAAAAACCTTTTGATTCCCAACCATTTATCCAATATTTTTTATTAACATAATAATCGTAATTATAGAAGACGTGATTTTCATCGTTATCAGGGCCTCCTAAAACTAAAGTGGTGTTTGCTATTGCATTAGCATAACTAGTCGCTAATTTAAACTTGTTGACATCTGTTCTAACAATATAATAAGCTGTGGGTGTATCTCTAAAGGTATTGGACACACTTTCTACGGTTCCGCCACCGGATTCTGCGCCAAGTTCGAGAGAGTTAAAGCCATTATTATAATAAACAACCTTGTGTCCCGTATTCCAATTATGTTCGGCTGTGCCAAAAGAACCAGTAAGAATTGTAATAACATTAGCAGTTACATCAGTTACGGGTCGGAAAGTTACTCCTATTCCGGGCGAAGTTGTAAACATGCGCTCTCCCGAACCTGCTCCACCAGCCTCTTCATTAGCAACCGCAACTGTAGTTCTATTATAATAGAGGTTTCTATGATGCAGGGCCTCAGTAGAAAATTGGGCTCCCAAACTTACATGACCATCACTATAGGAAACACTCCAAGATGGAGCAGTTGCTGCCGAATTATTGATGCCTGACCAATTTGGAGAATATGTAAAAGGAGAACCAGCATCGTGTACCCAAGTCGAATCGGAATAAGCCGTATCCCATCTAGCTTTAGTATAAGTTGTAGCCATCTTATCAACAGTTGAAAACCACTGCTGTTCTTCCTTACCAGAAACTGCTGTATCCAGATAAGTATCGGTAGGTAAAGTGCCGCCAGCCGTCCATGCTACGGGGCCATCGGAAGAAAGATTGGAACTAGTATAACCCTGCCAATATAAATATCGCCATGATTTTTTACAGAGATGCTCTGATGAAATTTGAGATGGGTCTTCAAAGCCCAAAGATATAATAGCATCTGATTTTTTCTCAATCTTCTCCATTGAACTTGAACCAGTGCTGCCAAAGTTTTCGCGTTCCCCTACAAATGTAGCATTTGTAGTATCTCCAGCTGCTATTTTTAATGTAGAAGGTCCTTGGTCCTCAGAAAGCGTGTTATTTTGATGTTGCACATTATACCCGTTTATACTAATAGAGTCTATAAAGATACTGGTTTCCATATCGGAATTGTCATCCCCATGCATCCAGTCGTCCGGTTTGCCCGGAGTAGCATTGGTTTTATAATTGGACATCGCATTAAAGGTCCATATAGATAAGTTCTTGGTCCAATGAGATGGGTCGTGACCCATTCTTCCTACATCGTCCTTGTGGAAAAATTGTGCATCATTCCCAGTGGCGACTACATCTAATCTACTACCAGATGTACCAGCTATTGCAGTAGTAGCTTCTTCGTGTAAGTAAAATGTATCTGCATCTATCTTTTCAACATAAAATCTAGCCCCGTTCAAGAGGTTGTTGGGGAGCTGCATTTTTGTACCTCCAGCGTCTTGGTATCTAAGGCAGTCACCAGATGATAAACCGTGAGAAGTAAAGTCAAAAACATTGGTGTCTACATGAACATCTGCTTGGGGCATAACAAATCTATCTTCTTTGATGTTAACAAGCTCAAGTCCATTCTTATTCTTCGTTTCCGCTGTATCTTGGGAGCAAGGTAAAAGCTCGAATCCGTCTCTTGAAACTATATGCAAAATGGGATTCCTAGTTACAGGGCTCATTCTTATAATCCAGTCGGCCCACTCATCTACTCCCAGAGTTGTACCAATTAATTCGTTATGGTCAAGGATATTCTCTTCAGATGCATCAGAATTATGTAAACTTCTAACATAAAACTCTTCATTGGTCCTATCTATAATAGTTTCAAAATAAGTGGAAGGGGACTGAGTGGTATCTTTTAAATTACCACGTAAAGGTATAACTTGAAGACCAAGCGACGTATTAATTATCCAAAAACCAATAGCAGATATATTGCCGGTAGTATTGTCTTCTAAAGCCCCTGTATCTTGTATAGTGCGTGCAATAGGCTTATGGGTTGCCCAATTAGTAGCGTCATTATAATCGGTAGCAGCACCTTTACCACCCAATCTGGTTATAAATTCATACAGGGATTCGCCCTTTCCCACAGGTTCAGCAGATAGACAAACAAACATGCCTCTCCTGCTTAGAATTATATCATCGACATCAGCAGCGATGATACTACCACCATTCGCAACTTGTGGAACAGAGAATGCCTTAGCCATTTTTGATATATTCATCGTTAACTTTAAACTTTGAGTCTGGCCGTCATATGCCTTGGATTTATCTTCTGAATTTTGAGTACCGTCGCCTAAAGGTAATTGTCCCGGTCCTTCCCAATTAACAAAATCAAGTGGAACCCCTGCATTCATTGTAACTGGTGGACATGGTAAATTCTTATATTGAACCATACACTCCTGTCCTTTGAATAATTCTGCAAACTTTGCTGAAGGTCCACCATTAGCAGCAGTATAAGTCACTCCTTGTCCTTGATATTTCCAGAAATGATAAAAATTACAGGACTGTCCACCCGTCAATTTTTTCTCAGAACTGAATCTAATGGCTCCTGTGGCCTGTAATACGTTTGTTCCATCTTCCGTTTCAGACGCTTCTTGAAATTCTTCTGCTCCTCTAACAGTATGAAAAAAAGAGTTCATAGGAGTTACTTCGTCTCCATATCTATCTGTACCAATTAATGTCTCTCCTTCATATTTTACATCGGGATTAGGTGTCGCTGACCTGAACGGGTCCCTTTTTCTAACATAATGAGAAGGGTTTTTCTTACCGCTCTTCTTAAGTCCCCACCATCCTCCTCCGTCTGAATTGGTTTGGTGGCTTGATAGATACATTTTCTTCTTTCCATCAACAGTTGTTGCATAGTCTCCTTTCAGCGATGACTCGGAGTGCGTGCAATTCGGTGAAGAATCTTCAGCTTTAGAAGCATGAATTTGGTCTCCGAAATCTTTAGTGTCATTTGTTAAATGTTGTTTATCTCTTTGTACGACGTTTCTCTGAATAGATTGAAAATCTAATTCGCTCTCCCTTCTTTGGGAACCATCGAAATTCTCTACTAGTGATTCGTAATTATTACCCCATGAAGATACCACATGTATATCCGACCTGTATTTTCTAGAACGTAAATAACCATATCTATTTTCATTAATAGGAGGGGAAACAAGTATATTTTTAAATAATACAGGTGAAGCTGTAGTTATGCTTATTGCTTCTCCTGCTATAGCAAGAGCAGCAGTCTCTGCAAATTGTAATGTATTATCATCTATTCGTATAGCATAATATTCAACTTCTCTGTCTATACCAGATAAAGCCGCATCTCCATAATATCTTACCATAGGAGAATAAGTAATAGGTTCTCCTGTTTTGAGTTGGTGTTCTTCTACTGTTATTTTATTAGTACTCGTGCTAGCTTCGGTAATTACTCTTCCTCTTTTTACGGGTTGTATCGACCCTCCAGCGCCCCAATCTAAACCATCGGCTGAGGTTTTCATTTTATAAATTGAAAATGCTGGTAAATTGGTCCCTGAATTACTACTAACAGATATATTATAGAATCCTAAAGAACCAGACTTAAGAGTTGCATCACCATAAGTGGGTTTTTCGGCTACTGGAAATCTGAACAATCCAATTTTGGGTTCTACCTTATCCCCAACTAGGATATATCCACTACCCCCATCATACAAATCTGGATTAGCTTGGTCTATTGACGTATCTTGGCTTGCTAATGTCTTTAATTTGAATTCTACCATTAAATCGCTCCTTGGTCGTTGGCCCTTCTTAGTGCATCGGGTAAGGCCGTTGCCACCTTTTCAGCAAAATCTGTACCGTCCTGTGCGTGAATGTCACCAAAATTAAGGGTAACACCTTGTCCACCACCAAGCATGTTAGATGTCTTGGAAGTAATTGTTTCTCCCTTTTGTACTTGTGCCAATCCGTGTTCTGTGGTCATCATACCACCTTCGGCTGTCCCTAGATAAACACCGCCTAAATCGTAATTTCTTTCTTTATTAAACTTCAACGCAGCCATAGAACCCTGAGCGTCAATCTCCGCGGATTCATTTGGAAATAATTTTTTAACTGCATAAACTCCGGCTATCATAGCAGTCACCGCTACTATTGATGCTACACCTAAAGTAGCTCCAGCCCACATAGCTACCCAAGCAATAGCTAACGCAATCAATACAACTGTTAGTCCCTTTAAAGGTCCTATCGCACTAACAGTCCATGCAGCTACTCCTGCAACTAACATTATGGCACCTGCGGACATCGCCCTGTTATTAGCAATCCACCCTAATGTGTTTTGCCATAAAGTCATGGTATATTTTGTATTAAGCCAAATTCCAGCACCTTTTTGTCGATTCATCAATGTCTGTAGTTGTAAATTACCTACTTTCATCTTCATGTTTGCTTTGCCTCCTACTAATGCTGCAAGTAACGCTACCTTTTCAAGTCCATATAATCCTAACAATGTTGTCTTTGAACCGTTTTGTTTAGCAATTTCCAAACCCAATCTCATTTGAGCCCTAGCATTTAGTAATGTCAATATTGTAGTTAATGGTAAAATAGAATTTAAAAGTTTAAGATGGATGAACCACTTCAAGGCATTTGGTCCTAAATAATCTAAAATGTCTAACATTATTTTCAAAGGTGCTGTAGCTAAATATAATAAATCTGTAAAGGTCGAAAAACCTTCATTCTGGTCCAAGAAGACCTTCTTCAACTTTTCTATTATTAACACTGCCTCATTGAGAACATCAATAACAAATTCTTTTAATTTTTGACCATGTTCTGAATATGTCTCTTTTCCATCTTCCATTATAATAAAGAATTCAGTAAATTGGTCTACAAGTTCTTTTATCCTCAAAGTAAATTCATTCAGAGAGCCCTCCGCTTCTCCTATCTTATCGGAAAGTAGGAATGGGGCTAATAGCGCGTTCTTAACACGCTGAATTTGCATAGCAAGTGATTCCTGCTGAATGTCTGCCATCATTGTGGCCTCACCAGCTGAAGTAGCTATATTCTTAACAGCAGAATCAAATTCGTCTGCATTCTGAACAAGCAAGGCAAACGCGGTTGCACCACGTACATTCATATCTTCCAACATCGCAGTCAAGGCTTCTAGGTCCGTTACATCTCCAAACGCTGCTGCTGCGTCCAGTGTAATATCGTGTAATGCCCTCATGTTGCCTTCGGAGTCCATAATATTTACACCGAGTTTAGCCAAAGCAGAAGAATTATTATCAGCATGTTTAGCAAACTGCGCTAGGGCTTGACGTAGACCCCTACCAGCTATACCTGCCTCTAGGGCTCTGTTAGTAAGCACTTCTAAGCCCCCTAATAGTTCATCTACGCTTTGCCCTGTAGCTACAAAGAAAGGCATAGCAAACTTTACAGAGCTTGCTAAGTCTTCCCATTCAATAAGAGATTTCTGGATACTGTGAGCGAATTTATCAGTTAATTCTCCTGCATCGCTCATCTCCATACCGAAACCCATAATGGTCTGTACAGTCAGCTTGGCTAATGCATTGTGGTCGCCCTGTGTAGCCATAGCGAGTTTCATAGTGTGCTGTAGAACCTCTTGAGATTCAGCAGCCGACAACCCCGCAGAAGCCAACTGGTAAAGACCAGTAGCCATCTCTTGGGCACTTACACCATATTTCAAAGTGAATCTAACCATCTCGTCACTAACAGTGTGTAATTCTTCTCTAGTTACATTAAAAACCGAATTAGCATTAATGATGGTCTTTTCAAATTCTTGGACTGTTTCCGCCAATGGCTGCATCTTATAAAAGAAAGCTGTAGCAGCCGCAGTTCCAATAACAAAGGCATTTTTAAGTCCTGCTGATATTTTACCAGCAGACATAGAAGCAAGTTTACCCATTCTTTGTAAGCCATTATTAATGGCTTTTTGGCGCATGACTACTTCTTTATCTGCCTTTCTTTTTTTAGCTTCGGCCTTTCTTTCTTTCTTTGAAAGTTTGGCTTTAATCTTACCTGTTTTCTTTTCCTGCTGGAATATATCTTCGTGTAAGTTTTTCTGACCCTCTAATTGGGTCTTAAGTGCATCAACTTCAGCTGCCTGTTTTTTATAAGCTTTAGAACCCTTCTCCATTTGTTCTAACTTTTTCTTTTCTGACTTATGTTGTCTCTCAGTAAGACCAATTAATCTCTTTCTTGTTTCAGCATCCTTCTTAGCAAAATCAGTAACGGACTGACCAGTACCCCAGCCACCTTGGGCTTTGGTTACCTTTATTCCCATCTTCTCTGCTTCTTTCGCATATTTAGAATAAGAAGAAGACATGCCCTTCATTGATGTTTTAAATGCTGAATTATAAGCCTTGAGAGCTTTAGGGTCCATCTTAGCTGCTTTTGCTGGTGATAGTTTTTTAGGCATACCTTTTTGTATGGCCTCTTGTGCAGCTTTAGCAGATTGTTTGGTTCCGTCAACCAAATCTTGGTCAGCTTTTTTATTAGCTTTCGATATTTTACCTAAAGACTTTTTATATTCGGCTTCATTCTTAGCAAAACCTTCTGCTGCCTTTTTAGTAGCGATAGTATTTAAAGTAGAAGCCACAGATTCAAATGCCCCAACTGTGTTTTTAGCAGAGCTTCTGTCTAAGTCAAAGCCTACTCCAGCTGATACTATATAATCTGTCCTGCCCATATCTATCCTATATTAAGTCTTTAAATGATTGTGTTTTCTTCCTTGCTCCAATTTTTTCCTGATACTTTGCATTTATTTCCATATATTTATTATAATCACTTCTCAAAGAAGGTCTATTCTTTGATTGTTCATTTATATCATCTGGTGTATACCCATCAAATGCGTGCATTTGTTCATAAATGCCCCAAGCGGCTAATATACCTTCTAATTCATGTCTAGGGGACTTTTTAATATCGTCCCAGCGCATACCAAGTTCTTTCATCAAGGGGATGATAAGATACACCGCTTCGGGTGCTACTTTCATCCATCTTGAAAATCTTTAGTAGTTGGTCCTTCTCCTTCTGTTGCAGATGTTCCTAATACAGTTCCTGATATTTGCCATCTAAGCGTTGTTGGCATTTTTCCCCAATTATCGTCCGAAAGGGTTATACCTTCTGGATTCTTTTCATTTGCCTTTGATATCATACGTGCCACTCTCTGAGAAGCAATTTCTCGATAATAATCGTTTTGCTCCTCTGTAGGCATGTCGTCGTCAGGTAACAACATTTTTGGTTCCTCTTCTTCTGTCAATTCACAATATTGAATTGATAGAATTTTTCCTTGCCACTCTATGTCCTTAGATTGGACAGTGTCAGTCATTGCTATTAGTTCTTCAATGCTCCATATTTCCATTTGTTTCTCTTCTGTCATAATTTCTCCATTATTTGTTTTATATTCCTAGGAAGAATATTTAATTATCTACAGTTACCCATTTTCCATCTATACATTGTCTGGGTAATTTTGATTCTGGTTTTGGTTCTGGTTCTGGTTCAGGAGTAGGCTCCTCTTCTGGAGCCTCTTCCTCTTCTAAAACCTCTTCCTCTTCCATTTCTATTTTTTTATCTTTAGCCATTTAAGTCACCTTACATATTAGCACAGGTTGTCTGTGTTTCACATGCAGATAAAGTTGCACCTATTATTGGGTCTATGTTAGACATAAACTCTAAGGTTTCTTCGGTTGTTCCGTCGGCATTCAGAGTAACTGTGTGTCCTGTTACTATACAGTTAGGTACAGCAATAACTTCAGTTCCTTGCTTCATAACAATAAATACTCTGTATCCGAAAGTGCAATTTGTAGATGTTGAATCTGTGTGGTCTTTTGGATTTGCTAATCCATCAGAAATTTCGTGAGCGGTTGAGGTAGTATTGTATCTTACTCCCCAACGAGCTCCATGTTTTCCTGCATCATCATATGATTCACCTGCAATTGATGGTCCATTAAACATAATATCATAATTAGAATTACTCTTTTTCATAGTTAATGAAACGGTAGTTTCTTTTTTAAATTCTGCTTTTAATACCTGTCTTTGTCCCATGTATGTGACGTCTTCGTCTGTTACACCTATTCCAAGGTCTACACCGACTACATCGGCAACATTTCCTGATGCTGCACTATCAAAATCACTTGCATCTGCTAATGCATATGCTACTCTTTGAGCTGCTGTGCCTGTTGTAGACATTCCTGCTGCGTTAGCATAAACATATTGGTCTGCTTCAGTAGTTAAAACTACTTTTATATCTCTTCCTAAATAATAAGCCATATTAATTCTCCTCAGAAATCCGTCGTAGTTGGGGCTACGTTGCTTGCTGTTCCTATTGCTGGGTCCATATAAGACATGAATTCCATAGTCTCTTCTGAAGTGCCGTCGGCATTCAAAGTGGTAGTGTGGCCTGTAATACAAGCATTACGCACAGTAAATATTTCTGTGCCTGATTTTAGCTGTATGTGTAATCTGTAACCAAACGTACCAATGCCGGGGTCTGCCAAACCTTGGTCGAATGAAGTATTACTTATACCCCATCTTGCCCCATCATTAAATATAACGTCCCAAACTGCGTCGCCCTTCTTACGAGTAAGAGAGACCGTTGTTTCTTTCTTTATCTCCGCCTTTAGTACAGATTTCTGTCCCATATACGTGATATCTTCATCTGTCACACCAATACCAAGGTCCACACCAGTTAAATCTGATACTTCATTTGAATATGCAGTTGTTACGCCAGTAGTTTGTGAACCAAAAACTGATGTTCCTGAACCATTTGCTTCGAGTGGTCCAGCAAAAACAGTATTGGCTGTTCCATCAGAATCTGTAAAGGTTCCTTTGGTAACACCGTTTACTTCTACTCCGTAGTCTGCATCCTCGGTGGTGATTGCGACAAGTACATCTCTTCCTAGGAAATATGCCATGTTATCTTTTCTCCAATTGGATTTTATATAGCGTCGCGCTAACGCTTAGTTATATTATATACCAGTAGTATATAAAGGTTTCGCTCATTCTCCTCCTGTGTATTCACTTTGTTGGATACCTATGTATGGTAGCGCCCAAAACATAGTTCCTCCCCTTCCCTTTCCTTTCCTTAATCTCGTAGCCCTTTTTCCTGACCCACCCTTTTTACCTTGGCCGGGATTCCAATAATAACTACTATCACCGACTATAGGTTGTATTTTTTTAGTTAACTTAGCCATTTCTGGTCCTTTGAGTTGCATAATACTTTCTAATACCTTTTCAAAAGCGGGTCCAGCTATAGCACTCACAGATGTACTATGATGAGCGGATTGTCTAAGACCAGACTCAGCATTAGTAAACGCCGCGCCAGCTCTTGGTTCCGTACTTCTTGTCACTCTTTGATACTGCCAAGCCTGATTTTGCCCCCTAGCTGTTTCTAAAGCTTGCTTACTACTCATTTCTCCATTATTTACAGCCATAGCAAGTGTAGCACTGTATCCTGCTAAAACTTCTGTCTGTTCGACAGGCGGTTTTAAAAATAACAGTGATTGAGGGTCCTGCTCCATGGGTATTATAGCATATAAAGATTGGCCGCTATACTGCCCATCTGAAGGATAATCTGCCACTCTATGAGCCTGTTTAAAATCAGCTCCAGCAAGTCCTCCTACTGTACCCAACATATGTGCAACATATGCCATTGACGATTTATCAAATATATCTTTACCTGTTTTGCCTTGAGAAGCATGACGATATTTAATTCCAACCGCTTTTGCCAGATTTCCTGAAGCGGTAGGCTTGGAAGCTCCCTTTTTAGCATTCTTTTTAATCTCTTTTAATATTGTATCAAAAGAATTTTTAGTTGTCTTTGTTGATTTGGCTGCATAGGATTGGAGTTTTTTTATAATTGGGTTATATTCATTATCTATATTTTTGTGAAACATTGCCACAACCGCTTCCTTAATGGGTATAAATGCTTGTGGGTCTGTAGTATCCAACGCTGTTTTTTTTATAACCTCTTCTAAGTCGGTAAGTTCTTTTGTTCCTTCTGCAATACCATGCTGACCACCTTTAGTAATTAATTCTTCTGTAACATCTATTACTTCAACAACTTTACCATCAACTACCTTCACCATATCACGTACTTGAGCTAAACTACCTTCTGCTATCTTACCTACGCCCTTATGTGTCTTTGCTGCTTCTGGAGTAGACATATATGAAGTGCCTCCAATTTGAACTGTAAATCCCATTTCTTCTGGAGACATAGCTTTTACATCTCCCTTTCCGGTTGGGCTAAATTCTTGTTCTGCATTCCATATATCTACCTTATCTTGCATTAATATTTTAGCTACATTATCAACAGCCTTCGTGAAAATTTCATTAGCCATACTTCTAGCCGTCTTTGCTAAATTGGCTTCAGATTTAGCATAGATATTAGAAAATTTGGGAGTGGTTTTACCAAACCCCTTTACATAGTCTTCAATGTCCTTTGAATTTCTTTTACCATGCATATACCACACCATATCGCCAAAAAGTCTAAATTGGTCACTTCCTCCTGTCCATTTATAATAGTCGATACTTTCACCTGTTCTTTCACCTCTTTCTAAGTCTTTATGTAGTCCCTTTTTTTCATGTCCTTTGTGTTTCATTTCTGGTCTTTGAGCAAGTGAAACAGTTACCTTACCTTTATAATTTTCTTCTCTTTGTCTTAAAAATTCCTTTTCGGCAAACTTAGGGTCTGCCGCTTTTTGTTCCTCAAACTTTGCTTTCGCAATGGATGAATCGGTCCAACCTTTAGTTAATTTATATTTAGCCCCTGTAGACCCCTTTGTACCCATCGTCTTACCGGATACTTTTAAACCCGAAGTTATATCTGGATAAAAACCACTTATAATTTGATAGACCGTGTCTGCTGTGGCCGGAGGTATTTTAGGAGCCATATTACCTTAAATTGAGGAAATATAATTCAAATTCAGCTGTGGCCCCATACCACTGTGCTGTTGGCATAAAGCCTATGTCTCTCCACTGGGCTAAATGACGCTCCAGTATCTCTAGCTCATCCTCTTCATAGACATCCCAATCAACCTCCATTACGGCATTAGCTATGTTAAGCATTAACCAATTGACTAAACGACGCTGTTTATATACTATAGTAGAGCTACTACCTGTCTTTATACTGTTTGCCGTGACAGATATCTCTGTGTCGTTATCCACGAAAAGATGTACAAGATAAGTACAGCCATATGCCTCACCTGAGCCAGATGATGTAGTATTAGAAGTATTGCCAAAAGTTATTTGGTCCCCAAAATATTTCTCAGCAAAACCTGATGCTACTAACTGTACCACCACTGCTGGGAATTTTAATTCTTCGGTTTCAGGGAACTGTCCGAAAACGTATATGTCGCTGCCATCTAATGTAGCACCATTAAGTTTATCACTTATACCTGTAATAAGAGCACGCTCTATAATATTAAGGTGGTCTTTAGCCATATGTTCTTCTCCTTGAAGACCGCTCGCCCCGCACTCTTACGGCTGCTATCTGCATATATTCATCCCTATAATCTTTAATAGACTCTATTCTCCACTCAGCCGCTTTATAAAACTTAAAATCTCTAACCATAATCGGTATCCCAGATGATGCTCCCTCTCCGCTAAGTTGTATAGTAAATGCAGAAATTCCTGTTCTTTCGTTGTAATCGCCTCCTACTCCAACTTCTCCCAACATCTCATTCAAATTCCAGCCCGCTATACCTAATTTACTCATACTATATCTTGTACCATTTGCATAAATGCTTGCATTGGAATCTGAAGGGGATGCTATAACCTGAGTTGATGTATGAGGTGTAGGGCCTTCTATATCTCTAGGAACTGCTATATCAAATATAATCCAACCTGTTTTATTGATTGGAACGTTGGTAATTGTTACGAACTTACAATTGGAATACCAAACTGTACCTGAGCCATCAATTGATGTTCCGGTCCAAATCTGGAGATTGGATTCGGTTAAGGGGCTACTTACGCCACCCAAACTTGTAAAGCCATGCAAATTAAATGAGCCGACAGTTATGGTATTAACACTAGCAGAATCTGCTATCTTTAATTTAAATTGTACTCTATCAACTTCATAACCTGTCACTCCACCTGACTCCATTATACCTCCACCTACCGTATCAAAAGTGGCTTCATTTAATAAATTGCCTGTTAAACCATCAGTAAAAGTATAAGTGCCATCTGGAAAAGCGTTAGGAGCAATAATTTTTTCCTTATCTAAAAGCATATCATAGCTTTCAAGCTCTGCAAAGCGTTTAGCATCTTTAAAGTTATCTAATGCTTTAATATACTCTAAAGGGGGAGCATAGAAGGTGCAAGCTCCAGTAATCCTGTGTCCAATCTTCTCTAGCCTACCTCTCCTACTAACTATCGGACTTTGGAGCATTGTAAGGCCCGGAAGTACTATCTCTGGACTCCCTGCATGGTATGCCGTGTTTGTCCCTGCTACAGCCGCACTAGAGTCATCTTTTTCATAGCCAAAACTAACAGGTGGACCTTCTAGGGTACCACCTGACTTTGTAGTTTTGACATCCTTTTGTTTGATAGCATCGCGCACAAAAGTTAAATCGCGGACTTGGCTAGTGCGGTGACTGAGATGTCTCATCATTTTAGGCATATTAATAGAGCCCACATTAACCGTACTTGCCATTTATTATTCTCCTTCTTTACAACACGAGTTTGTACATGTATCGTTATAAAAGAGCGGTCTATTTAACTTGCTACATTCAATACATCCACAATCAAAACCGCAGGCCATATCACATACCTCTAGGCGTTTGTCTCACATTAAGAGTGCTGTCACTACCATCTATATTTTTCTTCCAGTCCACATCACCCTTAGTTGCATCTGCATTATAATTACTTGTTTTTATACTAAGC
>PVBE011166616.1_pt1 | contig 21470 bp, 21 predicted proteins | sample 1631181 | NCBI WGS metagenome assembly PVBE01 (sample SAMN08397723, study PRJNA350692) | Marine metagenome, whole genome shotgun sequencing project. | isolation source: water | place: Pacific Ocean | collected 2012-04 | reverse complement strand
CGGCCGGATCTGCGGGCCAGGAAAAGCCCACAACCTCGACACCGTATCGCTCTCGGATTTCCCAGCATTGCTCCAGGCTTTCGGCGAAGGATTTGTTGTAGCCGTGAACGTAGAAAACGCAGTCCTTGTTATCCTTGATCAGGCGCCTGCGGAGTTCCCTGAATTCCTCTCGACTAGGAACGCTGTCCACCGTCAGCTCGTCGGCTTCCTCGATCAAGTCACCCCGCCACGTGCCGTCAGGGTTCTTATCGAAAGTCGCCAGACGGATTTCGCAGCCTCCCTTGGTGTTGAGAGTTTCACCGAACAGAAACTCAGGCGAAGTCGGTATTTCGTTCAGAACCCGATTGGTGACGATCAAAATGGCCATCGGCCAGCCTCCCCAGGTAGCGATTCATCTTATGATTTGTTAATTGTAGTAACTGTCGCCATCCATATCAATTGTCGAACAGAATAGCCGATCACTTGTGCTGGCAGGCTGAGTGCCTCCGCCAAGCGGCTTATTTTTTGTGGCAAGCTCGGATCAAAAAAAAGACCGGCCGACCTCTGTCGGCCGGTCCCAAATGTGTCTTTACGCGACTTCGAACAGCCCCGCCGCGCCCATGCCGCCGCCGACGCACATGGTCGAGACGACATACTTGGCGCCCCGGCGTTTACCCTCGATCAGGCTGTGCGGCACCATGCGGGCGCCGGACATGCCGTAAGGGTGGCCGATCGAGATGGCGCCGCCGTTGACGTTGAGGATGTCGTCGGAAATGCCCAGCCGGTCGCGGCAATAAATGACCTGCACAGCGAAGGCTTCATTGAGCTCCCAGAGGTCGATGTCGTCGACCTTGAGGCCGTGACGTTCCAACAGTTTGGGCACGGCGAAAACCGGGCCGATGCCCATTTCGTCGGGCTCGCAGCCGGCCACGGCCAGGCCGCGGTAGTAGCCCAGGGGCTCGAGGCCGCGCTGCTCGGCCAGTTTGGCGTCCATCACCACCGAGGCGGAGGCGCCGTCGGAAAGCTGGCTGGCGTTGCCGGCCGTGATGTTGCCGCCCTCGAACACGGGCTTGAGATTCTGCAGGCCTTCGAGCGTGGTGTCGGGCCGATTGCCCTCGTCCTTGGCCAGCGTCACCTCCTCGTAGGCCACCTCGCCGGTGGCCTTGTCGACCAGAGCCTTGGTCGCCGTCATGGCTACGACCTCGTCGTCGAGGTGACCGGCCGCTTGGCCGGCAGCGGTGCGCTGCTGGCTCCGCAGGCCGTATTCGTCCATCTGCTCGCGGTTGATGCCGTAGCGCTCGGCCACCACCTCGGCGGTCTGCAGCATGGGCATGTAGATGTCCTTGGCCTGGGCTAGCACGCTCTCGTTGGCCGCCCGGTGGGAGTTGGAGTGCTCGTTCTGCACCAGGCTGATGCTGTCGAGGCCGCCGCCGATGCAGATCGGCATGTCGTCGTGCAGAACCTGCTTGGCCGCCGTGGCAATGGCCATCATGCCCGATGAGCACTGGCGGTCGATGGTCATGCCGCTGACCTCGACCGGCAGCCCGGCGGCCAGCAGCGCCTGGCGGGCCGTGTTGAGGCCGGTGGTGCCCTGCTGCATGGCGCAGCCCAGTACCACGTCGTCGATTTCGCCGGACTCGATGCCAGCGCGTTCGACGGCGTGCTTGATGGCGTGGCCGGCCAAGGCTGGGCCCTCGGTGTTGTTGAAGGCGCCGCGATAGGCCCGGCCGATGGGTGTACGGGCCGTCGACACGATAACTGCTTCTTTCATTTCAAGTGCTCCGTTTCAGTATTGAACCCGGCCACCCGCTCCCCCTCCCAACCACCCACAGGGTACCATTGATGGGTGGTTGGGAGGGGGAGCGGGTGGCCAGGCGATATGCTCTAACTAACGTCGAGGCCCAATGCCTCGGCTGCCGATGTGACGAATTTCTCGGTTTGGTCGAAGGCGCCTCCGAGCTCCCTCTGGGCCGCCGGGTCGCTGACCTCGGCCCAGCGCTCGGCCACCGCCTCGGCGCTGATCTCGTCGGGTCCCAACACGATACCGCCGGTCTCGTAGATGCGCACCAGCGAAAACGTGCCGCCGCCGGCGGCCAGGATTTCCTTCGAGGGCGCGTCCTCGCTGACCAGTACCAAAAGCCCGTGTGAGATTGATTCCGGCGTCAACAGATCGTAGACCTTTTGCGGCACCAGGCCTTCGGTCATGCGTGTGCCGGCGCTGGGCGACAGCGTATTGACGCGGATGCCGTACTTGGCCCCTTCCTGGTGCAGTACGTTCATCAGGCCGACCACGCCCATCTTGGCGGCGCCGTAATTGGCTTGGCCGAAATTGCCGTAAAGCCCGGCCGATGAGGTGGTGACGACGATGCGGCCGTAGTTCTGCTCGCGCATGATGGGCCACACCGCCTGGCTGCAGTGCACGCTGCCCATGAGATGGACGTCGAGCACGGTTCGATAGTCCTCCATGGTCATCTTGGCGAAGGATTTGTCGCGCAGGATGCCGGCGTTGTTGACCAGGATGTCGACACGCCCCCAACGCTCCTTGGCCGCAGCCACCATGGCTTCGACCTCATCGGGCTTGGCCACGTTGGCGCCGTTGGCCAGGGCCTCGCCGCCCTGGGATTCGATCTGGGTCACTACGGCTTTGGCCGCCTCGCTGGAGCCGCCGGTGCCGTCCGTGGCCGCGCCCAGGTCATTGACCACGACTTTGGCGCCGCGCTCGGCAAGCGCCAGCGCGTGTGACCGTCCCAGCCCCTGTCCGGCCCCGGTGACGATGGCTACGCGATCATCGAAACGAATGGTCATAGTTCTTCCTTTCCGGCGCCCGCCCCCCCCAAACCCCGGGCGTGCAATCTTTATTGCGTGATAAACAGCGCCAGCGATTCGGCGATCAGGGCCGGTTTTTCCTCGCCCTTGATCTCGATGGTGACGTCAGTGGTGATAAGCATCTGGCCCGGCTGCTTTTCATCGGCGCCGGTCATCTTGACCCGGGCCCGCACCTCGCTGCCAGACTTGACCGGGTTGAGGAAACGGACCTTGTTGAGGCCGTAGTTGATACCCATGACGACGTTCTCGGGCTCGATCCGGACTTGGCTGGCCAGGTGGGGTAACAGTGACAGCGTCAGGAATCCGTGGGCAATGGTGGTGCCGAACGGCGTCTCCTTGGCGCGCTCTTCGTCGACGTGGATGTACTGGTGGTCGAGTGTGGCGTCGGCGAACTCGTTGATCCGCGCCTGGTCGACGGTCACCCAATCCGAGGTGCCGAGATCCTTGCCTATGTACGAGGCGAGTTCTTCCTTGGCGACCGTGGTCATGTTCTGTCCTCCGTGCTTTGTCGCGCTCCGCTGGGCGGACGCAAACAAGAGGCAGGCCCGTCGGCCTGCCTCCCCCGCAAAACACTAGCAGAATATCAGCGCGGCGACGGGAAGAAATCCACAGGCACCATGAGCTTGTTTTCTTGGGCTTCCAGCGCACCCAGTTTGGCGCTCGCCTGGGTGTAGGCGATCCATTCGGGGTCGGCCCACAAGTTGGCGCGTTTGGCCTCGCGGTCAGCGGCGCTGTCGTAGACCCAGATGTGGACGTACTCGTTGGGATTGCCGGTTTCGGTGGTCAGGTAGGCCAGCGGCTGGCCCAGGTTGCGGCTTTGTGGGGTGGCGCCCTTTTCAGCGTAGAGGGCGAGGTGGGTCTTGATGGTTCCCGGCTTGCAACGGTAGGTGCGAACGTCGAGCAGCATTGGTCTCTCCCTGGTCCCGTGGCGCTGTGGTGGGGCGACAGGTTGGGCGGGTTCGCAGCGGCTGTCGGCCCGGGCTATAGTGAGTTCATGACATATCAGAACATTCTGTACGAGCGCCAGGATCGGGTGGTCCGGTTGACGTTGAACCGGCCGGACAGCCTGAACCCGCTAAGTTGGGACACCATCAAGGAGCTCGGTACGGCTTTCGCCGAGATCAATACGGATCCGGAGGTCGTAATCGTCGTGGTGACCGGCGCCGGCAAGGCTTTTTCCGCCGGTGGCGACCTTAAGGGCTATCTCGGGCTCTACAAACAGCCGGCCGAGTTCCGCCGCTATCTGAGCGATTTTTTCGATCTTTGCGCCCAGCTCGAGCGCAGCGACAAGATCGTTGTCGCCGCGGTCAACGGGGCTTGTGTGGCCGGTGGGTTGGAACTTCTGCTTTGCTGCGATCTGGCGGTGGCGGCCGACGAAGCTCGCATCGGTGATGGCCATCTCAATTTCGGCCAGCTTCCCGGGGCCGGCGGCTCGCAACGCCTGCCCCGCGCCATCGGCGCCTTCCGGGCCAAGGAGCTGATGTTCAGCGGCCGTTTGCTCAGCGGCCCCGAGGCCGCCGCCATCGGCCTGGTCAACCGCTCGGTGCCCAGGGTCCGGTTGATGGCCGAGGTCGAGACCATGATCGAGGAATATCTCACTAAGAGCCCGGCCGGGCTCGCCGGCACCAAGCATCTGGTCAACGAGGGCCTGCGCGGCAGCCTGGAAGCCGGGCTGCAGTTGGAGATGAGCTTCGTCTACAACTGGGCCACCGCCAGCCACGATGCCACCGAGGGGCTGATTGCCTTCGACGAGAAACGTACCCCCGACTTCAAGGGATGCTGAGCAACCATGGCCTGGACGCTACGCGACAAGTACGCCATTGCCGGAATCGGCAGCACGGAATATTCCAAGCAAAGCGGCACCACCGTTCTCAATCTGGCGGTCGAGGCCTGCCGGACGGCGCTCGACGATGCCGGCATGGAAGCAGCCGAAGTGGACGGCGTGGTCAGCTTCAATTTCGGCGATTCGGTGCCCTCGATGGCCGTGGCCACCGGTCTCGGCCTGCCGGCTGCGCGCTATGCCGTCGAGTTCTCGTCCGGCGGCAATGCCGCCAACCTGATCGTGCAGACCGCCGCCGCCGCCATCGAAGCCGGCTTGGCCGAAAACGTACTTTGCTTTCGCGCCATGAACGGGCGATCCGGATTCAGGCTTGGTGGCAGCCGTGACATCAATACGCTGGGCATCACGCAGTACACCGCACCCTTCGGCTGGATCACCTATCCCCAGGCCATGGCCATGTGGTGCCGCCGCCACATGATCAAATACGGCACCACCAGCGAACAATTGGGTCAGGTGGCCGTGACATGTCGGCAAAACGCCACTCGCAACCAGCGCGCCATGATGCGCCAGCCCATCACGCTCGACGACCACCAGGCCTCGCGCATGATCGTCGAGCCCTTCCGGCTTTTGGACATCTGCCTGGAAAGCGATGGCGCTTGCGCCGTGCTGGTAACCAGTGCCGACAAGGCCCGCGACCTCAAGCAAAAACCGGTTCGCATCATGGGTGCGGCCTACGGCGGCGGTCCCAATCAGGGCGACGACCTTTTCGATGCCATGCGCTGGCCCGAACACGCCCACAACTACAGCCACTATATCGCCGACGACCTTTGGCGGAGCGCAGGCGTGGGGCCGGGCGACGTCGACGTGGCCGAGATCTACGACTGTTTCACCTACAGCGTGCTCATGCAGCTCGAAGGTTTCGGCTTCTGCGCCGACGGCGAGGGCGGTGATTTCGTCACCGACGGCCACATCGCCGCCGATGGCAGCTTGCCCATCAATACACACGGCGGGCTCTTGTCCGAGGCCTACATTCACGGCCTCAACCACGTCGTCGAGGCGGTCGAACAGTTGCGCGGCGAGGCCGGGCCGCGACAGGTCGATGGCGCCGAGATCGCGCTGACCACGGCCGGTGCCATGACCTGCGGCAGCGCTCTGGTGCTGGGGAACTGACCATGGTGCAAAAACCGCAACCGAGCCTCGACGCCGATTCGCAAAATTTCTGGGAGGCCTGTGCCCGCCATGAGCTGGTCATCCAGCGCTGCGCTGAATGCATCCGCCTGCGCTTCCCGCCGGTCGGCCTCTGCCCCCATTGCGGCAGTGCCGAGGTTGAACACGTCACGGCCTCGGGCCGCGGACGGATCTATAGCTGGATCGTCGTCACCCATCCCGTGCCCAAGGAAATCTACGCCGGCGAGGTGCCCTATGCCGTGGCACTGGTCGAACTCGAGGAAGGGGTTCGCGTGCCCACCAACATCGTCGGCTGCGAGCCGTCGGAGATTACCGCCGACATGCCGGTCGAAGTGGTATTCAAAGATTCAGACGGCATGACCCTGCCGCTGTTCCGGCCATCCCAGTCCTAAAGCCATGGCAGGCCGGAAATCACGACCCTTACGCTTCGCCATCATCGGCGCCGGCATGTCCGGCATCCTCACGGCCATCAAGCTGCGTGAGGCCGGCCACCAGGATTTCACGATCTACGAGAAGGCGGATCGTCTGGGCGGTACCTGGCGCGACAACACCTATCCTGGGCTTTCCTGCGACGTGCCGTCCCACCTCTACCGCTATTCCTTCGAACCCAACGCCGAGTGGAGCCGCTGGTTTTCCTCGGGCGCCGAGATCCAGGCCTATTTCGAGGGCGTGGCGGCAAAATACGACATCGAATCCGACATCCGGTTCCAAACCGAGATCACTCGGGCCGAATTCAAGAACGGTCGCTGGCATCTCGACACCGGGGATGGCGAAGGCGACGTTGTCGATATCGTGATCTGTGCCACCGGCGTGTTGCACCGCCCCGTTATGCCCGACATCGCCGGTCTGGAGGACTTTGCCGGGGCCAGCTTCCACAGTGCGCGTTGGGACCACGACGTGGCGCTGGAAGGGGTTCGCATCGGCATCGTCGGCACCGGCTCGACCGCCATCCAGATCGTTCCGGCCATAGTTGATCGAGTGGCGCAGGTTTCCTTGTTCCAACGCACCGCCCAGTGGGTCCTGCCGCTGCCCAACCCGGCCTATAGCGACGAGGAGAAAGAGGCCTTTCGCAGCACGCCCGACCTCATGCAGGAAACTTACGACCAGCTTGACCAGCGTTTTCGCAATACCTTCGCTCGGGCCGTGGTGGGCGATCGCGAACAGATGGCCAAGCTGGAAACGCTGTGCCGCCAGAACCTTCAGGAAAACGTCAAAGACGCCAGGCTGCGCGGCCGCCTCACGCCCGACTACCGCGTGGCCTGCAAACGCCTGGTCATGTCGGACGATTTCTACCCCGCCATACAGAAACCCAATGCCGAGCTGGTCACGGCCGGTATCGAGTGCATCGAGGCGGCCGGCGTGCGCACCCGCGATGGCCGTTTGCATGAGCTCGACGTGCTGGTGCTGGCTACCGGCTTTGACGCCCACAGCTTCATGCGCCCCATGCAGGTGGTGGGCCGAGACGGCCTCAGCATCGACCAGGCCTGGAGCAAAGCCACCGAGGCCTATCGCTCGGTTGCCGTGCCGGGCTTTCCTAACTTTTTCATGCTGGTGGGCCCCAACAGCCCGATCGGCAATTTCTCGGTGATCATGATCTCGGAACTCCAGCTTTCCTATGTCATGCAATTGGTCGACCTCGTCCACCAGGGCCGTTGCCGCGAAATAGCCCCCAAGATCGGCCCCACGCGGCGTTTCAACGACGCCATCAAGAGCGCCATGAAGGGCACCGTCTGGGTCTCGGGCTGCAAGAGCTGGTACCTCGACCAGAGCGGCAACCCGGCGCTCTGGCCCTGGCCCTTCGAGCGCTTTGCCGAGGAGATGCAGCGCCCCGATCTCGACGACTTCGAGTTGCGGGCCTGAGGGCTGGCAGAGACCGTCGTGAAAGTCGCAGCCATCGGCGAGTGCATGATCGAAATCTCGGGCCCGGGCGAGGTTGCACGTATCGGCTTTGGCGGCGATACCCTCAATACTGCCATTTATCTCGCCAGGGCCGGCGCCCGGGCGGCTGTAAGCGTCGACTACCTGACGGCTCTGGGGGACGATCCCTTCAGCGACGAGATGCTGGCCGCCTGGCAGGCCGAGGGCGTCGGCATTGGAGAAGTAGTGCGCCGGTCCGGGCGACTGCCCGGGCTTTATCTCATTCGTACAGGTGAGGGCGGCGAGCGCAGTTTTTATTACTGGCGCGACCAGGCGCCGGTCCGCGAACTCTTCGACGGCGCCGAGGGTGACAAGGTTCTGCGGTCCCTGGCGTCGTACCATTGGATCTACCTTTCCGGTATTACGCTCTCGGTAATCGGTTCCGGCTGCCAAGCCTTGATCGAGCGCCTGGGCGCGCTCAAGCTCGGCGGTCTGCGTATCGCCTTCGACAGCAACTACCGGCGGCCAGGCTGGCCCGACGCGTCGGCGGCGCGTCGGCAATTCGATCGCCTGCTGCCGCTGGTCGATATCGCCCTACCGACCTTGGACGACGAACAGGCGCTCCATGGCGACGCCGACGCCACGGCTTGCGCCGCTCGCCTGCGCGCCGCCGGGGCAGGCGAAGTGGTGGTGAAGATGGGTGCGGACGGGTGTCTAGTGGCGGGCGAGAGTGGCACGAATCTGGTGCCGGTGCCGGCGGCGGTGGCGCCCGTCGATACCACCGGTGCCGGCGACAGCTTCAATGCCGCCTACCTGGCGGCCCGCCTGGCCGGCCAGGCCCCGGCATCAGCGGCCGAGGCCGGCCACCGCCTGGCCGCTCGGGTCATCGGCCGGTACGGTGCGATTATTCCCATGGAGGACATGGATGACTGATCGGCCGACCATCGAGGAACTATTAGCCCCTGTTGCCGTGGTGCCGGTTCTGACCATCGAAAAGCTCGCCGACGCGGTGCCACTGGGCCGTGCCTTAGTGGCCGGCGGCCTCAACGTGCTGGAGGTGACGCTGCGCACCGAGGCGGCGCTGGCCGCCGTCGAGGCCATGGCCCAGGCACTGCCCGAGGCAGTGGTCGGTGTCGGTACGCTGACCAGGCCCGAGGAAATCTCCGCTGTGCAGTCGGCCGGGGCGCTCTACGCCGTCAGCCCGGGATTCGATCCGGACCTGGTGGCGGCGGCGGCTCGAGCCGGCCTGCCATACCTGCCGGGCGTCGCCACGGCATCGGAAGTCCAGCGCGCCCAGCGGCTGGGTCTTGGCACGCTCAAATTTTTCCCGGCTGAGCCGGCCGGCGGCATGGCGGCGCTGAAGGCTTTCGCCGGCCCTTTTCCCGATTTGCGCTTCTGCCCCACCGGCGGCATCGATCAATCCAATGCCGCTGAATATCTGGCGCTCGACAACGTTGTCTGCGTCGGCGGCTCCTGGCCGGCGCCCGCGGATTTGCTGGCCAGTGGCAATTGGCAGGCCATCGAGGAACGCGCCCGGGCAGCGGCGGCGTTGGCCGCCCGGCGTTGACAAGCTTGGGTCCGGCCCGCAGATTTCCTCTCAGCGCACGATCGCGCTGCTAGGCGGAGATTCCGATGTCCGGTGACGTTCTTTTGACCCGCGACGGGGCCATCGCGACGGTGACCTTGAGCGCGCCCGAGCGGCGCAATGCGCTGAATGTTTTCATGTGGCGAAAGCTCGGCGAGGTGCTGTCCGAGTTGGATTCCGATGACTCGGTGCGCTGCGTGGTGTTGCGCGGTGACGGCGACGAGGCCTTTGCTGCCGGCGCCGACATCTCCGAATTCGAGACCGAGCGCAGCACGGCGGAGCAGGCCCGGGCCTACGCCCTCAAAACCCACAGCACGCTGCGCACGCTGCAGGCGTTGCGTCATCCCGTGATAGCCATGATCGGTGGCGTCTGCGTCGGTGGCGGGCTCGAGCTGGCGGCTTGTTGCGACATTCGCATCTCGGGCGAATCGGGCCGCTTCGGCATTCCCGTCAAGCGCCTCGGACTGGTCGTGGCGATCGACGAGATGCAGCCGTTGATCGAGATCGTGGGCAAGGCGGCGGCACTCGAGATATTGCTCGAAGGCCGCGTCTTCGGTGCGGACGAGGCCCTGGAGAAACGCCTCGTCAACCGCGTCGTACCCGATTTCGACCTCGAGCCTGCGACATATGCCAGTGCGCGGCGTATCGCCGAGGGGGCGCCGTTGACCGCACGTTGGCACAAGAAGTTCGTCAACCGCCTGATGGATCCGACCCCGCTGAGCGAGGACGAGCGCGACGAAAGCTACGATTGCTTCGCTACCGAGGATTTCCAGATCGGATTCAAAGCCTTCCTGGCCAAAAAGAACCCTGAATTCGAGGGGCGCTGAAAATGACCCTTATGGGCCCCCTGGACGGCGTTGTGGTGATCGAGCTCTGTCACGTCATGGCCGGGCCGACCTGCGGCCTCATGCTGGCCGACATGGGCGCCGACGTGATCAAGGTCGAGAAGCTCGACGGCGATGATACCCGGCACACGTTGCCCCCCGACATCAATGGCGAATCGGCGGCGTTCTTGATGATGAACCGCAACAAGCGCGGCATAGTCGTCGACCTCAAGACCGAGGACGGCAAACGGGTGCTGAAAAAGCTTTTGGAAACCGCCGACGTGGTGACCGAGAACTACCGCCCCGACACCATGCAAAAGCTTGGTCTCGATTACGAGGACCTGCGCAAGAGCAATCCCGGCCTGATCTACGGCGCCATCTCGGGCTTCGGTCGCACGGGACCCTATGCCTTGCGCGGCGGCTTCGATCTCGTCGCCCAAGGCTATTCGGGGCTTATGTCGATCACCGGCGAGGGGCCTGAGCGGCCGCCGGTCAAGGTCGGCGCGCCGGTGGCCGACATCACCGCCGGTATTCTGCTGGCCATGGGCATCCTGGCGGCTTACGTCAGGCGGCTGAAAACCGGCGAGGGGCAGATGGTCGATACGTCGTTGCTGGAGGCCGGCATCGTCCATACCTACTGGCAATCCGCCATCAGCTTCGCCACCGGCGAGCCGCCCCGCGCCATGGGGTCGGCCCATCCGCTGAATGCGCCCTACCAGGCCATCCGCAGCCAGGACGGCTACTTCAATCTTGGTGCCGCCAATCCGCGTACCTGGAAGCTTATGGTCGAGGCCATCGGCCGGCCCGAACTGGCGGAGGATCCGCGCTTTGCCGACAACGAGGGCCGCATGGCCAATCGGGACGAACTGATCACCGAGTTGGAATCCGTCTTCACCACGCGCACCAGCGCCGAATGGCTGGAAATCCTCGAAGCCGCCCGGGTGCCGGCCGGCCCCATCCTCGACGTCCAGGAGATGCACGAAAACGAACAGGTCCTGGCCCGTGACATGGTGCAGGAGCTCGATCATCCGGTGGCCGGCCGGGTGCAAACGCTGGGGCCGCCGGTCAAGTTCGGCACCACACCCGGCGGCGTCCACCGGCCGGCGCCCGGTTTCGGCCAGCACACCCGCGAGGTGCTGCTGGAATACGGTTTCGCGGCGGCCGAGATCGAGGCGCTGGCGGCATCCGGCGCCATCGTGCTGGGCGATGCCTGAGATCGTCGATGCCCACCAGCATTTCTGGGACCTCGGGCGCAACCCCTATCCCTGGCTGCAGGACGAGCCGTTGCAGGGATTCCGTTACGGCGATGACTACGAAGCCATCAAGCGCAACTACCTGCCCGACGACTACCGCCGCGATGCCGCCAACCAGAACGTCATCGCCACGGTGCATATGGAGGCCGAGTGGGCGCGCCATGACCCGGTGGCCGAAAGCGCCTGGCTGCACGAGATCGCCGAGCGCCACGGTTTACCCAATGCGGTAGTGGGTTGGGCCGATTTCTCTCGCCCCGATATCGCCGAGGTGCTGGCTGGCCATGCCCAGTACCCGCTGCTGCGCAGCATCCGCCAGAAGCCCATTTCAATGGCCGATCCCAAGTGGCGCCAGGGCTACGCCCTATTGGCCCGGCACGGCTTTCACTACGATTTGCAAGCGCCCTGGGGGCAGCTTGGCGAGGCGGCGGCGCTGGCCTGGGACTTCCCCGACACACTGATCATCCTCAACCACACCGGCCTGCCGGTCGACCGCGGCGAGCCGGCTCTGGCGGCCTGGCGGGCGGCGCTGGAGGAATTTGCGGCCCAGCCCAACACCGCCATCAAAATCTCCGGCCTGGGCCAACCCGGCCAGCCTTGGACGGCGATGGCCAACCGCCGGGTGGTGCGCGAAGCCATCGAGGTGTTCGGGACAGAGCGCGCGATGTTCGCCTCCAACTGGCCGGTCGACAGCTTGGCCGCCGACAGCCTCGACACTATCTTCAATGGTTTCGCCGAAAGCGTCGCCGATTTCGGTGAGGCCGAGCGCCGCCGCCTCTTCCGCGATAACGCCATGGAGATCTACCGCATCAGCCTGTGAATGCCGTCGCCCCCCTACCTCGGCATTGGGCATAGTGTGGTAGGATAATTCGAGTCACGATCGTCGGCGATGTTCGCCTCGCCGATTGATGGCCACGGCAGACTTTGGAAATCCAAAGGGGGGAATGCCATGACCAACCCTCGAATCCCCTACGAGATGTCGGACGCCCGCAAGCGGCTCGAGCCCCCGGACGGCAAGCCGTTGATTGTCCATCTCGTGGTCAACGTCGAGCACTGGCGATTTGAAAACGCCATGCCGCGCAAGATCATAACGGCACCCCACGGCGCCGAGCAGGTGCCGGACATCCCCAATTATTCCTGGGCGGAATACGGTATGCGCTGCGGCATGCCGCGAATCCTCAAGCTGTTCGCGGATCGTGGTGTACCTGCCAGCACCTCCATCAACGCCGGCGTCGTCGACGCATATCCCCAGTGCGCCGAAGCCATGCTCGAGGCGGGTTGGGAATTCATCGGCCACGGTATGCATCAGAAATCGATGCAAGCCGAGGACGACGAGGCGTCACTGATTCAGGCGGTGCTCGACAAACTCGAGGCCTTTACCGGAAGCAAGACCCGCGGCTGGCTGAGTCCGGGCCTCAAGGAAAGCGTCGACACGCCGGACATTCTCAAGGCAGCGGGCGTCGATTACCTCTGCGACTGGGTGGTCGACGACTTGCCGACCTGGATGGTGACGAAAGCTGGACCACTTGTCGCCATGCCTTACAATCTCGAGATCAACGACAGCATCATCTACGCCATCGAAAAGCACGCTTCGCCGGAAATGTACCGACGGATGAGCGATTCGGTTGCCGCCTTCGAGAAGGAGTTCGAGCGCAATCCGCGAGTCATGGCGATGGGCCTCCATCCCCATCTGATCGGAGTGCCGCACCGCATCGGGTATCTGGAACGAATGATCGACGACCTGTTGGCGCGCGAGGACACCATCTTCATGACTGGCAGTCAGATCGCCGACTGGTTCAAGATCATTGCGCCTCCCGTCAGTGACCGTGAAGGTGCGCATCGCCGGTGAGCCAAGAGATCCTGACCTCGGTGCCCGCCACCCAAATATTGTGACCCAGATACATCAACCGGGAATTCCACTTTTGTTATAGAATTGCTTTGTTTTTTGGATGGCTGATGGTCAAACGTGAAGCCACCTGAACCTTTGCTGCGCTCCATGCGGCCTGTGTGGTCCGGAATCTCGGACTTTTCGAGATTACCCCGCACGCTGCGCGTTTGCGGCGTCATTGTCGTTCTGTTGGCGTTTTTCGCTCAGCCAGATGGCAGCGTAGTCGCGGCCGATGCCGTTTCGCCCGCCGAGGCTGACGAACGGGCTCGGGGTGCGAGCATCTACCGCGAGCACTGCATATTTTGCCATGGCGCGCACGGCGAAGGGTATATATCCGACAACGCCGTGGCCCTGGGTGGCCAGGATTTCCTGACCACCGTGAGCGATGAATTCCTGGCCCGAAGTATCGCCAATGGCCGCCCTGGCACCTGGATGGAAGCCTTTTCGAAAGCGCGTGGCGGGCCGCTGGGCAGCAGCGAAATCCAGGCCATCGTCGCCTTCATCCGCGGCTGGCAGCGCGAGGCAAGTGTCGACTTCGATTCCGCCTCGGTGGCGGGCGATGCCGGCAAAGGCCGGGGGATCTATGCTACGCAGTGCGCGGAATGCCATGGCCGGGTGGGCCAGGGCGTTACCGCGGTGAGCCTCAATAACCCCGAATATCTCGCCGCCGTCTCCAACGCCCAAATCCGCTGGGCGATCTCGCGAGGACGGCGCGGAACGCCGATGCCGGCCTACAGCGAGAAACTTTCATCAGGCGACATCGACAATTTGGTTGCCTTGATCCGCAGTTGGTAACCTTGATCCGCGTTAGCGCCTTGACGGCATCATAAGCTCGTCGAGTTGGATCGCCAGCGCGGCCGGCTGATCGACGGGCAGTTTGCACAGCCTGTTCTTGCAGACATAGGCGGTGGCCGCATTGGCCAGCAAGGGCCGTCCGGCCAGTAGCGGCCAGCGTTCGTTTTGCGGCGAAGCGTTCGGCGCAATGAGCGCGAAAACCGTGCCGGGAAGGAGCCTTTTGTAAACTTCCTGCAACAAGCGCCGGGTGTCGGCGCTGCCGGGCGAACCGACGACAACGATCTCATGTGACTCGACCGGCCGATAATCCAAGGCGGCGAGCAAACCCGTGGCTGCCGGCGCCGAAAGTTCAAGATAGCGCCCAAGAGCCTGGGTAATGGTCTCGGCCTGGGCTGCGAAATCCCTCTCGGCGCCGAACGACACCAAGCGATGAAGGGCGATCAAGGCGGCGGCATTGCCGGATGGGGCGCCGTCCTCGTCGAGAATTGTCCGAGCGGGAATGCCGGAGGGGCGGTCGATCGGCGAGAAGCGGAATGGGCGTCCCGGAGCCTCCTGGAAGCGCTCGATCAGGGACTTCGTCAAACTGCGAGCAGATTCGAGATGACGGACCTGAAAATCCGTTTCATAGAGATCGACCAGCGCCTGCACGAGAAACGCGTAGTCATCGAGAAACACCTCTTGGGTTGCCCGGCGGCCCAAGCGGCTGTGCGAAAGCTCTCCGGTGCTGAGAAGCGGAGCGAGCAAGTAATCCATGCCCTCCTGGGCAAGCTGCAGGTAGCGGCCGTCGTCCCATACCTGCGCCGCCTTGGCCAGCGCACTGACGGCGAGGGCGTTCCAGGACGTGAGAACCTTTTCGTCGCGGAACGGCGCCGTGCGCAAGGCGCGAGCCCGCAGCAGCTGTGATCGGCTAGCGGCCAGAGGCTCGTGTGTCCTGGTGAAGGAATCCGGACCTTCCCGGAGGCGCAGCACGCTCCGGCCCCGCACCAGACCATAGCTTTGATCGACGTAGGCTGCGATGAACGGCTTTGCCTTTTCGACACCCAGTACGGATCGTACTTCGGCCGCGGTCCAGGTGTAGTAGAGCCCCTCTTCTTCTTCGCTATCGGCGTCGAGCGCCGAGGCGAAACCGCCGCTGGTAAGTCTGAAGCGGTTGATGAGGTCTTCCAGGATACCCCGCGCCACGACGGCATAGCGCGCCTGGCCGGACGCTTGGTAGGCCTCGAGATAGAGGCGCGCCAGCAAGGCATTGTCGGCCAGCAGGATTTCGAAATGGGGAACCTGCCAAAAACGGTCCACCGCATAGCGGTGAAAGGCGCCGCCGAGTTGGTCGCGCACGCCGCCGGCCGCCATCTGATCGAGCGTCAGGAACACCTGCTGCAAAAGAGCGGAGTCGTTACGCCGCACGCCATTGTGAAGCAGGAACGACAAGACGTTCGGGAAGAGAAATTTCGGCTCACCGGCGAAACCTCCATACTTCGCGTCGAAGCTTTTGGCCCAGGCGCGGCGGGCGTTGTCGCGGGGATCCTCGCTGCTAACGGCGCCGCCACTCGGAACGGTTTCGGCCAAGGCCCTGAGTTGATCGCGGGTAATCTCGGCATCGCGCAAAATGGCCTGGCGATCGTTGTTCCATTCGCGGACCAGGGTTTGCAGAACGCTCAAAAAGCCCGGCCGGCCGTATTGCGCCTCAGGTGCCAGATAGCCGGCGGCGAACAAGGGCACGATGTCGGGCGTAAGGAAGAAATTCGCCGGCCAGCCGCTGCGACCGGTCATGCCGGACAGGATCTTCATAAAGTGGCTGTCGAGATCAGGGCGTTCCTCGCGATCGACGAGGACGCTGACGACGTGGCGGTTCAGCAATTCGATCACCTGCCGGTCTGCGAACGTCGTTCGCGCCATCACATGGCACCAATGGCAGGCGGCGTAGCCGATCGAGAGGAAGATCGGCTTGTTTTCACGCCGTGCCCGGGCCAAGGCCGCTTCGGACCAGGGTTGCCAGTCGATGGCGTCGTCGGCGTGCTGCAGCAGGTAGGGGCTGGTTGAATGCGCCAGCGGCCCGGCCCCAACCCGGGTCGCCATTGCACAGCCGATCAAGAGGGTCGCAAGGACGGCCAGCCAGGGGTTGTGTCGCTGGCGACACGGCGCCGCCATCAGGCCTCCGCCGTCGTCCCATCGGCGATGAAGACCGCGATACCGACCGCCTTCGGATCGACGATGCAGGCTTCACGGCACAGCGCACAGCCGGTGCAGAGGTCCTGATTGACGACCGGTTTGAGCCCACCTTGCCATTCCAGAGCCCCCTCGACCGGGCAGGAATCGACACAGGCACCGCATTCGGGTCCCAGGTAGGGCAGGCACGACCGCACGTCGATGGTCGCGACGGCCAGTTTTGGGGGGATGACCGGTGCGCCTTCTGCTGCGTCCGGGAGCACCAACGCCGCCGGCTCGCAAGCGCTCACGCAGGGCCAGTCCTGGCACATATGGCAACCCCGATGCAGCAGGTTCATGGCTGGTGTTCCGGCTGCCGCGATGCCGTGGTCGGGCGACAGTTTGAACAGAACACCGTAGCTGCACGCTTCAAGGCATTTGTCGCAACGTGTGCAGTGCGCCAGGAATTGGGGCTCATCGATGGCGAATGGGGGCCTGATCCAGGCGTCGGCGCGCAGCGTCGCGGCCTGACCGGCCACCTCCAAGGCAACCTCGGCTGCCTTTCGCGCTCCCAGTTTCAGCACATCGCGGCGTTTCATGGCGAGGCCATCCCGCTCATTTCGGCTGCTTTTCGTTGTGGGCGCCACGGATCTTGCCGGTCAGCGAACGCCGGCGCTGGATAACGGTAAAGCCGGCCAGCGCAATTATCAGTACCGCCACGGCGATGCTGATGGGTCCAATGCGCGACGGCTCGCCGACCCGCAGGGGGAAATCTATCGTGTACGGCCTGCCGCCGGCTTCGAACTCGACACTGACGATGTATTCGCCGGCCGCTTCGAAATGGACACCTTGACGAAATACGTTGTCGTCCGGTGATTGCACGCCGAGAACCGATTCGTGCGACCGATAACCCAGCCAGGATAACCACGAATCGTCGCGGACCTTAAAGGTAACCTTGCCGTCGAATGGCGTGCCGCCGTCGCCCTGCCTCAGGTAGAGATTGAGCCGGCCGGGCCGGCCGGGCCGCGGCACGTCTGGGAAGACCATGTAGGTGACTGAGAAGTCGCCGACCTCTACCTCAACCTGGACCGCGGGAGGCGTGTTTGAATCTTCGCTAAGACTGTAACTAGGCCGGCCCAGCACGTGGTGCGCCGCGGAGAATTCCACCGGCAACAGCCAGCCCGTCAAAATCACCAGTACAATAATCCGGACTCTCGGCATCCCTTACCCCCGGTCAGGCGCGGTCTTGGCCGCGCGGTGCTGGACAATCCAAATCGGCTTGCTGGGATGCGGACAGATCTCGACGCATAAGCCGCAACCGACGCAACCCTGCCTGACGATCGGCTGGTATTGATTCCACATCTTGTAACCAATGGCGCTTTTCCCCAGCGGACAGATACTGACGCAGGCGCCGCAGACGCCCCGATCCACCCAGGGATAGCAGGCATCACGGTCGATTTCGGCGATGCCCATGTCGACCTGATCCCGCGGCACGATACCGAGCGCCGTGGTGGGACAGAACTCCATGCATTTGCCGCACAAGGTACAAGCCTTCTCTGCGGCATCGATGAAGGGGGTATTGACCTTGGCGCCACCGTCGCGGCGATGAAATCGTATGCAGCGCGGAGGGCAGACCTCGCCGCAGAGGCCGCAACCGATGCAAGCCGCAACGAATGCGGCGTCGTCCTCGAGCGCACCCGGCGGCCGCAGGTAATTGCGTTTCGCGGCCGCCTGCCCGGGCGCCAGCAGGGGCGACACGGCGTAAGGAACGGCGCCTGCGGAGACCATTGCAACACCGGCAACGATATCCTTGAGAAGCCGGCGGCGCTTCATGGGACCGTTCCGCCGTGCTCCGCTTCCGGTTCGCTCCGGTGTTTGCGGCCCAGGTGACCAGGCCCCTGGGCGGCAATGTCGGTCGGCCGAAGTGTGAAGGTCAGGGCATCCGTGGGGCAGATGGCGATACATGCCGTGCAGTTGTTGCACTCCTGACCGAAGCCATCGGCCATGGGATCGAGGCCAAACTCGCAAACCACGTTGCACTTCGCACAGTCATTGCAGTTCTCGACAATGCGGCGGATGCGGACCAGGCGATAGCGCCCGAGCAAGGCATACAGTGCTCCCCCCGGGCAGAGATAGCGGCAGAACCCACGGCGTGCCACCAGCAGGTCAAAGAGCATGGTAGCCAGGAAAAACGTTGTACCGGCGCCGAATCCACCGAGAGCGATCACGTAGTAGATTTCCCGGCCGATGATGGCCGGCGGATAGATGGTTGCGACCAGCACGATACCGGTGGCGGCCGACAGCACCAATCCCAATGCCAGCACGGCATACTTAAGCCGCAGATCGAAGCGGCGGTTGCCGAGATCGAGGCCGGCCCAGCGTAGCCAGGCGGCAAAATTGCTGTTCAGTTCATAGAGAAGCGTGGCCGGACATATCCAGCCGCAAAAGATGCGCCCAAAGACGGCAGTCACGGCGATGGGGATTAGCGCCGTGACAATGAAGGGCCAATGCAGTCCGAGGCCGGCGGCCATCTGCCCGACGGCAGCCAAGGGGTCGGACAATCTGAGGTTCCAGAACGTCGCCGACCAGGTCGTCCCCTTGATGGCATCGAGATCCTCGGCGGGATCGTTGATGAAGGGCGCGGTCAGCAATTCCATTACATCGTAGAGGTTCTTTTCCGCTGGCGGCAGCAGGTCATAGGCATGGGCTGCCACATAGGTCTGATAGAGGTGCAGGAAGGGCAGCAGTACGAGCATCGCCAACACGAGGCTCAGCGTGAGCCAGCGCAATTTGTTCAGATGGCGCCAGAGGACGATGGATTTGCGGCGCGGAAGACTCGGCAGGGCCGCCTCGCGGGCCTCATCCATGATCGGGAATGACACGGATGGCGTGGGGCATTTGAATGCAGGAGCGTTCGCAAAGGCCACAGCCAACGCATTTGTCGCTGACGTGGGGCTGCTCGAGGTGGCCCACGGTGATGGCAACGTCCTGCAGCGGGCAGGCCCGGTAGCAGACGCCGCAGGTCTTGCCTTGGAAGGATAGGCAGAGGCTTTCGTCGACCCGAGCCTGGCCCATCTTGACCTCGGCCATGATGGTCGCCGCTTTGCGCGCTATGGGCTTGAGCGCCCCGGTGGGGCAGGCCTCGCCGCATTTCATACAAAGGATACAGGCCTTTTCGCGCGGGATGAGGTGTGGCGTCTCGGCCGAGGTCCAGCCGTTTTCGAAGCCGAAAAACTTGATGCAACGGTTGGGGCAGGTTTCGCCGCATTGGCCGCAGCGGATGCAACGGGCCAGAAATTCCTGCTCGGGCAGCCCACCCGGAGGCCGCAGATATCTGAGCGATGGCCGATAGCGCGCCGCTTCGGTGCCGGCCGGCGCCAGCGCCGCCACGGCACCCACGCCCACCACTCTCATGAAAGTTCTGCGTCGCATCACTCAACGGCCACGATTTGAGGCGGCGAACCGCCGCGGCCGCCCCGCGAGCTGATTAACTTCGCCGCACCCCTCATATCTTTTCGATTCGACAGGCGCACTTCTTGAAGTCCACCTGCCCGGACACGGGATCCCAAACGCGGCTGGTAATGCCGTTGGCGAGCCATTTGTTCTTCTTCGGATCGGCGCTGTCCGCCACCGACAGGTTCCAGGGCCCAAACATGTAGCCCCGCGGCACATTGTTCCGTGCCGGCTTGACCAGACTGTTGGTGCCAACCTGGGCCCGTGCCTCCAGCGAACCGCGGCGCGTCACGACCCGGACTTTGTTGCCATCCTTGATACCAAGATCCTTGGCGTCTTCCTCATGCATCTCGACATACATTTCCGGCACCAGCCGGCGCGTTGTGGGGCTGCGGTTGGACTTGGCGGTATGGAAGTGCTCGTAGACCACACCGAGCCCCATCCAATAGGGATATTTGTCTTTGGGCACCTTGCTCCAGCGCATGCCGCGAAAATCTTCGTCGGGCAGGTCCGGTGTGAGGCCCTTGTCCCGAGCCTCTTTAATGAGATCCAGGTGGTCGATGGTGTAGAGCTCCTCCTCGACACCGAACTTCATCAATTTATCGGTCACGGCCTGGCGATCGGAATAATCTTGGCGGCACAGTTTCATGTGCACTTTGCCGTCCTGGGTACGGAAGTAGCCGTAGGGCCGGTGCTCCCAGGCTCCTTCCTGCAACATGAAGCGGCGCTTCGTTCCTCCTTGTTGGGCGGTTTCGTAACTTGGCGCCGGCCACTGGATGCCTCGCAGTTCCTTGAGTTGCTCATAGGGCGATATCTTGTCCAGTTTCTCGACTTCCAGAATGCCGGTGAGATCGGTGTCCGTGCCGGCGGAGGCGAGGATCACGTCGCGGAAAATCTCTTCGGGATCGTAGAAGCCGTCCTTCTTGCGCTTGTAGGGCAGGACCTTGTCCATATCGAGGCCGAGCAACGTGCCGATCTCCTTGGTCTTGTCGATGACCATGTCCATGTCGGGCAGGCATCCCTTGGGCGGTTCGGCGGCTTTCTCGCAGAGATTGATACGGCGCTCCGAGCTGATGTAGACGCCCGCCACCTCGCCCCAGGTGGCGGCCGGAAAGATCACGTCGGCATAAAGATTGTTGGGGGCGTGACGATAGATTTCCTGCACCACGTTGAATGTCTTGGCCAGTGCCGGGCGCACCAAATTGTACTGGTCGGGCAGGTCGATGTGCGTGGCGTAGACCAGGAACATGGCCTTGACGTCACCTTTGAGCGCCCGTTCCATCATGCCCACGGCATAGCCCGGGTTCTTGGAGTTCATGGCTTTGACCAGGTTCTCCTCGGGCACCCGCCAACGTTTGGCCATGTGCAGACGATGGGCATCGTCCGACAGCGGCTTGTTGAACGGCAGCCGCCCCGTGAGGCCACCGGTGAACCGTTCACCCATGGCGTTGGGCTGTCCGGTCATCGAGAAGGGGCCGCAGCCGGGCTTGGCCAGATTGCCGGTCAGGGTCAGCAGGTTGATGATAGAGATGACGTTGTACTGGCCGTGGATGTGCTGATTGTAGCCGATGCCCCACATGATTATGACGCCGCCGTAGCCGCCCTTCTGCTTGCCCTTGGCGCGGGCCAGACGCTTGCGCGTGGCATCGGCAAACATGCCGGCGATGCGGCGGATGAGTGCGGGAGAGACATCGTGATTGGGCCCGCCCATGCGGTCCTGCACCTGTTCGGGGCTGTAGTCGTTGCGCACGCCGTCGACGTATTCCTGCCAGCCGGTGACATGCTTCTTGAGGAACTCCCAGTCGATGACGTCGTCGTGGTCCTTCAACAGCACGTGGGCGATGTCGTTGAGAAAGCTGATGTCGCCGTTCAGAATGGGGACGTGGACGCTGTTGTTGGG
>PVBE012227187.1_pt1 | contig 21473 bp, 18 predicted proteins | sample 1631181 | NCBI WGS metagenome assembly PVBE01 (sample SAMN08397723, study PRJNA350692) | Marine metagenome, whole genome shotgun sequencing project. | isolation source: water | place: Pacific Ocean | collected 2012-04 | reverse complement strand
GTTTAGGGCCTGGCGATTGGCTCTGGACGTCGCCCATTACTTTTGTGGCTTCCGCCAATTGCGCGCGCTATTGCGGTGCTCGGGTCGATTTCGTTGATATCGATCCTGCAACGGGTTTGATGAGTGTTGGCGCCTTGGAGGAGAAATTGAGGCGGTCGGAGAAGGATGGAGTTCTTCCAAAGGTGGTGATACCTGTTCATCTATGTGGCACCAGTTGCTCGATGCAAGAGATCGCAGCGTTGGCACAACGTTATGGATTTGCAGTTCTGGAAGATGCAAGCCATGCGGTCGGTGCTCGTTATCAGGGTGAGTTTGTTGGTAATTGTCGCTTCAGCGATATCAGTGTCTTTAGCTTTCATCCAGTGAAGATCATCACGAGTGGCGAGGGGGGCATGGCGATGACGAATCATCCACAATTGGCTCAACACATGGCTGACTTGCGTAGCCATGCGATTACTAAAGACGAAAAGCGTTTTGAATTTCCCTCTCCCGGCCCTTGGAGTTATGAGCAACAAGATCTTGGTTTTAATTACCGAATGACTGATCTTCAAGCAGCGTTGGGGTTAAGTCAATTGCAGAGGCTTGATCAGATTGTTGCTGAGCGACAGCGTCTGCATGCCGTTTATGCACAGCTTTTAGCTGATTTACCGCTCCGTCTTCTTGACATTCCTGAGGATGTCAGTTCATCCCTGCACTTGGCTGTTATTCGTCTTTCTGATACTGACGTGAATCATCATCGTGCTGTGTTCGAGGGTTTAAGAGGTTTGGGTATTGGAGTGCAACTGCATTATTCGCCGGTTCATCTTCAGCCTTATTACCAGCGATTGGGTTTTCAACAGGGTAATTTTCCTGAGGCCGAGTCTTATGCCTGCAATGCCATCAGCCTTCCTTTGTATCCAGGTCTTCAGGTGTCAGAGCAATTGCGCGTCGTTCATGCACTCTCAGAGCTGTTGTCAGCATGACCAGTCAGCCCCGGTGGTGCTTGGGCTCCGTGCAATTTGGGTTGAGTTATGGCATCACCAACTCCGTTGGTCAGGTTCCTGAGATCGAGGTTGGTCGCCTTCTTCGTGAGGCTGAGCAATCAGATGTTGGTTGGTTGGATACAGCGCAGGCATATGGGAATGCAGAGGAAGTATTGGGGCGTCAATTGCCTCAAGGCCATGAACTGCGTCTGATCAGCAAACTTCCCGGTCAAGCTTCTGCGGGATTCGCTGCTCCGGATGTTGAGGCTTGGGAAGCAGCATTTGTTGCCAGTTGCCGACGTCTTTGCTGTTCTAGTCTCGAGTCCTTTTTGTTGCATCAGCCGTCAGACCTCCTCAAGCCTGGAGGCCACCTGCTCGAAACGTGGTTGCTGAGCTTGCGTGAGAGAGGTTTGGTTCAGCGCCTGGGCGTTTCTATTTATGGAGCAGAGGACCTTGAGGGTGTCAACCCTGTTCTGCTTGATCTGGTTCAGTTGCCTTTATCGCTGTACGACCAACGTTTACTGGAGGATGGCACTGTCAGTCGACTGAAAGCTGCGGGATCGGTGATTCATGCCCGCTCTCTTTATCTGCAAGGTTTGTTGCTGAAGCCCGCTGAACAATGGCCTGCCTGGGTAGATGCATCAGTCCTTGACCACCACAGGAGACTTGAGATCCTGGCGCGTGAAAGAGGTTGCCGCTTGATTGATCTGGTCCTGGGCTTTGCTCGCGAGCAGACCCAGCTGGAAGCCGTGGTGTTGGGTGTCTGTAGCGTCCAGGAATTTACCGAGCTGACATTCGCTTGGTCAGGTCTTCAGAAGTGGCAGAAGGGTGAGTGGCGAACCTGGTCTCTCCAGGAGCCGGGTATCCTTGATCCACGACGCTGGCCGCGCTGAATCATGGGACCCCCTGTTTCTTCTGAGCTTAAGCGTTGCAAGCGTTGTCTCTTACCGGAAACACACGAGACTCTTGTCTTAGATAACGAAGGTGTTTGTAACGTATGTAGGGCACAAGAAGTTAAAGGTGATATTAATTGGGATCAAAAATTAATTGAACTTGATGAATTAGTTGGCCAGTATCAAGGACAGTATCGCTATGACTGCTTAGTTCCATTTAGCGGTGGAAAGGACAGCGTTTGGACACTATATTATTTAATGAATCGCTTCCCTAATCTAAAGCCATTAGTGGTTCGGTTTAATCATGGTTTTTTGAGGCCTAACCTTCGCTCGAATTGTGATCGTGTATTTAGAAAGCTCGGTGTTGACGTTCATGATTTTACACCTAGCTGGAAGGTTGTTCGGCGTTTAATGTTGCAAGCATTCCTGGAAAAAGGAGATTTTTGTTGGCATTGTCACACCGGAATATTCGCATATCCTATGCAGGTTGCACTAAAAGAGCAGGTGCCTTTGATTTTTTGGGGAGAGCCTTCTGCTGAATATACTGCTTATTATAGTTATGATGAACCTGAGCAGGTCGATGAAGAGCGTTTTAATAGATACGTTAATTTAGGCATATCTTCTGAAGACATGTTTATTAGACTAGATGGTTTCGTTGAAGAAAGAGATCTTGAGCCTTTTCGCTATCCTGCTTTGGCTGATTTAAAATCACTTGCTTATAGGTCAGTATGCCTTGGAAGCTATATTCCTTGGGATGTCAAAATGCAAGTCGGACGAATTCAAAGAGAGCTTGGTTGGCAAGGGGATGTAGTTGAAAATGTTCCTGAAGAGTTTAATTATGAAAAGATAGAATGTTGGATGCAGGGCGTGCGCGATTTTATTAAATATATTAAGCGCGGTTATACTAGGCCTACTCATCTTGCTGCAATAGATCTGCGAAATAATCGTATTACTCGAGAAGAAGCTCAAACGATGATTCGCCAATTTGAAGGAAAAAGGCCGCCAAGTTTGGATCTCTTTCTTGAGTATGTTGGGCTTGATGAAGAAGAGTTTTATACTATTGCTGTTGGTCATCAAGTATCTCCTTGGGTTTTCGATGCTAATGCAATTAAACCTGGCCAAAAAACCCCAGATTATGATTTATGGCTGAGGGGAGATGGTTTAAACCCTGCAGATTCTGAGGATCAGGTTGGTCGTTGGGCTGAAACTTGTGCTAACTGTTCATCTGGAGGTGGTTGTGGATTATGAGTAAACTCAAGAGTGTTTTAGTTATTGATGCTGGCATTGGGAATGTAGGCTCCGTACTGGCTGCGCTTAGTCGTCATCAATGCTCTATTTATAGACATTCCACACCTCCTTTAGATATAGATGCTTACACACATGTTGTTTTGCCTGGAGTCGGTGCATTTACTGCCGGAATTGAAGCCCTAGAAGCCAGAGGGTGGGCTTCATGGTTGCTGAATGAATGGTGCGCGTTGAATCGACCTTTATTGGGTATATGCCTCGGGATGCAGCTCCTTGCTACTGAGGGTGTGGAAGGCCAAGTGAGTGGTCAATCTCTTATTCAGGGTTTGGGTTTGATTCCAGGAAAGGTTCTCAGAATGCCAAGCTCTAATAAACTTGTACTCCCCCATGTTGGATGGAATGACTTGCATTGGTTTAACAACGATCACCCCTTAACACTCGGGATCCCTGAAGGTGGTGATATGTATTTTGTCCACAGTTATTCTTTTCGTCCTGAAAAATCAGAAAATTATTTAGCTTGGTCTAGTTATGGTGAAAAATTTGCCGCTGTTGTCGGCAATGGGAACTGTTTAGGAGTGCAATTTCATCCCGAGAAGAGTCAAAGACTTGGGAGAAAATTGCTTGATAACTTTTTGTGCATCTAATTATGTTAAAGAAACGTTTGATTCCAAAGCTGCAACTTGCATTGCGTAAAAGTTTTCGAGGGCCTCAGCCTGTCTTGGTCGTAACTCGTCAGTTTGATAACAGAAGAGCTATTGGTGATCCGCTTTCTCAGGCTAAAATCTATGAGGCTCAGCTTGTTGATGAACTTGTTCTTGTAGATCTCGAAAGAACTGAAGAAAGTTGGCCCATCTTGCTTGATACTGTTGAGAGGATGAGTCAGGAATTGGCTACTCCCCTTTCTGTAGGTGGAGGATTGCACAATTCCGATCAGGTCCAGGCATTGTTAGATCGCGGAGCTGATAAGGTAGTTATAAATACAGCAGCTTTGAGTTCTCCTGATCTGATTACGCGGGTTGCTAGCGCCTATGGAGAGCAATGTGTTGTTGTCAGCATTGATGTCAGAAAGGAGAAGGAGTCTGAATGGCAAGTATTTTCGGATTGTGGTCGAAATCGTTGCACTAATTCTGTAATAGATTGGGCACAACAAGCGGTAAATTCTGGTGCTGGTGAAATTATGGTCACTTCTATCTTAAGAGATGGGACGGGGGATGGTTTAGATCTCGAGCTAATATCAGGACTGTCTTCTGTGGTTACTGCGCCAATAATTGCATCCGGTGGTTGTGGGCTGGCTCAACATTTTGTTGACGGTTATGAAGCAGGAGCTTCAGCTGTCTCAGCAGGGTCGTTCTTCAGTCAGCGTGATCAAAATCCGATGCAGTGCAGGTCGCACATACGAAATGCTGGTTTTCCGATTCGCTTGGAGGTGTGATTATGCTGCGCTCCAAACGTTTATTGCTCAGAGCAATTGAGCCATCTGATCTCAACCTTACCTATTTAAGCTGGCTTAACGATGGAGATGTGAGCCGCCACTTGGAAACTCGCTTTCTCCCTCAAACCTTAGAAGCGCTTGAAGCCTATTGGCAGAATCACCGCGACGATCCTATTAGCCCTTGGTTTGCAATTTGCCTAGCTGAAGATGGTCGTCACATCGGAAACATCAAGCTTGGTCCGATTCAATGGCTTCATCGGCGTGCTGATATCAGTCTTTTCATTGGTGACAAGAGCTGCTGGGGTATGGGCTATGCCAGCGAAGCAATTGAACTTGTTCGCGACTGGGCTTTTCGTGAGCTTGATCTGCAGAAAATGAATGCTGGGATTTATGCCGGCAACGTTGGAAGTAGGCGTGCTTTTGAAAAGAATGGGTTTGAGCTTGAAGGAACACTTCGCCCAGAAGTGGTCGGTGATGGTTCAAGACTGGATATTTGGCGAATGGGTTTGCCTCGATCTTCTTGGACTCTTGATTCATGACAACACTGGGCATCGTTCAGGCCAGAACATCATCAACGCGTTTGCCTGGGAAGGTGTTGTTGCCCATCGGGGGTGTTCCGATGGTGGTCTATCAGTTAGAGAGATTGCGTCGTTGTCAGAGCCTGGATTTCCTGGTTCTGGCGACTTCAAATCATAGTTCCGATGATGACTTAGAAGCTGTTGTGGAATCGGCTGGTTTTGCGGTTTTTCGTGGTGACTTACATGATGTTCTTGATCGTTATCGTGCTTGCGCTGAACATCATCAAGCCGATATTGTGGTTCGCTTGACTGGCGATTGTCCATTGAGTGATCCTGTACTGATTGATGAATTGGTGAAGGCCTTTATCGATGGTGGTTGGGACTACTTGGCGAACTGTGTGGATGAACAGAAGTTGAGTGTTCCGGATGGTTTGGATGCAGAAGTGTTTCGTGCAATCTTGCTTGATCGAGCTTCAGATGAAGCACGTTTATTGTCTGAACGTGAACACGTGACACCCTGGTTTCGTACTGAGAGTGCTGGTCTGCTATGGGGTCATTTCCAGCATCAACCCGTAAGGCCTTTCTATCGTGTCACGGTCGACGATTCAGAAGACTTGGAGGTTGTTCGTAAGATTGCTGCTGCACTCGGCACTGCGAATTCGTGTTTTGGTGTTGATGATGTTGTTGCCTACTTGGCAGATCATCCTGCCCTCGCTGCTCGTAATCTGCTCACAGTGCGCAATGAGGGATACCTCAAGTCGTTAGCTTCAGATTCTTCCGAAGAAGAGTAGATGTCATTACAAAAGGGTAAAGGTCAACAGCTTTGGGATCGCGCTAAGAAATGCATCCCTGGTGGCAATATGCTTCTTTCCAAGCGTGCGGAGATGTTTTTGCCGGACCAGTGGCCGGCATATTTTTCAAAGGCCAAAGGTTGCCGAGTTTGGGACCTGGATGGTCGTGAGCTTATTGATATGAGCATCATGGGTATTGGCACCAACTTGCTTGGATATGGTCACCCCGAAGTTGATGCTGTTGTTGCGTCTACGTTGTCTGCAGGGAATATGAGCACTCTTAACTGTCCCGAAGAGGTTTGGCTTGCTGAACGTTTAGTTGAGCTGCATTCCTGGGCGGAAATGGCTCGCTTTGCTCGCAGTGGTGGTGAAGCGAATGCCATTGCAATTCGCATTGCACGTGCTGCGACAGGACGAGACACCGTTGCAATCTGCGGATATCACGGATGGCACGATTGGTATCTGGCGACCAATCTTCAAAACAATTCGGGCCTTCAGGAGCACTTGTTGCCTGGGCTTGAACCTAACGGCGTCCCTCAAGGACTTGCAGGGACTGTTCAGCCATTTACCTTTAATCGCTTGGATCAACTTGAGGCGATCGTTTCTGCTCACGATTTGGCGGCTGTGAAGATGGAGGTGCAACGATCAACCCCGCCTGATCCTGGATTTTTAGAAGGTGTTCGTGAACTATGCACTCGTCGCGGCATTGTGTTGATTTTCGATGAATGCACATCGGGTTTTCGCGAGACGTTCGGTGGTCTGCACCTCAAGTATGGAGTTGAGCCAGACATGGCAATGTTTGGTAAAGCTCTAGGCAATGGTCATGCCATTACAGCCACCATTGGTCGGCGCTCAGTGATGGAAGCAGCTCAGACGACTTTTATAAGTAGTACGTTTTGGACGGAGCGGATTGGACCTGCTGCCGCATTGAAAACCCTCGAGGTGATGGAACGTATCTCCAGTTGGGAGGTTGTGACTGCCATCGGTCTAGAGATTCGTCGGCAATGGCAAGAGTTGGCGGACCGCCATGGCCTTTTGATTTCCCACAATGGTTTGCCTGCTCTTGCTGGCTTTGTCTTTCAGGGTCCGCTGGCCTTGGAGTACAAAACCTTGCTGACTCAGGAGATGCTCAAGTTGGGTTATTTGGCTTCGACAAGTTGTTATGCATGCATTATGCATGTGCCTTCAGTGCTTGAGTCTTACTTTGAGGCTTTGGATTGTGTTTTTGCTTTGATCGCTGAATGTGAAGCGGGTCGTCCAATTGATGCGTTGCTCGACGGACCTGTCTGTCACTCCGGCTTTACACGTTTGAATTGATTCGTTGTTGTATGTTTGTAGTTCAACCTTTCCGTTGTTTTCTACTTCTTAGTGGTCTGTTCAGCGCGAATAAGCTCCTCTCTTCTTGTGTGTGTGTCTGCGGCAAGTTGAGTTTCAGTTGGAATTTTTTTATCAAAAGTTATTGTTCTTTTTGCTGAATCGGTTGGCATGAATAGCGTCCTATTCCGTTGCGATGCCTCGTTGTTAATCGGTAGTGGTCACGTGATGCGTTGCCGAACCTTGGCCCGTGAGCTTGCTCGTGGTGGTATCGATGTGGTGTTTGTGTGTCGACGCCAACCTGGTGATCTGATTGATCTTCTAGCCCAAGAGTTCCGGGTTTTGATTTTGCCAGAACAGTCTCTTTGGCCTTGTGGAGAGTTGAATGGCCGTGCGCTGTATGGCTCCTGGCTTGGTTGTAGTCAAGAGCTGGATGCCGACCAATGTAGTTCTGTCATTGCTGCATCTGGTCTTCAATCCATTGCTTGGATGGTTGTTGATCACTATGGAATTGATTCTGTTTGGGAAACGCAGCTGCTTGAAAAACTTGGCTCTGGCTTTTCTTTTAAACTCTTGGCAATTGATGATCTAGCTGATCGTCCGCATCAAGCAGACTTGCTTTTAGATCAAAATTTTGTTGGTGCTGAACCAGAGCAGCGATACACAGGTCTCCTGCCGGAGCAATGTCGTACTTTTCTTGGGCCCCACTACGCACTTTTGGGTTCTGAATATGCCCGGCTACATGCTTTGGTGCCCGATCGCACAGAGCTGCAACGTGTTCTTGTGTTTTTTGGAGGAGTGGACCTCGATAACCTTACCGGTCGCGCTCTTCAGGCATTGATGACGCCTGAGTTCGCGCATGTGGCGGTTGATGTTGTGCTCGGTCATCAGTCTCCGCATCGTGAGGTTGTTGCAGAAATGGTGACTCGTCGGCCTCTCTGCAACCTGCATGATTCGCTCCCAAGTCTGGCTGGATTGATTGCAAGAGCCGACTTGGCAATTGGTGCTTGTGGTTCCACGGCTTGGGAGCGAGCTTGCCTGGGTTTGCCAACGCTGGTCGTGGCGCTTGCGGCGAATCAATTGCCTTTCGCAGAAGCTCTAGATGAAGCTGGATATTTGTCGTTTCTTGGAGATGCGGCAAAGGTAGATGTAGGTCAGCTTGTTGACGCTTTGAAGGCTCGTCTTGCAGGTCAGTGGCCTCCAGAGCGGAGCATTGAACTGACCGATGGCTTCGGTGCTTCGCGCTTGGCGTTGGCGATGTTGGGTTCGAGGGGGCCTATCAGTTTGAGGCGGGTCGATTCAAGGGATGAAGCTCTTTTGTTGAAGTGGGCGAATGATCCTGAAGTGAGAGCCAACAGTTTTTCGCATGATTCGATCTCACCGGCCGACCACCACAAGTGGTTTCACAAAGGTTTGGGTGACCCGAATCGCTTGCTGTTGATCGCCATGAGCAGTGATGGCTGTCCAATTGGTCAGATCCGTTTCGACCGGACTTTGGCGACAGGCCCGAGCGGAGCCGATGAGGCTTTGATTGGTCTTTCGTTAGAGCAATGTGCGCGTGGCTGTGGCCTAGCTGTCCCATTGGTGAGTCTTGGCCTTCAGGCCATGGAGCAACAGTGGGGTTCAAACACGCATGCAGTGGCTGAGGTGCTTAGCTCCAATGCTGCTAGCAATGCCTGCTTTGAGCGATCTGGCTTTGTGCTAGACGCTGTGCCAACCACGGTGCCGTCTCGCGATATGAAACGCTGGAGATGGTGCTCCAAGGGTTCGAGCAATGTGGCGTAAGGGTGAGACCATTTTGCTCTTGGGTTTGTTGATGTTCGCAACCGCCTCCTTATGACGATTGACATTGCCGGCCGCTCAATCGGTACTGGTCACGCTCCGTTCGTCATTGCTGAGATGAGTGGCAATCATAATCAGAGTCTCGATAGAGCCCTTGAGATTGTCGAAGCAGCAGCTGCTGCTGGTTCGCATGCCATCAAGCTTCAGACTTATACCGCTGACACTATTACCTTGGATGTCCGTGGAGGAAACTTTGAGATTAAAGACCCTGATTCTCTTTGGTCAGGTAAGAACCTTCACGATCTCTACAAGCTGGCCTATACACCCTGGGATTGGCACGAACCCATCATGAAACGTGCGCAACAATTAGGCTTAATATGCTTCAGCTCTCCTTTTGACGAAACTGCCGTTGATTTCTTGAATGAGCTTGATGCTCCTGCATTCAAAATTGCAAGTTTTGAAAATAATCACCTTCCTTTAATTGCTAAGGCTGCCTCTACAGGTAAGCCCTTGATTATCTCTACAGGTATGGCAAGTTTGGCAGAGCTTGAGCAAGCGGTTGACACTGCTCGAGAAGCCGGATGCGAACAGTTGGTGTTGCTGAAGTGCACCAGCACCTATCCAGCTTCACCAGAAAATACCAACATTCAAACAATCCCTCATTTGCGTCAACTGTTTGGCGTTGAGGTAGGTCTCAGTGATCACACTATGGGTATAGGGGTTTCGGTTGCATCCGTTGCCTTGGGTGCTTGTGTGATTGAGAAGCATTTCACACTTTCTCGCGCTGAAGGAGGAGTCGACAGTGCGTTTTCGCTCGAACCAAGCGAACTGCATGCGCTTGTTGTCGAGTCAGAACGTGCTTGGCAAGCGTTGGGGAATGTGCGATATGGACCCACTGAAGTGGAGCGCAAAAGTTTGGTGTTTCGTCGTTCCATATACGTTTCAGATGACATCCAAGAGGGAGAAGTTTTCAGTTCTGACAATCTTCGTATCGTTCGGCCTGGAGATGGAGCGCCGCCTCACCTATATGAGCAGCTGCTAGGGCGGGTAGCGCGACGTGACTTTAAACGTGGGACACCACTTAGTTTCGATCAGTTGCTCTGAGTGATGCTTTGATTTACGACGTTTTGCCACCCTTCTAGGCTGTTTTGCAGAGAAAAATGTGATTTTAATTGGCTTCTTTTGGCGTTTTTAGGTTCTTTTAGGTTGCTGATAATTGTTGATGTCAAGTCTTTTTGCTCGTCGAGGTTGACCCAAGCGACAGTTTTTGGATCGGTTACGATGCCTTCTGTAGCAGAGCATTGGTTCACGCAGAGCCTGGCTCCACAGGCAGCTGCCTCAAACAGGCTCCAGCTGGTTACGTAGGGTCGTGTGAAATAGCAATGGAGATTGCTTCGTTGTAGCAACGCTTTGTAATGCACATAAGGCATGAGTCCTGTGAAGTGCAGACGTTCTTTTCCTTGAAAGTCACCAAGTTCATCCAGAATCTTGGCTTTCCAGCTCCCGCCATGGCTGGGCGAGTCATAGCTGTAAGCACGTCGGTCGCGTCCGGCGATCACCACTTGTAGTTTGGGAATCTGATCAAGGGCTTGGGCGGCAGCCTGTAGAAATTCTGGGAACCCCCGCAGAGTTTCCATGCCGCGTGTGGCGTAGCTCAGCACAGGTTGGTCTGTCTCAAGTTGCAGGGGAGCGGTGAGTTCTTCGCCCTCGAGAATGATGGTGCGTTGATCAATGCTTGGCTCGGGGCCGAAAAAGCTCATGTCAATGCCATCAAAGATGACATGGAGCTTGTTGTGAAATTCTTTTGGAAATTGCTGTTTCTGCCAGGCTGTTGGGACAACACCGATGTCGCAGCTGTTGAGCTCATCGAGGATGGGCAGATTGCGCATTCTCGTTTGCAGTTGTTCGTTGAGCTCGAAGCTCGGCAGCAACCAGCGTGCTGTCTCCGGTTTGAAAAACCATTCAAACAATCCAATTTGAACGGCCTGCGGAAGTAGGTCTTTCACGAACAGTCCCAGCCCCATGCCGGCATGGGTGATCACCAGCCGTGGGTTCATCCCCTCCTGAACCAGTTCATGCAGGGCTCGCAACACCGATTGACCTTTCAGCACAGCTTCTTCTGTTGCCATGAGGTAGTGATGCGTGGCTGCACTCGGTGTGCGGTGCAGAGCAAAGTGCCGGGTTTCAACACCCTGAATGGGTTGACTGGCCGCATCCTCACGGGCAGTCAGGAAGATCAACCGATGCTCGCTGCTGCTTCCGAGAGCTGCTGCGAGGTGTCTGAACTGGGCTGGATAGTTGCCATGGATGAAGACGATGTCCAAGGCCGTTCAGTCGCTTTCATCTGATTCTCTCCTGTCAAGATCGTCGTAGTGCTTGCAGCGCATGCGGATTCTCTTCGTTCATCAGAGCTTTCCTGCTCAGTACCGCCATGTCGTCCGTGCCTTAGCGGCTCAGGGACATCAGTTGGTAGGCCTGGGCATCGAAGCCCTTAATGAACCGATCCCTGATGGCGTGACCTATGTGCGCTATGGCTTGACCCGCGGCACAGGCCAGGATGTTCATCCATGGGCAGCTGAGACGGAAACCAAAGTCATTCGAGCAGAGGCCTGTGCCCGAGCTGCGCACCAATTGCGAGAGCAGGGCTTTGTTCCTGATTTGATCTGTGCCCACCCAGGTTGGGGCGAAGCATTGTTCTTGCGAGATGTCTGGCCAGAAGCACCTCTGCTCAGCTACCAGGAGTTTTATTACAACGCTCGAGGTTTTGATTTCGACTTTGACCCGGAGTTTCAAGGTCCGTTGGTGTGGGAGGCATGTGCCAATCTCCGCATGAAAAATGCCAATCCGCTTTTGATGCTCGAGGCGAGTAGTTGGAATGTCACGCCCACAGCCTTTCAGCGCAGTAGCTTTCCGGCCCATGTTCGGGATCGAATCAGCGTGATTCACGATGGCATTGACACTCAGCTAGCGGCCCCGGAGGCCGCCCCCGCTCCGTTGCTTTTGCCTGATGGCACACAACTGTCGCCTGGTGACCAGCTCATCACTTTCGTGAACCGTCGCATTGAGCCTTATCGCGGATGTCTCACATTCATCCGAGCCATTCCGGCGATTCAAAAGTCTTGCCCTGATGCACGCATCGTTGTGGTTGGAGGTCACGAGGGCGTCGCCTATGGAAAGGAGCCGCCTACCGCAACATGGCGCGATTTATCTCTGGCTCAGATTAGAGGTCAATATGATAAGTCGAGGTTACATTTTACCGGAAATTTGGCTTATGGGGCTTTCCTTCAGTTGCTCAAGCTCAGCGCTTGCCATGTGTATTTTACGTATCCCTTCGTTCTCAGTTGGAGTCTTTTAGAGGCTATGAGTACTGGGTTGCCCATCGTGGGGTCCTCTACTCCTCCGGTTAAGGAGGTCATCCAGGATGGTCACAATGGCTTGCTAGTCGATTTTTTTTCTCCTGATCAGTTAGCTGTTGCGGTTGCCGAGATGCTCAGTAACCGAGAGCGTGCCAGAGCAATGGGTGCAGCGGCAAGACAAACAATTTTGGCTAATTACAGTCTGGAGCGCTGTGTCCCGCGTCATCTTCATTTGATGCAGTTGGTTGCTGACCGAGTAATTCAGGCGTCGCCCTGATGGGCATAAAGAGTGGCGTAACGTCCGCCTAAGGCCAAAAGTTCTTCGTGGGTTCCTTGTTCGGCGATGCGGCCTTGGTGCATAAGCACTATTCGATTTGCGTGACGAACAGTGCCCATGCGGTGAGTGATAAAGAATACAGTTTTGCCTTTAAGATGATTTTGTAAATTGCGACATACATTTGCTTCTGTGTCGTAATCCAGAGCACTGGTGGCCTCATCGAGCACAAGAAGGTTGGGGTTTTGCAACAAGGTTCTTGCAATGGCAATGCGCTGGCGTTGGCCACCGCTTAGACCAGCACCGCGTTCTCCAAGTTGCGTGCCGTAGCCATCGGGTAGTTCCATGATGAAGTCGTGAGCCTCAGCGGCTCGTGCGAATCGGATGACTTCATCGGCATCAGACTCAGGTACGTTCATTGTGATGTTCTCTCTGATGGTTCCTTCAAACAGAAGGCAGTCCTGTGGAACGATGCCAATTTGTTGACGCACGCTGGTCATACTCACTTTGCTGATGTCATAACCATCGACCAGGATTCGGCCTTCATTGGGCTCATACAGCCTTGGCAACAACTTCATCAGGGTGCTTTTGCCGCTACCGCTTTGGCCAACAATGCCGATGAAACTTCCCGGCGGGACAGAAAGATCCACTCCATCGATTTGCATTGGGCCCTGGGTGCCAAAACGGAATTTGACGGCATCGAACGTAACGTTGCCTCTGATTGGGGGCAGAGAAATCTGGTCAGCGTCACGTTCACCAGCTTCAGGCACTTGGTCAACGATGTCACCTAGTCGCTCCATTGAGATCCCTACCTGCTGAAAGCCTTGCCAGAGACTTGACAGACGAAGAATTGGACCAGTTACGTAGCCAGCAATAATTCGAAAAGCAATAAGTTGGCCAAGGCTGAGTTCACCATTGACTACTTGATAAACACCTACCCAGATAATTAAAAGCGAGCTGAGTTGATTGAGGAAATTCCCGATCTCACTAGTACTGCTTCCGAGTACTACGCTTTTGAAGCCTTCGGAAATTTGTCCGGAATAACGCTCCTGCCAGCGCCAACGTGAATTGAGCTCAAAGTGCTGAGCTTTGACGGTTTGAATCCCGTTCAGGGTTTCGATTAGGTGGCTTTGCGTTCGGGCCGCATATTGTGCTTGGCGTCGAATAAGACGGCGATAGACAGGTGCTACAAATAAGATCAATATTACGTAAAGTGGTACTGTGCCCAGTGCAACTGCCGTAAGCAGCGGGCTATACAGCAGCATGATCAAGATATAGATAATCGCGAAGAGGAGGTCTAGTGCACTTGTGATTGCTGTCCCCGTTAGGAATCCGCGTAGGTTTCCTAGTTCGCTAAGACGTTGCGAAAGTTCGCCAACAGGACGCTTTTCAAAGAAACGCAGTGGTAGCCGCAACAGTTTGTCAATGACTTGGCTGCCCAGAAGAAGGTCCATGCGGTCTGTGGTATCGATTAGCAGCCAGGTGCGCACTGCTGTGAGAAGCCCCTGAAATAGAGCGGCCACCACCAAGGCTGCCCCCAGCACCTGAAGTGCTGAGAGGTTGCTCTGACTGATCACTTTGTCAATGATTTGTTGTAGTAGAAGCGGATTTGCAAGCTGGAAAAGTTGAATAAACAGGGAGGCGAGCAAGACCTGAATCAGTGGCCATTGAAACCTTTTGAGTACTGGTGCAAACCAACTCCATCCAAACTGTTTAGTGGGGGTGTCAGCGAGGCGTTTCACCAGTACTACTTGAACGTCATTGCCCCAGTCCGCCTGAGCTTCAGCGAATGGCAGGCTGTGCCAGCCTCGTTCGGGATCGGCAAGCATCACCTTGCCGTCCTTCACTTCCGTAAGCAGGGCGAAATGTCCTTCGGTTGCCACGATTACGGGCAACTCCAGGCGGTGCATTTGCTCGAAACGCATCGATCCCACCTGGGTCTGCAGACCCATTGATTCAGCGAGCTGTCCGAGAGTGTGGATAGGAATCTGACCGCTGCGCTCGCTAGCCCCTTCAAGAATTTTTTCAATTACGTCCACAGGGCAGGGTGTGTCGTAAGCACGAGCCAACATGCGCAATGTGGCAAGGTTGGCTCCAACGGGCCCATGTCCGCGGATTGGGCGGAAGCCTTGTAAGTCAGCATGAGTGTTTGCTTCACGCAGACCAAGTCTCGTGAGATCTAGGTCTGAGCCAATGATCCAGCTGCTTGTTGTTGTGGTTTTAGAAGTCGATGTAGGGCCATCGCTATTTGATGACTGAGATTCCGGCTCTGTGTCTGCTTTTAGAGGTTTGTCTTCAGCTGGAGTCCAGCGCCAGAAGCGAAGAGGCAGGGGGCTGATGTGAGTCAGCTCGTTATGTTGTTCAGGAGTGAGTGTTGTACCAATTAAAGAAGCTTGATCAGGAACAACGCTGCTTAGAAGCGCTTTTGTCGATTTTGTCTGGGCTTGTTCAGGAGCACTGCTCTGCAATTGCTGCAAGAGCCACTCACATGGTTTTGCCGGAGGTTGTGGCAGTGACCGTAGATGTTCGCTGAGTACAGCGATCCCCTCACAGGCTGACCAATGGTCCTTAAGACCAGACTGAAGGCCAGGATCCGTTTTGATCAGAGTTGTTAGCAGCTCTAACGGGAGACTGATCAAGTGAGTTGGGCGGCGTGCAATTGCTCCTTCACAGGGTCCCTGCCGGAGTAGACCAACTATCCCTACCAATTGCCCAGCTTTAACCCTGCCAACGCTGAACAAATCACTTTGGAAGGGTTCTTTGGCAAGCATCCGAAGTGCACCTTCGAGAACCACAAAAGCGTGAGTCTCCAGTGTGCTGGCTCGCAGTAGAGTTTGACCCTGAGATAGCTCGACGGGTTCAGCGGCCTCTGTGAGCAGCTGTAGTGAGAGAGGGGATGCTTGCGTGAATTCCTTGACGCTCTGGAGAGCCTCCAGGCGGTTGATGTGGTTGACGTTCAACGTCATTCAGGAAATCTGATCTTGTTCAGCATCTTGCTGCATTCCTGGGCAATCCAGTCGTCAAAGGCCTGTCGCAGTAGTGCGGTACGCACTTCCTCGTCGAAATTACTGGGTTGAAACTGCTCAAGCGCAACCACGATTACCTGAGTACCCAGATGTACTGGTCGCGCTACTTGGCCCGGTTGGCTTTGTCGAAGTGTTTCGAGTACATGACTTTCCACTTCTGCTACGGGCACTGGCCCTTTCCGTGCGGTGGCCTCTGGCCCAGCGCCTGGAAATTGCCGAGCAAGGCTGTCCCAGCTTTCTTCACCGTCTTTTAGGCGAAAGTAAATTTCCTGCATCACATTAGCGTTGCTGGCTTCGAGACGGTTATAGGTGACAAGATCGAATCGTTCTTTGTTTTGTAGATACAAGCTGCTGGCAAGGGGTCCCCAGCGGTCTTCGCGATAACGTATTACTTGGTGAGGCCGGCTGATCATCTTCAATAGTAGAGATTCATTTAAATGACGATTCCGAAGGTGATCCTCATAGGCCTCTTCGTTCTCAAGATTATTAGCTTGTCGGTACTCACTTAGGAGATTTGGTTGGATTCCTTCTTCTAAAGGAATTTGGGCAAGTTCCTTGTCCAAGATCCACTCCTGAATAAGGCGAGGCAAGGCGCCTTGGCGGCGAATGAGTTGGATAGCGTCAAAGTTTGATAGTGGATTCTCGTCGATCCACAAAGCGGTGTTGTGTTCAAGTTGGGTCTGGCTCATGGTTGGCGTAGGCGCTTAAGGCTTTCGCCTCGATTGGTGAATAAATCGCTAAGAATTTCGATCAAGCGGCGGTCTCGCAATTTTAGATTCGTAGTAATTGTCATTCCTGCTTGCAAAGGAATAACAACACCTTCTTTAGTTTCCAGAGATGAGCTACTTAATATTAAATCCACTGGAAAGTGGTACGAGCGAATTATTTCGTTGGGAGGAAGTGCATCGGCTCCGATGCTGCGAATGTTCCCATCGATGTCCCCGTATTCGGTGAAGGGGAAAGAATCGACCCGGATTTTTACCGCCTGACCTGCTCGGATGAAGCCGATGTCTTTATTGTCCACATTTACCTCACCACCAAGCTGACCACTGGGCACGATTTTTAACAGAGGTTCAGCATTCGTTGCTACGTAGCGGTTGTTGTCAGGCTGCATGTCAAAAACAACTCCGCTAATAGGTGCTTTGACTATCTCATTTCGAAGTTGACTGCGCACTTGTTGCAATTGTCCCTCTAAAGTGGCTATGCGGCTTTGGCTGTCATTTTGAAGTTCTTCCCTGGAAATTTTTAGTTGCAGTAATTCGTCGCGTTGGGATTCAAGTCTATTTGCTTCTTGCAGTATTTGGATTTCACTAATGGCTCCGTCTTTTTCCAGAGGAGTGAGCTTTTCAAGTATGCGTTCGGATAGGGCAATGTTTCGGGTCAACGTTTCCTGGCGTTGACTGTTGTTGCGTAGCTGATCATTGATCCGTTTGCTTTCTAGTGCTAACTGGCGAGTAAATGTATTTACTTGGGCTTTTGCTGCTTTCACGTCAAAAAGTAAGAGAGCTTGCTCCTTTTTGACCTGCTCGCCATTGCTCACGAGCAGCTGGCTCAGCTGTCCATTTACCGGGCTTTTTACTTCAACGCCACCTTTCTGCGGCACCAGGCGCCCCTTCACAGTGATGATTTCATCGATTCGATAGAACCACGACGTAACGAATGCCGTGGCACCAAGCCCAACCAGTGAGAGCAAAAAAATCTGCCCCCACTTGGAGGTCTGTCGCACCATCACCGTGTGTTCCTGCGGCAGAAGCATGAAGCGGCTTTTCTGCCGTGTGCTCAAGAATCCACGATTGAAATCATCGGTATAGCCTACCGGTCCTTAACGGTCTTCTCCCCATGGCAGCCGCCGACGTGCTGTTCATCAGCCTCGATTCCTGCCGTTACGACACGTTTCTGTCTGCGTATCGCCAGGGCGGGCTTCCACACTTATCCGCGGTCGGGCCGCTGCACCGTGCCCAGGCGCCCAGCTACTTCACCTATGGAAGCCATGCCGCCTTCTGGATGGGCTTTACGCCTGGTGTCGAGGGCTGTGCAGAGCCCTGGTTGAACCCCAAGGCTGGCAAGTTGTTCCGCATGGCGTTCGCTAGCCATGCCGGCCACGATGGCGAGCAAAGTTTCCGTCTGGAGGGAGCCAACATGATTGAGGGCTTTCGACGGCAGGGTTACTACACGATCGGCAGTGGTTCCGTGGACTGGTTCAACACCGCCAGTGAAACGGGTTTGGTGCTGGCCAGGCCCTTTGAGCATTTTCATTTCGCCGGCAACACCTGGAGCCTGGGTGATCAGTTGCGATGGATTGATGAGCGACTGGCGCAGGCTTCGCCGGAGCAGCCCCGTTTCGTCTTTCTGAATGTGGGTGAAACCCACATTCCCTACTGGCATGAGGGAGCGGATTGGGAGCGTTGGCCCAGCCCCTGTGTGCCCTTCGGCTCTGAGCACTGCGACGCCTTCGAGAGTGCCCGTCGTCAGCAGGCTTGTCTGGAATGGGTGGACCAGCAATTGGCCCCCCTGCTGGAGTGTTTTTCAGCGGGAACGGTGTTGGTGTGCGCAGATCACGGCGATTGCTGGGGAGAAGACGGCCTTTGGGAGCACGGCATCAGTCATCCCGCCACACTTACGGTTCCTCTGCTGATGCGTGTTCGAGGCGAGCCTGTCGAGGCGCCGTGCACGCGCCGGCGCTCCAAACGTGAACGTCTGCGCAGCATGCTCACCAACCTCCTGTCCTGAGAGGACGGCGATCGTCTTCAGTGCAGATCCGTTGCTGCATCGGTAGCTTCAGATGCAGTTCAGCCAGCTGAGCGTTGGCAGCATCCTCCAGCACTGTGATGTCAGCTGTGGTGGTCTGCCAGCCGAAACAGGCGTTCAGGGTCTCCACAACGCGCGTCCAATCCAGTTTCGCCACACCTTTCACCCGTGGATTGGCGGGGTCAAGCCAATGCAGTTCCTTTACGGCGTCGATCCAGGTCAGTTGCGGGAAGCGACTTCTCAGTGGCCGGTCCATGCCGGGCCATAGGGGGCGTCGGGCGATCACGATCACCTGTTTGTCGGTTTGGCGGCTGATCAGTTCCAGAGCATGCAGGGCACTGCCCTCCGCTACGACCAGTTGTCTCGCGTTTTGCAGAAGTTCCAGCTGCTCATAGAAAGGCAGAGTTTCTGGATGAACAATTTTGGCGCCCTGAGCGGCGATCCAGGTATCAAAAGCTGTTTCACCCGCCACGGATCCCCGCAGGCTGGTCTTATCCCGCCCCATCGCAAAGCGCGAGCGGGATAGCACCACCACCTCATCGATTGGATTCCCCTTCAGGCAACGCCCTCGCGCATTCAGTGCCAGCAAATGCCGAGGAGTGGGCGGGCAACCAAGGCGTTGCTGTTGCGGGATCACCACAAGCTTGCGAGCCTGAAATCCTCCGCCACGAATCAGCACCGGTTTGCGCCTTGGATTGAGATGGCGAATCCAGGCTTGCTGCCAGGGCGTGAGATCTTCGAGTCTGCGCTCTCCTTCTGGGTGAAGAAACAGCAGCGTCCCGGGACGAGGATCCAAGCTGGCAAGCAGCACTCGGCCGCCGAATTCACCCAGTTGATGGCCGAAGTGATCCACGATCGGGCCGCACCAGAACAGGAGACCGGTCTCGATCGGCCAACGTTCTCCTCCGCTCATCCCTCTGGCAGGGTCATCGGCAGGCTCATCTCCCCGGTAGTGATGCAACGCCGGACAGGGACGGTGCCAGGGCATCAGTTGGGGGCCGCCTCGCCAGACGCTGCCACCGGCCCAGCGCATCAATAGTTCCTCGATAGGGGCCACAGGAACGTCCAGAAGGATCATCTGCCGCCAAGGTCCAGGCTGGCGTGAGCGAAAGCGCCAGTCGTCCCAGGCGAGCTGACTCCAATCCCTGATTTCCCTGATCCATCCCACGAGATCAGCCCCAGCCCCAGTCGATGCCGTAGCGCTGCTTGACGCCTGAAGCGGTTGCTGCGAGCGCGTCTCTGAGCTGGGCGCGCACTGCTGGATCCACCTCAGAGGCCTCATCGCTGCCGGCATTCTCTTTCGGGAGCTCCATCGGCAGCCGAATCGCTGGCAGCTTCAGAAACTGCTGGATGGAGTCCCACACCGCCGCGGTGTTGCTGAATAGGTCTTCGCTTTTCAGCACCAGCAGGCGCTTGCTGGGGAATAGCGCTTCATAGCGATCCAGTTGCTCGAGGTAGCGGCTGCGGGCCACATAGCTGTGTTTCTGGAAGCTGTAGGAGCTGCCGGAGGCCAGCCGTTCCGCTTCGGCTGCCAGGGCCTCCGCCACCTCCAGGGTTTCGAAGCCGTGCCGGCGGGCATGGAACACCTGCGATAGGGCCCGTTCCACCGGATCCCGCAGCAGAACAATCATCCTGGCCCGTGGTAGCAGGGTCTTGATCCGCCCAGCCGCTTGGGGATGAAAGAGATAGAAGGGCGTGATGTCGCCCCGTTGCTGGCCCTGTTGGGCTTCGCTGTAGTGCTCGGCGTACCAGCGGGGTGGTTGCTCGGCGTGCAGGCTGAAGTAGTGCACCTCCTTGCACGGGGGCAGGTACACGCCTGAATGCTGTGCCAGCAGTTTCTGCAAACTGGTGGTGCCCCCTTTCTGGGTGCCGAGCACTAGAAAGTGAGGCAGTAGCTCATTGGTCCGCAAGCCGAAGTGCTGCTTGAGCTTGCGAATTGAGGTATCAAAAACCTGAACCATCCCACCTAGACAAGTGAAGGAATGGTTTGGCCTAAGTTCTTTTTAATCATTTTGATTCATGCATCAACCAGCTCCCTTGTTCTTGCTGGTAGGAATGCACCGTAGCGGAACCTCTTTATTAGGTGGCATTCTTCAGCGTCTCGGCCTTTCTTTGCCTGGGGAAACGATTGCTGGTGATGTGTACAACCCTGAGGGCTACTTCGAATGGCAGCAGGTGGTGGACATCCAGGAGCGCCTGCTGATCGATCTGGAACGTTGGTGGCCTGCAGCAGAGGGCACCCTTGCCTTACCCGAGAATTGGCAGCAGCATCCTGCCACTCGAGAGGCAAGGGTTGCCCTGCGTAATTTGCTCATTCTTGAGGTAGATCGGCAGCATGGGCCTTGGGGTATTAAGGATCCGCGCTCTAGTCGTCTATTGCCTCTTTGGATTGATCTGGCGGCGGAGTTGAACCTCCCTTTGAACTTGCTGCTGGCTGTTCGTGATCCTGCCGAGGTAGTGCGCTCCCTGCAAAGTCGTGACGGTCCGCTAACCGGTCTTGATGTTAATCGTGGCCAGCAGCTCTGGTGGCGTCACAACCTTGAGGTGGTTCACGCAGCAAGGACAGCGATGCTGCCCTTGACGGTGGTGGAATTCGACCGTTGGTTCACGCAGCCTGACGTTGAGTTGCAGCGTTTGCTCAAGGTTATCCCTGCCTTGCAGCCCTCTCAATCTCAGCGGCAAGAAGCCCTGGACCTTATTTGCCCCGAACATCGTCGCAGCAATCAGGCTGTGAAAACGGTGTTTCTGATGCCCTGTATGCGCCGGTTGCATCAGCGCCTGCAGCGCGTACCTTTGCCCCGCCGTTGGCCAGCGGTTGAATCAATTGATGTGCGTAGCCGCAGCCAGATTGGAGAGCCTTCAATTGAACGACTTTTGGCTGAGCCGAGTGCCTGGTCAGAGCAGCTTATTGATTGGCAGCACTACCCCGCTCCACGTTGTACCCAGCCGATCCGGTTAGCAGCGCATCCTTTGCTTAGTAGCTGCGGCCCTTCCTGGTGCGAGCTGCAACCCCACTTGCTGCTGCAGCGTCTGCCCCTTAATGATCTTGCTAATTGGCATCTTGATCCGGAGGTGAGCACGCTTCATCAGTTGCGATTGAAACGTGCTTCTGATCTAGTGGATGACCTTGCT
>PVBE012981778.1_pt1 | contig 21474 bp, 15 predicted proteins | sample 1631181 | NCBI WGS metagenome assembly PVBE01 (sample SAMN08397723, study PRJNA350692) | Marine metagenome, whole genome shotgun sequencing project. | isolation source: water | place: Pacific Ocean | collected 2012-04 | reverse complement strand
TGGAATAATGCATGGATTAAGCCCCTACCCAATCAATTGCGCCGCCTACTCGGTCTTCCCAAATCCCCTGCCTGGCTTGCCTGGAACTCCAGGGTACAACCTATACCTGCCCATTCCTTTCGCCAAGTCCTGTCGCATCACCCTCCGAGGACCCAAAGGAGAGCGAGCCGTCGCGATGACCGATTGGCACCGATACGACAATGATTACTTCCTGACACCATTTCGACTGCATGCCTCCCACCGTCTCGAAAAACCTTCTGATCCACGGGGCTCCTATTTTGAAATAGCCGATATCAAGGGCTCCGGTTTTCTGGCCGGTGTCGTCATTGGGTATATCCAGAAAAATCATTCCGATATGGTGTTTCATACCGGTGGGATGACCATGCTGCTTGATGGTGAAACAAACCCGCACGTCATACGGGGGCACAACGTGGAGGATGATTTTGGATTCACTTGGGGGTTCAATGATCAACAAACACGATGGGCTGGCTGTCCTTGGCATGTGAATCGAGGACGTCTGGATCAGGATGGAGTATTTTACCGCTTTTTCGGACCTGACCCGGTAGCTTTTAATAGCTCCCTCTTGTTTCGAACTGGTAGCCGAGGGGATGACGTTGAATCGGTGGCTTATTATTATTTAGATGTGTCCGCGAGTAACACCACCCGCATGGTTTCACCTGAAGCATGGGAAGTCGTTGGTCTGTGGCCATTTAACGTTAAAGAGGATTGGGAACGCGTGGTTCCTCTACCGAAAAATACTTGGCCAGAGACCGTGTTTGAAGGCGATCGACCACACAAAGTCCACCGGTTAAAAAGCCAACGCGGATGGATCGATTTGCAGCATGTTTACTTTGAAAAACACCACGGCGCGACCCCGTTGACCATGCTCAACCATGCCGCTTATGCGAGGACATTTATAGAAAGCAGCAGGGTTCAAAAACTACAACTTAAGCTTAGCCTTGATGATACTGCTGTGGTTTGGTGGAATGGTAAAAAGGCAGCCACCTTGTACCATCAAGAAGATTTCAAAACTGGTCTAATCGAGGTTAAATCAATAAAGGGTCGCAACACTCTATTAATCAAAACCATCAACACTGATGCTCCCATGAACAAACGAATGTGGGCAATCCATGTTGCAGTCGAGCTCGAGGAAAATCCGTCGACTTTTTCTGGAAAAGAAAAGAAGCCAGGACAAGGAGCAAAAAAAAGCCGAAGGCTAATAAATGATTTCTTATATGCCCTGTTCAATCCGTTAAAATGCATGAGGGAGGAGGTAATGTGGGAAATATAATTTGTAAACTCTTCGAATTCGTTTTTGTTGTTGTCTGCCGGGTTGTGACAACTGAGAATTTTGTATTCCTCAATCAAAGACTTTTCGCAAAATGATCGATTTTCTGGTTCAATTTCCACATATGCTTCAGACGACATCAGTTTTGGTTTTAAGATTTACCAGTGTTTTTTTTCTGTTACCAATCAACCTGTGCCATTCGCTTGATTGGCCCCAATGGCGCGGCCCAACTCGCAACGGTATTCTGCCGGCTAACGGCCTGTCCCTGACCAAACTCCCCGACCAGCCGAAAATCGTCTGGAAAATCAAGACCACCGAAGGGCTTTCGTCGCCGGTAGTCGCCGGTGGCACCGTATTTCATTTCGAAAATCGTAGCGGAAAGGAAACCTTGGTCGGACTTTCAGCCGCTGACGGATCGGAGAAATGGGCCCAGGATCTAGCACCTGTCTTTGAGGATGGCCAGGGCCCTCGCGGGCCGCGCTGTACACCGGTGGTTAATGCCGGCCAAGTGTTCGCCCAATGCAGCCGGGGCTCACTGCACTGTCTCAACGTCGAGAACGGCCGTGTGCTTTGGGAGGTCGATTATGCAGATTTGGGGATGAAGTTCATCGGTGAAAAAGGCCGCGTGCCCGGCTCACGTCGCCACGGTTTCACGGGCTCACCACTCGTTGTTGGTAAAATGGTCTACTCACAGGTTGGAGGCAAGGGCAGCGGTATCGTCTGCTTCAATCGCGACAATGGAAAAACCATCTGGAGTGCTCTCGACTACCAGCCAGGTTATTCGCCGCCAATACCGGGTGCATTGGCCGGCCGGCAGCAGTTTGTCTGTTTTTTTGTTGAAGGAATCGTGGGCGTCGATGTACGGAACGGCATCGAACTCTGGAAAGTCCCGATGAAAACCGACTACGGCCGCCACGTCGCCGCACCGATAGTTCACGGCAACACCGTTGTCGCCGGTTCCCACCAAACTGGTCTGCATGGCATCACAGTCACCGCATCCGATGGTGCGTTTGAAGCCAAAGTCGCTTGGAAAAGCATCGAGGCGCAGCCAAATATTACACACGGCGTCCTAGTCGGTGACCACTATTACGGGATAGGCGATCCGGCAAAGCTCGTCTGTGTGGATACTGCCACGGGCAAGACAGCCTGGAGTGACAAGAGTCTGTTCTTTCCCGACAGCAAACGCGCCATGGCAGCATTTATCGTGATGGGAGGGAATATCCTCTCACTGAGCAGCGGTGGAGAACTCTGCCTATTCGCAGCCTCCCCAACAGAGTTTAACGAACTTGGGAGAACCCAGGCCTGCGGTATCAATTGGTGCCTGCCGGCCTACGTTGACGGCCGACTATTCGTCCGCGACGGCATCAAGAAAAAAGGCGGCAATCTGATCTGCCTCGAACTGGGGAAATAAAACGTCCTAACTCCCCGGCTTTATCGCAGGGATCGACTGCAAATCGTCAGGCAGCTTATCGGGGGAGAATGTCTCCACCTCCATCGGAAGCAGGCATTCCATCGGTACGCCGCAATCAACGAGGCCGTTCGAACGATCCACCACCACACCCACGGCACAGACCTCGGCTTGAAGTTCCTTCGCAATGGCCAGAGTCTCGGCGACTCGGCCGCCCTTGGTTACCACATCCTCGACAATGACAATCTTTTCACCTGGTGCGATCTTGAATCCACGCCGCAGCACGAGATTGCCCTCCTCCTTCTCGACAAAAACAAACCGCACACCGAGTTGCCGGGCCACCTCCTGACCGATCACGAGCCCGCCCATCGCCGGAGCCAGCACAGTCACCGATCCGTAGCCGCGAAGTTTGTCGACCAACGCCCCACCAAGCCGCTCAACGCTTGGCATATGCTGCAGCGCAAGCGCACACTGGAAAAATTGCCGACTGCGCAACCCGCTGCGCAAAATAAAGTGCCCCTCCAGCAGCGCGCCGGAGTCCTTGAAATGTTGAAGAATCTCTTCCCTCGTCACGCCGCCCATTCAAACAGCCAAGGGGCCGAAGGGAAAGCCAATCCCCTGCCCTCTCAGCAGACCACCATGGCTAAGGTTGCCATTGCTGGATGGGCGGAGCCGGAAAGGTTTCACATTTAATTGGGGCTTTGCCCTTCGGAACCGTCCTGAACGACTGCCGGCACAAGATACTTCCTTTATTTAAAATGAATTATCAACGCAATGACTCAAAAATCGTCATCATCGCTAACTACACCCTTTTTTGTAAATGGAGCATCATTCGCCGTGGCCGGCTCCCCTTCACCCGGGAAATACACTTTAACGACACACAGACGGTCTTCGCCCCATTGGCCTTCGCGCAGCAGCCAGTCCTCAATGAATTCCGACACGGTCTTCCGGCAGTTTTCCCGCACCACATCTAAGTGTTGCTCGTCACCTGCATAACTGCGGATGGTTGGCGTGATGGTTTTCTCGAGTTTGGCCATTTGCTCGTCGACGTTGAAACGCGCCCAGCCCTCGTCCGACGATTTCTCCATCCGGTCCGTATGGATTGCCGGCGGCTGGCTGGGATAAATTCTCGGCGCGTGCACGATGCAGACCGAGTTCGTCACCGACAGCTGCCACGCATCGCGCATCCGCAAATGGTACCGGTAAGTCACCGGTACGCGAATCTCAGTGGTGGTGGTTCCAGCATCGATCTCGAACCAAGTGAAGTCGTAGGTTAGTTCGTCCTCGCTGCGGAACGTCTCGGTCGCGGTGACCTTGGCCAACTCCAGCAATCCGCCCCGCTCGCTCTCCATTCTGGGCAGGCTGGAGACGAATGTCTCGGTGATGTTGCCCTGGTGAAACTTTGCCGCCACATCATCAAGCGCGCTGGCCACCCCGGCGGCTCCCCTACCGGCTGTCTCTATCATGCGCTCCGGAGTCTTGATGAGGTATACGAAAGCCACCAAGCCAAGCGCGGCAAGCAACACGATCACGATTGGCCAACGCCATGCGGCGATACCGTTTGGTGCCGGTTTGTTGAATTCATCCGTCATTGTTCATTTCAACGCGACCTCGCCGCAAAGCTGCACCTGCAGCCCCATCTCGGCAAGCATGGCCGCCTTGATACGAACTCCCTTGTGCGCGGCTTTTTCACCCGGAGCATACACCACCTGGATATGGTTTGACTTGGGTGGTGCGTGCGGCTGGTCACGAGGAACGCCCTTGAGCACCGCGTGCATAATCGGCCATTGCGGCGTGGTCTCGCGCCAGCGCCGGTCGGTTTCCTTCTGCGGAAGTTTCACCACCTCAGCCACCCCGATATCGCACTGCAGTGCGCCGTCCATCACGAACACCCGGCTCCAGACGATCCAACCCGGTTTAGACACGCCCTTAAGTGTGCCGCCACCCAGCCGAAAATACATCGGCGGCTGACGCTCACTCGAAGCACCCTTCCAACCGCCGACGAAGTGAGCCGGAGGCGCCGCTCCGGAAATCAAAAACACCCACACGTACTCGCTTCGCGTATTGACCTTGCAGGGCGCTCCCCAGCGCAAGTCATGCAGCGTGTTCTCCGGCTTCCACCCCAAATCCGTCCACAGCCGATTCGTCGCCAGAGCATCTAGCCCGGCGCACTCGTCCACCTCATTGAAATGCGGCACCGCCTGCCCGGCGAACAACTCGCGCCCTCTGTCATCACGCACCGGAGGACGGTCGACGTTGTTCAACAACCCTTCGGCTAGGTCGCTGGCCGGCGTCAGGTCCTTCAGCCCCTGCTGGTACTGGATGCCGATTGTCGCACAGCCGAACTCGTCGGCAATCCGCACCGCAGCGATGTACATTTTGCACTGTTGCAGCACTTGTTCCACGGTGAGATCGATCTCCTCGTCTGGTCCGAGGTGGAATTTAACACCCTTCTTCTTCAACCAGGCGTAAACCTCCCCGGCGTCTGCGTCGCTCACCTCACCCATCGCGGCAAACAACGCCGACTGGCTCAGACGCTCCTTGAACAGTCCGGTTGGGTTAAGCAACTCGTCCGGAATGATCGCGTTGTGCATACCCATGCAACCCTCATCGAACACGCCCATGATTGCCTTATCGCTGCGCAACCGCGCAGCCGCAGCTTGGCCAAGCCGCGCCTCAACGGAAGGCAGCTTGAGCAGGTCGAGACTACGCACATGGCTCTGGTCGTGCGTCACCGTACCCTCGCCCAGCCACTGCCGCATACCGGCCTTAAAATATTTGTCGGTGAACTTCTCACTCCACAACGTGCTGTACTCCACCCCCATCTTGGTAAGCGATCCGTTCAGGTTCAACATACCGACGAGGCCGGGCCAAGTGCCACTCCAGTTGGCCAATGTGAGGATCGGGCCGCGATGCGTCGAGAGCCCCGGCAAAACATGCTGGCTGTATTGCCAAACGCACTCCGCGACGATTAACGGAGCATTAGGATCGATCGTCCGAAACACCTCCAAGCCGCGCTTCTGCGAGTCGATGAATCCGTGCCTCTTTTTACGGTCGTAAGCATGGGCACGCACAGTCGTCCAGCCCTCGGCCTTGAGTGCCTTGGTAATCGTCGCCTCCATTTTCGATTGCTCCGCCCAGCAGACCTGATTCGCCGACAGCCGCAAATCGCCGTTGGCTACGATGTAAACCTGTTTTAATTTTAACTTTTTCACTCGGTAACGTTCCGGCGCAAAACCTACGGGCACGCCCGAACCCGGCAAAGTCCAAAATGAGTCGCAACCCTGCTTGGCCAAGCGATACAGTGACTGCGTGCAGGCATTGATCATCGGCTGCGGCTACGTTGGCGAAGCGCTTGGCCAACGGCTGGTCGCGCTTGGCCACGACGTCACCGGCATACGTCGCAGCCGTCAACACAACGACCGCCTAACCCAACTTGGCATCCGCCCGCTCAACCTTGACATCACCAGAGAAGGTGCCTTGGCGAATCTAGACAACCGATACGACTGGGTCGTCATCGCCGCCTCCTCCGCCCGTGGTGGCGAGGCTGCGTACAAACAGGTTTTCGAGCTTGGCACAAGACAGCTCGCGCAATGGCTCAAGGCATCAACCCCTTCAAGCAGCGTCTTCATCAGTAGCACAAACGTTTATCGACAAACAAACACCGAACTGGTAGCCGAAAAGGACTCAGACACCACCGGAAAAATACTCGGAAAAGCTGAACAGATTATTTCGGAAACTGGCTCATCAGTTGCCATCCTGCGTTCGTCCGGGATTTACGGACCGAATCGCGGCCACCAGTTCCGTCAATTCATGAGCGGAAATGCCGTCGTCGAAGGGAACGGCAGTCGCTATCTAAACATGGTGCATCGTGACGATCTGGTAACGGCAATTATTTGGACGCTCGAAAATGACGGAGACAGCGGTATTTTCAACATCACAGACGACGAACCGGTGACGCAGCTCGATTTTTTTCAGTGGCTCAGCATTACGACCGGTCGCCCCATGCCTCCGTTCGGCCCCGAACCGGATACCACCGTCCACAAACGAGGCATCACCAACAAACGGGTTTCAAACAAACTCTTCAAGGAAACCTTCGGCTTCGGGTATAGCTACCCCACCTTCCGCGAAGGTCTTACCGTGGAACTCAACCGCTTGACCAAATGCAAAACCAATTAAGCACTCTTCTTCTGAAATGCTTCACGCCCCAGCCGAGCCCTTGAAATTATGATCCTGTAGTCTCGCAACGGCGAGCTAACCCATGATTTGGTAGCCGCAGTCAACGTAGATAACCTGCCCGGTGATTGCCGCACCGCCGTCGCTGGCGAGAAATACACCCGTCTGGCCAAGCTCTTCCTGCGAAACATTTCGTCGGAGCGGCGCGTGAGTCGCGTGATGCTTCATCAGGTCAGTGAACCCGGCTATGCCGCGCGCTGCCAAGGTGTTCACAGGACCGGCGCTGATGCAGTTTACACGAATCTTCTGTTCGCCCAGATCAGCCGCCAAATAACGCGTGCTCGCCTCAAGCGCCGCCTTAGCAACACCCATAACGTTGTAGTGAGGAACAACCTTCTCCGCACCGTAGTAGCTCATACCGGTGATGCTGCCCCCTTCGGTCATCAACGGAGCCGCACGCTTGGCCAATGCGACGAGCGAATAAGCACTGATGTCATGCGCCATGGCGAACGCCTCCCTACTCGTGTCCACAAACCGGCCGTCAAGCGCCTCACGCGGCGCATACGCCACAGAGTGCAGTACCATATCGAGTTTACCATCGAAACTCTCGCCCACCTCCATGAACACCCGGTCGATGTCATCGTCACTTGTGACGTCGCACTCGGTGATCAGCGTATCTGTGCCGAAACCGGATACCAAGGCTTCCACTTTTCCCTTCAGGCGTTCGCCCTGATAAGTGAACGCCAGCCTGGCCCCGGCCTCGTGCCAGGCCTGGGCGATGCCCCAAGCGATTGATTTCTTGTTGGCGACACCAAAAACGACCCCGGTTTTTCCTTCAAGTGGTTTACTCATCCGGGAGACATCAGTAAGAAATATTCATCCGCTTGGCAAGCGGGAAGAAATTGCGCTTGCAGTTTATTGCCGTCGATCGTTTCACCTGCACGGATTGCCTGTTACTACAGAAAATGAAAACCAGATGTATCCCGCTGCTGTCGCTCGTTTTTGCCAAGCGGGCTTTGGGCAAACCAAGCTGCTCGACGTATTGGAGGATGAAAACGACTGTGATGCTGATTTCTGTATTTACAACAATCTTGCGGTCGCACGCACCAACAGACCGCTGTTCGTCACTTTCCGCTGTGTGCCATGTGTCGATTGCAAGGGCTTCGACGCCGAGGTAGCCAAGAACAATCAGCGCATCAAAACCCTTGAGAAAGAAGCGTTTGCTGCCGTGCGGCAGGTGAAGATGAAGGAAAGTCGCGTTAAGTCACTACTTCTTACCAAAGGCGTGAAGCCGCTCGAGGTGAACTGGATCAACACCGGTCGACCCGAAGGCCGCAACGCCAAGCGCGTCCGCTTCGACTGGCCCCTGACCGACAGGGACTAGGGCAAAGCAGTCTTGAGGGAATCGGCGGCGCGTTGATTTTCCCCTGCCGTGCCGATGGAAAAGCGGATCCACTCCGGCAAACCGTAGCCGCCCATTGGGCGCGTGATCACGCCCTGCCGCTGCAAGGTCTCGAACACCGCCTGCCCGTCTCCAACGCGCATCAGCACGAAATTAGCGTGCGATGGAACGAACTCGATTCTCTGCTCCACGCAAGTTTTTTCAAAAAACTTGAGTCCATCTGCATTCATCTTCCGGGTATTGGCCAAGTGCGTATCATCGTCGAGCGCAGCCATTGCACCGGCCTGCGCCACGGCGTTGGTGTTGAATGGCTGACGAACCTTCTCCAGCGCGGAGACGAAGTCAGGATGCCCCACGCCGTAGCCGATGCGCAATCCTGCCAAGCCATAAATCTTAGAAAAGGTACGCATCAAGAGTAGGTTCGGCTTCTCGCCGGAACGCACTAGCGGCAGTAGGTCCACTGGCTCGTCGAGGAACTCGTAATAGGCCTCGTCCATCACCAGTAGCACGTCGTCTGGCATCTGCTCAACAAGGGCGTTGATATCCTCAGGACTTGCCAGCGTACCGGTGGGGTTGTTCGGGTTGGCCACCCAGACAACGCGTGTGGCCGGCGTAATTGCCTCCAGCATCGCTAGCAGGTCGTGCCCGTGCTCGACCGCAGGAACGACGTTCACCTTGACGCCCATGATCATCGCCACCAATGGATAAATGGCGAAGCAGTATTGCGACACGACAATCTCATCGCCAGAGCCAAGCAACGCGTGCGACACAAACTCGATGATCTCGTTAGAGCCGTTTCCGAGGATGAGGTTTGCTGGATCGACACCAAGCTTGGCCGCCAGTTTGTTCTTTAGATAAAAGGCGTTGCCATCCGGGTAAAGGTGGCTTTGCTTAATCGCCATTTTCATCGCCTCAACAGCGAGCGGGCTCGGGCCAAGCGGATTTTCGTTGGAAGCGACCTTGATCACTTCGCCCGCATCAAGGCCAAGCTCGCGCGCGACATCCTCGATCGGACGACCCGGCTGGTAGACCGGTAGATTCCGCAAAGACGGGTTCAGCTTATCGAAAAACGACATCAGAAAATCAAGTGATTGGCCAAACGGCGAGTTACTCGAGCGACTTGAGAAACACCTCATAGCGCTTGGTGCAAAGTTGGTACGAAGCCTTGGCCTGTTCTTCTGACTGCTTCGGCGTGTTGGCTGGCGCATCGACTTCCTCGATCGCAAAACGGAATTCCAGCTTGAACGGCTCATTCTTCTTCAATTTTTTCGGCATAAAATAGCCAAAGCGGCCATAGTCACGCCACGACAGTTCCTTCACGCCGTTGGCCGGAGCGTTCATCTCCTGTGCCGTATACCAGCGATTGCCAATCGGGAAAAGCAGACGCGCCCACTGATGGTTGTCATCGACGACTTTGCCCTTGCCAGCGGCGTTAGGGGGCTCCCAGAGATAGCTGGTTTCCTTCTTGCGCGTGGCCACCTCGGTGTGGGCGCGAAAGTGCACGCCGGCATGTTGCAAATCACCGCCAAGACTGATGTCCCGTTGAGCCTCCATTTCAAAGCTGGCGTCAACCTGCGTATACTTGCCGCCCGGACGCGAAACCTTAAAAGTCCGGCGCTCTGAGATCATCACGTCGCTGCCCTTCGCATCCTTTTGCGTGGCACGCCATTTGATGTAGGCAACGATCGAGGCAGAATCGTTGGTCGTCATTTTTTCGAACTTCACGATGTCGTAACGACCGTTGCCCGGGCCGCCCTTGTGCCACATATCGTAGTTACCAAGGTCAGATGATATTCTGTTCCAACCGATGAAAATGCCGCGGTGGTGGTTAAACAGACCAGCGCCTTTGCCTTCTTTATCCACACCGGGATTGGTGAGCAACTCGCCGCCACCACCGAATACGTGGAGAAACGGCTTGATCTGCCTATCACCGTGCACGAGGCGAGTGACCGGTTTACCGTCCTGCAACACATCGACCGCCTTGCCAGGGCCAAGCGGATTGGGCAGTTCAACGACTTTCCAGTCGGCCTTGGCCAATGGGCCAACGGCAACGCAAGCCAAGGCGGCGATGAACTTGGTCAGTAATTTAATATGAATGCGGGTCAAGATTGAAAAAACTTTCATTTGGGACGGAGGATTATGTGGAAACACACAGCACTTGGCGATAAAGAACTGCGGCATAACCGAGCGGTTCCTCACTCGGCCAAGGGCATAACCTCACTGAAACCCTGAATTACTCGAACCGAATTTGGCGCTTGCGTTCGGAGCGCACACCTCGACCACTGCTGCCGCGCGATTCCCGACGACGCTCTTGCCCTCTCTCTCGGTCACGGCGTGGATCACGCTGACTCATACGGCGGAAAATGCTTTCAGCCTCGCGCCGACTGATTGCGTTATCATTGTTATCATCACCCAGATCGAGTAATTGCCGCATGCGCTCCGGCATTTCCTCACGACTTACTTTGCCATCGCCGTTTTTGTCGTTCATATAAATACGATCCACAAATGCGTCGGGGTCGAACGCCGATCTGCCGCCGCCCTGAGACCCACCAAACCCGCCAGCACCACGATCTCGAACATTACGATCCCTTCGACCTCGCGACCCTGACGCAGTAGATCGTCCTCTCGGCGGGAGAGATGCAAGCTCAGGGCCATTTTCTCGAACGCTCACATTGCCGCCTCGAACCGGACGAACGAAATTGTATATATTGATCACGTCACCCTGCGGCCCGCGACCGCGCGGGTATCGGGATGGATCCCCAGCTTTGGGATCGCTGCGTTGAGAACCCGCCCCGTGAACGTCCAGCAGGTTGTAGCGCCCTCGGAAGTCAGACATCCATCCCTGCGATCGGCCGAATGCCACATAAGCAGCCGCGGCACCACCGTACCCCCGGACGTGTGTGGTGCCACTCCAGTAGAATGGGTAGTTGATTTTGCCCTGAGCATCACGAATGGGCGTCACGCTGAATACATGATCGATGGCAGCCGATTGGGTTGTGTCCGGCGACCGCGAGTAGTCCACGATGCTCTGCAACTCCTTGATGTTAGGCAAACGCCAATCGGAATGCCCGGCATATTCCAGATCCTCCGCCCACTTGAGTGCCTGTTCCCAGTTCAGTTTTCCATCCTTGTTTTGGCCGGCCTTAAGATGTCCGCTGTCAACCTTCATCCAAGTCAGACCGGTCGCACGGTCGGTGACCGTACTATCGCCATTGTCTTTATAGGCATTCTTTCCATATCCTTTATTGTCTCTCACATACAGGACGTAATAAACCTTGGCCCCTCTTCGTCGCCGACCGGGGTGATTGATGGGATACCCCTTGATACGGCCGTCCGCAAAATTCACGCCGAACAGGGTCTCGTTGCCGCGCATGGTTGTACTGACATACTTCGTGCTGGTCGCAAACTGCGAATCGATGATCCTCTCACCCCGATCAGTGTTGCCGTACTGGAACTTGAAATAGGTGGTGTCAATGAACGGCTTGAGTTTAGAGGGATCGTTACTTCGCTGATCGGGGTCGATCCCGTTGAAAAGTATCAACGAATACAATTCCTTGATAGTCGGCAACCGCCAGTCATCATGCCCTCCAACCCGGCAGGCAGAAGCCCCGGCCGCCGCCTGCTGATAAGTCTTCTTGGCACCCGGGTTCTGCTGCCACATGAGGCGCGTAACCAGATCCGTTATGGTCCCATCCTTGTTATCTTGGTAAGACGGTTGGTTACCATTATACTGCGCATCCTGCCCAAAGAATGCCTGCCCGGATTTCGGATAGGCAACCTCTCTGGAGTTGTCATAACTACGCTCCTGCCGGGTGTCTACAATCGGATAATCCGCTGCATAACAGGACGATTCTAAGCCCGCACCACCCGCCGCAGCACCCACTAGGATTAAAGTGGTTAATTTAGTGTCCATTCTCCTGTCAGATTAAACTCCCATACGCCGACGACCTCAAGGCGTTACAAATTAATTCCCCCAACTGGATTACAATCCCAGTTGATGAAATTGCGAAGGATTATTCCTCCGGATCTTTTTGAATTTTCGGGCCCTTGTTGCCCTGCAATTCGGTCACCGCAGCGACAGCAGCTTTGACTTCGTCAACATTGCTTAGAATTCTGAAGTTCAACTCAAACGTACGCGACTCCCCCGGGCCCAGCTTGGGGACGCGACCATGTTTGCGCTCGTAGCTGCGGTTGTGAGGGAAACCGGTGCCAGGCTCGATGCCGGTCACATAGCCAGTGTTCTCCGCCGCAGTGTTTTTCCACTGAGTGAGGTACGGCAATTGCTTAACCGGCCAACTGACCGTCACGCCACGGTCGCCGGCCGAGTTCATCAGCATAGCCGTTGTGATACCGTCTTCATCGGCCATTGGGTAAATTTTGTAAACCTCCTCGGTGAAACCCTTGGTCGGGCCGGAGTACACTTCCTGTCTATTGATTGCCCGTGCAGCGTTGTCATTGAATGGGACAATCTTCTTCGCAGCAGAAAGCATTCTGGCACCCTTCCCAAGCAATGGCCGACCGAAGTTCGCGTGGTAGATGACCTGGAATTCCTCGTCGAACGCGCCGTTGTTAGTGATCACGTCGCGTATACGAAACGAGTTCGATCCCGGCACTGTGCTGATCTCCGTCCAGACTTCAAGATTCGGCCCGTAGAAGGAAACCTCGTGCACGCGACCGCGGATCCGAATGCGAGACGGAGTCTCCTTGTCCACAACAACAACAACGTCCGATGCCGGAATGTTCCCAATCTTACCGTGCAAGGTCAGGTTCATTGTCGCCTCGTCACCGACATTGTTAATGAACTTGTCCTCGCCCGGGTGCCCCGCAAATGACAGCCCGCAGCGTACCATCCACTCGTTGAAACCGTCGAGCCATCCGAGACCGCCACGGTCGTGCAAATCGATGTGGCTCGGGTGCACAACCTCCTTGACCGGCGAGTTCCAGCCCAAGCGCACATCGCCAAGTGTCACATCGAGCACGCTCATTCCGCGGGTCGGGATTACGCGAAACTGCAGACTACCGTTATCGACCTCGATCAGGTCGACGCCCTCTTGCTTGCCTCCGTGAAGCATTCGTTTGTTGATCGACCAACGGGCATCGCCCTTGTAGCTTGAGAGATCGCTGCTCTTTAGTTGCCAACTCTCCGCGTGCGTGTCGCGCTTGATGCTCGTCAAGACTTGATAGTGTGGATTAGATTGGGCCGCTGTTGCGATAGTCATAAAACCGATAGCGATTAATTGCTTCATGGTGCGGGCAGATGGTAGCAATTGACTTGGAATTGCCAAGCGTCAACTCTTACCCGACAATCCCGTCGACGACTTGTCGCCATGATTATCCGAATCCTCCTCGCGCTGTTCCTTGTCGCCGTAGCGTTGTTCTGTGTGGTTGGTTTCCTAGCTACATTCGAGTCGATACCAGCCCGGGCACAGTGGGTTTGGCGTGGGATTTAGGGGCTGATATTCGCCGGCAACATTGCAGGGTTGGCGCACTTAGCCCAAGGTAATCGCCTCCGATAAACCGACCTGCAATGCCATCAAATCGGTAGTTGCACCGCCGTTTGGCCAAGCGTAATTTTTCGTCAGATGAAAAAGCCCAAACGCAACCCCATCTACTGTCCGCACTTGGCCAATGGATTCACTCTGATCGAGTTGCTGGTGGTGATCGCCATCATCGCGATACTCGCCGGAATGCTGCTACCGGCCTTGGCTAAGGCCAAGAGCAAGGCCACGGGGGCATTTTGTATGAGCAACTACAAGCAGTTGCAACTCTGTTGGATCATGTATGCCGGGGACAATGACGACAGCATGCCTGAAAACTCACAACTCCCTGGCGGCGGCAGCCGATCCGCCTGGTTTAGCCAGGGTCCGACGTGGCTGCACGGAAACGCCTGGACCGATATCGATGACAGTAATATCCGCAAGGGAGTCCTCTTCAAGTACAACGACTCATCCGGTATTTACAAGTGCCCGGCCGACAAGTCGACAGTCAACGACAAGGGCGAAATCCCGCGTGTGCGAAGCGTATCGATGAACATGTACATGAACTTCCGCTCCAACCCGGAGAACGGGGATTATAACAAATGCTGGCACAAGATCGGCGATATCAATAATCCCTCCGCCTCTGATGCATTCGTCTTCATCGACGAGCACACCAAAAGCATCCAGCAAAGCGCTTTCGGCTCGAATGCCGGCACATGGACACTGTTCGGCACTGCCAAATGGACGTGGATCAGTTTCCCAGCCACCCGCCACAACAACGGCACAGTACTATCGTTTGCAGACGGCCACGCCGAGTCATGGAGTTGGCTCGAGCACAACACAGCCAAAATTTCGGAGAAGCCGGGCTGGATCGTCCTGCAGCCGGGCCAACGCGGCGGTGACCGCGATCTTCAGAGACTCTTCGACGCCATCCCCCAAACGATACCAGTAAAGTAGGGACAAAGTTCCAAGTTTCAAGCCACCACACTTGGCCATACCGCGAGCCTCCAAGGGGGACAATATCACGGGGCGTCAACTGGTTTGTGCACAGCGTTAGCTTTTGCCGATGCAATACAGTCGACTATTGGTGCGGATGAACAGGCTTCCATGCGCCACTGAAATCGTCGCCCGGGTTAAGTCATCACCTGGTTCCCCCATTTCGGTACGGTGCAAAACCTTGCCGCTCTTGGCATCAATCACATGCACAACACCGGCGTGGTTCTGCACATAGAGTTTACCATCCGCCCCGGTGGGCGAACCGCGAAAGAGCGACTGGCTCTGCAGGTCTGTCGCCCATTTGACCTTGCCGGTTTTCGGGTTGATGCGCGAAAGCATCTTGTCACGCCCCTCACCGTACAACACGAAAAAGTCATCCTTATAAAACAACGGAGTAGAAACATCACTGGTCAACCCGTCGCGGCTTCCCTCACTATGCCACAGCGATCCGCTGCTGCTGATATCGCCTTTGGCCCCAGCACCCAGCGCGTATACCGGGGCACGCTTGGGTGCGCACACCAACACCACCCCGGCCCCCGCCACCGGCGAAGGCACAAACCGCCAGTGTCCGATACGTGTGGGGTTCCACGTCCCCCAGCGCCAAAGTTCCTGGCCGTCCCTGGGATCGTGCCCCGTCACACAATCGCCGCCAGCGATGAGGATTTCCTCCCGCGCGCCATGCGTGAACGGGACCGGCGTACTGTACGCCTCCAGCGATTCGGCCTTGGCCTTTGATGCTCGATAAACCTTCCACAGTTGCTTCCCTGTTTTGGGGTCAAGCCCCAGGATGTACGACTTGCCGTTGTCCTGTCCTCGGCCATGGACCTTCGAGTTCCGATGCAACACCTGCAGGTACAGCGTGCCGCCATGTAGCAAGGGACTACTCGCTGGTGTCCACTGATACGCAAACTCACCATGATCATTCTCAATGTTTTTGGACCATATTTTTTTGCCGTCGGCCGTGTATGTCGCCAGAGCGCCATTGCCGTAGTAAAAACTCACAAGCTGTCCATCTGTCACCGGAGACGGAGCGGCATAGTTGCTTCGTCGGTCCTTGTCATGCCCTTGCGCCACGACATGCTTCCATTTGAGCGCGCCGGTTTTGCGATCATACCCACTCGCCAGCAACCGCTGTTCCCCAGGGCTAGAGGACGAAACAAACACATGATCGCCAAACACGACCGGCGTTGCCGCACTTGGCCCGGGCATCGGCGCGCTCCACAGCACACCCTGCGTCTTGCTGAACTTGACCGGTAAATCGCTCTCATTAGTCGAGCCGTTGTGGTTGGGGCCGCGCCAGTTTCCCCACTCGGCCGCCTGCACTCCGGCCAGCGACATCACGACTACCAAGGTCAATATTGTTTCGTTTGTTTTTTTCATGATGAATATTTCCTAACTTGCAATTCCAGAAATCTGCCATCCGCTTGACCAAGTGACCAGCGCGAAATCGCCTTTCCACGCTCACTTTTGCACTCCCTAGTCGAGTTTCTCCTTTTCGAAATCGCTCGAGCGAACCCAGCCGGCACGCACCTTCTCCCCTCGCATGTATCGCTCGTAAAAATTGTCTGTCAACTTGCTGGAATACGGGTAGTTATCAAACATATCACCCTTGCCTAAAACCCTCGGATCACCCTGTTCTCGCAACTCGGCAAAGAGCTGCTCCCTGAGCGCCGCTTTCAGGTCAGCGTGCAATTTTGACTTGGCCAAATTGTTCACGCAGTCACCATCGGCGTTGAGTTCAAATAGCTCCTCTTCCGGTCGTTTGCCAAAGTTTTGGTTCCAAAAATGGTAGGTCCCTTCCCGGCGCTGGGTGAGAATCATCGACTTGGTCGGACTACCATCACAGTTCAGGTAGCCGGTCTCAGGGTTGCCGCCGGGCCAACGATTAGACTTGAAGTTATGCAGGTACAACTGGTCTCCCTTGACAATGCCACGGATCGGATAACCTCCGTTGTTCGGCCGACCGATGTCGTGGCGCTCCTTGCCAATTAGGACGTGATCACGAGAGGTGTTCACCTGGCCAGATTTCAACGAGCGAAAAATATCAAAGAGACTCCGGCCACTCATCGACTGCATGACCGGCGCCAACTTAACCACGCCGGCCGCCTCGAGAAACGTCGGCGCGATGTCAACAAAACTCACGTAGTCGATCACCACCCGGCCGCGGCCGCTGATGCCGCTGGGCCAGCGGATCGCCAACGGGATGTGGTTCGACGCCTCGTACGCTTGCCCCTTAACGCGCGGAAAAGGCATGCCGTGATCGGATGTCGCCACAATCAGTGTATTGTCCAATTGCCCAGCAGCCTCCAACTGCGCAAGAATCTTACCGAGGTGATTGTCGAAATGCTCCACCTCGATCGAATAGTCGAGCATGTCGTTGCGGATCACGTCGTTGTCCGGCCAATACTTCGGCACGCGGTCGATTGCAGAAAGCTTTTTGCCCATGCGCCTGCCAACACCAGCCTCGTAGCCGCGATGCGGCTCGGTGGTCCCGTACCAAAACGCCCAAGGCTTCCCCTTGGTCGAGTTCGCGGCGGCAAGGAAGTCGGCGAAATTGCCGGAGTAGTCGTTGTTGGAAATCGCACGGGCCGGCGGCTTGGCTTTACGCTTCTGCCAGCCTTTGCCGGTGATCTTTCGCGGATTGCCGTTGTCGTCATTGGCGTAACCTGGACCCCAGCCTTTGCCGGTGTAGCCGGTCGAGTAACCATTAGTTTCTAGGAGTTCCATCCAACTGCCGAACTTGGTTGGGAAAAACGTCATGTGGTTTCCCGCCTGCTCTAGTTGCCACGAGTTGCGCCCTGTCAGGATGATCGCCCGCGACGGCGCGCACTTGGCGTTGGGCGTGTAGGCTCGGCGAAACAAAATCCCCTCCCCCGCCACCCGATCGAAGTTGGGCGTGCGCACCCAGTCACAACCATACGCCCCGGCGTGGCCGAACGACCAGTCATCCGCGATGGCAAAAAGAATGTTCGGCCGCTCGGCCGCCTGGCCAAACGAAAGCCAGCCACCAAGCAACAAAGCCGAAACAACAAAGCGCTTAGCCAACAAGGATTGCATCTGGAAGTGATACCCCCGCGTAGGCGCAAAAGCCAAGCCATAGTCACTGCAACCTCCTTTCACACGGTGTTTGACAGCGGTTTGCGGATATCTAAGTCTCGCCTATGTGTTTCCGCCGTTTGTTACTGATTTTTGTTGCGGTATGCTTTGAAAGCAAACTGTTGCATTCACAAATCCCACCGGAACAGGAGATTTACAGTCGCTTTGGTTCCGTCAAATCCAGCGAACAGATAGAGGGATTTGCAAACGGGAAATTCACGATGCAACCCAACGAAGTCATCGTGTTTGTCGGCCAAGAAAATCTCGTTCGCGAGCAGAGACACGGAATGATGGAGTCAATACTGGCATCCGGCTTCGCTAAGCAGAAACCGCGCTTTCGGTTCATGGCGTGGGAGGCTGACACGGTTTACGAGCAGTGGCGCGATGTGAACTTTGGGAAGTGGCCGGCACAACTCAACGCTGCAGGCGCGACAATGCTTGTTGCACAGTTCGGGCAGATGGAGTCGCTCGACGGCCGGGAGCGGCTCACCGAATTTGTCAGCGCCTACCATCGTTTGCTAGATGACTTTGCGCGGCGAACCAAGCGCCTTGTTTTACTGTCGCCGATACCGTTCGAAAAACCGATGGCCTCACACGCACCTGACCTCACACAGCGCAATGACGATGTTAAAGCTTATGCCGACGCCATTCGCGAGATCGCGAAACAACGCGGGGCAATATACCTCGATTTGTTTTCACCCTTCACAAAGTCAAACAAGGCGGCGCGGCGAACGAATGATGGTATTCACCTGTCTAGACAGGGCTTACAGGCATTCGGGATCGAGGTCGCCAGGCATTTGGCCGTCAGCCCGTCCACCAATCTACCGAAAGCATTGCACGAGGAGATTGTCCGAAAAAATCAATTGTGGTTTAACTGCTGGCGCCCAGCAAACTGGTCGTTTGTTTACGGCGACCGTGTCAGTCAACGGTACGGCAAGGGCGGCGGTGGATTGCCGATGTTGATGGAGTCATTTCAGCGGCAGTTGCCTCTTTTATTCGAAGCTGAGGAACGCATTCACGCATTGGCATTAGGTCAAAAAATCGCGCCATATCAGCCTAAATCGATCCCCTTACCAAAGCCAGAGGTCAGGGCGCTAACGCCAGAGGAACAGATGTCGACCTTCACCGTGGATGACCGGTATGAGGTCAACCTCTTCGCCTCAGAGATCGACGGTGTCGTAAATCCTACCCAGTTTTCATGGGATGAAAAAGGTCAGCTCTACGTGGCATGTTCGCCGGCCTACCCTCAGAATCTGGCAAGTGCTTCTCATGCAGATTTCATTTTAGTGCTGACAGATCAGAACGGTGATGGACGGGCGGATGCCTCTCATAAATTCGCAGAAGAACTTACCATGGTGCAAGGTGTCGAGCCGGGCTCGGGCGGGGTGTATGTTTGTGACTTCGACCAGTTACTACACCTAAAGGATACCGACGGTGATGGCCGTGCTGATGAACAGCGCGTGGTGTTTTCCGGCTTCGGCATTGGCGATACGCATCAACTCGTGAACAGTATTTGTCACGGACCAGACGGTAGCCTGTGGTTTACGCAAGGTTTGCACGCGATGTCCCGTGTCGAGACTCCGTGGGGAATTGCGCGTCTCGATCGCTCTGCAGTGTGGCGGCTGCGGCCGAGGGAACTACGGCTTGAGGGGTTTTTCGGTGGCGGCATGGCCGGTGCAAACTGCTGGGGTGTGGCGTTTGACGATTTCGGACAGGTGTTTCACAAAAGCGGAGACCGTCCCCACGGTTACTGGACCGTGCCGGGGATGGTTCGTGGGGGCAATCCGTCAGGTAGCAGTTCGTCGGCCGAGGCCAGTGTGTCGTACCGGAATTCGCCCGAGCAGTACCATCCGATTGGGGCCATCTTCGAAACCCCTCTGAAAACCACCGCTTTAGATATCGTTGGCACCAGTGCACTGCCTCCCGAGGTGCAAGGCAACGCACTGATCGGTGGATACTTTGGCTCCATTGTCGAAATGCATCGCATCCACGACGACGGTGCGGGCTTCAAGAGCACACAGCATCCTCGGGTGATGAAGGCATCTACATCGGCTTTTCGCCCAGTCGATGTCAGCGTTGGCCCTGATGGCGCAATGTACGTTGCTGATTGGTACAACCCGATCATCGGCCATTATCAAGCGAGCTATGCAAACCCGAACCGTGACAAGGCGCACGGTCGCATCTGGCGCATCACTGCCAAGGGATACACACCAACCGAACAACCAAATCTCGCCTCAATGTCGATTGCTGACCTGCTAGGCCAGTTGGCCTCGCCGGAGCGATGGACGCGTTACCAGGCTAAGCGCCTGCTTTTTTACAGGCCAAGCGCTGACGTGGTGAAGACATTCGACACATGGCTGGCCAAGCGCTTGGAAGCGGCTGATGAGCATTGGTTGCTTGAGGTCATTGGTGTTTACGAGGCACACGAAACCGTTCGTCCGGCGCTACTCGACCGATTGCTTGAATCCAAGGATCATCGCATTCGCGCCTATGCAACACGCGTTGCCGGGAAGTGGGCAAGGCGCTTGCCTAAACCTTTGGCCCGGCTGCATGATCGGGCCAATGACGAACATCCACGAGTAAGGTTGGAAGCGGCGGTGGCAGCCACCTACATCCCCAAACCTGAGGCGGTGGAAGTGGTTATGCAGGCTTGGGACAGTACACGAGATCGGTTTTTGGATTATGCCATTCGCACCAGTGCCCGGACTCTGCAGCCGTACTGGGAACACGCCCTGAAAAACGGTAAGTTGAACTTTGACGACCAACCAGCCCGTGCCGAGTATCTCCAGAAATTACAGGGCACCCCACCTGCCAATGCAACCGAAGGTGAGCAGTTGTACACAATGGCCTGCATGGCATGTCATCAACCGCAAGGCAAAGGATTACCGGGAGTGTACCCTCCCTTGATCGACAGCGAATGGGTGTCCGGGGGTAAAGCCCGATTGATTAAAGTAATACTGCATGGCCTTACCGGGCCGATCACGGTTGCTAACCAAAAATTTGGAGAAGGAAACGCGGTGGCAATGCCAGCTATGGGAGGTCTTAGTGATCAGCAAATCGCTGCAGTCCTGACGTTTGCCCGCAAAGAATTTGCCCAGGACAGCTCACCTGTTACCGCCGACGAAGTCGAAGCCGCCCGCGCCAAAACCGTCGCCCGCCAAACCCCTTGGACAGCGGAGGAACTACGTTGAGATGTTCGGGCTATTGGATTCCGGTTTCGGCCCACCCCATCCCGCCGCTCAACATCGGCGATTCTTACCGGCATCAATTCCGACCTGTTCTTCGCCGAGACATACCCGGTAAAACTTCCCAATCGCTTTTCCGGATTAATTCCGGGCGCGGTAAAACAAGTGTGCCTCGGTGGCTATGATAGACGTCGGGCTATTGGCATCCATGTCCTCCCAGGGGCTGGTGGCGCTGGCCGAAGATTGGAGTTTGCCATCGAACTCAATCTTTATTGACCCGTCTGTCTGCCTCGTAATGGATATTGTGGGAATACTTTCGATTCCGTCCCATACATCTTTATCCAGGATAGTCCACTCTGAATCCTCTGGATTAGTTCCAGCTGATACAACCCAATCGGTGTTTCCTCGATTAATAAATTCCTTCCTGATTAAGGTGTGATCCTTGG
>PVBE012809601.1_pt1 | contig 21474 bp, 13 predicted proteins | sample 1631181 | NCBI WGS metagenome assembly PVBE01 (sample SAMN08397723, study PRJNA350692) | Marine metagenome, whole genome shotgun sequencing project. | isolation source: water | place: Pacific Ocean | collected 2012-04 | reverse complement strand
GTGGCTATGTAGCTCAGCTGGTTAGAGCACGGCACTCATAATGCCGGGGTCGGTGGTTCGATCCCACCCATAGCCACCAACTAATTAAGTAGTTGGTTCTGTTCTGTCATTGGGTCATTATCCCGTGGCACATTTCTCACTCAGGATAGCCCAGGCTTTTCAGGGCCTGGAAGTAACGCTCAAAGAACTCCCGGCTTTTCCAGTTTCTGTAGGTTTGCTCAACGGCGGTGACATTCTGGCTGGGCTGTTTTTTCAGGCTGAGGCCCGCGTATTCCTGTGCTTTTTCGAGGTTGTTTTCAAAATAGCTGATGACGGATAGGTGCCTGTAGATTTCAGAGACTAATCCAGCATGGTCTAGATTCATATCTAAGATCGATTGAAAAATGGCCTGGGCTTGCTGGTGGTCATTGAGAATCATGTGGTTTAACCCAAGGGTTCTAATGAAATGCGGGGCTGGAAAAGGGTCTTTACGGAAGAGCCGCTCATTCAAAATCAGAGCATTTTTTGGATCAAGTCTTATCTTTACGAATCCCCCCATGGCCAATACATCACCTTCATTGGGTCCAAGCTCTAAGGCACGGTCAATATGCTTCAAGGCCAAGTCGCTGTTGTTCTCTGTCATATAGATCAGTGCCAACATTCCGTGAGGATTTGCCCACTCCTGTTTTTCAAGTGCTTTCGTTGCATGGTATTTAGCCTTACTCATGGTTTCTTGAAAATTTTCGGCTAATCCTAAATTGGATTGTTGAAAATATGTCCAGCCGGTGATGTTGTGGCACCAAATAGTTTCCGGCAACCGTTCACACAAACTCCTGCTTAACTCCTCGATTTTGTTATAACCAGCCTGAGAGAATTTTTGAAACTCCGATCTGAATTCAATTACAATCTTAAAAGCAATCGGGTCCTGGATTGCATCTCGCCAGACACTTCCCTGGTCGCCAAGGTTCAGCTTGATTTCCAACTCTTCCAAGATTTTTTGGGTGATCATGTCTTGCACCCGGAAGAGATCATCGAGCTTTTCATCTAGGCGGTCCGCCCATAAGTTCTTACCGTTAATGGCGTCAACGAGCTGGGTGGAAACCCGGATGTTGTCGCCGGACACCTGTACGCTGCCTTCCAGCAAGTACTGAACACCCAGCTTTTCGGCAACCTCTTGAATGTTGATTTGCTTGTCTTTGTAGTAGAAGCTGGAGTTCCGGGAGATGACGAGCATATCTTCAGAGTTTGAAAGTGCCAGGATGATGTTTTCTACTAGCCCGTTGCTGATGTACTCATGATCGGGATTTTCTGACAGATTACGGAAGGGCAGGATGGCAATAGAGGGAACGTCGGGAAGCTGAAACGCATACTTGGATTGATCGGCAGGTGTGAAGTCCGGTTTGAGAACGAACCAGTACATTCCTCCGGCAACAATCACAGCCACCAGCGCGGCAACGATCAAGTACTTGGTCCATGGGGACGCTTTCTGAATTTGTTGAGCTTGTGACAGCTTTCGTTTGTTCGTTCCCTCCAGAGTTACATCAACCGCGTGCAGTGTGGTGTTCTTCACCTTCTGCTCACCCAAATCGTGAAACTCAAAACTGGTCTTGTTGCTGACAACTTCATGGACATTCTTGGACAGGCATATGCCCTCCGGTTGTGATAGGGCCTCTAGTCGGGCTGCAACGTTCACCCCTTCCCCGTAAAGGTTATCTCCCTCGATGACCACATCCCCCATGTTGATACCAACACGGAAACGCATTCGGTCTGGTTCCGAGTTGGCTTCATTTCTTTGTAGGATGGCTTTCTGAAACTCGGAAGCACAAACCACCGCATCCACGGCGCTTTGGAACTCGGCAATTACCGAATCCCCTGCTGTGTTGAAGATTCGGCCGTGGTACTCAGAGATCAAGCCGTCAATGATTGCCCGGCAGGCCTTAAGGTTCTTCAACGACTGCTCTTCGTTACCCTCCATCATGGTGCTGTAGCCCACCACATCTGCAGCAAGAATGACGGTGACTTTTCGTTGCACTCGCTCTTCTGACATTTCGGAGCCTCAGTTTATGGTGACGTAGACTAGAGTATCAGTCGAAATCTCGTGGTATATGTTTGCTTGGTATTGCCAACAGATTTGGTTGTTGATGTCTGACTGCCAGTCTGTTTGGGGATCTTCCTACAAAAATCTATCAGAATTGTTGACGTCTATCCTTCTTTAACTTGACCTAATCCCCCACCAAAACCTCTGCTCGTAAATGCGTATAGCCATTCTGGTGCATGAACAAGGGCAAACCCCTGATTCATTAAAAAGATCGTACGAGAATGCTCTATTAGGCCAGAAATGGTGTTCTTCCTAGGGTCTGCATGGCATATAGCAGCACAGGGGGGAACGGGGTGCACCGTCCGAAATTACCCTTAAACTAGGGATTGCCTTACTTAAGAAAAGGTCCCCGTAAATGCTTTGCCTCTACAATAAACGGCATGGGCAAATAGCGATTTGGATACATTCACGTGACCTCTTTAGATAATAAAATCGCATTAGTGACTGGTGCGGCGAGTAATGGCATTGGCCGCGCTGTTGCAGTGGCGCTTGCCGATGCGGGTGCTGACGTTGCCATCCATCATCATATGCAACATCAATTGGCAGACGAGTTGGCTGCGGAGTTGGATTCTGTTGGCCGTCGCACGATGACGTTGAATGCGGATTTGGGTGATTCAGGGCAGGCGAGAAAACTTGTCCACGATGTGGTTGATCACCTTGATGGCCTGGACATCTGCGTCGCCTGCGCCGCAACACTTGATAGGGTCCCCTTCGTTGATATCACGGACGAACAATGGAATCGGGTTCATGCCATTAATCTCCATGGGTATTTTGCGGTCTCTCAGGAAGCCGCCCGCCATATGGTTGCTCGTCAAAGTGGTCGCATCATTATGATTTCATCGATCAATCAGACGCATGCTACGTCAAATTTGGCTCACTATGTGTCGAGTAAGGGTGGTGTCATGATGTTAGCCCGTGCGATGGCTCTGGAACTGGCCAATCAGGGGATTACTGTCAATCTGGTCGCGCCGGGCACGATTCTTAGCGATCTCAATCGGGAAGACTTTGCCGATGAAGAGTTTAAACGTCATAAGTTAAGTCTTATCCCAATGGACCGGCTTGGGACACCCGATGATGTGGCGGCAGCGGTTCTTTATCTTGCTAGTGATTCAGCATCGTACATTACTGGAATAACCATTACAGTCGATGGAGGGTTAACTCTAGTATGAATGCTGAAATTTACGCCATTTGTTATGGCCGCTCCGCCCGAACGCGTGGCGAGAGCTTTATTGGTGGCGATCCACACGATGGGCCGATGCCCATGGCATATTACATATGGCTAATCCGGCAACAGGGTCGACTACTGGTTGTTGATACCGGGTTTGACGCTACGATTGCCACTAAACGGAATCGTGAATTTCTGATTTGCCCGGGCGCTGCAATACAACAACTCGGTTTCGATCCTCAATCGGTCGAGGATGTGGTCTTGACGCACCTACACTACGATCACGCAGGTAATCATCATCTATTCAGTCGAGCTAAATTTCATATCCAGGTTTCCGAAATGGCTTATACGACAGGTCCGTGGATGACCCACCGACACCTGCGGGTCGGCTACGGCGCGGATGATGTCAAGTCGATGGTAGACCGTCTCTTCGCTGAAAAAGTAATCTTCCATGATGGTGATAGCGAGATTTCTCCGGGCGTTCGGTTACATAAGATTGGCGGTCACACCGACGGACTTCAAGTAGTCTGTGTAGATACAGACCGTGGGCCGGTAATACTCGCATCGGATGCCGCTGTGTTTTATGAGACTCTTGAAGAGGGTCGACCATTTCCGGCAGCCTTTCACGTCGGTCAAGAGTTGGCTGGTTACGGAAAATTACTCGAGTTGGCTGGTAGTGTGGAACATATCGTTCCAGGTCATGATGTTGCAGTGATGGAACGCTATCCGGAGGCGTTAGCTGGAATAGCGTGGCGGGTGGATTTACCACCTATCGGATGATGCGCTATTTATTTATTTATCGCGGATATTCTATGACCGCAATTGGCCGAGAAATATGAGCTTTGTGAGGTTCCTTTAGGATTAAGTCCGTGTAGCCTGAATATGACCGATAACAGTCCAACCCCGTCCAACCAAATCCAGCACTTTTGACGGTAGCTTTGACAGTAACTATTTGGGCATGCTGAGTATTAGATAGATAATTCAATGGGTTAACGATCAGTTCGAGTCCTTCCGGGCCCACCATCTTTCATCCAGCACATCAGCCGATTGGGGACTGACGCCCCCAGGGATCTACTCGTTGCTGGCCGTTAATGATGCTATGCCACCCTTTGTCATGTCAGGGGCCTTGCAAGCACAATGATTCAGCTGTTACTGCTGTCTAGTTCGTGTTCGATAACCCTTGCGAACAACGCGCTACCGAGCGGTAGGATTTCATCGTTGAAATCATAGCTGGGTGTGTGTACCGGAGACGCGTCTTCACCATTACCAATGAGAATGAACGCACCCGGTCGTTCCTCCAGCATGAACGAAAAATCTTCTGACCCCGAGATCAGGTAATGATCTCGTTCAACATTACTTTCTCCGACCAGTTCTGATGCAGCGTCAGCGATCATTCCGGCTTCACGTTCAGTGTTAATTGTGGGCGCGAATGTCACACGAAAATCACAGTCGACAGTCACGTCGTGGGCCGCGGCTATGCCTTTAGCGATGCGTTCTATCTCCTCTTCGATCACCTCGAGGCCTTCACGAGAAAATGCTCGTGCGGTTCCTCCAATCACGCTCGTTTTTGGAATGACGTTGTAAGCCTCACCAGCCTTGAACATGGTGACGCTGACCACACCTGCCTCCAGAGGATTGAACTGGCGCGCTACTATACGCTGCAAAGAGACAACGATTTCACTGGCGGCAAGGACCGGGTCTTTACTGTGATGTGGAAAAGCACCGTGTGCGCCTTGCCCGTGAACCGTAATGTCGAACAAAGCACCACCGGCGAGTAGAGGGCCGTTGGTGATGCCGAATTGACCTGTCGGCATGCTTGGCCAGTTATGCATGCCATAGATGCTATCGCAGGGGAACTGGTCGAATAGTCCATCGTCGATCATTGCCAATGCACCACCAAGTCCTTCTTCTGCGGGCTGGAAAATAAAATGTACGATGCCGTCAAACTGGCGGGTTTGGGCAAGATAACAGGCGGCACCGAGAAGCATGGTCGTGTGACCATCGTGACCACAGGCGTGCATGACACCATCATGGCTCGAACAATGATCAAACTTGTTCTCTTCGTGTATCGGTAAGGCATCCATATCGGCGCGCAAGCCAATGGACCGGCGCCTTTGGCCATTACGCAACACGCCGACAACGCCGGTTCCACCTATTTCGGTATGGACTTCGCAGCCAAAGGATGCCAGTTGTTGCGCCACAAATTTTGCGGTTCTCGATTCTTTGAACCCGAGTTCCGGATGACGATGAATATCCCGTCGCCAGTCAACCAGTTTACTGGCAAATCCCTGAATTTCTTTGGGTATGTTCATTATTTCTAGCCTTGGTAAAAGGTCCTGCTGAATTACAATCGACGTCTTGAATCAAACAACTGTAAAGTCGCTTTAACTGCAGCACAAGTTGTTGTTCCACGGAGAAAGGGTGGAATTGTAACGAATCGCATCAACCACTGTACTTCTGATCAATGGGGGTTTCATTAATTGTCTGTACTCTTTTCTGAATTTCAAATCCGCGACTTGACCTTGTCCAATCGTGTAGTGGTGTCACCAATGACACAGTTCTCCTGTAATGGGGGGGTGCCGGGTGATTGGCACCTAGTCCATCTCGGCCGTTTCGCGTTTGGTGGAGCCGGACTTGTTTTTGTCGAGCAGGCCGCTGTTCAGGAGCATGGCCGTGTCACGCATGGTTGCCTTGGTCTATGGGCTGACCATCAGCTAGAGTCATTGGCCCGTCTCGCACGATTCGTGAAGCAGTATGGAAACTCAGTCGGCTTGCAGCTGGGCCACGCCGGGCGCAAGGCGAGCCGTGATTATCCCTGGTTCGGTTACGGTCCTCTTGCTACATCAACCAGACCGGGCCGCGAGCCCGAGTGGCAAGCTGTTGGACCGACTGACTCACCAGTGGGTGTCGGTTGGCCGGCGCCAACCGGATTGACTATCGAAGATTTGCGTATTGTTGTCGACGATTACGGTCGAGCGGCACGAAGGGCGCACCAGGCCGGTTTCGATGCCCTGGGTATTCACGCCGCGCATGGTTATTTGATTCACTCTTTCCTTTCGCCCTTGGGAAATACTCGCACCGACGAGTACGGAGGCAACTTTGAAGGACGCATCCGACTGGCGCTTGAGGTGGCGACGGCCGTACGTGAACACTGGCCGTCAGACAAGCCCTTGTTTTACCGCTTGTCGGTGGTAGACGGAGAGGATGGAGGATGGAGTATCGAGGACAGCATAGCGCTGGCAAAAAAACTCTATGAGTGCGGTGTTGACGTGATTGACTGTTCCTCCGGTGGTATCACGGTTCCAGCTATGGCCAACATGACGCCCCGATCAATGACCGTCAGCCAGATCCAGTATGCCGCCGAAGTCTGCCCGGCCATCGAGCCATTGGGTATGGCGACCATGGCCGTCGGTCAAATCACCGAGGCGGTGCAGGCTGAAAAGATCGTCGAATCGGGAAAGGCGAATCTCGTTGCCATCGGTCGTGAAATGTTATTTAACCCGAATTGGGCGCTGCATGCTGCAGTGGAGCTCGGTGTTGATCCAGATTACGGTCTATGGCCTAAGCAATACGGCTCATGGTTGCAGAGACGAGTGCTCCTTGACCTCGATCAGAGAAGTTAATGATCTGATCGGATGTTGTGTTGAGGAAAGACAGCTGCTGGCGACGATGAATAGTCCTGATCACACCATCGAGAATTTGATGGGTCACAGAGGGGACAAGAACTACGTCTCTATCTGTCGTCGTCAATGCGCTGCTGCAATTGCTTTCGAAATAGCTTGGCCCCAGCATCTAGGCGAATGTCGATGTTAGGTGTCTGGGGATTCTTCATCCTCTTATGAACCTCAGACAATTCGTGCTCCATCGTTCATAAACCTGGACACGGCTTCATCATCAGGATCGGTGTTCCTTTGCTGAAACTAGAAATACCGTGTGTAGTCATTGTCGGCCGGCGTCATGAAGTTATACGAGATATTGATATAGGCCTTCTCCACTGCCGGCTGGTCTGGGCCACCTGTTCCTTCTGGGGTATAGACGGACTTATTGATGGCAATGCCTGGAATCCGTAACTCGTAATGCTGCAACCGGTCACAGGCGGCTTCAAACTTGACCTGGTCTGCATAGTAAGGAGATGGCAGCTGGCCATAAATCCATCGAGAGACCGTAACACCCTACTCTGTCCGGTTGATATCCAATTGCCCGTCATCCGTACCGACTCCTGCAAACGAAGACACATGCACCCAGGCGACATGACTCGGATCCAGAAAATTGTCACAGACCCATAGGTAATTGGAATCCATGTCGAGGATCCCACCTTCCGTACAGCCCCACCCAGAAACGTCAGAGTTTTCGATGCAAATGATCTCTTCGGGGCTTGCCCGTTGCGGTTCACCCATCCAGATCCACAGAAGACGATGCCGATCAATAACAGGATAACTCTTGACCACCGCTCCTTCAGGAATCTGCTCGGGTTGTGTCGGGGTGGCAATACATTTGCCGCAGCCGTCGAAGGTCAGTCCGGGATACCCACACTCGATAGCGTCGTCTTTCAGACTGCCCTTGGAGAGCGGTAGTTTTCTGTGCGGGCAAGCATCCTCTAGAGCCACAGGCGTGCCGTCGTTTCCGGTAAAAGACGACGCGCTGAGACAGTAGTGTTCGCGCTTTGAGTTCTCGCCCGTAGTCCTGGCTCCATCCAGCCACGTACCATGCGTTTTTTAGAAACATATCAACAAATCTTTTCTCACGTTCTCGACTCGGCAGCTCAAAATTCTTTATTCGGGCAATTGGTCAAGACCTCTTCGGTATAGATCTTTGAATTAGTCTAGCTCGACACCATAGTTTTTCATTGCATGTTCCGGCGAAATAAGTCCGTCAGCCAGATCACGATTAATTGCCTCGTGGTCTCGATCTTCGGGGTTACCGTAACCGCCCGCGCCCGCCAGGCGAAAACTGACGACATCCCCCCGCTTGAGTTGATGTACGGATTTGGATCCAAGCGATTCGGCCGCTCCGTCAGGGTTGAGAATAGTCTGCGCATTGGCGCCCGGCTTGCCGCCTAATAGACCGTACGGAGCAAACTTGTGTCGATCGCCTAATAAGGTAATCGTTGCTTCATCTGCAAGTAATTCGATGTCTTTGCGTAGTCCGCAACCTCCTCTATATTGACCCGCCCCCCCTGAGTCCGGAATCAGTTCAATGCGTTTAATTCGAACAGGGTTATTGTGCTCATGGACTTCAACGGGGATATTTCTGCAATTGACCACCGGTGCCAGAGCTTCGGGTCCGTCACTCTGCGCGCGTGCGCCATACCCAGCGAATCCGAGGTCATACATGACAAAAGACTTCCCGGTCCGTGGGTCGGTTCCACCAATATTAGGATTATTCCAGTGCGAGAAGGCGCCCATTGCCCGATCTGGTAGCGCTTGGGAGAGCGCACCATTGATCACATCAAATATACGAATTTGAACAGTAGCGCGTCCCCCGCTGGAAGCAGGAAAGGTTGGATTGAAGAAGGATCCTTCACGCGCAGTAGTTGTGATTGGACGGATTCCCCCTTCGTTCTGAGGCAAAAGTGCGTCACAAAATACCTTTACGGAGAATACCGTGTAAGCGCGTGTGTAGTTGATATATGAATTAAGAGCTGCCGGAACTTGATCAGACGATCGTGAAAAATCCACCTCGATGTTTGATTTGTCTACTTTGATGTCAACAGAGACACGAATTGGTTCAGTCCCCGGCCCGTAGTCGTCCAGGCAGTCATCAAAGCTGTAGACCCCATCGGGTATCTGTGTAATCAAGTCACGCATACAAGTCTCACTGACCGATAGGATGTCATCGAAAGCGAGGTTGAGCACAGACATTCCATATTCTTTGAAGAGCCGGGAGAGTCGCTCAATGCCAGCTCGATTCGCATTTAACTGAGCGTTCAGATCGCCTTCGACTTTTTCTGGAATACGAACATTGGCGAGAATTATGCGCAGCAGATCTGGGTCAAACCTGCCCTCGCGCACCAGGCGGATGGGTAGTATTCGCAATCCCTCTTGAAATGATTCACTCACTCCGTGAACGCGTTGTGAGCCGGGTGCAGCACCACCGACATCAATATGGTGTGCCGTATTGACAACAAAGCCGACCAGCTCTTCCTCCAAGAAGACGGGACTTGCCATAAAGCAATCTGGAAAGTGACCCGATCCTAGAAAGGAATCATTGAGAAAGATTGCATCGCCAGGCCTCAGCGTTTCTGGTTGAAAATATTCCAACACGGTTCGAATAACATAAGGCATCGACCCAAGATGCCCTGGCGTGAAATTGCCTTGGGCGATTAGGCGGGCTTTTGCATCGAACACGCCAGTTGAAAAATCGTCACCTTCACGAACAGCCTCGGAAAACGCAGTACGTCGGAGTGTGGACCCCATTTCTTCAGCAATAGATAACAATGCGTTCCAAACCACTGTTAACGTAATCGGGTCTGTTTTTTTTTATTCACACATCCACTCCCGTGTTGATGACGATATGGCCTTGGCGGCTCACCCTAGCTGACATATTTGGAGGGACCACGATGGTGGCTTCAGGGTCTTCCACGATGGCGGGTCCATCAATCAACCGATCATCTCCAAGCCTGCTGCGATCGTGAATCGCTGTCTCAATAAAAGTCCCTTGCTCGGGAAACCAAACCGGTCGTTTGCCTGCATCACCGGTGCTTTCTCCGGGTGCGTGCCAACCAAGATCCAGAGTGGCTTCGGGTGTTTCCAGAGTGGCTACCAGGTGCCAGTCAACAGCCTCGATGGTTGCTAGCTCGTCGTGGTAGCCATAGTTGCGCGCGTAGGCGCCATGAAATGCTCGACAAACCGCGTCCGGGTAGCCGTCATTAATCGGTAGAAGAGGCAGGTCTACACGGATCTCATACCCCTGTCCTTGATAGCGAAGATAACCGTAACGAGACCAGTTTGGAACTGCTTCGACACCGAGACGATGGAGGTCGCGATCTGCTTGTTCCTTAAGCTTTAAATAAATTTCTGCGATGACGCTATGACTTTCGGCGACAACTTCTAGAACACGAGTGATCGAAGTGTCAATCTTAGGCTCCGCTCGTAAGAGGCCAATGGCAGAACCCACACCCGCTCCAAACGGTACGACGACTTTGGGTATTCCGATTGATTTCGCCAGTCGCGCTGCGTGAACAGGACCCGCACCACCAAAGGCTACAAGAGAATAACGGCGTGGATCTCGGCCGCGTTCGACAGAAACAATGCGCATGGCTTTTTCCATGTTCGCATTGGCGACGGCATGAATTCCCCAGGCCGCGCGATCAATATCAAGCTCTAGTGGCTCACCGATATCTCGGGCAATGCCAACCTTAGCAGCTTCGACATTAAGCGTCATAGCTCCGCCGTTAAAAAAGTTCGGATTCAGATAACCGAGCACCAGGTTGGCATCAGTAATTGTGGGGCGTTGGCCTCCCAAGCCATAACAAATCGGGCCTGGATCAGCGCCTGCGCTTTCGGGACCAATATGGATAACTCCGAATTCTGTGCGCGCAATTGATCCACCACCGGCACCGATTTCAAGGAGTTCGATCGCAGGAACGCTGATCGGTAAGCCACTTCCGGGTCGATAGCGAATCGGGTCCACTTCAAACGTAGGGGTTATCGCAGGAATGCCATCATCGACAGCACCTAATTTGGCAGTGGTTCCACCCATATCAAAAGTGATGATGGAGTTTTCGCCGGCCTCGGTCCCGACCAGGGCGCTCATGAGTACACCGGCCGCCGGCCCGGACTCCACGATGCGGACGGGTTCTTCGACTGCGATTGCGGTCGAGATCAGCCCACCAGCTGATTGCATGATGAACATCTCATTCTCGACGCCACGTCCCGCAAGTGTTGACTGCAGTCGCGAGATGTAATCAGCAACGATTGGGCGTACATACGCATTGGCTACCGTCGTGCTGGTGCGCTCGTATTCCCGGAACTTGGGAGAAATATCAGAAGACAGCGAGACGAGTAAATCAGGCAATCGGGCTTGAAGGGTTTTCTTGATTAATTGTTCGTGGGTTGTATTAGCGTAGGCATGTATGAGCGACACTGCTACAGACTGAATTTCGCTTTCCGAAAGAATTTCGATGATGGCGTTTAATGATTCCTGCTCTAATTCCTCTTCAATTTCTCCGGTAGGGCCCACACGTTCCATCACTTCCAACACATTGCGGCGGGCCACCAAAGGTGCTGGCTTATCCATATACAAGTCATAGGTTTCGTAACGTTTTTGTCGTCCAATCAACAACACATCGCGAAATCCGGTGGTGGTTACTAATGCTGTTGGTCGTCCTTTGCGTTCAATAATCGCATTCGTTGCGACTGTGGTTGCGTGCAGCAGAGTACTAATCGATGATGGTGAAATTCCTGCGTCAGTCAGCAGTTGATCAAACCCTGCCATCACTGCCACTGATGGATCAACGGGCGTACTCGCTATTTTCAAGAACCGGGGTGGCTCTCCAACGCCTGCCAAGACAAAGTCAGTAAACGTTCCACCGATATCGAAAGCCATGCGCCACATTATTTTTTCCAGAATTAGCCTAAATAATATTTGTGTGGTACAACATGACACAAGAGTTTATTTGTCCCACTGAGATTTTCTGCCTACTCGAAATATTGAAATGGGAAGGTGGCCATACATCAAACAGATGTACTCGATAACCCGAGACGCCGATCGTAATGCCGCCCGGTGCAAACTGGTCATCACATACATCAGGCTGATTTGTGTTTAGGAAGGATAAACGTCTTTTGTGACTCAGTCTATGAGCGATTTACAGCTGTGGAGCGACCCAGGACCCATGCAGCCACCCTGCACTACTCTCACCTTGTGCTCGGCCTCCAGCTCCCGCGCAAGTAACTTGGCTAGACCAAACACATCCGACACTCCAAGCGTACTGAAGTCCGGACCATCGGAATTCTCTCACCGGTTGGACCTGCACCTCAATCACATCATCAGAGGCAGTAACGATGTCTGGGTGGTAAAAAGCACTCACAAAAGGCCACACAGTTTATTGGGCTACTGCCTGCCAATCTCCGAGGCGATCGTCAAGATGGACCGAAAGCTGACCATCCACTAACATTCATGCTGGACCAATCAACAGGGGCAGGTCACAAGACTACACACAGACACCAATATTGGTTGTGAGCCTAATCGGTCTAGTGCCTATATGGAAGAGAAGGTGATAAGGGCGTGATGAGGCGTATCTTCATTTGGTGTGTCCCTAATTTCGTACAAGATAACGATCAAGAAATTGAATAAAAAGTGAGAAAGTAATGGCATATCGCGTTGGTGTTGATATTGGTGGAACGTTTACTGATTTCTGTGCATTTAATGACGAAACCAATGCAATTCATATCTTAAAGGTGTTGTCTGCGCCGGAGAATCCCGGGTCAGAAGTAATGCATGGCATCCGTGAGCTACATTCCAGATATGGCATAGAAGCTGCAGATATTAACTATTTCACCCACGGCACCACCGTAGGTGTCAATACGGTAATACAGAGAAAAGGGATCCGTCTTTGTCTCTTTGTGACTGAAAATTTTGCGGACGTTCTTGAGGTTGCAAGATTAAAGATGCCCGATCCTTATAATCTTTTGTCGTCAAGACCCCAACCACTGGTTAATCGGGAACGTGTGCTTGAAATCCGTGAACGGGTTCGTTCTGATGGTGGCATTGAGGAAGAGCCAGACGAGGAAAGCATTCGAACTGCCCTGGTACGCGCAAAAGGTATGGGAGCGGAAGGTATCGTAGTAGCATTGATTAACTCTTACCGAAATCCAGACAACGAACACAAGGTAAAGAATTTCATTCGGGGAGAAGATCCTGAATTGCCGGTTTTTTGTTCGGCAGATGTGTGGCCCATCATACGTGAATATGAGCGCACGACAACTGCGGTGGTCCACGGGTATGTTCAGCCGAGGGTAAGTTATTACCTCTCATCTTTGGAGCGCGCACTGTCCGAGGTTGGGGTGCCGGCACTGCCTCAGGTAACAAAATCAAATGGCGGCATTATGTCTGCCGAATCGGGCCGGGAAGACTGCGTACAGATGTTGTTATCTGGAACGGCGGCCGGGGTAATTGGGGCCAGTTACATCTCGAGTCTTTCGGGATTCACCAATACCATGAGTCTAGATATCGGCGGAACGAGTGCTGATGTGGCATTTATTAGGAATGCACTACCTCAGTACGGGGTTGGAGAAGTCATTGGAGACTTCCCGATTTACGTCCCTAGCGTTGCTGTAACATCAATTGGAGCAGGTGGAGGCTCCATCGCATGGGTCGATGATCTGGGGGTTCTTCGCGTTGGACCCGAGAGTGCGGGTTCGACGCCAGGTCCTGCTTGTTACGGTAGAGGTGGCGAGCGACCAACCACGACAGATGCGTTTGCAATCCTTGGATATATCGGGCAATTTGATATTGGTTACAGCGCTATAGATGTTGATGTCGAGAAATCGCGATCTGCTATGGATCCTATAGCAAAGCGACTTGAGCTCTCTGTAGAAGAAACTGCGCAGGCGATAATCGATATATCGGTATCGGGCATGTATATGGAAGTCAGCAAACTCATTTCACGCTATGCGATCGATCCTCGTGAGTTTGTAATGCAGGCTTTCGGAGGTGCCGGTCCAATGATGGGATGTTTTCTTGCAAAAGAATTAGGTCTCGGTAAGGTTATTGTGCCGTCGACTCCCGGTGTTCTGAGCGCTTTGGGAGGACTCATTGCTGATATAAAAAACGATTTTATTTCAACCGTATTTCTAGAGCTCGCAGAATCGGAAATTGCTGCCATCCAGAACGGATTTGCCCACCTTAAAAAACAAGCGGTTACCTGGCTGCATCAAGAACAGGGGTATTCGGGCGAGTTTAGGCTAATTTATGCTGGTGATATGAGATATCGAGGGCAGGCATTTGAGCTTGAAACTACTTTGAACTGGGACGATATCGAGGCTGGAAGTATACGAGAGTTGGCTGAAAGCTTTCATTTGGAACATGAAAAGGTTTATGAGCACTGTGATAGAGAAGCGCCGGTTCAGATAGTTAATTTGCGTCTGGTAATTGTAGGAGAAAGTCCCAAGCCTGTTTTCACTAGGAGAGAACCCGTCCACAAACTCGCAGAATCACAGGGTATCGTCGACGTGTTTATCTCAGGAACACTGGAAAAGGTACCGTTATACCAACGCGAACACATGTCACCAGGTGATACGCTGGATGGACCGGCGGTGGTTGCACAGAGTGATTGCACAACTTGTGTGCCACCCGACATCAGCGGGCAGGTTGATGGGTATGGCAACCTAATACTGACTGTACATACCCTTTAATCAATCGAATTAACCATAGATGATAGAGTGAGCAATTAGCAATGACTATTGATCCAGTAACGCTTCAGATTCTTGCAAACCATTGTGCGGCTGCTACAGAAAGCATGGCACACACGCTCGTTCGAACCGCTCATTCAACTTTTGTGAAAGAAACCGAAGATTTCACAACAGGTCTCGCAACTGTTGATGGAAAAACATTTGCTTCACCATTTGATTTGGGCGCGACCTGGTTCGTCGGTCTGGATTACGAAGCTGCAATAAAGATGATTGATGTTTATGAAGAAGGTGACCTCTGTTTAACCAATGACCCCTATAGCGGTTTCGTATGCACGCACACGCCAGACGTTCATCTATGGCTGCCGGTATTTCATCATGGTGAGTTGATCTGTTTTGCGGTTGGACATATACACAATACAGACGTTGGGGGCGCCGTTCCAGCCAGTCTCTCCCGTGCGAATACAGAGATCTTTCAGGAAGGTATTCGGATTCCGCCTCGCAAACTCTACAAGAGGGGTGAGTTAAACCAAGAACTACTCGACCTCATGCTCATAAATGTTCGAATGCCCGAGCAAAACTGGGGTGACCTAAAAGCTCAAATAGCTGCCATGCGAACAGGAGCGAGGAAAGTCACTGAAATGATTGACCGCTTCGGATTGAAAATATTTCGTGCAGGGATGACTGAATTGCTTGACCATGCAGAAAAGCAAGCGCGCCGATTAATTGAACAAATGCCAGATGGCGAGTATTTTTTCGCAGACTATATGGACGAGGACTCGGTAGATGGTCACCCATGCCGCCTGGCTGTCAATATGATCGTAAAAGGGGATGAAATTGAATTTGATTTTTCACAGAGCGATCCACAAGTTACGGCGTCCTTAAATATTCCAACGGGTGGCAATGAACGACACGTATTGTTGATGATCCCATTGATCTATGTGTTGTATACGATGGATAACAATATTTTCCTCAATAGTGGTTTGATTCGCCCAGCCCGTTCGAGGCTTCCGGTGGGCTCCATCGTGAACCCGATATTTCCCGCCGCAGTCGGCATGCGAAGTCTTGGTATTATGAGGCTAAGCTCCTGTTTATTTGGAGCATTTGCACAGGCATTGCCCGACCTGATCCCTTGCGCATCTGGCGATGGCGGTCCGCTGATCAACGTTCGGACTACGGATGTAGCAACCGGGCGAAAACTAATGGCAAACTTGGATCCCATAACGGGCGGTGCAGGAGGTACAGCATTCCGTGATGGTACTGAAGGCTCAGGGGCAAATTTCGGTTTTCTGAAGAATACGCCGGTTGAAATCAATGAGGCAGAAGTGCCTGTGAAAATTCTCAAATATGGATTGGAACGTGACTCCGGAGGTGCCGGAAAGTGGCGCGGGGGAAACGGTACCGTACTGGAGTTTCAGACCTTTTCACCGAACACTACCATTACTGCTCGCAATCGTGATCGTTCTCATTTCACATCTTGGGGGGCGAAAGGAGGTGCCGCCGGTGCTGTGTCATCATTCTTTTTGAACCCTGGAACCGATCAAGAGGTTAACTTAGGCAATACGGATGTTGTGACGATCGCTCCGGGTGATATCATCCGCATCGCCTCATCTGGGGCCGGTGGCTGGGGTGACCCATTGGATAGAGATCCAGAACGGGTTCTAACTGACGTCAGGTGTGGTTTTGTCAGTCTGGAGGCCGCAAAGACCGATTACAAAGTTGTTATACGAAACGATAAGATCGAAGTCGATGAAACGAATACGCTGCGCAAAGAAGCGAAACAAAACGGTTTCTCGCATAATGGGAATGGTGCTTTCGGGTTCAATCAATATCGTCGTGACTTTGAGGCATTATGGACCCCAGAAAACTATGACGTTTTAATGAAGGCCATATGGCGGTTACCTGTAGACTGGCGATTTTTTGTGAAACATCAGGTTTTCAGTCGTCTCAAGTTACTGGATGATGATGCACGGTTAGGCGATGGTAGTGAGGTGATGATGATACTGAAGGATATTGCAGAAGAATACCCTGATGTGGCCCAAGCATTACTCTAAACCTTGATGTCGCTGGAGCGGTGTGTGCGAAAAATTTCAATATCTAGATATAAGTGAAAGACATCAGACTCGGAATTGATGTAGGCGGGACCTTTACCGATTTCGTCTTAGTATCTCCTGCCTCGGATCTCCGAATTACCCACAAGGAAGCAAGTACTCCTCGGGACCCTTCACTAGCCGTTGAGAGCGGTCTTCTGGAGTTATTCTCCTTTGGGCGTGTTGCCCCCTCAGAGATCTCAATCGTTGTTCATGGGACAACACTCGGCCTAAATGCCATTCTGCAGAAGAAAGGCAGTGAAACGGCATTGATTGTGTCGAATGGCAATAAAGATGTGCTAGAACTTGCTCGGGGAAGAATGCCTTCTCCGTACAATTTCTTGTTGCCACGGGATGAACCCCTAATACCGCGGGATCGCGTATTAGAGGTCCGGGCTCGATCTTCTGCAACGGGTGCCGTTATAAACAGACCCGACAATATCCAACTCGATCGATTGGCTGAACAGATTCGGTCACTTGGCGTGCGATCGGTGGCGGTGGCGCTGATCAATGCATATTTGAATCCTGAATTGGAGTATGAAGTGTCAGAAGGCCTGGAAAAACGACTGCCGGGCATCACGATAACGCCATCAACACGCGTATGGCCTGAAATACGGGAGTACGAGCGAGCAATGCTCGCAGTAATGAATGCATATATCCATCCACTGCTCGATGAGTATTTTGTCAGCTTGGAGAAACGCCTAAAAAATCTAGGGCTAGACGCTAGTCTCTATATCACGGCATCTAATGGTGGCACATTGAGTGCCGAGTCTGCACGCGAACGGCCAGTCGACACATTGTTGTCTGGACCCGCATCAGGTGTTGTTGCCACATGCGCATTAGGGTCCGATGATGACCACGATGAGTTAGTCGCAATTGATATGGGTGGGACCAGCTGTGATATGTCGATAACAAGGGGCGGTCAACCGGTGCTAACGACAAGCGCCAAGGCGGGCGGGTATCCATTAATCTCCCCTACTGTTGATGTTTCTGCCATCGGCGCCGGTGGTGGTTCAATTTTGTGGCTGGACAATCAGAACATTTTGAAAGTCGGGCCACACAGTGCTGGGGCTGATCCAGGCCCGGCGTCGTATGGTCGAGGTGGACTTCAACCGACCATTACAGATTGCTTTGTCGGGATGGGCTTAATTGATCCACAGGCTTTTCTTGGAGGGCGGATGCGGTTGGATCGTTCGGCGGCTGTTGAGGCGCTGGACACGTTATCCGCGGGCTTAGGATTTAATGGCTCAGACTCAGCACTTAAAGTAGCGGATTCAGCATTGCGGGTGGCCATCGCGATGATGTCCTCCGAGCTTTATAAGGAACTGGCTCAACGAGGGGTCGATCCCCGTGGTCGTTATCTCATGGCTTATGGTGGAGCGGGGCCTACATTAGCGGCCGCGTTAGCGGAGGAAGCAAAACTGGGTGGGGTTCTGGTACCAATGAGTCCAGGAACCCTTTGCGCTTACGGTGCAATTACGAGCCAGGTCAGGCGTGATTTCATACGCAGTGTTCGGACCCGCCCGCCAGAGGGCCCGGTGTCGGTTGACCCTGTCGAGAGCGCTATCGAGGAGATGGAGAAAGAAGCACAAGCCTGGGCAAAAGCGCAGGGTGATGGACTTACTGACGCCGTAGTGTGGGTTTCAGCGGACATGCGATATGTCGGCCAGGCATACGAGTTAGAAATTGCACTGTCGAGACTGTCCAGCGAACGAAACGCAGAGACTCTGACCACTCTATTTCATGAAGCACATACAAAAACATATGGGTTTCCTGATAACGATAGCAGAATTGAGATCATGAATATTCGATTGAGCATTGTCCGCCCGCTGCCCGCTCTTCCTGTACATACAGTGGAAGACGCGGAGAATGAGATCTCCCCTGTGGGACAGAGAACGGTCTTCTGGAATAACGAACGGTTTGAGGCAGCTGTATTTTCCCGATCGGATATGAAAGCCAGCCATAGGATTACAGGCCCGGCTATAGTTGAACAACAGGATACGACAACATGGTTATCTCCGGGTTGGAACGGCCAGGTATTGGAGTCAGGAAACCTGCAGCTTCAGCTAACAAGGTAGGATCGAGACATTATGGTTGAGCTAGACCCGGTTTTGTTGGAGATCCTAAGGCACAAGGTAACCGCTGTCGCGGAAGAGATGGGAATTACTTTACAAAGAACCGGTCGCACACTCTACGTCAAAGAAACAGCCGATTTTGGAACTGCAATCGCTGATTTGAATGGGAAATTTTTCGCTTTCCCGGTTGGTATCGGAGTTGCCGGATTTGTTGATCTTGACTGTAAACCAACTATCGATGCAGTCGGTGATCTGGTGGCCGGTGATGTAATTATGACGAACCATCCTTATGCCTCCGGAGGATTGTGTACACATACACCTGACCTTAATCTGGTACGGCCCTATTTTTATGAGAACCAGATTGTCGGGTATGGTTGGACTTTTTTACACTCTGCCGATGTTGGAGGAAAAGTTCCCAGTAGTGTTTCACCGACAAACAGCGAAGCTTTTCAGGAGGGCTTGCTAATTCCACCAATGAAGATTGTTCAAGCAGGGGAATTTAACCCTGATCTGCTACAGATTTTCCGACACAATGTTAGGACTCCTGACCTCAACATTGGCGATATCAAGGCAATGTTAGCTGCGCTCGAGGTAGGACAGCGTCGGGTAACTGAAATGATTGAACAGTATGGCCATGACTGTTTTCTGACGATGCAGACCGCACTGATTGACTACGGCCGATTAAAAGCAAGAGAAACTTTTCGACAGATTCCGAATGGAGAGTACGACTTCTGGGACTATCTCGATGACGATTCATTCACACAGATCCCGGTAAGAATCAGGCTTCGAATGTTGGTAGATGACGGTCTAATTCATCTCGATTATCGGGGAACGGATGCACAAACCTTGGGTCCCTTTAATGTCGTCACATTGGGACGCTCACATCCATGGGTGACATTGCGTCTTCTACATTATGCGATTAGCACGGATCCAAGTTGCCCCGTGAACTCAGGCGTATTCAAAAACGTGACGGTCACTCTGCCATCTGGCACCGTTTTGAATCCAGAGTTTCCAGCAGCCTCCGGAATTAGGACTGCGGCAGGTGCGCGATGTTACGACATCTTAAACGGAGTATTAGGCAAGGCGCTCCCGGAGTTTATGCCGGCCGCTTCTGGGGGAAATATTGTACCGGTCGTTCTCGTTGAGCCTGCCGATGCGGGGCAGACGGCTGTAACGGTTGTCCAATTCCTTGTAGGGGCGCTTGGTGCGCGGAAGGGTTCGGATGGGGTGGACGGACGGGATCCGAGTTTCAGTAATATGGCCAACAATCCTATCGAGACTGTAGAGGCCGAGGCGAGTGTTGAGGTGCTCTATTATGGCTTACGGACGGATTCCGGCGGTCCGGGAGAGTGGCGCGGGGGTGCCGGACAGATGATTAGTTTTCGGGTACTGAGGGACGGCTGTCACTTGCTTGCCCGCGGGTTGGAGCGATTGAGATTTCCGCCCTGGGGTGTTTCCGGAGGGGGTTGTAGTAGGGTGACACGAATGATCTTAAATGAAGGGGAAGATGGGGAGATTGAATTAGGAAAAATCGACATGATTGAGCTATCCGAGGGCGATAGGGTAACGGCCTATATGTCCGGGGCGGGTGGCTATGGCAGCCCCTTTAAACGAGATCCGTTAAAGGTCTTGCGGGATGTGGAGACCGGGTTAGTGACCATAGAAGGGGCCGCGAGAGATTACGGCGTGGTCATATTGGATGGGAAGGTTAACGATGTTGCCACTACGATTTTACGCTCTAGTCAGAGTACGAAAAACCTGCGTGAGAATGAATTTGGCGAGGAGCGGATGGCGTGGGAGAGTATATTTGGCGATGAACGCATGCGTTCCTTAACTGAGGCTCTAGAAAAACACCCACCTGCCAGGCGACAACGGGTACGAAATAAAGTGTTCGGGTCCATCGATAGCCGGCTCCTGGTTCCTGCTACTTCAAAGCGCTATGACTTTCGTGAACTATTTAGTGAGCGCGATGCAATTGATAACGAGTTCGACGAGAAAATAATCGAGTTGAATGCTCTTAAAAGCTGCTAGTAGAGCCGATCTATAGCCATTAGAGAAGATTGATCAACTATTATTAACAGAATGACCGCGCTATCTCATATAGCGTGTTACCCGCACCAAAGATAACACTCAGAAGTACTGCACACATACACATACCGTTCCGTTCTTGTCTGCAGTATTTTGCGGGTGGGATGTCATCGAATTCTGGACACAACTCCGCCTCCCCGTGGCGGAGAATGTCCAAATGCTATCTTTAAGGGTTTTCCCTTGGCTTAGTAAGAAGGTTGCAGAGTCACGAATATCGGCTGTTAGGTCGCACCTCTGATCAGGAAACTGTCGGTCAAGGCGCTATGTCTACGTGGGCTTGTGACCATGATAAAAGCTATTCATTCAACCTTACTCTGTTATTCACAGTGGGCATCCCAGTAGGTTCTTTCTCACGACTCCCGTCTTTGAACAATGTTCTGTGGTGCCAGAAGGTTCACCGGGGGAGATGGTTCAGATAAACTTGGGTGCAGGCCGTGGTGGCAATATCCCAATTATAGATGACGGCGCGGGACTCTACGGCTATGTTGTTTGATCCATAAGGTGACCGGAAGAATATTTAAAAGAGTGGAGTGCCAACAGTGACTGAACCGATATTGGTGTGGGGCGGTGGAGCGATAGGCGGGACACTAGCAGCCTATTGGGCGCGAGCCGGTATCGATGTTCTTTTGGT
>PVBE012865638.1_pt1 | contig 21480 bp, 18 predicted proteins | sample 1631181 | NCBI WGS metagenome assembly PVBE01 (sample SAMN08397723, study PRJNA350692) | Marine metagenome, whole genome shotgun sequencing project. | isolation source: water | place: Pacific Ocean | collected 2012-04 | reverse complement strand
TCCATCGACATCACCAACTCCGCGGCCACCGTCGTGGTGAAGCTCGGCATGATGGCGCGCGCGGCGGGCGTCGACCCCGCTCGCCTCGAGGGCTCCATCCGCAAGCGCCTCGCGGCCGCGTTCTCCGACGCCGAAGAGGCCTGACCCCCGCGTGAGCCTCATCCGCGCGAACAAGAGCTATCGCAGCCTCGTCGGTGCGCAGTTCTTTGGCGCCTTCAACGACAACCTCTTCAAGCAGCTCATCCTGTTCCTCGCCGCTCGGACCCTGTTCCCGGGCGAGGACCAGCAAGGGCTCGCGTTCGCGGTCTTCGCGGCGCCGTTCATCTTCTTCAGCGGGTTCGCCGGCGATCTGAGCGAGCGGTTCTCCAAGCGCTCGATCATCGTCCGGATGAAGATCGCCGAGATCGGCGTGATGGGCCTCGGCGTCTGGGCCCTGCAGACCCAGTCGTGGTCCTTCCTGCTCGGCGTCCTCTTCGTGATGGGCGTGCAATCCGCCTTCTTCGGCCCGTCGAAGTACGGCGTCATCCCCGAGATCGTTCGCGACAACGAGATGTTGCGCGCCAACGGTCTGATCGCGATGACCACGTTCCTGGGGATCCTGCTCGGGCAGGCGCTCGCCGGACCCCTGCTCGACCGATACAGCGACCAGCTGTGGGTGACTGGGGTGGTGTGCGTGGTCTTCGCCTTCGTCGGCACGGCCATCGCGCGCGGCATGGCGCCTCTCGAGCCCACCCGGCCCGATCTACCCGTCGGGCCTCGCTCCTTCGTCAGCGTCTTCGCCACCATCGGCGAGCTCCGGAAGATCCCGGGCTTGATGCGCATCGTGATGCTGTACTCGTTCTTCTGGTTCAACGGCGGCGTGGTGCAGCAGGCGATCACCGGCCTGGGCCGCCCCGAGTACCTGAACCTGACCGGCACCGGGACGTCGCTGCTCCTGGTGGTGCTCGCCGTGTCGATCATGTTCGGCAGCCTGCTCGTCCCGTACGCCGCTCAGCGGATGCCCGAGGGTCACCTCTGTCTGTTGGGCGGCTCGGTGATGATCGCCGCCCAGCTGTCGCTCTACGCGGTCGGCACGATCCTGCCCGCCGGCGAGGTCTCGCTCTGGTTCACCCGCGTCGCGTTGTCGGTGCTCGGCTTCGCGGGCGCGTTCTTCGTGGTGCCCATGCAGACCTACCTGCAACACGGCCCCCCGCCCGGGAAACGCGGGCAGACCTTCGCGGTGAACAACTTCCTCAACTTCGTCTTCATCTTCCTCGCAGGCGCCTGGTACATGCTCTGCCACGTGAAGGGGCACGAGCTCGGGCCGACCTTCGCGTTGGCGGGCGCCGCCCTGATCCTGACGACCTACCTCATCAGCAACCTGCGTGCGGTGACGGCGATGCGCATCGACGCGACCCCCTGATGGCCAAGAAGCGGGTCAAGAAGAAGAAGAGGCGCGCCGGGAAGGTGCGCTCGGCCGAGCGCAAGCCGCTGCTCTCGCTGGCGATGATGGTCAGGGACGAGGAGGAGTTCCTCGAGCCGGCGCTCCTCTCTGCCCGCGACTGGGTGGACGAGATGGTCGTCGTCGACACCGGCTCGACCGACCGCACCGTCGAGATCGCGCAGGACCTGGGGGCGCGCGTCGAGTACTTCCCGTGGTGCGACAGCTTCTCGAAGGCTCGAATGGCCACCCTGGAGCACTCGCGCGGGGAGTGGGTCGCCATCCTCGACGCGGACGAGCGGTTCCGCGGTCAGCAGCCCGGCAACATCCGCAAGCACCTGAAGCCGGGGCCGCGCTGGCCCTTCGAGGCGCTGATGGTCAACGTCCTCAACGTGCGCCTGGACGGCTCCCCGATGTCGTCCTTCTTCAGCATCCGCTTCTTTCCGAACCAGCCGGACAAGCTCGGCTACGGCGGCCGCGTCCACAATCGCTTCGGACCGCTGGTCGAGGGGGTGACGGTCGAGGCCACGCGCTACCTCGGCCTGGAGGTGGTCCATCTCGGCTACGACCCGGAGGTCTACGTCGCCCGGAAGAAGGCGGAGCGGTCGCTCCCGCTCATCGAGCGCACGGTCGCGGAGACCCCGGACGACCTCCAATACCGGTTCTATCTCGGCCGCGAGTACTACCTGCTCGGACGCATCGACGAGGCCATCGAGCACCTCGACTTCGCGTGGGGCCGCCTGGTCGAGCGGGGGGGACGCAGCCCGCTGCAGGAGACGGTGACGATCCTCTGCAAGGCGCTCGAGGTGGCCGACCGCTTCGACCGTGCCTTCGAGGTCGCCGAGGCCACGCTGCCCTTCTACCCGGGTCATCCCGACCTGCTGTTCGCCCGGGCGCGCGCGTTTGCCCATCGCGAGAACCATCCGGCCGTCGTCGAGGACTGCGCCGCCGCGCTCCAGGGCCTGCGCCAGCGGGTCATCGAAGGACAGATCGAGCTGTCCCACCACCCGTGGCAGGCCGAGGAGCTGCTGGCCAACGCGCTGTTCAAGCTGCAGCGCTACGCCGAGGCGTACCAGCTCTACCTGCAGGTGCTCCCGTTGAAGCCGGCGGCGGAGGAGGGTTGGCCGGTGCTGCTCAACTCCATCTGCGCGCTCGCCATCGAGTTTGCTGACCGCGACCGCGTCCCGGCGCTGCTCGAGCGGCTGCTCGCGCACCCATCGGCGCCGTTGGGCATGTTCTTCTTCGAGGTTCAGCGCCAGGCACGCGAGATCGGGCCCGACGCCGCCCGCGCGTTTCTGACCGATGGACGCGAACGGTGCGCGCGGCTCGCTGCCGATCCGGAGTACGCCGCCATCGCCAACGAGCTGGGGATTCCATGACACGCGTGCTCTTCGTCTGCCTGGGCAACATCTGCCGCTCGCCCCTCGCCGAGGGGGTCTTCCGCCATCACGTCGTGCAGGCCGGGCTGACCGGCGCCTTCGAGATCGACTCCGCCGGCACCGGCGGCTGGCACGTCGGCGAGTCCCCCGACCGTCGCAGCGTGAAGGTCGCCCAGAAGCACGGCATCGACATCAGCCGCCAACGCGCCCGGAAGTTCGTCGAGGCGGACCTCGAGCGCTACGACGAGGTGTTCGCGATGGACCGCTCCAACCTGGTCAACATCGAGCGGCTGGCGACGGCCACGAGCTCCGCCCGCGTCGGGCTGTTTCTCGACGAGTCGGATGGGCCGCGTGGCGCAGAGGTGCCCGACCCGTACTACGGTGGACGTGACGGCTTCGACGATGTCTTCGGGATGGTCGACGCCGCGAGCGCCGCCTTGCTGCAACGACTGCGCGGAGACCGCTGATGCTGACCACCCTGATCATGCTCGCGCCGCTGCTCGCGACGCCGACCGAGAAGCCCAAGGTCTGTGAGGCCGCCTGGGTGCAGGCCGAGGCGCGTCGCGTCGACCCCAGCCGTCAATGCTGGGCGCGTGCCCTCGTCCACGACCGGCTCGGCACGGTGATGATGTCGTGGACCATCGACGCGGACGGACGCGTGCGCGTGGCACCGAAGATCGAGTCGAGCTCGGCCCGCCTGGAGAAGGTCGCGAAGTGCCTCGCCGGCTCGGTGGTCGCGCACAGCTTCCCCAAGGGCCACGCCTGCTTCGCGCGGCACGCCTTCAAGTTGTAGCCCCATGAATCGCCGCACCCCGCGTCCTCAAGGCCGCGCAAGAATCCACGTCCCGGCCTGCGGGTGAAATGCGGGGTGGTGAGCGACTTCGTGCGGCTCGAGAAGAGCGGCGGCGGCTGGAAGCTCGTGGCCAGCGAGCGCGCGCCCGGCTTCCTACCCTTGGTCTACCGCGGGCTCGGCGGGGGGGAGTAGCGCGTCGCGACGACGGCCGCGAAGACCGTAGCCGCGGCCGCCAACGTCGCCGCGATGGAGGCAGCGCCCGGCTCGAGTCGCGCTGCGAAGCGGGTGTCTGCGTACTTCTCGCGAATCTGGCGGACCAGCGCGGTCACCCCGGCCGCGTCACCGCTCTGGGCCAGGGCGATCGTGCGCCGATAGAGGCCCTTCGCCGCGGGGCTCGGCTCCGGCGCCGGGGTCCGCTCCCAACCGGCCGCCAGCTCCGCCAGAGGCGGCGGCGCAGGTGTCGTCGGCGGCGACGGCGCGGGCGGCGTCGCGTCGGTGCAGGCCAGCAGGAGCAGCGCGGGCAGCCAGCGGGTCATAGCGTCACCACCTCCAGCGCGCACACCAGCGCCCCGCCCTGCAGCTTCGCGGAGAAGCCGGCTTCGGAGAGGTGCGCGAGCACGAACGCCGCAGCCGCGCTGATCTGTTCGAGGCCTTCCGGGCGCAGGCCCAGCGTCGCGAGGGTCGGGCCGAGCGCGTCGGTGAAGGCGCGCCCCGCGTGCGGAGCACCGGCGAGCCGCAGATACCAGGTGACCGACGCGTCCCGCAGCAGGGCCCCATCGAGGCGCGCATCGCCGCCGAGGCTCGCGCGGTAGTCGCCTTCGGGCAGGGGACCGGTGGTCGCTACGAGCACGTCGCCGCGTACACCCACCCACGCCTCGCTGTCGTCCAGTCGTGCGCGCCAACCACCGGCGTCGGCGACGACCTGCGCCTTGGTCTGTGCCCGGAGCAGTCGGGCCAGCTCCGTCCGCGCCCGCTCTGGTTGGGCGACCCGGATCGCGGCGGTTACGGTGCCGGCTGCCGGGCCCGCTCCGACGGCGACGCTGCCGCGAAACAGCGACCACAACGGACTCGGCGCCTGTTTGGCGAGGCGCGCGCGGGCGGCAGGTCCGAGGTGCACGGCGAGGGCCGTCATGACCCGCGGCCCGAGGTGCGCGACGAGACCCTCGTCCGGCTTGCCGAGCCAGCCTTCGAGCGGCTGGGCCGGGGCTAAGACCACGCGCGCGTCGGCGCGGACGCGCCCCGGATCGATCCGCAGCGCGGCGCAGACGCGGCCGATGCCGGTCATTCGCCAGCGCGCGAAGAGGTCGGCAGCGCCCTTCTTCCGTGGGCAGTCCGCCAGCGGATCGCCCTGGGCCTTGGCTGCGAGCACCGCGTCGAGCGTCGCCTCGTTCGGGGCAACCACGAGCATGCCGTCCACGTGGCGCGTCGCGCCTTCGAGCCCGAGCGCCTCCAGATAGCGGGGAGCCTTGGCGGCGTCCGGCACTGGGAGGAACGCCACCGGGCCGCTCGCGAGCAGCATCGGGCCCGATGCGTCGAGGCCCAGGCGCTCATGGGCGGCGAGGTCGACGGGGAAAGGGGCGGCGCCCTGCAGCCCGGCGACCAGTTCCGCGAGGGTCGGCTGACTCTTCAGGCGGTCGACGGCGGCGAAGAGGGGCCCGGCGACCCGGTCGACGCGGGGGACGACCACCACGCCATCGCGGTCTGCGACGCCGGCGAGCCAGTCGTCGAGCGGAGCCGCCGCGACCGGCGCGGACAGGGCGAGTGCCAGCAGAGCGCTGCGGATCACTCCTCGTCGTCGTCCTTCTCGGGGTCGTCGTCCTTCTCGGGGTGGTCGTCCTTCTTGGAGTCTTCGTCCTTGCCCTTCCCGAAGAGGTCGCGCAGCTGGTCCCACACTGCGCTGCCCGCGTCGCCGACCGTCTGGCCGAGGTCGGAGACGAACTTCGTGATCGGGTCGTCCGAGGTCGACAGCGCGTTGCGGTAGTGGCGCGCGCCGTCGGAGATCTCGTCGTACACGGGGGCGTCGGTGTCCTCGTCGCGGCGGGGGTAGTCGCCGGCCAGCAGGCTGTCGTACTCGCCGCTGTCGACCCATTTCTTGAGTTCCGAGAGGCGCAGCACCGGGAACGGGTGGGTGCGCCAAAGCAGGTTCAGGAACTTCAAGCCGGCGTCGCGGATGTCACCGTCGGCCTCGTACTCGCGGGCCTGGTCCATGAACGCCTCGACGTCCATCTCGTCGATCCGGTTGCCGCCCGCCATCTTCATCTGGATACGGTACGCAGCCATCGGGTCCTGCAGGCACAGCAGGCCCGCGCGGTCCGACGAGAGCTCGGACTTGCGGTCCCACTCGCGCAGCGCCGCGATGATCCCGAAGAGCACCATGCCGAAGGCCGACACGCGGACCAGGACGAGCTGCATCAGCAGGTGCAGCATCGTCTTGTAGAGCGCGTGCCCGGACAGCGCGTGGCCCAGCTCGTGGCCGATGACGTAGCGCAGCTCCTCGTCGGTGAGCAGCGAGAGCGTGCCCGAGTTGAGCACGATGAACGGCTTGTCCACGCCGATGCAGCCCGCGTTCACGATCGGCGTCTGCGCGACGAAGAGATCAGGCGGCTCGTCGGCGACGTCGAGGATCTCGCAGCACTCCTGGAACGCGACGTGGACGCGCTTGAACTGACGATCGCTCACGCGCACGGCGTTCGCGACGTAGAGCAGGCGCAGCGAGCGCTCGGTGATCGCCCCGAAGAACTTCCGCAGCACCTGGTCGAAGCCCGGCACCTTCCGCAGCGCGGAGAGCGCGGCGCGGTCGGCCGGGTGCTCCCACGCGCGCGCGCTGATGTTTGGTAGCCGCACGCGGCGCTTGGGCGGGCCATCCCCGCCGTCGCCACCACCCTCTTCGGGCGGCGGCTTCTTCTGGGCCTCGTCAAAGACGGCCTTGATCGCGTCCGGGTCTTCGGGGTCGCTCATCGTCCACTCCTATCTTCCCGCTCAAATGCCGCTGGGCTTGGGCGGTCGTCGGCAGTCTGAACCGCGAGCACACCGGCAATCAATCCGCGGATGCCTGTTGTTTTCGCGCAACAGCCGCCGTAGTTCTCCGAAGGTTCTCCTGTAGCTCCGACTTCGAGGGTGGAATGACGGCCGTGGCAACCCAGGAGATGGACACCCTCACGCGGGCCCTCTTCACGCATTTTGGCTTCACCGAGTTCCACAAGGGGCAGCAGGCGGTCATCGAGGACGTGATGGCCGGACGACCCACGATGGCCGTGATGCCCACGGGCGCCGGGAAGAGCCTCTGCTACCAGCTGCCTGCGATGCTCCTCGAGGGGGTCACGCTCGTCGTCTCGCCGCTCATCGCGCTGATGCAGGACCAGGTCGAGTCGCTGCGCGCGCGGGGAATCGCCGCCGAGTTCATCAACAGCAGCCTCTCCTGGGACGAGCAACAGGCGGCGCTCGACCGGCTCGCCCGTGGTGAGACGAAGCTGGTCTACGTCGCGCCCGAACGGTTCCGCGCCCCCTCGTTCCGGCGCGCCCTCGAGTCTGTACCCATCGCCCTGTTCGCGGTGGACGAGGCGCATTGCATCTCCCGTTGGGGCCACGACTTTCGCCCCGACTACGTGCGCCTCGGCGAGGCCATCGACTGGCTGTGCCCCGAGCGGCTGCTGGCCTGCACCGCGACCGCCACCCCCGAGGTGCGCGAGGACATGACGTGTGTGCTCGGCCTCGACGCGGCGGCCGTGCACGTCGCGGGGTTTCTGCGCGAGAACCTCTTCCTCGAGGTGCGCGTCTGCGCCGGCGACCGCGACCGCGAGCAGCGTGTCGCCCGCTTCCTGCGCGAGGGGGCCGGCCGCGAAGGCTCGGTCATCGTCTACGCGAGCACGCGCAAACGGGTCGAACGCTACGCGGCGGCGGTGGCGCAGGCGGTGGGCGGCGACAACGTGGTCCACTACCACGGCGGCCTCCCCGACGAAGAGCGCACCCTCGCGCAGCGCCGCTTCATGGCAGGCGAGGTGCGCGTGGCGGTGGCCACCAACGCGTTCGGCATGGGGGTCGACCGCGCGGACGTGCGCGCCGTGGTCCACGTCGACCTGCCCCGCACGGTCGAGGGTTATTACCAGCAGGTGGGGCGCGCCGGGCGCGACCGTGAGCCGGCGCATTGCCTGATGCTGACCCATCACAACGACACGCGCGTGCACCGCTTCCTGATCGACCGCGGCCACCCCGCCCCGGAGGTGGTCGCCGCGGTGTGGGCGGGCCTGAAGGGGTTGCCCGACGACGGCAGCGCCACCGCGAAGATGCTCGCGATGCGGGTCGACGCGGCGGAAGGCGACGAAGGCCTGGTCGAGGCGGCATTGCGGGTGCTGCAGCGGGTCGACGCGGTGCGCTACGACGGACGCAATGGCTACCGGGCCCATCCCAACGCGCCGGATGATGTGGAAGCCCTCGGCGTCGACTTCGGCGCCATCCGGCGCCACCGCGGTCACGAGTTGGCGATGCTCGAGGCGATGAAGCGCTTCGCCCACCACCCCGGCTGCCGTCACGCGTACGTGCTCGACTACTTCGGCGAGGCGATGGACGTCGATTGCCCCGGGTGCGACCGCTGCAAGCCGACGGGCGAGGGCGCGGTCCCGGGCATCCTCTACGAAGCGCCGAACGAAGACGAGGCGTTGCTGCTGCGCAAGGCGCTGTCCGGCGTGGCGCGGGCGGAGGGGCGCTTCGGGCTGCGGAAGGTCGCGGCGATGCTCGCAGGCTCCAAGGCGAAGGGTCTGTCGCGCACGTCGCTGGTCCGGCTGACCACGTATGGGCTGCTCAAAGACCTGGGCGGCGACCGCTGCACCGAGCTCTTGCAGCTGCTGGTCGACATGAACCTCTGCCACATCAGTGGGGGCGATTATCCGCTGCTGCGCATGACCGAGATGGGCTGGAGCGTGATGCAGGGCCGCGAGACAGCGGGGTTCCGCCCGCCCGCGCACCTGCTGCCGGGCTCCACCGTGGCGCGGCGAGCGAACATGTTGCGCAAGACGGCGCCGAGCCGCGCCGAGCCGTTGACCGAGGAGGAGGAGCAGGTCGCCGACGTGCTGCGTACCTTCCGCGCCGACATGGCGAGCAGTCGTGGGGTGCCCGCTTACGTGGTCTTCACCAACCGCTCGCTCATGGCTCTCGTCGACGCCCGGCCGACGACGCGCGAGGACTTCATCGCCATCCCCGGGCTCGGCCCGGCGAAGTGGGACCGCTTCGGCGAGACCCTCGTCACCCTGCTCCAAACGCTGTGATGTGCTATCTGTGCGGGCCTTGGCGCTGATGAGGCCAACGAGGTCGCCGACTGATGCACGCTGAGCGCCGACGCGCCCTGATGGACCGGATGGACGACGCGGTGGCGGTCTTCTTCGCCGCGCCCGAGACCATTCGCAACAACGACGTCCACCACGACTACAGGCAGGACTCCGACTTCTGGTTCCTGACCGGCTTCGACGAGCCCGAGTCCGTCCTGGTGCTCGCGCCGCATCGCGACGAGGGCGACCGCGTCGTGCTCTTCGTGCGCGAGCGCGATCCGGAGCGCGAGGTGTGGGACGGCCACCGGGTCGGGGTCGACGCGGCATGCACGGAGCTGGGCGTCGACGTCACGCACTCCATCGAGACGCTGGCCGAGAAGTTGCCCGACTTCATGAAGGGGGCCCGGCGCCTTTACTACCCGCTCGGGCTGCACCCGGAGCACGACCTGGTCATCGTGGCGGCTCTGGCGGAGGCGCGGCGGGCGCGGAAGACGGGGGTCGACACGCCCGGCGACCTGCTCAGCCCGGAGCCCGCGCTGCACGAGATGCGGCTCGTGAAGGACGAGCTGGTGCTGGGCGCGATGCGCCGCGCGGCGACGCTGGCGGCGGAGGGTCATCGGCGCGCGATGGCGGCGACCACCCCCGGTCAGCGCGAGTACGTGCTTCAAGCCGAGATGGAGTACGCGTGGCGGCTCGCCGGCTCCTCGCGGCAGGCGTACGAGAGCATCGTCGGCAGCGGTCCGAACGCGTGCGTGCTCCACTATCGCGCCAACCAGCGGGTCATGGAGGCGGGTGACCTGGTGCTGGTCGACGCGGGCTGCGAGGTCGACTACCACGCGAGCGACATCACGCGGACGTGGCCGGTCAGCGGGCGCTTCACCGAGCCCCAGCGTCGCGTCTACGAGGTGGTGCTGAAGGCGCAGAAGGCGTCCATCGACCAATGCCGGGCAGGGACGCCGTACGAGGCGGTGCACGACGTGGCGGTGCGCGTGCTCACCGAGGGCATGGTCGAGCTGGGCCTTCTGACGGGCGAGGTCGACGCGCTGATCGAGGACGAGTCGTACAAGCGCTACTACATGCACCGCACGGGGCATTGGCTCGGCATGGACGTGCACGACGTCGGCGCCTACTACCACCGCGGCGACTCGCGGCCGATGCGGCCCGGCATGGTGACGACCGTCGAGCCGGGGCTCTACATCGCGCCCGACGACGACCAGGCGCCGGCGGAGTACCGCGGCATCGGCATTCGCATCGAGGACGACGTGCTGGTGACTTCGGGGGCCCCGGAAGTGCTGAGTGCGGGGGCACCGAAAGAGGTGGCCGAGATCGAGGCGCTCGTGGGCTCCGCTGCTTCGCAGAGCGACCGCTGAAATCTCGCGTAGGAGAAGGGGGGGCGCCGGCCACCCAGAGGAGGGAGGGGCCAGGTGACCGGCCACGGACACCAAGGCTGGCAGGGACCGTGCCAACCCCTCGCCCACGCCAATGAACGCTTTCCGCCCCGTCGCCTGTGTGCCGTACTGTGACGCCCAGAGCGGAAGTCCCTAAATGGCACACTCGGGCACAGCAAGGCGTGCCACGGCGCGCGCAGCGATCAACGTGGCCCTCGTGAAGTACTGGGGGAAGCGTGACCGGGCGGCGAATCTGCCCGCTGTCGGCAGCATCTCGCTCACCCTCGACGCGCCCGGATCCGAGACCACGGTGACCTTCGACGCGGCGCTCACGGCCGACGTCTTCGAACTCGACGGTGAGCGTCGTAGCGACGCCCGCGTGGTTCAGCTGCTCGATGCGGTTCGCGCGGTCGCGGGGTGGAAGACCCGCGCGTCCGTGGTCAGCTGCAACAGCGTGCCGACTGCGTCGGGCCTGGCGAGCTCTGCCAGTGGAGCCGCCGCTCTGGGTCTCGCGGCCTGGCACGCAGCGGGGCTCACCGCGCCGCTCACCGACCCGCGCTTCCTCGACCTCGTGCGACGCGGCTCCGGATCCGCGCCGCGTTCGCTCCTCGGCGGCCTCGTTGAGCTCGACCGCGACAGCGGGGCGGTCCGGCAGCTGCTCGAGCCGGGTGAGTGGGATCTGCGGATGGTCATCGCGAGCCCGACGACGGGTCCGAAGGCGGTGAACTCACGCGACGCGATGGAGCGCTGCCGTCAGACGAGCCCCTACTACGCGGCGTGGTGCGAGACCCATCCGGCCGACCTCGCGGCGGCCCGTGAGGCGATCAGCGGGCGTGACCTCGGCGCGCTCGGGCGGGTGATGGAGCGGTCCACGATGAAGATGCACGCCTGCATGCTCGCCGCAGACCCTCCGGTCCGGTACTGGCGGGCCGAGACGATGGCGCTGCTCGACGCTGTTGAGTCACAGCGGCCGCGGATCGGCTGGTACACGATGGACGCGGGCCCGCACGTGAAGGTGCTGTGCACCTCGGCCGAGGTGGCGGCGGTGCGGGCGGCGGTCGAGCCGTACGCGCGCGAGGTCCGTGTCTGTGCGCCTGGGCCGGGCGCTACGGTGGAGGTCGGATGATTGTCAGTCGCGCACCCGGAAAGCTGATGCTGCTCGGCGAGTACGCCGTGCTTCACGGGGGGCGCGCGCTCGTGGCCGCCGTCGATCGCTACGCCGAATGCTACGCGGCGCCCGGCGACGGGCCGGCGTTGGTGACGCCCGGCGCATTCGCGGAGGCGCTGCTGGCGCGGCATCCGGTGAACGCGCGATATCGGCTCGACAGCTCGGCGCTGGGCGTCGAGGCGGCGGGCGGCTGGACCAAGCTGGGGCTCGGCAGCAGCGCGGCGACGACGGTGGCGTTGGCGCGAGCCCTGATGCCGGAGTCGAGCGCGCAAGATGTCTTCGAAGAGGCGCTGGCGGTGCACCGCGAGGTGCAGGGGTCCGGGAGCGGTGCGGACGTCGCGGCATGTGCGTTCGGTGGGCTGCTGGCGTATCGGTCGGAGCCCCGCGAGATCGAGGCGCTGAAACCGTTCGGGCGGCTGCTCACGGTGTGGACCGGGCAGCCGGCGAGCACGGGTGATTTGGTGCGGGCGGTGGGGAAGGCGGCGGAGCGAGAGCCGGAGGCGCATCGGGCGGTGATGGACCGGATCGCCGCGGCGGCGGAGGCCGGGATCGCGGCGGTGGTGGACGGCGATCGGACGGCGCTCGCGCATGCGGCGGGTAAGACGGCGGGTGCGCTGCTGGCGTTGGATGGGCTGACGGAGATGAGCATCTTCCCGCAGCGGGTGTACGACCTGCAGGCGATCGCGGGCGACTTCTCGGTGGTGGTGAAGCCGACGGGGGCCGGCGGCGGCGATCTCGCGTGGTGTGTGGCGCCGGACCGGAGTGATGAGGAGGCGCTGGCGCTGACGTTGGAGACGGAGGGGTGGCCGGTCTTCTGGTTGGAGGTCGTCGCCGGGTAGGTCGCCCCTGGGCCCGCATTACTCGGCGAACGATGTCGAATCGACCGGGCGGCCCGGGGTAGTCTGCGCTTGGGAACGTGCGCGCAATCTCACTCGGGTTGGTGCTTCTCTTTGCTGCATGTGACAGCGGGGAGGACGCAGCTGGCATGACGCCGGCAGACGCTGCAGCCGCGGCGGACAGCGTCGTGATCCCGGAGCGCGACGCCTCGACAATCCCAGACGCCACGGGCCCTCGACCTACGGGGTGTTGCTCGAGCGCAGCGCCGGCGTGGTCGTCCGCGAGAACACCATCGCGGACGTGGTCGGGGGCCCCGGGAACAATGGCCACGGGGGCGCGCACGGCGCGAACGGCGGGAGCGCGTTCGGCGTCGCGTTGTGGGATTTCGACGACGCCGTCCTGGGCGCCAACTCGGTCGACACCCTGGTGGGGGTCGACGGGTTCGCTGGGCAAGGCGTCACCCGCGGGCCTGTTGGGGAAGGAGGCGCCGCCATCGGCTTCTCGATGCGGCGCGGTCGCGGGCTGGTGCTGACGGCGAACCAGGTTCGTGGCTTGACGGGTGGGCGCGCCGGTACCAACCCGCATCACGCCATCTTCTGCCCTCGCTGCCCGGCCAGCGGGCGAGGCGGGCCAGCGATCGGCGTCGAGCTCGTGGGCAGTCGGGATGTCGAAGCCTCCAGCAACCGGGTCTCCGGTCTGCTGGGCGGCGCCGAGCCGACGTCAGGGTCGGGCGTCGGTCCGGTCTGGGCCCTGCACGTCGACGAGGCCAGCCGGGCGGTTGCCGTGGACGCGACCAACACCGTCGAGGGGTCGTCATTCGTGTTCTTCGACGGAGGGGACGTCGAGCTCACGGATGTGACGGTCTCGGGGCACCCTGCGAGCAACCTCGGCGGCGTCGTGGTCCGCAACGCGGTGAGCGCACGGCTGAGCGACATCACCGTGAGCGATTGGGTCGAAGCGCAGGGGCATCCCTTCGTGGCGTACGGAGACCGCGGCACCGTCGGCGATCCTGGCCTGACGGCCTTCGGGGTTCGCCTGATGGCGGTGCGCTCCGTGCGACTCGAGCGCGTGCGGGTCCACGACCTGCGCGGCGGGCACGGTGGGCTCGGCGGGGGGGGCGGTGGACCGGTCGTGGGCCTTCGCCTGGAAGACTGCGATCATGTCGAGCTGGACGACGTGCGAGTCCGTCGCCTCGCCGCGGGTGAGCCCGATCCCGAGGGTGAGCCGGGCGTCGCGACCGGCCTGCAGCTCGTGCGTACGAACCCTGTCACTGCCGTACGCGTCCTCGCCGACGACGTCGACGTCGCAGTGAACTTCGGCGAGGGGACGGACCTGGTGCGTCTGGCCAACCTCACGGTGCACGACGTGACGGACGGCGTGGTGGCGGACGAGGCGTCGCTCGACCTCTTCGAACTGCGCGACAGCATCTTCTCGCGCGTGACCGGTGTCGCGGTCCGGAACCACGAGGCCAACGGCCCCGTCGAGCTGAGCTACTGCGCCTTCGACCGGGTCGAGACAGAGACCAATGGCGCGGTCGAGATCGACGAGGGCACCATCCTGCGTGGGGAGCGCTGTCTCGACCGCGCGGACGAGATCACGCTGGCCGCGGGCTCGGCGTGCATCGACGCGGGCACGCCCGGCGCACAGTTCTGCGGGGAGGAGCCGGGCGGTGAGGCCTGCCGTCTCGACCTGGGTCACCTCGGCGGCACCGCCGAGGGTCAGACCGCGCAGTAGGCCTACGTCTCGCTGGCGCTCAGCGTCGTCGCGAAGGCCTGGAAGCCTTCGGCGAACAACGCCGAGACCATGCGGGCCGGGGCGCGTGGGGCGATGGCGACCATGGCCCCGCCGGCACCGGCGCCGGTGAGTTTGGCGCCGAGGGCTCCGTTGTCGCGGGCGCAGGTGACCATGCGCTCGTTGACGAGGCTGCTGACGCCGCACGCGTTGAGGTAGCCGTGGGCCAGGTCGAACAGGCGGCCGAGGGCTTCGAGGTCGCCGCTCTCGAGGGCACGGACGCCGGCTTCGGTCACCATTGTCATCGCGTCGAAGAGCCCGTCGTAGAGCTCGGGCATCGCGTCGTGGCGGCGACGCAGGGCGGCGACGACCTCGCGCGTGGTGCCCTCGCGTGGTGCCCAGGCGACCACCAGCGGCACCGGCACGGCGACCTGGACCGCGCGAAACGGCTCCTCGGCGTCGCGCTGGAAACGCAGGCAACCACCATCGGCGATGACGGTGTGGTCGATGCCGCTCGGGGTGCCGTGGAAGACCTCCTCGACCTGGCCGGCGGCGGCGAGCAGCGCGTCGCGCTCGAACGGCGCCCCACGGAACTCGCCCAGCGCGCGCAGCATCGAGACCGCGAACGCGGCGCTGCTCCCCAGGCCCACGCCGAGCGGGAGCTCTCCGTCGATGGTCACCGCGACCTCCGGGCGGCCGACCTCGGTGGCGTCCAGCGCGGCGGCTAAGGCGCGACCGATCGCGTCGAGCCCTTCCTGGCCGTCAAGGCGCAGGCGCAGACCCTTTGGGCCCCACGCGGGGATGTCGAGCGTCGGGCCCCGCTCCGAGTGCTCGGCGATCGCGCCCAGCCCGTGGTCCAGCGCGGCGGCGACCGCCGGCCGTCCGTACACCACGGCGTGCTCGCCGAAGAGGATGACCTTTCCCGGGGCGGCGCCGGTGGCGACTCTCACTTGTCCTCCTCGAATTGCGCGAGCAGCGCCTGGGCGGCCTCCAACTTGACCCGACCGTCGCTCACCAGCTGCTTTGCGATCACGTCGATCTGCTCACCCTCGGCACCCGCGGCGAGCGCGACCTGCCGCGCGTGCAGCGACATGTGGCCGCGCTGGATGCCCTCGGACGCCAGCGCCTTGAGCGCCCCCATGTTCTGGGCGAGTCCCACCGACGCCATCACCATCGCGAGCTCGCGCGCCGACTGCACACCCAGGATGCGGCGCAGCACGCGGATGGTCGGATGCACCTGGGTGGAGCCGCCGACGGTGCCGACCGCGAGCGGCAGCTCGATGCGCCCGTGCAGCTTCGAGTCGTCGACCCACCACTCGGTGAGCGAGCCGTATTGTCCGTCCCGCGCCGCGAAGGCGTGGGCCCCGGCCTCGACGCCTCGCCAGTCGTTGCCGGTGGCGATCACCACCGCGTCGACCCCGTTCATCACGCCCTTGTTGTGGGTCGCCGCGCGGTACGGGCAGACCGCGGCGAAGCGGTAGGCCTGGACGATGCCGTCGGCCACGTCGACCCCATCGAAGCCCTTTCCGGCGAGGGCCTCGAAAGGCACCGCGCAGCTCGCGCGGGCGAGACGCCGGTCGGCGAGGTTGCTGAGGATGCGCAGGTAGACCTGGCCGCCGGTCAGCTGCTCGACGAGCGGCGCGACCCCTTCGGCCATGGCGTTTACGGCGTTGGCGCCCATCGCCTCGCGGCAGTCGACGAGCAGATGCAGGACCAGCATCTCGTAGGGGTCGTCGAAGCGGCGCACCTCGATGTCGAAGGCGCCGCCCCCTCGCGCGGCCATGTTCGGGTGCTCGGCGTTGGCGCGCGCCAGGATGCGGGCGCGGGCGCCGTTGAGCGCGGCCACAGCGGCGTCGGGGTCGGGTGTGCCGACGACCTGCACCTGCGAGATCATCACGCTCTCGTCGGCGTCGGCGACGAAGCCGCCGTGGTCGCGCACCAGCCGGGCCATGTTGCTGACGGCCGCCACGACAGAGGGCTCCTCAACCACCATCGGCACCGCGTAGTCGCGTCCGTTGATTTGGAAGTTCAGCCCCAGACCCACCGGGAGCCCGAACACGCCGACGCAGTTCTCCACCATCTTGTCGGCGCGCTCTGTGGTGAGCGCCGCGCCATCCGCGAGCACCGCCAACTCGTCGTCCGTCAGGCCGAAGCGCGTCTTCAGCTCGGCGTGCCGCGCGCCCACGTCGAGGCGGTAGAAACCCGGGATTCGTGAACTCACGGATCCACCTGCCCCAACCAGCGATGCAGCTCGGGCCCGAGCACCTTTGGTGCGTCACGCAGCTCGCTCGGGCGGAGGCAGCCCGTGAGCGCCATCGCCATGCGCACGCCCGCGAGCATCGTCTCGAGGAACGCCTGCGCGCCCTCCTCTCCGCGCGCGAGGAACGCCTGCAGCACCGGGCGTGCACAGCCGGCCACGTCGGCGCCGAGCGCGAGGGCCTTCGCGGCCGTCAATCCATCACCGATGCCGCCAGAGGCCACGATCTGCGGGCCGACGCCGGCGTTGAGCGCCACCGCGGCCGCCGTGGGGATGCCCCAATCGGCGAACGTCATCCCGAGGTCGGCCTGGGCCCCCTTTGCCCGCAGCGCCTCGACCTTCACCCAGCTGGTCCCGCCGCTGCCGCTCACGTCGACTGCGCGCACGCCCGCCGCGTGGAGCCTCGACACCACGCGCGGCGACAACCCGGTCCCGCACTCCTTCACCAGCACGCGCCCGTGCGTGGCTTCGACCGCGCGCGCCACCGTCTCGTACCCGCGGCGGAAGTCGCTGTCGGCGTCGGCCTCGGGCTGCACCAGCTCCATCGCCGGGTTGAGGTGGATCGCCAGATAGTCGGCGCCGATGGACCGCATCAGCTCGACGGCACGGACGACGCCGAGGTCGCGCACCTGGTTGATGCCCAGGTTCGCGAACAGCACCACATCCGGCGCCACGTCACGCACCTCGAACGACGCCTGCGCGGGCGCGTGCCGGTCGGCGATGCGCTGACTGCCGACTCCGAACGCGATGCCGAGCCCGTCGCACACCTTCGCGATACCGCGGTTGATCTCGCGCGCCTCGTCCGGCCCGCCAGTCATCCCGGTGACCATCAGCGGCGCGTTCAGCGTGTGGTCGAGCAGCGGCGTGTGCAGGTCGAGCTCGGACATCGCCAGCTCGGGCATCGCGTCGTGCACGAGCCGCACTTCACCAAAGAGGCCACCGTGGTTGCCGGCCTCCACATCACCCTCGTTGCAGAGCGCGATGTGGTCTCGCTTTCGCTCGTAGATGTCGCTCACGTACTGGCCTCTACACCAATGTAACCGCGTGGTATAGCCACCGCACGCGGCCACAGGGACACTTCAATGGCACAAGCTCCAAGCGAGCCTGATCTGATCTACGGGATCGACGACGTCCCCCCTCCCGTGGAGGGCGTGGTTCTCGGTCTTCAGCACTATCTGACGATGTTCGGATCGACGGTGGCGATTCCGCTGCTGCTCGCCGGGCCCCTCGGAATCAAGGACGAACCGGCCCAGCTGGGCCTGCTCATCGGCACCATGTTCTTCGTCAGCGGCATCACCACGCTGCTGCAGACCACCATCGGCAACCGCCTCCCGATCATCCAGGGCGGCACCTTCTCCTTCATCTCACCCGCCTTCGCCATCTGCGGCATGGCGCTCGTGAAGGACCAGGGCTTCGAGGTGAAGATGCAGCACCTCCAAGGTGCGATCATCGCCGGTGCCGCCTGCGAGATTGTCATCGGCTACTCCGGACTCATCGGCAAGCTGCGCCGCTTCATCGGCCCCATCACCATCGCCCCGACCATCGCCCTCATCGGCCTGGCCCTGTTCCCGTTCGGCGCCCCCAAGGCCGGCACCCACTGGGGCATCGGCGGGCTGACGATCGTCCTGATCATCCTGTTCTCCCAGGTCCTGCGCCGGAAGCACCGCTTCTTCGAGCTCTTCCCCATCCTGCTCGCCATCGTCGGCGCGTGGGGCGTCGCCGGCATCTGCTCCGCGGCCGGGCTGTTCACCCCTGCCGTGACCGACGCCGCCGGCAAGGTCGTCACCGCCGCGCACCCGGCCTACACCAGCTTCCAGGCCGTCGCCGACGCGCCGTGGATCCGCATTCCATATCCGTTCCAATGGGGCATGCCGCAATTCGCCTTCCCGGCGATCGTCGGCATGCTCGCTGGCTTCGTCGCCTCGATGATCGAGTCGATCGGCGACTACTACGCCTGCGCCCGCCTCTCCGGTGCGCCCATCCCGGACGAGAAGACCATCAACAGGGGCATCGGCATGGAGGGCATCGGTTGCGCCATCGCCGGCGCCTTCGGCACGGGGAACGGCACCACCAGCTACAGCGAGAACATCGGCGCGATCGGGCTCACCCGCGTGGGCAGCCGCCGCGTCGTTCAGTACGGCGCCGTGCTGATGATCATCCTCGGGGGCGTCGCGAAGTTCGGCGCGCTCTTCACGTCCATCCCCGACCCCATCGTCGGCGGCATGTACTGCGCCTTGTTCGGGATGATCGCCTCGGTCGGCCTGTCGAACCTGCAATTCGTCGACCTCAACTCGGTGCGAAACCTCTTCATCATGGGCTTCGCCTTCTTCATGGGGCTGTCGGTGCCGTTCTACTTCTTCGGCATGTCCGCGCCGGTGCCGTTTCCAGGCAGCCCGTTGAAGTTCGACCCGCAATGGGCGGCGGGGATCATCCAGACCATCGGCACCACCGGCATGGCCGTCGGCGCCCTCATCGCCTGCGTGCTCGACAACATCATCCCCGGGACCGACGAAGAGCGTGGCCTCACCGCCTGGATGGGCGCGCCCAAGGAAGAATGATGACCCGCCTGCTCCTGCTCCCGGCCTTGCTGCTGGCGTGCTCCGGAACCCAACCGCAGAAGAAGAAGCTGCCCTACGTGGCGGTCGCGCTCGACCCGCCCATCGCCGCCGAGCCCGACGCCCTCGTGGGTCCCCTCGCCGAGAAGGGCGCCAGCGTGCTCATCCGCGACGGCGTCCTGCTGACGGCCTCCGACGCGAAGCCGCGCATCGACCGCGGCTGGGTGCGCCTGCGCGGCGGGCTCATCCACTCGATGGGGGAGGGGGACGCGCCGTCGGCCGAGCCGGGGGAGCGCGTGATCGAGGCCAAGGGCCGCTTCGTGACGCCCGGCCTCGTCGACACCCACAGCCACCTCGGGGTCTACGCGACGCCCTCGGTCTGGGCCCATCGGGACGGCAACGAGGCCACCAGCCCCGTCACCGCCGGCATCCGCGCCGAGGAGGGCTTCTGGCCCCAGGACCCGGGCCTGCAACGCGCCGTCCGCGGCGGCGTCACCACCATCCAGGTGCTCCCCGGCAGCGCGAACCTGATGGGCGGCCGCGGCGTCGTGCTCAAGCTGCACCCGCGCCGCGAGACCCGCGCGATGCGCTTCCCGGGCGCCAAGGACGGCCTGAAGATGGCCTGCGGTGAGAACCCCAAGCGCGTCTACGGCAAGCACAAGAAGTCGAAGCCGGCCTCGCGCATGCAGAGCCTCGCGATGGTCCGCCAGACCTGGATCAAGGCGCGCCGCTACCGCAACAAGTGGGCGAAGTACCGGAAGAACCCCAAGAAGCTGAAGGACGGCAAGGAGATCCCCGCAGACCCCCCCGACCGTAACCTCACGATGGAGACGCTCGCCAAGGTCCTCGACGGCGAGATCAACGTGCACATCCACTGCTACCGCGCCGACGAGATGCTCCTGCAGCTGAAGGTGGCCGACGAGTTCGGCTTCAAGGTGCGCTCGTTCCACCACGCGGTGGAGGCCTACAAGATCCGCGACGTGCTCGCGAAGAAGGGCGTCTCCGTCAGCACCTGGGCCGATTGGTGGGGCTTCAAGATCGAGGCGTACGACGCGGTCCGCGAGAACCTCGCGCTGCTCACCGAGCAGGGCGCCCGCGGCATCCTGCATACGGACTCCGCCGAGGGCATCCAGCGCATGAACCAGGAGGCCGCCAAGGCCTTCTACACGGGGGTCAACTCGGGCGTGAAGGTCACCGAGCATCAGGCCCTGCAGTGGATCACGCTCAACCCCGCCTGGGCGCTGGGCGTCGACGACCGCACGGGCTCGCTGGAGAAGGACAAGATGGCCGACGTGGTCATCTGGGATAAGCACCCCTTCAGCGTCTACGCCCGCGCCGAGCAAGTCTTCGTCGACGGCATCCTGCGCCACGATGCAGGCGCGCCCCAACCGCCCTGGAGCGACTTCGAGGTGGGCCAATGACCGCGCTCCTCTCCGCAGCCATCGCCATCGTCGGCGGCACGGTCCACACCGGCGAGGGCCTCACGATCAAGGACGCCACGGTGATCATCGACGACGGCCGCATCGTCGCCGTCGGCAAGGTCACCGCGCCCGCTGGCGCGACGGTGATCGACGCCCGCGGCAAGATCGTCACGCCGGGCCTCGTCGACGCCCAGACCACCCTCGGCCTTGTCGAGATCGAGGGCGTCGGACCCAGCAACGACACCAACTTCGGCGGCGGCCATCCCATCCGCGCCGCGTATCGCGCGACCGACGCCTACAACCCGTGGAGCCCGGTCATCGGCAGCCAGCGCGTCGAGGGCGTGACGACCATCGTCGCGGCGCCAGTCGGTGGGCTGCTCTCGGGTCAATCCGCGGCCTACGACCTGCTCGGTGACGCCCCCATCGCCGCTCCGATCGCCATCGGCGCCTTCCTCGGCGGCCGAGACGGCGGCTCCCGCGCCCGCGCCATCCTGAAGCTGCGCGAGGTCCTCGAGGACGCGCGCCGTTATGGCAAGGACCGGCGCGCCTTCGAACAGAACCGCTTCCGCGCCGTGGCCGCCAGCCGTCTCGATCTCGAGGCCCTCCAGCCCGTCGTCGCCGGCAAGCTGCCGCTCACCGTCCGCGTCTCGCGTCGCGCCGACATCCTCACCGTGCTGCGCCTCGCCGCCGAGGAGAAGATCGCGATCGTGCTCGTTGGCGCCCACGAGGCCTGGACCATCGCCGACCAGGTCGCCGCCGCGAAGGTCCCGATCCTCGTCGACGTCAGCGCCAACCTCCCCTACAACCTCGACGCCGTGCACACCCGCGCCGACGCCCCGACCCTGCTGCACAAGGCCGGGGTCGTCATTGCGCTGTCGACCTTCCACGCCCACAACGTCCGCAAGCTGCGCCAATGGGCCGGCAACGCCGTGCGCGAGGGTCTCTCGCACGACGTCGCGCTCGCCGCGGTGACTTCGGTCCCGGCGAACATCTTCGGACTGAAGGAGCACGGCCGCATCGCCAAGGGCGCCGTCGCCAATGTGGTGGTTTGGAGCGGCGACCCCTTCGAGCTATCGACCCGTGCGGAGCAAGTCATCATCCGCGGCGAAGTCGCCCCGTCGATGCACCGTCAGCGCGCACTCTTCGAGCGCTACAGGACAGTCCCCCCGCCCTACTGACGGGGTCAGGCCTAGCCGTGCGCCAGGAAGCTCGGGCGCGAAGGAGGTGAAGTAGGAAGCGGAACCGAAATCGTGCTGTGGAACCCTGGCAG
>PVBE010953354.1_pt1 | contig 21480 bp, 19 predicted proteins | sample 1631181 | NCBI WGS metagenome assembly PVBE01 (sample SAMN08397723, study PRJNA350692) | Marine metagenome, whole genome shotgun sequencing project. | isolation source: water | place: Pacific Ocean | collected 2012-04 | reverse complement strand
GATGTTGCCTTCCTGATGACAAATCTGACAGTTGTCCTGAATGATCCTCGAGACTTCATTTGAGTACGTGGGGTCCGCACCTATTCTTTGAGCGCCAGCAAGCGCAGGCACCAAAGCCATCGTTGAGAACAGCCCTATTACAATAATCTTTTTCATGGTCCACTCCAATTGAATTTAAATGACGTTGCTACTGCGCCACTGCTAAGCAGTAATCTAACTCGTTAGGATGTGCGCATACACAAAGCACAAAACACTGCAAGCAGCGTAATAGGTTGATAACTACTTTTATTGATATATATCAGTTGTGCAAAGGATGTATTTGAATAAGCAGCAGCGAAAAACAGCAGCCAAAGACAAAAGCGTTCCCGCGGGAACGTTTTGCCGTTAACTTCGTGGGAAACCGTGACAGATTGACGATTGGATCGATGAGGAGGGTTCGATGGCTCGCAAGCGATATTCGGCGAAGCAGGTTATCCACCTGCTTCGCTAGGCAGTGATCAGACTAACCACTGGCAAGATCGAGGAATGTCTGGGCGTTGGGGCAGAAGGAGTTGTCACCCTTGGCTGTTCCGGCGAGCCACCGCTCGCACAAACCTTCGCTTTTACAACCGCGACATCGCCGCCGCGCACGTTTCATGATGGCCTCGGATTGCGGGTAGGCTAGGGTTTGCGGATAAGTGCGTGTAGCAATTCTGGGGTCCAGGCCAACACGCTCCATCATGAGCGTCATGCGTCTGACCGAGGCACTCCTCATGTGGCTGAACAATGCCACGGCGAGGACAACACCCGAGAGTATCGCAAATACGGGGAGATAAGCTTCAAACAGTATGGGGTCCATGGTTCATACCTCTTACTTGTCGCCGCGTCTACGGGAACAACAGTCGCGACCGTTGATTTTATGCTACCAAATCATAATGTATAAAAATCTTAACATAGCTGTAGCCGCACTTCTGTCCGTCATCAGACTGAGTAGCCTGTGTGTTTTTAAAGTTGTTACAATTTATCACAAAGCCCAATCCACAAAAGGTTCAGCAATATTTCAAAACCCGGATTTCTTTCGTCTTACACTGTTCTGGGAGTCGAATTACTGTAATTGCCTAGAACGAAATCGCCAAATCGATGTCATAAATCGGAGATACCACAATAAGTTTGACCAGGAGGCAAAAATGAAATCTGCTCAGAAATTGTTCATACTCATATTTGGATTAGCAGCATCTAACTTAGCTCTGCCTCACGCCACGATCGGTATATTTGACCTGAACCGGGCTGTGTTCGAAACTGATGCATGGATGATTGAACTGCAAGAACTCGAAGATCAATTCGCCGAAGAACGAGCAACGGTTTCTGAGTTACGCACAGAACTTGAAGAGATATTTTCAAATATCAATATAAATGCCGTAACCATGACGGAAACTGAAATTCAGCGACTCACAGAAGAAGGCCAGTTTAAACAATTGAGAATTCAACAAATTGGGGAGAGAGTGCAAACTTCTCTAAGAGAAACCCAGAACAATTTCCTGGAACGCTATCGCCAACTTATAGGTGACGCTATTAATGAAATTTATGAGCAGGGAGCTTACGATTTTATTCTTAGATCTGAAAGCGTTGTAGTTTCGGGATTTTCTTTTGATGTGACTCCAAATGTTACAGCTAAACTGAATGAGCTAATTGCTTCTACTCGCCAGTGAAAGAAGGGACACTAAACTATTAGTGTCCTCGATTTTATTGTTCTTCAACCGGTGATATTTTGAGCAATGCCGCGTCCTCTGCTTCGGTAAGCACGTATAAATATCCGTCCGGGCCCTGCCGTACATCCCGTATGCGCGGCTTGAACTCTTCCAACAGCCACTCCCTGCGATTTCCTGGTCCTGGTCGTTCAGATCGATGCGCTCAGATGTCCTGTGCCACGTAAGGTACCCGTACGCAGTGAACCGACAAACACGTCTCCCTGCCAACGGGGAAACTTGTCGCCTGTATAGAATGTCAGCCCGGAAGGACCGATGGATGGCACCCAGAATACGGTTGGTTGCTCCAGCCCTGCCTGCCAGGGTATTTGTGTGATACGTGACCCTGCGTAATCTCGTGCATAAGAAACCAGCGGCCAGCCATAGTTTCGCCCCGGCAATATTATGTTCAACTCGTCCCCTCCCTGGGGAGCGTGTTCGACTGCCCAGAGATCGCCGGTACGTGGATTGATTGCGAGCCCCTGCTGGTTACGATGGCCCAATGAATATATTTCTGGCTTGGTGTCGAGTGCACCGGTAAACGGATTGTCTGGATGGGCACTGCCGTCATTGTTCAGGCGCAGTAACTTGCCGATATGGTCGTTCAGGTCCTGGGCGCGGAATGCACTGATTGGCACGGTAAAAGCGCCGCCGGCACTCATGAATAGCGAACCGTCCGGAGCAAACAGAATTCTCGAGCCACCGTTGCCGCTAGGGCCGGCGTTGAAAATTTCACCCATGTCATGGAATGCGGTGCCGTCGAAACGACCGCGCGCCAGCGTCAGGGAGGGACTTGGCTGTTGTTCAGCTTCGGGTTCTGCTACTCCGGGCTGGCTATAGGTAAGGTATACCAGCTGGTTTTCACTAAAGTTCGGATGCAGGGCAATGTCCTGCAGGCCGTTCAACCGGCGCGCCCGCACATCTGGCGCACCCGGTGCAGGATCCGGCAATAGTATCCCGTCGCGCAGAATGCGGACCCGTCCTTCGCGCTCGGTAATCAGCATGTCTCCATTTGGTAGAAATACCATTCCATAGGGATGGGATAATCCACCGGCGACTAGGTCCACTCGAATTAGACCTGCTGTAGCGGTGTCCATGATTAGGGGTAGATCGGCAATGCTCGGCGGAGTCAGGTGGGTAATAGTTTCCGTCTGGGCTTGCTGTGCAAAGCTAATAGATGGCAGCAAAACCATCAGCATGGAAATCAGGAATATTTTGTAAGTGAACAAATCTAAGACAACCACTCTTTTAATTTTCATAATACGGGACCCCCATAAAATAATAAATTAAGGCAGAAACTCTTCGAATTCTATGCTGTTGCTATGGCAGTAATTAAACCCTTCCTTCGTCAAATAGGATACCGCGGATTGGGTAATCCTTAGCTTTCTAGCTATTTCTCCTGCGGTTAACCCAAGTTTATCTGTTCCCCAATAACAATCCAGTCCCGGTATCTGTTCCAGTGTCTGTCCCTGTCAGAAAATCGCGAGCACGTTGACTGGCGAACCAGTACCACCTTCTACCGCCAGGGGTGCCGCAACCAACATGAACTCCCAACGATTCAGCCGGGCGGCGGTCTCGGCGACGCCTTCCAGGTCCTGGTTATCGAACAGGTCCACACCCATTGCTGTGATCGTCAACATGTGGATCGGCAGACCCACACCCTCGATCTGTGAGGGCACTAGGTCGCTGGCGGCATCGCCGCCGAGGAAAGAGACATCGCGAGCCTTGAACCAGGGCATGACGGAGGCATGCAGGCCAGCCGCCGCTTGCGCAACATTCCACGGTCCGAGCGCGGCGCGACGAGCCCAGCGACCCGTGCGAACGAACACGGCATCACCGGGACGCACGACAACACCAGTCATCTCTTCGAAGGCTTCCAGGTCTTCCTGGTAGATCGGCGTTCCCGGCTCCAGATAATCAACTCCCTTGAGACGCGGGATGTCGATGAGAACACCTCGGGTGACGATGCCAGCCTGCAGATTGGCAATCGAGTTGGTGGCGCAGCCTGCTTCCGTTATCGTGTTTTGATCCTTGCCGTTGTACATTTTCCCCTTATAGAGGATGTGGCACAGGGAATCGACATGGCTGTGGGAATAGCCGTGATAGCTGATGTTGTAGTTGTCGCTCACGCCGCCACGGAACGCGGGTTCGGTAGTGGCGTCGGGAACGCTCAACACCCGACGCTGGAATGGTGAGGGGACATCGGGCGCTACCTCGGTCAGCAGTCTGTGCTCGAGAGATACGGTGATGCCCTCGGTTACGGTGGCGATCGCCTCCAGCCGTTTCTCCGGGGTAATAAGGTTGGCAGCGCCGAGCTGGTCATCGGATCCCCAGCGCCCCCAGTTCGAGAGTTCCTCCATCATCCGCTCGATGTCGGCCTGGGTAAGGTCGTGGGATTCCGGGGAAACGGTGGGTGGAACATACGCCGCAGCCGTCGTTGCAGACGCCCCGCCCTCGTCAGCGGCGGGTGCGCAGGCCACACCTGCGACAGTCAAGATAAGCAAGCAGATAACACTCAGTAGTCGAATGCCCATTGTATACCTCCTCAGATTGTTCAAAGTGAAGCAGGAAGTACTGGGAGAATAATGGCTACATGGGTTGAAGTCCATGGTGGATTGACGACGCCTTGAAGCGATAAAGGGGACGGAGGGACTAACATAGTCCCTCCGTCCCCTTTATATTAGCCGGATTCGTTCCCAGCGTGCGGTGAACGTGACTAAGTGGGTGGTGGTTTGCTACTTTACCAGTCCCCACAACTATTCTTCTTGTCTCCGTTATGCGTGGAGGAAGCCAAATGCGATATTTCCAGAACTCACCAGTCCTTTTACTGATACTGGGGCTCATCAGTTGCCAGCCAGAGGCGACCTCTCCGCTTGAGTCAGAAACAGCTCCACCGCAACTGGAGGAGACTACCGGCTTGAGCATCCCGTTTGAAAAGTACCGGCTCGATAATGGGCTCGAAGTAGTCATGCATCAAGATCACTCCGATCCTATTGTTGCTATCGCACTGCTGTATCACGTTGGATCGGCGCGAGAGTTACCCGGACGCACCGGCTTCGCACATCTGTTTGAACACTTATTATTCCAAAGCTCCGAGAATCTCGAAGACGGTGCTTTCATACGTGGTATTCCCGCTTTAGGAGGTACTTTTAATGGGGGTACCAGTAATGACATGACGATCTACTTCGAGGCTGTGCCAAACGACGCATTGGAGCGGGTTCTCTGGATGGAGTCCGATCGGCTCGGGTTTTTTATTAACACAGTTACTCAACCACGCCTGGAAAACGAAAAGCAAATTGTTAAGAACGAAAAACGGCAAGGCGTTGACAATGTCCCTTATGGCCACACTTCCAGCGTTATTGACTCGAATTTGTTCCCCGCATCACATCCCTACAACTGGCAGGTGATCGGTTCGCTTGCTGATCTGCAGGCTGCAACTCTAGAAGATGTGCGTGGCTTCTACGAAACCTACTACGGCCCACAAAATGTGACCCTGGTAATCTCTGGAGACATCGAAATCGATGACACCAGAGCCCTAGTTGAACGGTATTTTGGGGAAATTCCCGCGGGAGCAGAAATCGAACCTGCCGCGGTGCCAGACGTCGTATTAAGCGCAACTCAGAGTTATTTTCACGAAGACAACTTTGCCCAGCTAGCCGAATTAACACTTGTCTGGCCCAGTGTTGAAAATTTCCACCCCGATTCCTATGCGCTTACCGTTTTGGGTCAACTACTCAGCGACAGCAAGACATCACCCTTTTATAAAGAGATAGTCGAAGAGCAACAGCTCGCACCTTCCGTGTCATCGATGCAAATCAGCCGAGAGCTAGCTGGCAAGTTTCAACTCTCTTCAAGGGCTTTCCCGGGCGTGGATCTCGATGACTTGAATGCCGCATTCAATCAAGCTTTTTCTCGCTTTGAGTCCGAGGGAATCAAGCAGACAGATCTAGAGCGCATTAAGACTGGCCTGGAGACAGATTTCTACCAGGGCATATCTGGCGTTATGGGGAAGGCCTTTCAGCTCGCCCAATACAATACTTTCGCAGGCGATCCAAACTTTTTAACTGAAGATCTCAACAGCTCCCTCAACGTTTCTATCGATGACGTTAACCGCGTGTATGAACAGTATGTTAAAGACAAGCACCACATTGCCACCAGTTTCGTGCCACAGGGTCAAATGGAGCTCGCGCGCACTGATGCGGTTGAGGCCGATGTATTTCTCGAAGAGATCATTGCCGGTGCCGAAAACACCGCTGGTGATTTGACTACAGTGAACAATTTCGTGCGCACGCCATCACTGATCGATCGTACTCAAGCCCCCGCCCTGGGAACTGCTCCAAGCTCATCGACACCAGAAGTTTGGACCGAATCCTTAGAGAACGGGATGGAACTCCTGGGGATTACTCAGTCTGAGCTGCCACTGGTCAGATTTACTCTGCGCTTAAGAGGCGGCATGCTGTTAGATGATCCTGACAAGATTGGCGTTGCCAATCTAACGGGGAAAATGCTGTTGGAGGGCACCGCTACTCGAACGCCAGCGGAGCTCGAAGAGGCCATCCGCCAACTCGGCGCCACGATCAGGGTTTCTGCTTCTGCGGAATGGATTACGCTTTCTGCTACAACCCTGGTTCGTAACTATCCCGCCGTGTTGGAGCTGGTCAGAGAAATTCTGCTCGAACCACGCTGGGATGAGGCGCGCTTTGCCCTCGTTCAGGACAGCACACTTAGTGGCATTCGACAGAACAGCGCTAATCCCAATGCCATAGCATCCACAGTTTTCAAACGGCTGGTGTATGGCTCCGACAATATCCTGGCTAACAACATTAGCGGTGATGAAGAATCGGTAGCGGCAATAACGATAGAGGATCTCAAGACCTACTACAGCACCCAATTCTCGCCAAGTGTCGCCACTCTTCATGTCGTTGGCGACATTGACTCAGGCTCTGTAGTCGCCTCATTGGCGGATTTAACTCAACAATGGAGCGCCAGGTCCATCGATGTACCCCAACCGCAATTTCAGTCAAGCACTGCACGCGCAGGCCTGTATGTCGTTGATGTCCCTGGAGCACCGCAATCGGTTATACGCGTGGGCTACATGGCAATGCCGCAGATCGATCCCGACTACTATCCTGCTGCGGTAATGAATCATCAGCTCGGTGGAGGCATTACCGGCCGCTTATTCCAGATACTCAGAGTTCAAAACGGCTACACCTACGGTGCCAGATCTGGTTTCGCCGGCACCTTGTTGCCAGGGCCGTTTACCGTTTCTACTTCGGTGCGGGCGAATGTGACGCTGGAGTCAATGGTCTTAATCAAAGACATCCTGGAGAACTACGGTGAAACCTACTCGGAGGTTGATCTGCTGGAAACCAAAAATGCAATGATCCGCAGCAATTTCGTCAACCTGGAGACACCGAATGCGCAACTTGGTATGTTGCAGGATATTGGCGGCTACGACTTACCAAGCGATTATATAAGTCAGCGCGAAGCGACCGTGGCTGGAATGAGTGTCTCTTCGGTGCAAGCGCTCGCCTCTCAATACATCGCCACTGACCAGATGACCTATGTTGTGGTCGGAGATGCGGCGACCCAGCTTCCTCTTCTCACCGATCTCGGTTACGGCGAACCCGTATTAGTGGACCGTGAGGGCAATCCGCTGTAGTAAGCAAAAGGGGTCGGAGGCACTGCTGTCCCACATTTCCCATCAAGCCTATAATCCTAACCCAGGAGGGCTCGTTGCATTCGCCGGTGGCGATGGCTTTATCAGATTAATCAGGCTCTCTTTGGTGAAGAGATTGACCTGTAGCACGCGCAGTATTCGCTGCTCAGACCATCCTGTTTTCGAGATGAACTTTAGATAACTAAGCAATAGGTAAGTGCTCAATGCAATCCAGATTTGAGTCAATACAGCATTCCTCGAATTACCTACAAATGCATGAATCTTTAGGTTCTGTTTAATGGTCTTAAAAAATAACTCCACCTGCCAGCGATCTTTGTACACATCCGCTATCGTCTTTGCTGCCAAGTTAAATTGATTGGTTAGAAATACGTAGTGCTTACCTGTTTCTGCATACCTATAACCTACCCGGCGAAGATAGGAAATCGATTTGTCTCTTAGCTGGATACCAGTTAGCTCAATAACCTGATCGGAGGTGATTCCCTGGGCTTTGTTGACTTTATGACGCTCTACAACACGATACCTTGCATTCTCCCGTTGCCGAGTGACAAAGAAAATACCCCTATCTGTCAATAGCTTATACCAATAGTAATCCGTGAAGCCTTTGTCAATAACAACTAAACTCCCTTTGGGAAAATCAAATGCCCTTCCAGCAGGAACATCGTGGTTTCGACCATCGGTTATCGTGGCGAACGCCGGAAAGTGGCCCCTGTGATCCAAACCAACATGTAACTTTATAGCCGCTTTACTGCGATTATGATCCGCCCACGGAAACAGCTTCAGTGACAAATAAATCAAGCTCGAATCCAGTGAGTACAGGGGCTTTTAATACGAAACTTGTGCCTTGGTGAGCATCCCTGACAACGTATCACCAACTTCTGAAATAGCGCTTCATACAACGTGTAAGGTTGTTTCTCATTGACCCTGGCCAAAGAAGACTTCGCTATTTTCCTACAACCCAGATGATAATGATTAAGACTCTGGGCATTCATGTTCAATTCAATATCCCGCAAGCTCTGTCTACCTGACAGCTGCGCCATCAGCAACGAAAGAAACTTGTCCCACCGGCAGATCTTTCGCAGCCGCTGGCCGCTGTGGTGCTGATTAGTCAGAGACTCAAACTCATGTCTAGGCACCAGTTTCAGTAGTTGAGAAAAAATCGTGCTAGTATGCGACATGGCACTGATCCTGCCGCTGACCGCATCAATTCCCGAGGAAGTCATCTACCGGGGATTTCTCATCGGGCGGCTTTCAGGGTTTTTCGGACAGGACATTCGCGGTGCCTCCATGACCGTCCTGGTTCAGGCGCTCATCTTCGGCTCGATCCATTTTCAATGGGGCATCGGCGGCATGATCATGACTTTCATAATGGGAGCTATCTGGGGCACCGCCTATCTGCTGTGCGGCCGAAACCTGTGGATTGTCATCCTTGCGCACTCGGCAGGACACATCCTGTTAGTCACTCAGCTCTATCTGGGAGAGTCGATTATCGTCTAGGAAAAACAGGGATAGACCACGATTAGGCAATAGCGCAATAGCGTGGTCTGTCCCCGAACGACCGTACCGAAAAACGTTTCAGCGGAAACGTTTTTTTTGGAGTAACCGGGCAGCACTGTGAACAGTGCCGAAGCAAGGACGGCTGCCGAAGTAAAACTACTGTCTTTTTAGGCTGCCCCCATTTATCTTTGTGCTTTCTATACGCCGACACGGAGGATACACAATGAACAAGAAAGAGATCGCTGGGCTTTTGTTCGGAGCGATACTACTGACCGGAGTGCTGAGCTGGGCATTCACAGCCCCCTACCTCGGCAACACGGGACTTGCCCGTACGCCCGGAATAATTCTTGGAGGAACACTTACAGAAGCCCCAAGCGACTTCAGCCCGCTTCATGATAGTGTCCAGGGCCCTATGATCATGAAGCCGGCCGGTTTTCCGCCCTTTGTTAACTATCTGTCGTGGGTGGGCACTCCTGAGGGTGTAATCTCAGCCACTCGACCGGACGGCGGTTACTGGGCGCGACGCTTGCGGGAGAGAGGTGGCGATGGGTGGCTACGGATTGGCGATGCAACCTATGCGATGGAGGCCAACGAGGTTTTCGGTGACGAGCGCATTGCCATGATGAGACAGTGGGCAGGCGGTAGATCTATAGATCAGCCACTCTACCCTGGATCAGAACCATTGCGCGACTGGGAGGTCTTCTTCTGGAAGCCTAGATAGAAAGAGAATGGGGGACCTCGGTTTGACACGGATAATCGTGGTCTGTCCCCGCCAGCCGCTGGATTAAGGCGTTACTTCAAATTCGATAAATTCCAGCCCGTCGACATTGCCGTCATTCTCAAGTCGCATATAGACATCGTATTCGTTGTTATCGGGTGGGGATACGTTGAGCAGATTAACGCGCGGAACATAAAGAAGAGACTGATTCGCATCGAATGCCGAGCTGTGTTGCCAGATTGGCGTCGAGCCAGTTTCGTTGAAGCTCTTGATGGTAAACAGTGAACTGCCCGCTGTCGGGGGTTGCAGGACCAGGTCATAAGTGGTGTCGGTGCCCAAGAGCTGCAGAGACTGCAGATACAATTCACCGCTAGTGCTGTCATAGCTATTGTTACCGGTAACGGCTACTGCATTGTGGCGTTTAAAACTCGGTAACGCCGTGAACACGCTGAGCGAGGGGTCATAGTTGCAATCGACTTCATCGGCTGCCGTGGCAAGGCAATTCAATTCCAAGTCCAGCGGACTGGGTTGTGGACCGCCATTCACCCAGTCGGTGAGTTCGTGCCAGGCAGCGAGGCCTTCATCGACGGTAAATCCGCAGTGGCTGGGGCTGTTCGAGTCATTCACGATGCCAACTGTTAGTTGATTCGCCGGCAACGCGTCGATGAGTGCCATCTGGTTCTGCACCTTAACCAGCCCATCGTGTGAGGTATGAATGGATACAATCCTGGTGGTACCGATATTGCCGGTGGGTGTGTAGTTATCGAGCAGTGCCTCCCTGGCTGAGGGCAGCGCGACTGTGCGTAGGGCGGACTGGTTGACCGAGCCATCGCCGTAATCGATGCCGGCATTCTGGAACGGAATGAGTCCGTTTAACTGTGACTCGTCATTGATCAATCTGGGGATTTGAAACACCGCGTACCAGAGGTTCAATCCCAGGAAGAAAATATTCCTGGTGTCGGAGGTTTCCAGTATCTCTTCCAGTCGGTCCGCAGCATCCGAGTTCTGCAGTTCCCAGGCAAACACCTCCAGCGGATCGTTCTCATCGATCAACAAGCGGCTGCTGATGCTGGTACATTTGTCCAGAGAGTCGAGAAATTCAATTTCACCGAATAACAGTTCCGGGTGCTCATACCAGGGCCGGGGTAGATCAGCACCGGGAACAGCCTCGCAGACAGATTCGTAGATCATGCGCAGATCGAACGCTTCAAACCAGTTTATCGAGCCGGCCACGGCGCCACATAGAATCAGGGCACCATCCGGATCGGGAAGTAGATCGGATTCTAAATCGCGCATGGTGACGATGCCACCCAGTGACGCGCCAACGATATAAAACTGCTCCGGTGCAACCAGGTCTTCACTGGCAGCCAGGGTGAGGAACTGGTTATACAGTTCGGCATTGGAAATGTGCGAGTCGAACACGGCCCAACCTGTCTGACTGTAACTGGATGCGGCGAGCGCATAGCCTTCCGCAAGGAGTATTTCCGCATAGGGGCCCAGTCCGGGTTTGTCTTGAACTTCACCTGTGTAGTAGCCATCCCAGAAGGGGTTAAGAAGGGAGAGCAAGTCGGTAGGCTCGAAGCCGGTCATAAAACTCTGAAAGCCATGGTTCCAGATGACCAGGCCGTTCGCCGCTGTCCAGCCCGTAGGCTTGGCAATAGTGTAGTAGGCGCCACTGGCGGTCTCTCCATGCCAGACCGGGTAGCAGGCGCCATTTTCAGTCTCGTACTCATCGCTTGCGCAATTGGAAGCAGCGAGTGCATGGATTGAATACAGCAGAGACAAGATTGTGAGTAAGACTCGGCAATGCTTTATAATCATAGGAGGGCTCTTGATTAACACGAGATCTCGTTAATACCTAGTTTCTAGAAATTAATAACGGTTCGCTGAACGATAACTGAATAGTGTAGCCAGCAATTGCCTCGGGCTGATCTCATCGAGCAATAAGGGGTCAAAGAAGGGTTGCCTATTTCTCTCGCTCTACTCTGTGCGTGCCAACCCGCGAAAAATTGAACTCAGTAGATCCATTAATCGGCGAAAATCGCCATTTTCCGGGGTATCTGGGGGTCAACATCGGCATTTTCGCCCCTGAGAGCTGTGGGCATGCACTAAATTGGGTCTAAAAGAAAGAGACCTACCCCACGTGTTGTTTGGGTCAGATTTTCACTCCTGCAAAGTGTGAATTGGAAACCTGACCCTAGGAATCATTTCTGTTAGCATTCAGTCAAATAGAGTTGGAGAAGCTATTCCAATAAAAACAAAAAAGATATCTCGAAGCCTGCTCCAAATCTCGACTCACTATTTATAAGAGTGACAGAAGATGGAGAACTTTAGCCAGGGGTATGGATTGGGCACGAAATCAGGCTCTAAAATAGACGAGTCTTCTTCTGGAGATGATCTAGTATCTACTAATACGGGCTCTGCTTACTCGCTACGCGAGGACCGATTGGTTCTCTGTATGGCTGCAGCATTGGCTGTCGCGGCTATTCTGCTGCTAATCCCCAACATGAATCAGCCATGGCAGGTTGTGTTCAGTCAGTACCTGCTAGAAATACCCTTCCTCGCTATCTTGCTGGTGACTATTCGTATTCGTCTGAAGAGTGTGGAGTCAGTAGAGGAGAGGCGCTTTTGGATTCTGTTTTTCATTGGATTTGCGGTATGGGTGGTGTCGCTGGCAACAGAGTTATTATTTTTTGCAGTAGAACTCGGAGGAGAAATTCTTCAGGATTTGCTAATAAATGCACCTATTTGGTGACGAATGGGTGTCTCGCCACCGCGTTGGAGATTCAACCTTACAGAAGCACAAGCCGGCCCATTCATCGACTCCGTAGTTTCGATCGTGTCGGAGCGACGGCGTTGTTGTTTGGATTGTTGAGTTATTTTCTCCTGATCCCGGGTTTTTCCGTTGACAGTGGTTCAGCTATCTGGAGTTCTTCGTTAGCCCTGTTTGTGGCGCTGGATTGCTACATCATATTGCGACTCTGGCACCTCAGGGATTCGGCTGACAGTAAGGAATACCGATTCCGTTATACATGGGCGTTACTGGGAGTAATAATTTGGGGATTGGGCGACTTGTTCTGGTTGCTCATGTACGAGAATATTCTGAACGACTCCTCCAGTTCAGGCACTCTTTTTGATCTCATCTGGCCCATTGGCATTTGTGCCATCGGGGTGGCTACACGACCGAATGAGACAGATCCGGATACTGATATTCAGACTGCAGCTGAGCATGAATCCATTGGGATCGGACCTTTAGTCTTCTACGCGATTTTACCCTTGATGTTGCATGTCGCACTGTATCGCTTTGGTAATCCCGGGGCGAGCCTGGAAATGGCGAAATAAGTTCTGGTGCTTGGGACTACCGCCATACTCGCGATTATGACATTTGTCTATCATCTAGTCTTGCGCATAGAAAACCGGAGACTTGCCGAAGAGGAAGTGTTAGCCAGGGAGAATCTGGCCCACTAGGCGTTCCACGACAAGCTAACTGGCCTGCCGAACAAAAACCTGTTCAGTGATCGATTGCGGCTGGCTAGGGCAGATTCCTGGCGCTATAAGACTAAATGTGGTGTGCTGTTTTGTGATCTCGATCATTTCAAAGCTATCAACGACTCACTGGGACACGACGCGGGAGATAAAACACTCACCACAACCGCCGATCGATTGATGTCAACTGTTCGCAAGCAGGACACAGTAGCCCGGCTCGGTGGTGATGAGCTTGCCATTATCATATAGGGTATACACGATGCGCTGGATGCTACGGTATTGGCTAAGAAATTGCTCTAGGCTATTAATGAGCCGTTAGTGCTTGCACAAAAAAATCACGTGCTTACCGCCAGCATTGGAATCGCAATTTTTCCCGATGATGGCGAAGAGGAAGATAAGCTGCTCAAACACGCGGATACAGCCATGTACCAGGCTAAACTTTACAGTCGAAATACCAGCCGACTATTTACCGAAGCAATGAATGAAGCCGTCACTGAGCGGCTCGCTATAGAGCAGGGACTTAGAGCTCGACCCATGGAAGATCGTTTCGCAATTTTCTATCAACCGATAGTGGACCTGACAGGCGAGCGGCTGGAGGCCTACGAGGCCCTACTGCGGTGGAAGCATCCCGAGCGTGGTTTTGTCCCGCCGGTGAGTTCCTTGGATGTGGCCGAACATTCAGGACTGATTATACCGCTCGGTAAATGGGTTATTCAGACGGCCTGCAGATAGGCAGTGCAGCAGGACGCCGAGATGGGTGCTATGCCATCCGTCTCCGTGAACATCTCACCGCGGCAGTTCGAGGATGCGGATCTGGTTCCCTTTATAGGTGAAGTCATCGAGAGCACGGGAATCGAAGCTTCCAGCTTGCAGTTGGAAATATCCGAATCGATGGCTCTCAGCGTTGACTCGGTAGCTACTACGCTCGGCAATCTGCGTGAGTTGGGCGTGCGAATCGCTATTGATGGTTTCGGCACCAGTTATGCGGCACTCAGTCGCCTGCAGGAACTACCAGTCGACATCGTGAAGATTGACAAATCGTTCGTGCGAGCAATCAAAGTGGGTTCCGTGAGCGAGGCAATCGTAACGGCAATCGTCAACATGGCGCGAATATTGGATTACTACGTCGTTGCCGAAGGCGTCGAAACTGCAGCGGAGTTGGTAGTTATCCGTAAGACTGGAAGTCATGCAGTTCAGGGATACTATCTTGGCAAACCTATGCCGCCCGAGAAGCTTAACGAAGCACTGAGCTAATCAGAACGATCTCATATAGTTGTTCAGAGGGTCCCCAGGCAACAAACACTCAATTCATTCATGAAATTGGCAGTAGAACCGGTTTAGATCTCCATTACCCGTTCGATGTCGGAATCCAGTTGTGGTTTCTTTGTGAGCAATGATACGCCGATAAACAACAGCAGCGATGAAGTAAAAGCAACAAGCTGGCCACTGATCGCGTAGGGAAAGGCATAACCTGCAAGTTGGGTAATGAAATTGATCAACAGGGCCGTCACGATTGCCGTAACGGCGCCCGGCACCGATGCGCCTTTCCAGTTTAGCCCCAGGGCGACTACCGGGAAGATTGAAGCTGCAAATGTGGCCCAGCCGAAGGCGCCGAGAATGGCGACCAGAGTCGCATCGCGAAAGTGGGAGTACAGCGCAAAACTTGCCGCCACGATTGCTAACAGTATTGTCACTACCCGCGCCCAGAACAACTCGTTCTTCACACTATGCCCACGTATTGCTTTAGGAATGTCGTGAATGATGGCGGCTGTACCAATGTTAAGAAAGGCGTCGGAGGTTGACATGATCGCTGCAAACAGTCCGGCAAACACGATGCCCGCCAACAGCGGATTAGCGAACACAGACAGGAAGATCGATGCCGCGTCATCGGGTAGGGCGAGTGGGTCTATCGCGCCATCTATTACTGCAGCCCGCATGACGATGCCAATGGAGATCCACAACAGCGCCGCCATCACGTAACCGAATAATGACATGGGCAGGATAGTGCGGTTGTCACGCATGTTTTTGTTCATCATCATCTTGGTAATGATATGGGGTTGTCCGGCAAGACCCAGGCCAAACACGAAGAACCAGCCCAGTGACGCCATGATTCCAGCAGCGCCGTAGGGCATGATAGTTTCTGAATCGTCGGCGAGGATAATCGATGTAGCTTCCTGCATGCCGCCGTCAAATACTGACATAGCCGTGAACAGGATCAGCGTACCCGCGATCATCATGATTATGCCCTGTACCACGTCGGTATATACCGAGGCGATGATGCCACCGGTGACGCAGTAGAAGATCAGCACGGCCGAAGATATTACTACGCAAGTAACCAGGCCCACATCGGCGAACATTTCAGTGCCGGAAAGAATTGCCTGCATGACCACCGCCATCGCCAGGATCTGCGTAGCCAGATATCCCATTACACCAAGTACAATTGTTATGGCTATGAGAAATCTTACAGCCTCGCTTCCATATCGCGCTGCCACCACGTCGGGCAATGAAATACAATCGCGCAGCTCGGCGATCATGCGAATGCGCTTGGCAACCAGGAAAAATCCGAGAGCATAGCCAATTGACGAAATGACTACCATCCAAAAGGAGCTGACCCCGATCGAATAAACCAGCCCGGGACCACCGACGAAACCGAAACCACTTAATGTGCTGGAAAACATGGCCAGGGCAACGACAATAGGTCCGAGGCCGCGCCCGGCAATGAAGAAATCGCTGGAATTGTGAGTGCGGCGCATCGCCCAAAGGCCGGTGACAATGCAGAACAGCATGTACGCAACTACGGCACCGACGATTATTTCCTGCCTGAAGACTTCCATGTAATTACAGCTCCGCGTGCTCTATCCCGCCAGCCATTGCAGTGGCAGAGTGAGAACGCTATTCACTAGTGGTTCGTTCCGACTGACTGATTTTCTCTGCCAGTAGCGCATTGAATTTTTCTTCGTCTTCTGCTGTGTAAATAAACTTACCAAAACCAACGCTGTAGATAATAGTCAGTGGTAAGGCACCGAGCCATGTGCCGTACAACTGCCAGGCAGTCGCAGTTGGAAAGCCCATGAAGTAACCAGTGATGCCGGTATCGAGGTATTGCAGATGATTGGAGAACATCCCCCAGGCAATGACCAGCATCAATCCCAGGCAGCCACCCATATAACACCCGAGCTTAAGGGTACGATAGCGCTCAGAAACACCCAGCATGGACAACAGCACGATTTGGGTAAGCAGCAGACAGTGAAAGGCGAATCCGAGCATGCCGATGTGTTGGAGTCTGGCGGCGCCATCACCGCCAACCTGCATGCCGGGAAAACTCGGGTGGGCAGCACCGCCGGCAGCGATGACCGGCTCCGCCAGAATAATGGCCAGTAAGATAGCAGCCATCAGTACGCCGAATGCGAAGATTACATAGATCAACTTGCTTTGGATAATTCGCTCCTGTTGGTACTTCTGTTTGTTTTGGTGCTTTTATTTCCGGGGGGCTTCCAAAAAGCCCTGCCTGATCCAGCAAATAGTAGAGCATAAACAGCCCACGGGTGGGAGTCTAGTCGGAAAACTCTACAAAGCTGGGTAATTTCACAGTGGCTGCGCAAATCCCGAAAGGTCATGGTGAATCGTACTGGAATGTCCTATAAGCGGGCAGCTGGCGCCTTGACAACGCTCCTGTGAGAGTTCATGTTCTCAGGTTCCGCCAAATAATGGGCACTCAGTGTTTCAATAAGTAGTTAGGCAAGAGGTGAATAATGAACAATAGCTACAAAAAAAAACCGCATTTCCTCCTTAAGACGGGTCTGGCAGGCGTAATTCTAAGCCTGCTGTCTGCAACCGTACTGTCACAGCCTGGATCGATGGCTGTGACCGGCCAACCTGCTGCCCATGCCGGTCAGCAAGTCGTTAACAATCTGCCGAATCCCTACGTAACGCAGCGCAGCTTCGGCAGTCTGCCCGATGGGCGCCGCTGGGGATCAGTCAGTGCCGTTAATGTCGACGTGGACGGCGTGCACATCTGGGCTGGTGACCGCTGCGGGACTAACTCATGTGCCACATCCGATGTCGATCCCATCGTCAAGCTGGATCCGAATGGTCGCGTGGTCGCCATGTTGGGCGCCGGGCAGATCATCTGGCCCCACGGCATGGATGTAGACGCACAGGGTAATGTCTGGGTGGCCGATGCCCGCTTGGCCAACGAGAATGAAATTAATGAAAATCCTGCTGCCCGTAATCTAGGCAGTGTGGTGAGAAAATTCAGCTCCAGCGGTGAATTGCTGCTGACAATTGGCACTCCCGGCGCAATGGGTGATCCACCTACGCATCTGACCGAGCCGAACGATGTGCTGATTGCACCTAATGGCAACATCTTCATCGGTGAGACCCATGGTGCGCAATTCCAGAACGAACCCGGACCCAATGCCAAAGGCCGAATCACCATCTGGGCGCCAGATGGCACTTTTATCAAGTCCTTTGGTGAATGGGGTTGGGAGGACGGCCAGTTCCGTGCACCACACTCACTGGCGATGGACTCACAGGGGCGGTTATTCGTCGCCGACCGAGGCAACAATCGTATTCAGATCTTCACCCAGGACGGTGATCATCTGGATACTTGGTATCAGTTCAGCCGCATCAGCGGACTGTATATCGATCCGTCGAATGATATGCTGTACGCCATCGACTCCGAATCCGATACGAATTACAATCCAGGCGGTTGGAGAAAAGGACTACGTGTCGGCAGTGCCCGTACCGGTGAAGTGTATTACTTCGTGCCCGAGCATATTTCAGCAGACCGTGCCTCCGGCATGGGGGGCGTGGGCTCAATGGGTGAGGGTGTCACGGTAGATGCCGCTGGTAATGTCTATGCCGGTGAGGTCGGTCCCATCCAAGGCATGACCCGCTTTGTACCGCGTCTGATTCCCTGAGAAAGAAGAATCAAACAAGACGGGCGAAGCTGGAGCTTTGCCCATTTTTTTATCCATTGCACAGGGACCAATAGCAGCCAGTGAATCACAGCTCCTTAGTGCCCGGGAAAATAGAGTCCTGCACAGCTGATAAGAATCCTTTCTGCATTTCCTTTCGGTATTTTCTATAATTAAACTGGTAGTTTTCATGAGTAAATTGTTCGATCCTCTTTCGTCTACCCGTGGACCAAGAATGAAGAATCGTTTCATGCTTGCGCCACTCACTAATACCCAGAGTCATGCCGATGGCGTGCTCTCCGATGAAGAATTTAACTGGTTAACCATGCGCGCCAAATGCGGCTTCGGTGGCTCGACCAGGTGTCCGGGTGTATGTTGCAGGCAGGATGATGTTCGTAAATTCAGGCTATTCCACCAATGGTGCCAGACTAGGGAACGTTCTGTTGGCATTTGGAATTGGCCAATAGCTACTGAGTATTGAAGTACTCTTGCCTCTTCTGTTAAGGTCAAATCAAACTTTAAGCAAAACTACTGATTCAATTATTTAATCTCCCTTAGCGGAAAAATGTAAAGAAACGATTTTTCCAGGGAACCTAAATAGGTCTGTCCTTTTCTTCGGAGAGTAGCGGAGAGCGCTCCGATCTGGCAATAATAAAGAGCTACACGAATTTGAGGGATTGAACCGGGTTTCCAATTCCTCAGCCCTATAATCAGGAGCACAAGCCTATTACATTTCGACGTTTCACCATCGCTACCGCACTATGCCTTTGGCTTTCCGCTCCGGGCTATGCCGCCGACGCGCCTGTCACACGCTACACGTTCACGCGGGACGTGCAACCCATACTCCAGGAGAATTGCCAGGATTGCCATCGCCCGGGTGGCAAGAATTTTGGCGGCATGATCGCACCTATGGCGTTGATCTCCTATGAGGAGACTCGACCATGGGCCACGCTCATGGCGCAGCGAGTTCTGAATCGTGAGATGCCTCCTTGGGATGCACATCCTGACTTCAATGGACTCTTCTCAAACGAACGGACGCTAGATGATACTGAGATCGCCGCAATAGTCGGTTGGGCAAATCAAGGAGCACCGTTCGGTGATCCCGCCGATGCGCCACCACTACGCGAATTCACAGCAACCGAAGGCGGTTGGCTCGAAGGAACACCTGATCTTATTATAAACATCCCGGTGGCTTTTAATGTTGGCGACGACATTGACGATATCTATACGGCGTTTACGGTCGACCTGACCGATGAAATGCTTCCGGAGAATGTTTACATTCAGGGATTTCAAACCAAGCCTGGAGTGAAATTCATTCACCATTTCAATGCCCATATACTCCCACCAGATTCGACCGGCGAGTTACCGCCCCCGCCTATTCAAGGAGAGTCCGACACGCTAGCGCCAGTTGGAGCAGGTTTATACCTCGGCGGCATGGCCCCGGGTAGCGAGGCAAGCATGTATCCCATTGGTTATGGTGCACCACTGGTCAGAGGCACACGCGTCACATTCGACATTCACTATCATAAACAGCCCGGCCCGGGGACTGGCGCTGTTGACGATAAATCACAGATCGGTTTTTACTTTACCAGGGAGCCGCCAAAAAGTCCGGTAGGCGGCGCGACGATGATGCGCTTCGATATCGACATTCCTCCGGGTGAACCCTCGTACAGGATGGAACAAACATCGAGCCCGATCCAAGAAGAGTCTCAGATCGTTTTGCTTATGCCGCACATGCATACGCGCGGCAAGGCAGCGAAGTTTGAAGCCCTCTACCCCGATGGATCAACTGAAGTCTTGATCGATATTCCACGCTATGATTTCACGTGGCAGACTGTTTACTACTACAAAGACATGAAGCCCTTGCCCGCAGGTTCGCTTCTGAAGTTCACTGCCTGGTACGACAACTCAGAAGAATACTCTCGAGAGCGAGGTTTTGATCCTGCCCAAAATGTGGGATTCGGGCAGAAGTCGAGTGATGAGATGATGATGGGTTTCGTCATGCTTGCGCCAGTCATCGATTGAATGAAATAAGGATAGGTTTATCTTAGCCCCAGCAAAACCACGCGGTTCGAAAAGTTGTGCTCTTTATAGTTGACCAGGCATATGAAGACCGTTGAACACCTCAAGAGCCATAGAGGATACTTACGAGACTTTTTCGAATTTTTAGAAGTTTTAATCTTGAATGGCCGCTAACATGATTTCTCGATCAGCTCTCAATTCCTTACTGACAGCCCGGCCCTGATTTTGAATAGCCGCCATGACGACCTCACGATCGGCTTTGAGTTCTTCGCTTGCATTTTTAAGCTCATAACCATTTTCAGACACAGCTTTAATTACTTGTTCTTTATCATTCCAGTCAGTCATTTATTCATCCTGGGTGACAATCAGTCTTGGTATATGCGGTATAGAGCATTTTTAGGCCTTTGCCAAACTGCAACCTAGGGCCAGATAGAGTAGCTCATCAAGATCAAAAGAAAGACACGTCGAAGAAGCCAACCTATCAGGTGCAAATCGGCTAAGAGAGAGCTAGGGAAAAAGGGGCCATTAGGCTCCGTTTTTTATGCCTGAAAAAAAAAAAAACAAATGGGTGAAAATGGGTGAAGAACCCGATTTTCAGCCCTTGTTAAACTTGAGAATATCTAAGAAAGTGTTGTACGTGGTTGTATATGTTGAGGAAAAAAGTGGCGTCCCCTAGGGGTTTCGAACCCCTATGATGTCCTTTTCTGTCCGTCTGTGTCCCCTATAACTAATTGATATTATTAAAATTACTAAGTCAGTGATGGACGTAGATGGACAGAGATGGACAACAAAACCGTTACCACTCTGCCAACCCCATACTTAAAAGCTAATTTGGAAAAAAAGAAATAATTTTGTGTCGCCTTAGCAGAGCGGCATTAAGGAGACAAACATGAAGAAGCTAATAACAATAGTCACCTTGCTCATTCTTATCGGGTGTCAATCCAGCTACCCAAGAGGGGCAGAAGGGAGGGCCTACTCCCTCTTCGACGTTAGATTGGGGATGACCGAAGCACAAATAATAGAAATATTCGGAGATCCCACAGTCAGCAGAGCCACCGACCGTAGGTAATGAGGGTTAGTGGTAATAAGAAACTATTTTGTTATAGCGATAATACAATCTCCCAAAACCGCCCGCACATCAATGGCTTTAGATTTGAGAATGGCGAGTTAGTAGAATTCTTCCAAATAATCGGACGTGCGAGTCAGCTATGCACATCCTCAACCGCTATCGACTGATAACGGTGGAATAAGGGACTACAGAAGGCTTACGGGCTTGATTGAATAGGACACGCTACTTGTTAAATTGCATCCAAAAGTGACCCACTAAGCCCATATATTTGCACCCAAAATTGACCCACGTGTAACCCTGTCCTGCTGACGAACTAGCAGGAGACAAAAGGAGTGATAGACGTGGCATTATTGAGTGTAATCAGGCGG
>PVBE010924984.1_pt1 | contig 21483 bp, 19 predicted proteins | sample 1631181 | NCBI WGS metagenome assembly PVBE01 (sample SAMN08397723, study PRJNA350692) | Marine metagenome, whole genome shotgun sequencing project. | isolation source: water | place: Pacific Ocean | collected 2012-04 | reverse complement strand
CTGACTACGGTGCTGTTGGCGACGGGACCTTCCGTCCTGCCGGCGACTGTGCTCCGATGCCCAATGGTGACTGTGCAACCAACATAACGGACCTGCTGGCAGCGATCACCGCCTTCGGCGGAGACTGCAATGTCTACGGTGCGTGCTGCCATGACGACGGCTCCTGCATTGACGGTTCGACCGCCGATGACTGTGCCGCCGCTGGTGGTTCCTACCTTGGCGATAACAGCATGTGCTCAGATGGTGGCTGCGTTGCTGCCGCCTGCTGCGTTGGTACTGACTGCTTGATGCTGACCGGTGACGCCTGTGGCGGCTTCGGTGGCACATGGCACGATGGTTATGACTGCTCCAGTTGGGACTGCGCGGCTTCGACGCCTGGCGACGAGTGCGCCGATGCGATCGATGTCTATGACGGTGCCAACGCCTTCGATACGACAAACATGACGCCCAGCGGTAACGAGCCGGACGACAGCCTGTGCCCAGGCACCTTCCTTGACTGGATGGGTAGCCAGGATGGCTGGTACATGTACGTCGCAACGATGGACGGCGTGACCAACTTCACATCATGCGATTCTGCAAGTTATGACACGTCCTTTGCGCTCTACGAGGCAACGTGCGATAACTTGGTTGCATGTAATGGTGACTCGGCCAATGGCGGCGCCTGCCAGCCGTACTACTCCGAGATCGACTACGCAACGACAGCCGGTACGGTCTACTACGTCCGTATTGGTGCCTACCTTGGCGATGGCGCTGGCCCGGGTACGTTGACCATCACCCCGCCGGCCGAGCCGGTTTCGGGTGCATGCTGCATCGACGACTGGACCTGCATGCCTGATATGATGAGTGATGATTGTGCTGCCTGGGGCGGCACATTCATGGGCGAAGGCACAGTCTGCGATAGCGTGGATTGCGCTGCCGGTGCTGCCGGCGACGAGTGTGATAACCCGATGGTTGCCAACCTTGGCGCCAACGCGTTCGACACTTCGGCTGCAACACCGAGTTCACCAGAGCCTGATGAGACCCAGTGCGAAGGTACCTACCTCGAATGGGGTGGTTCCAACGATGTCTGGTTCACATTCACGGCCACCAATGATGGTTCCCACCACTTCACCACGTGTGACGGGGCCTCCTATGACACCTCGATGGTGTTGTACGAAGGTTCATGTGACAATCAGGTGACGTGCAATGGTGACTCAACAGGTGAAAGCGGATGTCAGACGTATTACTCCGCATTCGACTGGAACTGCGTCGCCGGTACGAAGTACTACATCCGCCTCGGCGGGTGGCAGGCTGACTCCGGTGCGGGCACGTTGACGATCTCGTTTGACGATCCCACAGAAACTGCAGCTTGCTGCGTCATGGGTGATTGCGTTGGTGAATACACCAGTGCAGATTGCTCCGCAGCGGGCGGCACGTGGTACCAGGGTGACGACTGCTCGACAGTCGCTTGCCCGCAGCCTGCGTGCCCAGGTTCGCAGGTCAGCCAGAATGTCCACGGTGTCGATGATGCCTGGACGGCTGGTACATCCACCTATGACCCCACCGGCGCCGCAGACTATGAGCGTGCCGAACTCGTCAATGTTGCCTCCATGGGCAACATGACGGTCTGGGGTCTCCAGCTGTTCTACAACGGCGGTTGGGGTGCTTGCAGCACTGATTACAATTTCAACATTCGCGGATACGATGATGGTGGCGGCATGCCTGGCACCATGACTAGCGAAACGTTGGATGCTCCGGCGACCAAGACGGCCACCGGAGAACTGTATGCAGGTCTGTACGAACTGATGCAGTGGGACATGAACCACACGGCGTCCAACGTCGGGTGGGTCTCGGTTCAGTCCGCAAGTGACGGTCTGGGCTGCTGGTTCCTCTGGATGAGTTCCGGCGTCGGTGATGGCGACTCTGCCATGGATGCTGGTGACGGTCTTGGCTGGGTAACCGGTCAGGGCTTCGACCTGGCAATCTGCATCGACTGATGCACCGAGTGCACCGGCGTGAGCCGGTGAAGCAGAAGACTCTTTGAGTCAACCCCGCCCCCCGGCTTCGGCCGGGGGGCGGTTCTTTTTGGACATCCAAAACAAATGACTGTCGCAATTGGTGGCTGGAAAAAGTCATGGCGGTGGCATTTGTGCCACAATCCGTACATGGACCTCCGACGGTTGGCCTTACGCATTTTGTTCGCCTCACTAGCACTTGCCGCCCTAACCGGTTTGGCGGCACTGTTCGTGCCGGGGCGAGAGATCGTCGGCCGCCTGCTTGGAACGGCCATTTTGACCGCCGTCGCCTCAACCCTTCTACTGGCCGCCGTCCGTTGCCTTGAGCGGGCGGCCATCAGGCCATTGGGCATGGTGCTCGGCATTTGCATTCTGATGATCTACCTCGCGAGCCTCGGATCGATATGGAGCGAGGTGGTGTTCGGCAGAGGTCCAAACCTGGAGGAATACCTCGGTCTCTCTGCGTTGCTTCTGACCGCCTGCACCCCACCAGCCCTCATCGGAGCCGCATGCCTCAAAAATCCCGCGACCCGCACAGGCGGCATTCTTCTTCTTACATGCTGGATTGTGATTGCGGCCTGCTGGCTTGCAATTGTGTGGCTGTCTCTGCAAGGGGTATCTCAACCTGCAAGGATTGCCTTTACGCTCGCCGGCTATTCGGCTCCTGCAGCGATGCTGCTGGTGCGAGGAGGCTACGCCGACCTCCCCCGCCAGATTGGGTTCTGGCTACTGACGCTCGGATTTGCGATCCTGGGTATCGCTTGGCTTGTGTCTCAAGAGTGGTACGAATCAGACCTGCAAATACACACGGTGCTGACCCTCACTGGAATCGGTGGATGGCTGGCAATCAATAACGTGCTCTTCTTCCGTCCCCTACCGCCAAATTGGCGATGGCTGGGAATCGTGGCATCGTTGCTTACGTTCGCCGGGCTGGCAAGCACCTTAACGCTCATTCGAATGTCCATCGAAACCCCTCATCCGCCATGGGCACTGGAACGCGCCGCGTCAGGCTTCGGCATCCTCGGCGCAACTAGCCTGTTTGCCGTCCTCATACTGCAGCGGGTCAACGCAGCGTTCTTCGAAACCGAACATCGAATCACGCTTCCAACGACTTGTCCCCGTTGTCGAGAATCAATCGATCTTCCGCAGGGCCGCACACGCTGCCCGCATTGCCAATTGCAATTCCGCCTCTCTTTCGAACCTCCGCACTGCCGAACCTGCCACTACGACCTCTCTGCCACAACCGAAGACCGATGTCCGGAGTGCGGCACACCTATTCTCCAAGGTTCCACATCGTGATGCGCCTGGCAGTAGCAGCCATGTTCCTCATGCTCTTGTGGGGATGTGGTACAGCGCCACCCCCACCGGAGCCGCCACAGCCCGCCGAATGGTCCGCTCTTGCCCCTGAAGCGGCGTCCGCCGTTCGCGCAGCACTCGATCATGTCAAGGTAGGTTCTGATGAACCCAAATCGTGGTTGCAGTTGGCACGCCTCTACCACGCTCATGGGCTGGAGCCGCTGGCAATTCCCTGTTACGAAGTCGCCATCGACCTCGGCGCAGGCGGCGATCAAGCCAGAGCGTGGCATCTGCTCGGCATCGCGCTCGCACGAGGCGGCGAATACGAGCGTGCGCTGGCGGCCTCCGACCACGCGGCGAACGAGGCCTCGTACGCCCCAGCCTGTTGGCGTGCGGGCTTCTGGCTTCTGGATCTCGGAAGGCCCGACGATGCGGCAACCCAGTTCGAGCAAGCGATGTCCATCAATCCCACCGATACAGCCGCGATGATCGGGCTCGCCCGCGCCCGGATGCAACAACAGCGGCTCACCGAAGCCGCGGCAGTGTTGGAGGGCATCAGAAACAGGGGCGGGAATCACCCCTATCTGACCTATCTCCTCGGCACGGTGTATCAGCGGATGGGTCGCGATGCAGATGCCCTGCTTCGGCGTGGAAATGCCAGCCCGCCGACATGGAACGACCCCTGGTACCACGAGGTGCTTGCCGAGCGGCGCGGCTATGAAGCCGATCTCTCCCGGGCCATGGCGAAATTCGACGCCGGCGATCTCGCTGGGGCAGTGCGATCACTGCAGGCAATGCGTAAGGCGCGTCCTCGCGATGCCACCATTCTCAACAACCTTGGTGCGGCACTGCACGGCTCGGGCGATGCCGAGGGCGCAATCGAGGTCCTGCATGCTTCCATCCGTTTCAACCCGTCACACGCTCCTTCTCACATCACGCTGGCTGGCGTATGGCTGGCAGAGGGTTCGCTGGATCGCGCGAGCGCCTTCGCGGAAAAGGCCATCGAACTGCAACCAGCCATGGCCCCCGCCCGGGAACAGGCTGGCCGTATTGCCATGGCTTCCGGGCGTATGGAGGATGCCGCCGGGCACCTGCAAGCGGCCGTTCAGATTGGCAGTATCGATCCCTCCGTTCGTGAACTGCTCGGCATTGCGTTGTTGGATCTCAATGAGAACAGCGATGCGCTGCAGCACTTTGAGATCACTCTGCGAACCGATCCTGATCGACCCGCAAGCATCGGTGGCATGGCGATGGCCATGGCTAGGCTGGGGCGACGGGCAGAGGCCCTGCAGATCCTCGCTGCTGCCCAACAACGGTTCCCGGGACACCCGGCCCTTTCGCAGGCGGCATCCCTTATCGGTGGTGGACAATGAGGAGAGCCGCGACCCTCATTCTCCTGTCATTCCTCTGCGGATGCGATGCCTCGCCGCCGGAGCGATCTCCGGGACCAGCCCCAGCCCCGTGGTTTGTCGATGAAGCCGCCGACCGCGGCATTGGATTTGTCTGGAACTCCGGCGCAACCGGCGACCTGCTCATGCCCGAGATCATCGGCGGCGGCGCAGGCCTTGTAGACATTGACGGTGATGGTGATCTCGACCTCTATCTGGTACAGGCCCACGGCGATGTGAATCGCTTGCTCCGAAATGACGGTGGTCACTTCACCGACATGACGACATCCAGTGGCGTCGGCGATGCCGGGTACGGCATGGGCCTGGCCGTGGGCGACTACGACAACGACGGCGACAATGATCTCTACATTACTAATGTCGGCCCGAATGTGTTGCTACGAAACAACGGTGACAGCACGTTCAGTGACGTGTCCACTGATGCGGGGGTCGGTGATCCGGGTTGGGGCGCTGGAACTGTGTTCGCCGATTTGGACCGCGACGGCGATTTGGATCTGTACGCGGCCAACTACCTCGTATGGTCTCCCGACCTGTCGCTGGATTGCTACACGCCCCGCGGGATTCTGGATTACTGCTCACCGGAGAACTTCCTCGCCCCGGCCCGCGACCTGCTCTATCGCAACAACGGGGACGGCACCTTCACGGACATGGCGGAGGCTGCCGGCATCGGCGGGCGTCTCGGCACCGGCCTGGGGGTTCTTGCCAACGACTACACCGGTGACGGCCTTATCGACATCTTCGTTGCCAACGACGGCATGCCCGACCAATTGTGGAAGAATGACGGCGACTGGAGTTTCACTGACATCGGCCTCATTGCGGGGTGCGCAGTCGATGATGAAGGCAAGTCGAAGGCCGGCATGGGCGTGACCAGCACTGACATTGACTCCGATGGGGATCTCGACATTCTCGTCTGCAACCTCTACGGGGAGTCCGATTCGCTCTTCCGAAACGATGGCGACTACTTCACGGACATTACGGCTGCCGGTGGCGTGCGAGCTGCGACCCAGCACGCAACGCGATTCGGGCTTGGGTGGGTGGATTTCGACAACGACGGCAATTTGGATCTGTTCGAGGCAAATGGTGGCGTCCAACGCTTGCCACACCCGACGACCGACGACCCCTACGCTGAGGAGAATCACCTTCTCGTTGGAGAGGGGCTGTACTGGCGGAAGCACCCGCTCGGTGATGGGCTGGTGAATGACATCATTCTGACGAGCCGCGCTGCCGCCTTTGGCGACATAGATGGCGATGGCGGCATGGACATTGTGGTCATCAACAAGGATGCGCCAGCCAACCTGCTCATGAACATCGCGCCGGATCGGGGGAACTGGGTGCGGCTTCATGTCAGGGACGAACACAATCGGGATGCGATCGGCGCGTGGGTTTCGTGGCGGCAAGGTGGCATTCGGCACACAACGCCGGTGCAGGCGGGATGGAGTTATCTGGCCAGCAACGACCCAGCCACCCACATTGGGCTCGGCGAGGAGGAAACCTGCGAAGAAGTCGAAATTCGCTGGATGGACACTTCGGTAGAGTCCTTTGGCTCGCTCCCCGCAGGGCGGTCCCACACCCTTCGCCGCGGGGCTGGCCGGACCTTGAATTGATCTTTTTGCTGCCCCCCCTGAACCACAACATGTAGTGGCTTCGGTGCTGGTGCTGTCTCAATGGGTTGTGATTGGGTGGCAATCTGCGGCATCCCATGCCCGCCCATAGGCCGTTATCGGGTCAAGAGACCTGTTTAGAATGCCCGATGCCCCATCCCGGAGCCGACATCACACGCCATTGGGAAGGAGAGCCCCCATGCTGAGCAAGAGCCAAGTCATCGACGCCATACGCCGCCTGAACCCGACTGCCTCAATGTCCTGGCTCGCGGCGTTTGAACTGCGGGCGCTTCGGTCCTACTACGAGCACTTGCTGCTGACCCTTGAACCGCGAGGAAGCCGCGGTTGGATTCGCCCCGGGGACACCCCCGCAATCGTCACCCGCCGCCCCGCAGCATAGAGTGTCCGGTACCGAACACCCTAGTACCGTCGCTTGACCAGCGATAATTCCAACAACGAACGAATTCGCGTCAGCAGTTCCACCTTGTTGACTGGCTTGGTAATGAAGTCGTTCGTGCCGCACTCCACCGCTCGCTCGTAATCGCCAACCTCGTGAAGCGCTGTCACCATGATGACCACGATTTCCCGCGTGGCCGGCTGTGACTTGATCTTCTGACAGACCTCAAATCCGCTCATCCGGGGCATCATCACATCCAACACCACCAGATCGGGAGGGCTCTGCTCGATCATCTCAATGGCCTCAACGCCATCAACAGCGGTCTTTAGCGTGCACGGCAAATCCTCCAGATAGGCCTGCATGAGTTCGAGATTCTGCTGGTTGTCATCCACCAGAAGGATAGTGGCGCCGGAAATGTCGACCGACTCACTCGCCTCCTGCCCCACGCCGTCCTGATCTGCCGGATGTGCCATAAGGGCCACTCTACCAAACAGCATGGGATTGCTATGCTATGCGGCTCGACAAGGACACCACCAGATGGCCAAATACGCCTCAATCTCCCCCTGGCAGGACGAATACAACACGCCGGCTCTTGACCAATTGAGATCACCCATCAAAGGTGATCCCAAGAAGGCCTTTGACCGACTGCGATCCAAGACCGAATCGCTCGGCCCGATGACTCAATGCCTCAAGTGGTTCGGACACTGCTGGTACTGGACCATTACGCTGACCCCGGAAGACCGAGACGAAGCATTAGTCATCATCATTCCTTCCCCTGAGGATCTTCAGGTTGCATCGCAGTTCACCCACGAGTTCCTCGAGCAACTCCCAACACGGCGACTCAAACGATTCGTTCGTGACGGGCTCGAACTTGCCATGCCTCCCCACGACACGACTTGGGCGTTCTGGTCGATCCCGACCGTGACAGCCGTCGATGACATCATGCCTGTCCTGAAGAACAAGTACGCGTGGATGCACCGCGACGGCACTTGACAAAGCGAGCCGTCACTCTCCGGAGAGCAGATCGACGCCCATGATGTCGGCGATATCGCTTCCACCGCCACCGCCAATAGGCTGCCGATTCGTCGCCACGACCTCCGCCGCCCACCCCCTTCGACCACCCAGCATCGCCAGTTCCATGCGAAGGGTCCCTCGCAACTCGGTGTCGGTAAGTCGCCGCCGCCGGCCTCGCTCCTCCGCGAGAAGGCCATCAAGCCCGGCCGGCAAATAGTGTTCGTAGTACCGCAGAAGATCGCGCTGCGAGAGGACTTTCATCGCGTCATCGAGTCGCCGAGGATTCCCCCGCCGCCATGAGGCCAGCGACCTGCATGCCGCCAGCACATCCTCATCGCGGTGAGGTGGCCTCGCAGCAATTCCCGCGGCGGAAATCGGAATCATCGGCGATGCAGTAGCCGCAAGAATGTCCCGCAATCGCCGCCGCGTGTTCGCGTCCGTTTCGATGACAAGTAGACCGAGAATCGCGCTCCTCCGCAGGCGAGGTTCGACCGCAGCAGCCCGCACATACAACGCCTTCGCCTCCGCCACTGCCGCCGGAGACCCGCCTCCAACGTCAAGCACATCTTCGGCCGATCGAATCATTGTCAAGCCATCGCCCGGATCGAGGTCCCGTTCGGTGGCGGTCGCCGACACCAGCAGTACGGATGACAGGAGTACAGCAAGAAGTGCGTTCACGATTCGCCCTCCTCCATCCTCGCACGGGCAACGAACGAGGCATGGGAGAGAATCTCTCGCCACTGCGCCGCGATGGCCTGTTCCAGGATCACCAGTTGACCAACCACATCGCCCTCGTCAGCAAGGCGTGCTGCGGTGACGCTCCGAATTCCTGCGGCGTTCTCAACCGGCAATCCTCGCCACTGGGCGTGAAGCAGGCCGAGGAGCTCCACCAGATCCAGTTGGCCCCGCAGAAATCCATGGAGCGAACCGCCCCCACCCTCATCACCCCGGTATGAGCGGGTGCGCTGCGCACTGACGGCCATGGCGATTGCCGTATGGCTCTCCTGTTCGACCCATCGCCGCCATGTGGAGGTGAGTGCGTCGAGGGATTGCAACGGGTCGAGTGCTTCCCCTGGCGCCAACAATGACGGCTCGATCATGGTTGCTTCAGCAAGACAGGATGCAGCAGCATCCTCGGCGGCCGCGTCCAGGACAGCAGCATTCGCATCGCGGCATGAAAAGGCATGTTGCACGAGCGCGCGACGAACACCCACACGCCACGCCGCTCCCTCGACCGGCGGCAGGACAACCCCGGTGAGGTCCGCCACAAGTGCGGCCACACCGTCCACGGATCGTGCAAGTGACAGGTTGTCGACGAGCGCCACGGCCACCCGCTCCCCTCGAGGAAACTTGGACACAATGACCTCGGATGCAACCCTGCGAACGCTCGGCACGGTGTCGGTCAACGCAGCCCGAGCCAACGTGTCCGCATCCTTGTGGCCAAGGTCGCCCGATGCCGACTCCATGAGTTTGTCCAGCAACTCCGCCTTTCCTTCCCCGTCACTTCGGCGGGCCTGCATGTCCTCGCTCCAGGTGCCATCACCTCTCCCGTAGGCACTGCGGCCGGCATCGGAGCCAGCGGCCTCCTCCTGTTGCAGAAACTCGGGCGCAGTCACATGCTCCAGAATCCGCGTCGCATGATCGACATGCCCCCACCAGATGGCCACGGCCGCCTCATCAAGGCGTCGAAGCATGGCGAAGCGGCGGGCGAGTTGAGGCTCGACAACCGCACCGTCCAGTGCCGATGTCCACGCATCTACCAGATCCAGGGAGAATCCCACGGGAATCAACAGCCGCGTTTCATGCTGGGTCGGCATCCAGTCAGCTGGCCAGTCTCTTGCAAGAAGATCCGCGACCGCTCGCCGCTCCTCCGTCGTCGCCGAGGGCGGCACAACATGACGATCCAACACCCATGATGTTCGATCAAGTTGCACGAGCATGCTTGTGATCGCCCAGAGATCCACGGGATCCATTGCCGCGTCCTCGATCAATGCGAGCAAGGCGTCCCGACCCGCACCGGATCGCTGCCATTCGATGCTCGCAAGAAGCCGGCCAATGATGTTGCGTGTACGGCTCTCTCGAGTCAAGTCAATGTCCATCGCCAGCATGGCCACAAGCGCGCTGAATCGATGCCCGTCACGAAGTGCCGGGTCCGGATGCCGATCGACTGCGGCGAGCCACAACTCCCACATGGCGTACGCGCCCTCGCTACGCTCAGAGTCGCGGGCAAGCATCGCAGCGTGCTCTTTCAGAACGGTGGATCTTGCCAGCGCGCGATCGCATGGCATGGGCGTACCCGGCAATGCCTCCTGCCATCGACGACGGGCATCATCACGCACTTCACCAGCGACATTGGGCGAACAGGCGACCATGGCAAAGGTCTCCAACGACCACATCCGTTGCAGCAGCGACACGGGGTCGTCTTCGCCGGGCACTCCTGCCGGGAATGTCTCCAGCAGTTGCAGGCCCATCGAAGGGACAGCGCGGGTCTCAGCGATGATGCGGAGGACGGCTGTCTGGATTCGCTCCAGCAGCGCCCCATCCAGATACGGCCAGCTCATAGCGGCGTCGAGAATGACACCCTGCCAAGCCTCTAGATCGGCACCGGAGACCTCACCACCCCCTCCGTGCAGTTGATCCATGAGGCCAGTTTCCAACTCGGCGAGTACCGCAATGGCCCCGGCCGCGCGGTCGGCTGCGTTGGCAGCGGCCGGTGGAAAGTCATCACTGACAAATGTCGGCATGGCTGGCGTATCCAACCTCGCCACCTCTCGCCCCTCTTGTTCGCTCTGCCGTTCCACAAACCCGCTGATGCGCCCGCCGCGGTCATCGGCATGCTGCGACTGAGGGCCAGAGGAGAGCAGCAGCCGGACGCCGAGCACCATCGCAATGACGACCAACAGGCCGAAGAGCACCGCCATCTTGATTGTCGTGCCTGTACCCGGCTCGCGAAGTTCCGGTGTCAGACGTTGGGCGGCCTGATCAAAGAGATCGTCAAGCCGGCTCATGGCACTTGGCTTCCCGGGCAACGCGGTCCACGACCGATCCACCACCATCCGCCCGCGATTTCTCGGAGCCAGCGGCCCGCCGCCACTCCGTGCCGCGTCCGCAAGTGACTCCAACACCTGGACCAGACCATCAACGGGAATTCGATAGGCCGCGGCCACGGCCACAAGTCTGGCGCGGCTGCGCCGATTCCATCCGCCCTCGCCAACCAAGACTGCCAGAACTGCACGGTCAATGGCGGTCAGTACAGGAGGCGGCGCGGCTGCGACTTCACGGGCCTTTTCCTTACCCCCAGCAGCGTGTTTCAGCGAGCGGGCTAATCGCCGCAGGACTGCCCGCACCTCCTCTGCCTCGTCGGAGTTGCGAAGTGGATGGGACAATATCTGCGCCATTCGCCGCCGAACAGCGGCGTCAATGGATGCCGGGTCGTTCTGCCCCGGGCGAAGTCCAAGCACGCGATAGGGATCGCTGCCGGCAGGCAAGCCGAGGATGGTGGTGATGGCTTCGCCGACATTCACGAGTCGTCCTCCGCGGCCTTCATCGCCTCGAACCTTGGTCCCCACGGCGGCGGGCCACCGCCGGGGTACATCACCAGATGCTGCGAGAGCAACTTCCCGCCGCGGTCGGCATCCATCCGCCCCACACCCTCAATGAGGTGGAATCTCGCCTCGAACCACGCTTCGCTTTCATCAGGCAGGCCGGCTCCCAAAGTCCGCCATGCCTCGATGGCCGCGGCTTGATCACCAACTTCTTCCTCCAGAACTGCCCGTGTTCGCAGCAGCGTGACATCCTTGGGCCTTCTCCGAGCCAGTCGCCTCGCAAGGCCGAGCACCTCCGTCCCCATCGCCTCGTCCTCATTGGCGAGGTACACGCTGGTTCCACTTCTCACTGTGTCAAGAGCGGAAGCGAAACCCGCGTCCCCATCCAGGAAACCGGAACCGCCGCGTTCAATCACATCCTGCCCGAGTCGCCACACCTCTGCGGCCAAGTCGCCATGCCCGGCGGACCAACCTCGTCGAGCGGCGTTGAACGCCAGCCTCGCCGCCCTCGATGCCCACCGATCACTCGGCCACTTCGACACCATGTCATTCGCGGCTGCGATGAGTTCATCGGTCTTGCCCTGCACGGCGAGGAGCTTTGCCTGACGGTACGCCAACTCCCGCTCCAGCGTCGTTCCGTCGAATTTGCCACTTGAAGTCAACGACTCGATGGACTTCATCGCTGTCGACGCTGCAACCGACCTACCCACCGCGTCATCGAGCGACACCTCCAGAATGCGAAGGCACCTGCTGACAGCCCATTGGGCCGTGTCAGCATCCGCTGCCGCTGTGTCCGCAACCGCAAGCGGTACGGCTACATTGAGGTAGGCGTTCCCGGCCTCGGACTTCTGCAACTGGTCAGCCTCCCGCCACTTGGCAAACAGCATCGAGGCGGCAAGCCGCTGCGCATCCTCGTACCCCGCGTGTGTGGTTGGAACATCCAGCAACTCGCCGATGGTTGCTTCCGAGGCGCCTTCTCGCGACGCTTCGCGGACCATCAGCCGCCCCGCCCTCGGCGTGCCCGGCCAATTCGCCAGATAGCGATCGACCAACGTTTCCCGAAGTCCTTGTTGCTCCAAGTCCAATATGCCGAGCCGGTCAATGCAGACAATAGCCATCCAGGTCGCCGTTTCACCTTGCCCGGCCTCCGATGCCCCGGCGAGGGCCTTCAACGCCCCTGGGACGTCCCCCGCTCTCCAGAGACAGCGACCAAGCAGTTCCCTGCACGCGGCTTCGGCGCGGCCTGCCTTGGCGACATCAGGGGCGGCCAGTGCCTCTCGAAACAATCTCGCAGCCTCAAGGAACTCCCGTTGCAGCACCGGGTCGACGACCGCCTCACTGCCCTTGGCCTTTCCCTCTGCCTCACGGAACGCCATGGCGCCGGCAACATAATCTGCAACGAATCCCCGCTGCCCACGAATCCACTCGGGGTATTGGTCGGCAATGTCGTAGACCTGTTCCAGTTGTCCGGCAGCAGCCATGGCGGCAATTGCCTGCCGCGCCACTTCCCCGGCAACATTGGACTGCGGATCCTCAAGCGCGTGCACCGCCGCAAGCCGGTACCAGATCGTGTCAACCAGTACGCTGTCCTGCTCCAGGAGCTTCAGCACAACGGACCATCGCCGATTATCCACAGCAAGTCGCAGTCGCCACAACGGCACCCGCCTGCGGACATCGTCCCAGGCCGTGTCGTCCTCCAGAAGTTCAAGCCATGGCTCAGGGCCGCCCGGATCCTTCGCTACAGCCTTGCAAAGTGCGATGCCCAGAATGCTCCGAGCACCGACATCGCGGCTGCGAAGATCAGTTGAGACTTCCTGCAGGCTGGCAACACGCCCTTCAAGAAGCGAGGCGAATCGGTTCGCCGCCTGCGTCGCCAACGCGGCATCCTGCCGCTGCCGTGCGAGGTAATACTCCGTCCATGCCAACAGATAGGTCGCATTTGCCGCATCGGCCATGGCCTGTGCTGAGCGGCCGCCGGACCGGGCACGCTTCGTCAGCGCCGGATCCATTGTGGCCAGTCGTTTGCGAATGACGCTCAATTGTTCCAGCGCGGCAGTGGCGATCGTCTGATCGACCAACCGCATTCGGCGCTGTTCAAGAGTCTCCTCGGCAGCCAAATACGAGCCGCGAAGTAATTGCAGACGCAGCCGGTCAGTTCCCGCCTCCGGAATCCGCTCCAACAAAGACGATGCACGCCGCATCACCTGCACCCGCGTTTCATCCGTTGCCAGCGCGAGCATGACTGCATAGAGCCCGGCGAGTTCTTCGGCCGCCGATTGGCGAACTGATTGATCCTCACCTTCCAACAGCGACTCCAGGTGATCGGCCAGCAACTGATCGCAGCCAATGCGTCGCAGCCATGCAGCAACAGGGTCGGCACCCCGTGCGGTGACCGCACACAGAAGAACTACTGCAGCAGTCAAGGCACTAATCGTGCGCGGGTACATAGGTCACCTTTTCGAAACCGACATCTCTTGCGACCTGCAGGGCTGCAATGGCAAACCCCACCGAAACGCCCTTTGACACCTCAATGAACACACCCGGCTCAAGGGGCAAATCGGAGAGAACTTCCTCGAGCACCTCACGCTGCGACACGATTCTCGACCCGACGCGGTAAGCCGGAGCGCCGTCGATCATCTTCACTTCAATGACCTGCGGCGAAAAGTCCGCTTGCACGCCGGCGCCGGAGGCTTCCGCCGACTTGAGTGCGGGAGCAAGACGGTCTTCCGGCGCAGTCAGGACAGTCGTGACCATGAAGTACACCAGCAGGAGGAATGTCACATCAATCATGCTCGCGAGACTCAGATTGAGCCGATCCATCCTGCGCCTCGATGACTTGCCCGCAAACCTCATCTGGGCACCTCCGTGGCAATACGGGTCGCGGAGAGACCTTGATCGTGCAGCAGTTCAATGACCTCGTTCAATGCTGACGCATCCGCATTCCGATCGGCGCGGATCATCAGTCCCTGCCAGTCGGGTTGCCCGCTGGCCACAGCCTGGGCGATGCGCTGCTCCAGCACATCCAGCGTCACCGCCGGTTGATCTGTTTCCAGCACAATGGACCCATCCGCCCCGATGTTGATGACCAGACCGGATTCCTCCTTCGATTCCACCTGTTCGCCACGCTCGCGAGGTAGATCAAGATCGAGCCGAGCCTGCTGGGCGAACTGCGCAGCGACCATGAAGAAGATGATGAGCAAGAAGACGATGTCAATCATCGGCGTCATCTCGACTTCGGGCATGAGAGACCGGCCTCGTGAACGAGTAAACGCCATCAGGTACCAGCCTGTGCCTCTTCAAGATGCAAGACGAGTCGCTCGATTTCAGAAGCCGCCTCGGAACTCAATCCATCGATGCGGTTCCGAAAGAAACTGAAGAGCGCTACACAGGGAATGGCCAGCACCAGCCCGAGCAAGGTCGTCACCAGTGCAAGGCTGATGTTGGTGGCCAGCGATTCGTAGTTCCCTGCCCCGCTGTTACCAATGGCGTCGAATGCGCCAACCATGCCGAGTACCGTTCCAAGCAGGCCCAGCAGGGGCGCGATCGCCCCGATGACCCCCAACGCATCAGTCGAGCGATAGAGCCGGGCTGTCTGGTCCTCGCCCGCCTCCTCGATGGCGTTCTTCAACTCGAACGGGCCAAAGGCAGATCGTTGATATCGCAGCAGGCCGCTGGCGAGAATTCGCGTCAGATAGGAGTCGTTGTCCGGACTCATGCAGTATTCAAGCGACTCCTCGACCTTGCCTTCGGCGAGCAGTCGGTCGAGTTGTTCCAATTGTTCCGGTGGCATCAGGCTGCTGCGCCGGATCTGGGTGATGTGCATGACGATGAGGGCCGCGGCTGCAATACTCATCGCGATGATGATGTAGCCGACCGGCCCGCCCTTGCCGATGGTGTCAAGCCAGGTCGAAGAGATCAGGAGAATGGGAGTCATGGTGTAGTTTCATCCTTTTCGATGTTCATCCTCGAACTGTCACGAAGAAGAGGGTGTGCGGGGATAGTGGTAGCCAGTTCGATCCGAATTCGATCGGCTTGTTCAACACGGCCATCCTTCTCAAGTTCATCTGCAAGCAGCAACATGGCTGCGCCGGCGAGCCACCGCTGACTCGCATCGTGCTCAGCTGCCACATGGGCAAGGTGGAGCATGGCGCCGCGGCGGTCAGCGTCGTCCCCTGTGGTTCGCATGCCATGGGCAAGAAACCATCTCGCCCAAGTTGCCCGCCAGGGGGCAAGCGTCGGAAGAGTCTTTTCAAGGTCGCTGCGGGCCTTTCCATACCCGGCGCGGGTGCTGTCCGAAACACTGATGATCTGCGCCAGGAAACCGCCATCCTTGACGCCGGGAATGCTGGGTGGCTCACGGTCGACATCGACCATGGCAAGCATGCCCTTCGCCACCGCTGCCGCGCGTGTCGAGTCTCCGTTGATCCACGGCGCCAACGCCTCAGGCGTTGGCAACTCGCTCCGAACCGGTGGCATGCCGGGCGACAGACCGGTTTCCGAATCAATGACATTCCCAAGTTCCAAGAACGGCGTCGGAACGCCGGCCTCATCAAGGCGGATGGTTTCCAGAAACGGTTCCGCGGCGGCCAGCACATCTCCGCGAGCAAGCCGGCAGCGGAGCAGCCCTTCTGCGGCAAGCCTCGCGTCACTTCCACCGGCACCGCGAAGTTCGCGATAGACCTGCTCGAAAAGCGGCTCTGCCAGGGTGATGTCGCCACGGACGAGCCGCTGCCTCGCTCGCCAGAGCCGCTCACCCCGTTTGAGCAGTGCATCCTGTTCCGGCAGTCGCACCGTGCTTTCAATCGCTCGTATCTCATGCCATGGCACGACCTGCATTGACTGCGAGTCATCCACCTGTATGCGGATTCCCTCCTCGCCGCCGCTGACCACTCGGCCGACAAGTGGGTCCTGTTGCCCGCGAAACACCAGTCGGTCCGCTCTTGCAACACCAGCCAGACACAGCATCAATGTGATTGCGAGTCGCATCATTCAGGGCGCCCCTCGCGGTTTGACAAAGCGGAATTGACCGCCGGTTGCCTTTGCCATGTCTCGGAGCAGTTGCTGTTTCGCATCATCGCCGAACGCAATCGTGTTGACGACAACACGGCCGCTTGTTGGAAGCAACAGTCGAAGATCGGCCACCGTAAACCCGCTGATTTCGCCGTCGGTCAGAAAGAAGATGACATCCGGCGGCGGCCGCAGTTTCAGTGCCTGTTCAAATGCGGGTGCCGGTTGCGTCCCCCCGCTCGGGTGAAGTTCGCCGAGTTCCGCGATGATCTTTCTCAATGTACCTCTGCGAGCGGTGTTCCACCCACTCTGCGCAAGCGGCTCCCGAACCCCTGAACTATAAAAGAGAAGATGAAAGCGAGTAAAGTCGGGAAGCGCCTTGAGTGACCGCGTGAGTTCCGCGACCGCCGCAACCAACTTGCCTTGATTTCGCATCGAGCCTGACACATCCACGATGTAACAGAAGCGACTGCCGGCAGCAGAGATTCCGAAGAATGATGCGCCGCCTCCGCCACCCGAGCCACCGCTACCGGCACCCGCCGACCCGGACCCTGCGCCTCCGAGGCTCGGCATGGCCGATCGCTCCAGAGCCTCCAGAGGTGATGAACCGACATCGGCCTCCAGCGTGACTTCGCTCGCGTCGTCGATGTCATCGCTTGCTTCCGTCGCCGGTTCCGATTGTTCGGCCAACTCGCCCGGCGGCGTCCGCGTCAGCTCCTGCTCATCCCGAACGGCGAATTCCACAAGCATGGCGGCGGGGGCGGACTGATCTCCACCACCCCGTTGAAGCAGGTGCAACAGAACCAGAATGTCGAAATGCAGAAAGAGCGAAATCAGCACCCCCACGAACAGCAACCTCCCCATGGAACGCCGAAACCGCCGCTTCTGCTGCTCCTGCAGCCCGGCTGCTGCCAGCGGCAATCCGCCTTCCTGTGGTTCAATCTGAGGGTGTTGGGTCTCCGACATCCACATGGCTCCTGCCCGGAAAAGGCAGAGGCATGATAGCCCGCCTTGACCCCGGCCCGGTCCTGCGGCGAGAATGCGTACGCACGAACTGAGGAACCTGCCATGTCCACACCTAAGCCCCCCAAGTACATCCGAGCCGTCCTGAAGATCAGCGGCGAGAGTTTCGGCAAACCGGGCGAAGGCGGCATCGATACCGAAGAACTCGCGACGATTGCCGGCCAGATTGTGCAGGCCTCCTCGCTGGGAACAGAGTTGGCCGTCGTAGTAGGCGGCGGCAACATGATTCGTGGTGCGGAACTGGCCGAACGAGCGGGTATCAATCAGGGAACTGCGGACTACATGGGAATGCTCGGCACCGTCATGAACGGCCTGGCCCTCAAGGAAGCGCTTGAGCGCCTTGGTCAACACGCGCGAGTCATGTCCGCATTGGACATCGAGTCGGTAGCCGAGCCGTTCATTCGCGGGAGAGCGCTGCGACACTTCGACAAGGGAAGAGTTCTGATTCTGGTAGCGGGAACCGGCAACCCCTTCTTTACGACGGACACATGCGCATCGCTTCGGGCCATTGAGTTGAATGCCGACATTCTCTTGAAGGCAACAAAGGTTGACGGTGTCTACTCAGCAGATCCGATGACGCATCCAGACGCCTCGCGATACAAGACCCTGACGTTCGTGCAGGCCATCGAAAAACAACTCCGCGTCATGGATCTCACGGCACTTTCCATGTGCATGGAGCATGACCTGCCAGTCATCGTGTTTGACTTCAAGGTGGATGGCAACATCCGCCGCGTTGTGTCAGGTGAGCCACTCGGAACACTCCTGATGAACAGTTCATCCGAGGAACAGGTTCAGGAGACTGTCTGAACCAAGGCACAGGGATCAACGATGTCAATTGCAGCGATAACCAAGGACTGTCGTGGCCGCATGAACAAGACTGCGGAGTATTTCGACCACGAGCTCCGGGGAATGCGTACCGGTCGCGCCTCGACGGCCCTGATCGAGTTCGTCAAGGTGGACTACTACGGAAGCAGCACTGATCTTCGTGATCTCGCGGGCATCAATGTCGTAGACGCGACCCATCTGGTCGTAAAACCATACGACCCCGCCGCCAAGCAGGAGATCGTCAAGGCACTTGAGACCGCGGATCTCGGGCTCAATCCGCAGACCGAAGGTGACTCGCTCCGCATCGCCATTCCCGCACCATCCGCGGAACGGCGCCAACAATTGATTGTCCAGGTGAGGAAGATGGCCGAAGACAGCCGTGTAGCGATCCGCAACGAGCGACGCGATGCAAACAAGCACATCGACAAACTCTCCAAGGACAAGACCAACGATGTCTCGGAGGACGATGCCAAACACGGCAAGTCCGAGATCGAAACACTGACCAAGTCCCACATCGCCCGCATTGATTCAACTTGCGAAGAAAAGGCGAAGGAAATCGACTCGAACTGACCCCCCGATCTCCCGTAGCGGGCCAAGATCCTCCCCGCCAACGAACCCGTCGTCAGTGACCTCGGAGGCGCAGCGGTCACACCAGCCCAACTGGACCACCGATGCACCACGCCTGCGGTCTTCCGGGGTGTAGGATCGACGCCTCGGGCCGCTCCCGGGCGTTTTTCGTGTTCGATTGGGATCACGGACAATGAAACGATCAATGTGTATCGCTTTTGTCAAAGAAGCGATCGTTTCCTAGTCTTGTCGCCTCAGAAAGGAGCCTTTCCTAGCCATGACCCGCCAAGCCGGCCAATACCGAGTCACGACCACGCAAGGAGGCCGTGATTACCTCCCAGATCGAGGGAACGCAGGCCACGCTCGGGGATGTTCTGACATTCGAGGCTACGGCACAGACCGATCGTCCCGCCGACGTCGAGGAGGTCTGCAATTTCGTTCGACATCCGTCTCACCAGCGTTCTCTTCTGGCCTGCTAGTACCGCCGCCGCAGGCGGGCTGCGGGGATGTCCAGTTGCTGTCGATACTTGACCACGGTGCGTCGGGCGATATCGATACCCTGCTCTCGCAACTTGGCCGCAAGCGCCTCATCGCTGCATGGCTTGGCCTTGTCTTCCTCCTCAATGATCGCCTGCAGCCGAGCTTTGACAGCCTCCCAACTCATCCGACCATCACCGCCGCTGTCAGTGCCACCGGAGAAGAACTTTCGAAGTGGCGCGATCCCTCGCGGTGTCTGCACCCACTTGTCCGCCACAGCCCTGCTCACCGTCGCGACATGAATACCGAGCATGTCGGCAACCTCCACCATCGGGAGCGGCCGAAGAAACTCTGGGCCGCGGTCGAAGTAATCTCGCTGTCGATCCGCCACAACCTCCACGACCCGAAGCAGCGTGTTATGACGCTGCCCGATGGCTTCGATGATCCACCTCGCCGAGTTGATATTGCGGCGAATGAACTTTTTCGCCTCTTCATCAACACTTTTGTCAACAGCCATCGCCTCATACCGCGGGGATATCCGCAAGGGCGGCAGACGGCCGTCGTACACCGCGGCCACAAACGAATCCGTTGCATCGTCATATTCAATGACCGCATCCGGAATCACCGGTAGCACATCCTCGCTCACAAGCAGCCTTCCCGGCGACAGCGTGAAGCGGTGCATTCTGTCCATTGCCTCCTTGATGCGATCCATTTCGAACGCCGTCGCCTTTGCTATCTGGGGCAGGCGATTCTCCAGCAGTTCATCGAAGTGGTTGGTGATCAAGATGCGAACATCTGCCCAGCCTTCCCCCTCCTCCTCTTCGAGGTCCGCGACCTGCAGCAGGAGACACTCCCGTGCATCCCGTGCTGCCAGGCCTCGCGGTTCCAGGACATTCTGTAATGCAACGGTCGCCCGCTCAACCAGCGCATGATCAATGGTCGGCCCGCCCTCTTCGGCAATGCGATCAATCATCGCCTGCTCTGACATCGAGAGCAGCCCATCGGCATCAATGAAGTCGATGAGTCGTCTGCCAACTTCCCTCACCGACTCATCGACATCGGCAAACGCCCACTGCCGCTGCAATTGCTCGATCAGACTCTCTCCGCGGGCGCTGATGTTCGCCATGGCGTCCATCTTGGGATCGCGCTCGCCCGACAACCGCCGCCCTGTCGCTGGCGATGAGTCGGTGAACTCCGCACCTGACTGCCGCTCGAAATCGGCTAGCCGCTCAAATTCCGTTTCGGGTGCATCTGCGGCCTCGCCCTGCTCGGTTTCACGCTCGCCCTCGGGCTCCACCAACTCCATTGCGATGTTGGATTCCAGTTCCCGATCGATCCGCTCCTCCAATGCCAGAAGAGGCAACTGGAGGATCTCCATTGATTGGATGATCCGCGGTGCAAGGCGGGTCTGTTGACTGGTGCCGAGATGCTGACCGGTTTCAAACCGCATCGTCGCGGATTCCGCTGCGCCCTTCGATGGCATCGGAAAGAACCTGTGGGTTTGCAAACTCAATGTGCGAACCGCTTGGAAGCCCTCGTGCCAAACGAGTAATGGTCAACGCATGCCTGCTGAAGAGATCGGCCAGATAGAGCGCTGTGCTGTCTCCCTCCAGCGTAGGATTGAGACCGAGGATCAACTCACCAACTTGCACACCACGGGCGTTCCGCCCGGAATCTTCTACCCTCGCCACCAGTCCTTCGATCGCAAGGTCGCCAGGTTCGACCCCACCAAGAGGGTCAAGCCGCCCCGCCAGCACATGGTAAACACCGCGGTACATTCCCGTTGCCTCAAGCCTGATCAGATCCCGTGGCTGCTCGACGACAAGAATACTCGACGCATCTCGTTCGTCGTCCTCGCAAATCGAACATGGGTCGTCGTCGGCGATGTTGTTGCAGATGGAACAGCACCGCACCTGCTGCTTTGTGTCCGCGATCGCCCGGCTGAGGGCTATCGCATCTTCCGCAGACGCGTTGATCAGATGAAATGTGATCCTCTCCGCGCTTCGGCGGCCAATTCCAGGCAGCGAGGTCAGCGCATCCAGCAGGCGGCGAATTGGCTCGGGCGTACCCGGCGACTCTCTCAGGGACACGATGAACTCTCCGAGTCGTTACCGGCACCTGCATCCCGCACATTGACGACCGACCCGTCAAACAGGTCTCTCGCAGCCTTCACCAGATCATCGTCTTCCACGGAGTTCGCCGCGGCGGCCTGCGGTTTCTTGACCTCGGCGAATTCGACGACGACTTGCTTGCCAAGAGTCGTTCGCAATGCCCTCTCAATGTCCTCACGGCGACCAACGATGAGCCGGGCCATCTCCTGCCCTTCCTTCG
>PVBE011814875.1_pt1 | contig 21485 bp, 18 predicted proteins | sample 1631181 | NCBI WGS metagenome assembly PVBE01 (sample SAMN08397723, study PRJNA350692) | Marine metagenome, whole genome shotgun sequencing project. | isolation source: water | place: Pacific Ocean | collected 2012-04 | reverse complement strand
GCTGCTATTCAGCGTCCACGGTCCGAACCGCGCGATACACGCCGCCAACGTCGGAGTACCCGAGGCTTTCGACCAAACCGTGGACGGCATCCGGAACTGCGTCCGCTTGGCGCCGACCGGTCTCGAGCTGGGCGCCAACGTGACGCTCACGCGCTCCAACTATCGTCACCTCGGTGGAATCGTGGAGCTGGTTCACGGGTTGGGCCTCGCATGGCTGAACATCCAATTCCTGACGCCTTTCGGACGGGCGACCGAAACGGTCAACCCAAATACACAGCGAGCCGCTGAAGAAACCATGCGGGTCATCGACGCGTGGCACGACAAGATGAAACTGCACGTCATCAACCTGCCGGCCTGTTTCATGCCCGGGTACGAGGAGTACGTGACAGGCGACCTGCTCAAACTCGAGCGGCATATGCTCTTCGTCAACAACGAGGAAGTGAACCTCTTCGAGTACCTGCGCGAGCAACGAGAGTACGAGCCTCAATGCGACGGCTGCCCCCAGAAGGTCTTCTGTGGCGGGTTCTACAAGATGGATGACGTGCCGGAGCCCGAGTGGCTCATCTCACCGGACGATCTGCTGAGGCCGGTGAGCACGGACGGACTCACGCCGCACCCCCAGGAGCGAGCCAAGGCGCAAAACAACGGGCAGAACAACGGGCAGGCCGAGCTGCTAGCCCACGCCGATGGAGATTGAGGCTCGAGTGGGAAGGGTTCTTTGAGCGCTCGCGTATGGCTTCGTCCACGCGACTGCGCGCGGGAGGTCGCTCGTGCTATTGGCGAGGGCGTTTCCTGCGTCTCCGCGGGGCCCGGGTAGCTCTCTGATGATCGAAGTAGCTCTCTCATGATCGAAGTTGAGTCTCTGACCAAGGATTACGGCACTGTGGTGGCCGTCCGCGACCTGTCGTTTCAGGTCGGCAAGGGAGAGGTCGTCGGCTTTCTCGGGCCGAACGGCGCCGGCAAGAGCACGACGCTGCGGATCCTCGCCGGATTCCTCGGAGCGACGGACGGTCGGGTCACGGTTGCGGGCTACGATGTGGCCGAGGAGTCGCTCCAGGCGCGGCGCTGCATCGGTTACATGCCTGAAGCGAGTCCGCTCTATCCCGAGCTTCGCGTCTCGGAGTACCTGCTCTTTCGTGCTCGCGCCAAACAGGTTCCGCGATCTGAGCGCCGCGACGCCATCGAACGCGCGATGAAGCTGGCCTCGATCAAGGATGTTGAGCGCACCTTGATTCGGCATCTGTCGAAGGGCTACCGACAGCGGGTTGGGCTCGCCGACGCGCTGCTCGCGAAGCCGCCGCTGCTGATCCTTGATGAGCCGACTGCGGGGCTCGATCCGAACCAGATCCGCGAGGTGCGAAACGTGATTCGTTCGCTCGGCGGCGACCACACGATTCTGATTTCGACCCATATTCTCTCTGAGGTCGAGGCGATGTGTGATCGCGCCATTGTCATCGACCAGGGGACGTTGGTCGCCGAGGGGCCGCTCGATACGCTGCGAGATAGTCTGCGGTCGAAGGGGGCTCGCGTATCCGTGCGTGGTGAGAGCGGCAAGGTGAAGAAGGTTCTGTTGGGCCTTGAGTGGGTTGCCGGCCTCAAGGTGCTGGACGCGCAACCGGACGACTCCGACTCTGATGGCGTCGGGGCGTTCCGACTCCGGTTCAAGGATTCAGCGGACTCGGGGCGGGCCGTCGAAGACGTCGTGAGTGCGCTCGTCGGCGAGGGATTTGGCGTTCGCTCGGCGAAAGCTGATTCAGCCAGCCTCGAGGAAGTCTTCGCGGAGCTCACCCGTGCGGAGGTCAAGCCGTGAACGGTTTCTTCGCGATCTACCGGCGCGAGCTGCTCAGCGCTTGGGTGACGCCCATCGCTTGGGGGCTGATGGTGGCCTTCTTATTGATTCAGGGGCTGTCGTTCAGTTTGATGGTTTCGCATTTTGCGAATCTTCAGCAGATGACTCTCGATACGGGGCCGGTGCAGGCCTACTTTGGCGGGTCGTTTTTTCTCATCCTCTCTCTCGTCATGATCTGCCCCGTTCTTACGATGGGGGTGTTCGCAGAGGAGCGGCGCAGCGGGACGATAGAAGCGCTGATGACCGCGCCGGTCAGTACCGGCGGCGTCGTGCTGGGCAAGTACCTGGCCGTGTTCACGACGTACGTGATCCTCTGGGTGCCCACCGTGCTTTACGTGGTCATCCTAAGCGACACGGGTCACGTCGTCTGGCAGAAGATCGCCGCCAGCTATCTGGGCGTGTTTGGGGTGGGCGCCGGATATCTCGCGATCGGGGTTTTCATGAGCGCGCTCACTCGGAGCCAGCTCTTGTCTGCGGTGTTGAGCGTGCTGGTCGTCTTCGGGTTGTTCATTCTCGGTTTCGGCGAGTACGTATTTGAGCCGGGTCCGCTTCGGGATGTCAGCGCGTACATATCGATGAATGCGCAGATGGCGGAGTTTTCAAAAGGCATCGTCGACCTGCGCCGAATCGTTTTTGACCTTACGGTCGTCGCGTTGCCGCTCTTCTTGACGACACGCTGGATCGAGTCGTGGAGGTGGAACTGATGGCCACCGAAAACCGAAGTGCGCGCGGGGCATCGTCGCGTGCCTTCTCCGCGGTCGGGATTGCTTCGGCCGTCATCATCGCTATCCTCATCAACGTTCTGGCCGGGCGTTTTTACGCTCGCTGGGATTGGACGCCTGAAGGCGAGTACTCGTTATCAACGGCAACAGTCGAGACACTTCAAGATCTCGAATCGCCCGTCGAAGTCATCGTCTTCGCGGGCACTGTCGATGCCTGGCGCAAGCCCCTCGCCGACATGCTCGACGCGTACGGCGCCCACAGCCGCAACTTGAAGGTGCGCTTCGTTGATCCCGATAGCAGCCCTGTCGAGTTCGAGGCGTTACAAAAGAAGTACGGCATCGCTGAGCACGTGACTCAGGACGGCACCGTACTTGTCGACACCCGTGTCGTCATAGCCAAGGGCGATCGCAAGTGGTACGTCACAGACGAAGACCTCATCGAGATCGACACCGCCGTAAACCGCGCGCGCCCACGAATCGAGCAAGCGTTTACCGAGGGGATCCGTAACGTTCTCGATCAGACACCGGTGCGCATTTGCTTCACCAAAGGTCACGAAGAAGCGGGGATCGACGATGCCGGCAATCAAGGTCTCGGCGAACTCAAGCACACGCTGCTGAAGAACAACTACGTACCCGTCGCCGTTGACCTCTCGGTGCGCCACGCCCCGAACCCGCTCGATGGGTGTCGCGTCGTCATCGTTGCCGGTTTGGGCAATGCGTTTGAGCCTGCCGCAGCCCAGATCCTCGCCAACTACTTCGAAGCAGGCGGCAACCTGCTCTTGCTCGTCCCGCCGCTTCTTGATCAAGATGGCCGGTTCAGCGAAAGCGGACTCGAAGACGTTGCTGCACTGGCGGGCGTCGAGTTCGGACGCGATCTCGCCGTCGAGACGAACGAGTCGCTCTACGTTCCCGGTGATGTCGAGACGTTCATCACGGCCGTGCGGCCCCACGCCGTTACCGGCGCGCTCGGCCCCGGCACGGAAGAAGGCATCGTATTGGTCACCGGCACCCAGAGCCTCAAGGCAAAGCCCGGGTTTCCGGCTCGACCGCTGCTCACTTCCAGCCCCACGGCGTTCGGTGTTGGGGACGTTCGTCCCTACGTCGAGGCGGAAATGGCCCCAACCCAGGCGGGTCCCGCCGACCACCCCGGTCCGCTCGACGTTGCGATTGCGACCGAACTTCGAAAACCGGAAGGCTCCGACGCGGCGCACGGTCCCCGAATGGTTGTGGTCGGCACGCCCAGCGTCGCCTGGTCGGAAAACTGGCGCCGCCCGGAGCTGCGGCGCCGCGCGGACTTCATCGAAAGCGTCGTCGCCTGGCTCGCCGCGCAGCCAGCCCTCGTGTCCGTTCCCCAAAAGCGCGGCTACGACATTGGGCTGAACCTAACGGCCGACGACGTCGGTGCCGTCCAGCTCTACGTCCTCGCCTACATGCCCGGCGCGGCCTTCATCATCGGCTTCATCGCGCTTTGGATCCGCCGCTCGTCGGAGCGAAAATCGCGACGCGCTCGGTCTGGCGGAGGCGACGCATGACTCGCGGCCGCCGCAAGCAGAAGCAAGTCCTCAATACGGTCCTCGCGCTTGTGGCCGTCGCGCTCGTCGCGATCGTGCTGATCACCCAGAAAAATCTCGGCACGAACGAACGTGAGGCGCGCGGCGATCATCTGCTCGTCGACTACCGCGAACTGCAGATCACTCAGGTCAACATTCAGGCCGAAGGCGAGCCGGCGGTTATCCTCACAAAGACCGGCGACGAGTGGCGCATCACAGCGCCGAACCCCGACGAAGCGGACGAAAACACGGTCGAGGACTATCTCACCAACTTGCAATTCGCTGCCTGGGAACGCCGCGTCCCGGAGACGCCCGAAGCGGGCGTCGACTACGGCTTTGCGTCGCCGCGCCTGACCGTCGGGCTCACGATGGGCGACGTGCAATACGAGCTGAAGCTCGGCAAGACATCGGTGGCGCCGCCCGGCTCCGTCTACGCGCAAGTGAGCGGCCAGAACGTCACCCAGCCCGGCGTCGGCATCATCTCGGGCCAGCTCGCCGAGCAGCTTGCGGCGAGCGCCGACTCGTTCCGCCCTACGTGGCTTTTGCCCTACCTCTCGACCGCTCTCGCCTCGATTCAAATCGACGGGGCGGGCGGGGCCCGCAAGCTCGTTCGGCATCCTGACGATCGCTGGTACCTCAAGATTGGGGACAAGGAAGTTCGCGCCGCTCGAAGACCGCTCGAGTTCATGCTCGCGCAATTTGCACGGCTCGAAGCCGAGCGCTTCCTGCCGATGCAAGCGGCAACTTCCGCGCAAAAGGACGCGCACACCGTCACCATCACGATGGTGCCCAAACGTGCCGCCGCGCCGCGCGGGGTCACGGTGGTGGGCGGAGCCTGTCCCGGCGACGCCGGCAGCGTGGTTGCGATTCGTAAGGAACCCAATCCGATAGCGGCCTGCGTTCCGCGCGACGTACTTCGAGGGCTCGAGCAGCCGGCCTCTGCTCTCGTCGACCAGCATCTCTTTGCTCTGAGGGCGGATCAGGTCCAGGAGTGGACGTTGAGCAACGGCTCAGAGGTTCTCGAGTTGGCGCGCAAAGACGCCGGCTGGGTCGCGCGAAAGCCGCTCGACGCGCCCGTCGAAGCCGAGGTGGGCAACCAGCGCTTGGCGGCCATTCTCGACGCCCGCGGCGAGCGCCTAGAGAGTCCGAACCTGGCCCGCATTGGCCTGGAGAAACCGCTAGGCAAGGTGGTGCTGCGAGCCGTTGCGCTCGACGATGACGCGGTGACCGAAACCGTGACGTTTTCCGCGCCGGATCGGCTGGGCCGCGTTCATGTTTTGCGCGAGTCCGACGACGTCGTCCTGAGGCTACCGAAAGGCGGCGCGACCGCTCTTAACGCCGGCGTTGCGTTTGTGCGCGCTCGGCAAGTTGTCGATCTACCGGACACGGACGTGACGCAGATCGTCGTCGAGGGGCCGCGCGGTCTCGTTCGAGCCGCGATGGGCGAGGGCGGCGAGATGGAGTTGGTGGAGCCCAAGGGCTTTGCCGCCGATTCGGGGATGCTCACCGATTGGACTCGGATGCTCGCAGGCCTCGTGGCTGATCGATGGGTCGCCGACAACGACGACGGGAGCTACGGTCTCGACAAACCGCAGCTCACCGTTCGCTTCTTGGAGGAGCCGGTGAAGGGGCCGAGCAAGTGGCACGAGCTGCGCGTAGGGCGACGCACGCGTGGCGGCGCTTTCGCTACTTACGACGGGCAGCAAGGCGTCTTCGTCTTGCCCCGCGCTGCCGTGAGCGCCCTCGAGCGCGTGCCCTCGGACCGCGATGTCTTTGCGTTCGACCCGCAGCAGGTTGCTGCCATCGACATCACCGCCCGAAGCGTGGATTTGCACCTCACCCGCAGCGGCGATCAATGGCTCCTCGCGTCTCCCGTTGCCGGGCTCAACGCCGAGCGCGTGAACGAAATCGCGACCGGTCTCAGCCAGCTGCGCGCCGAGGGCACCGTGCACGTCGGCAAGGCTCGGCCCGAAGAAGGCCTCGGTACGCCGCTGATGACCGTCCGCGTGATGCCTACCCCCGGCGCTGGGCCACCCCTCGTCTATCGCATCGGCGCCGGCGATGTCTGGGACGACGCCAGCATCTACTACGCTCGGATCGACGGACGAAACGCTACGTTCGCCCTACCGCGCGCCCCGGTCCGGCGGATCCTGGACGCGCTCTGAGCTAGTTCATCTCGGACGCGGCCGGTCGCTTCCAGATGCGATCCCAGTTCTCGCGGTAGGCCTCGCTGTCAACTTGCGCTGTACCCTGTCGATTCGCAGCCGCTTCGTCTCCCCCGCGCGCTCGAGCTTCCGCGGGCCGGCAGTCCACCTGGCTCTCCACGTCGCAGATGAGCGGCATGTCCTTGCGCGGCTTCAAGCGCACGACCTCGCCGTGGATGGGCTTGCCCTGCTCCAAGTGACTCACTGAGCCGAACTCGACCCTGTCCTCTCGGGCACGAATGACCTTGAGGCTGCCGTCCTTGCCCTTACCGTGGACCAGCATCACGTCGCGCTTCGCTGTGTCGTTCTTCGGCGCGTCCTTCTCGGGCGCAGCGGGCTCGGGCACACCGGGCTTGGTCGAAGCAGCCTTCGGCGAATCGGTCTTCTTGGTGTCCTTGGTGGGGCGACCCATCTCCTTCGCTTGTACCACGCCGCGCCGGGGACCGTCTGAGCGCGGGGAAGGGACGGCCGCGGGCCTTCCTTACGGCTGGCCCTTTTCTATCCGCTGTGACGGCACCCAGCCGCCTGCTCCATGGAGCCCGTATCGCACCTCTACCCAGCCCTTCTTGTTTCCCACGACCTGAAGACGAGTTCCCGGCAGGACTCTCGCGATCACCGGGCCATCTCCGGGCTTGGCTCGGATTTCGGCGACTTTCGCCCCAACGTGTGAAAGTCCTCGAGCAGCGGAACTCTTCGACAACGCAGGGATCTCCCATTTCGGTCCGCGGGCCGGAGCACCGGTGGGCGCGGCCGCTTGGGCGGGCTTCGGCTCGCGGCGCTCGGAGCCCGGAGGCCGCGGCACGAGGTCAAAAGGCAGCGCGAACGGGATGGCCAGACCCACCAGGAAGCCCACACCCGCCAGCAGCCAGATGGGGTGCAGCTCGGGCCGCCACCGTGTCCTGCCCGCAGGGCTCGAAGCTCTCCCGCCGGCCGGACCGCTCGATTGTCGCTTCGCGCGCGTCACAAACCTTGGTTATCATGGCGCGGCCGCTCCGGAAAAACCCATGGTAAAGCAGTGGGGCGCGGTGCACACCGGCGCCGCCTGGCATAAACTCGCGCCTCGCTCTCCAATTCTGTCCCCGCCGTGCCTTGCGGTCGCTCGTCGTCCCTCGAGATCTGAATCCCATGAAGCAGTGTCCTCAATGTCAGCTCAAGTACCCGAACGAGAGCACGAACTGCTTTGTCGACGGCGTCGAGTTGGCACCGCTCCTCGACCCTAGGATCGGCACCACGCTCTCTGGGCGCTACCTCATCGAAGACGTCATCGGGGAGGGCGGGATGGCGACGGTGTATCGGGCAAAGAAGGGCCTAGGGGGTCGCCATTGCGCCATCAAGGTCATGTCAATGACCTACTCGGATAACGACGTGATCCGGGAGCGCTTCAAACGCGAGGCCAAAGCGGCGCAGAAGCTCGCCCACCCCAACATCATCGAGATCTTTGACCAAGGCGATACCGAAGACGGCACGCTTTACCTGGTGATGGAACTCCTCGAAGGAGAACCGCTCGCCGATGTTGTCGAACGCGGCAAGGTTGGGCTCGAACGCGCGCTGCCGATCTGGATCCAAATCTCGCGCGCATTGGCGCGTGCCCACGACTTCGAAGTCATCCATCGGGATCTCAAGCCAGAGAATATTTTCCTCGCCCGCGACGCGGACGGCGATGAGGTCGTGAAGTTGCTCGATTTTGGCATTGCGCGCTCGATGCACGACAAGCGCCTGACCGGAGTCGGCGAGGTCTTCGGCACTCCGCAATACATGGCGCCCGAGCGAATCACTTCGATCGAGGCGGGCCCGGGCGCTGATCTCTACGCCGTCGGAATCATCATGTTCGAGATGATGACCGGGCGGCTGCCCTTCGACGGCGACGACGTGCCGGCGTTCTTCCTCAAGCATCTCAAGGAGCAGCCCCTCGCCCCTCGGAGCGTCGACCCATCGATTCCCAAGGCGCTGGACTCGCTTGTTCTGCAGTTGATGGAGAAGGACCCCAAGGATCGTCCCGTGGACGCACACCGCCTCCACAACGATCTCATCCAGGTTGCAGGCACGATCGGAATACGCATTCCCGAGGAGAAGGCGCTGAAGCACGGGGGTAGCGCCGGCAGGCCGCCGGCGACGAGCTTGGCGCCGGCAGGGGTCGAGTCCTGGCTCCGGCGCACTGCGGTCTTCGAGCAGATGTTGAAGCAGGTCTACTCCAAGGCGCCACCCGGCGAGATGCTCGAACGTCTACGGCGCGTGAAGCGTTTCGTGGCCGAGATTTCGGGGCTTCGAAAGAAGGGCGCTCATGACGAACGCCTTCTGGCCACCATCGATCAGCAAGGGCGCGAGACGCGCGAGCGCTTCGGCAACGCGATGCACGCTCTGGGTGTCGACACGAGCCACGCTCGAGACGAGGCCAAGGCGGCCCAAGCCGCGGCCGACGATTTTTCTGCCCAGGTCGATGCGGCTCGGAAACGGGTGATGAAGGCCCACGAAAGCGTGATTCTGTGGGAAGGGCGCTCTGGGTTTCGCGAGCCCTACGCGGATCTCGCCGAGGCCTATCGCGATACCGCTCGCGCTGTGGACGGCTGGCTTCAGACCCGCCAGCAGCATGTGAAGCTCGAGCAGCACGTCGAAACCAAAGAAGGCGAGGTCGCGGATCTCGATTTTCAGATCCAAGAGCTACGCAAGGCCCTCGCCAACAACGAGGAGCGCGTCGAAGCCGAGCGCGACAAGTGCGAGGCGCGCCTCAGCGAGCTAGGCGGCCGCGCCGTGGCGCTCGAAGCCGAGCTGCTCGAGTTGGCCGCTCAATTCTGCGCACCGCTGCGGGGTAGGCCGGAGTTGAAGCCGCTCTTTCAGGAACTCGAAGCGGGCGCGGCAGCGTAGCCACGGCGCTCGGCGTCGCCAACGACGAGCAATTCGGTGACGGACCCGCGGCGCTCCGCCCGCGAGTTGATGCGCCTTGGCGTGTGCACGGTGAGCGGAGACCAGCTGGCATAGAGTTCGCGCGTCTCGGGCGTATCGGAGTTCGAAAGAACCACCGCTATCCCCTTTGTAGACAGCTCATCAAAAACCCCGGCGAGTCGATGGTGCTGGTCCGGGCCGAACGCGGCCTGTTGGTAGTGGGCAAAATTCGCCGTCCGCGAGACCGGAACGTAGGGCGGGTCCAGGTAGACCGCGTCGCCTGGCCGAGCGCGCCGGCACGCTGACTCGAAATCGCCGACGCGGATTTCTACCCCTTGCAGGGCCTCCGACGCCGCGCGGAGGCGAGGCTCGTTGCAGATCGTCGGCTTCTTGTAGCGTCCGAACGGGACGTTGAATTCGCCCCGACTGTTGACCCGGTAGAGGCCGTTGTAGCCGGTGCGGTTGAGGTAGATCACCCGCGCAGCCTTCCCGGCCATGCTTCGCGGTCGGGCCTCACGTACCCGGTAGTAGTCGTCCTCGCTGTGGCGATGTCGTTTCAGGTGTCGGATGACCCCGTCGACGTCTTCTTGCAGCGAGCGGTAGAGATTGGCGAGCTCTTCGTTGGTGTCCGCAAGGACCGCTCGCTTGAAGCGCTTCTCTCGGGCCAGGGCGAAGAACACGGCGGCCCCTCCGAGGAAGGGCTCGTAGTAGGTGTCGATCTGGTCTGGCAGGCGAGGGAGAATCTCGCTGAGCAACCGGGACTTGCCGCCGGCCCACTTCAATATGGGTTGGGCGGTCCCGAGCGTTTCGCCCGGCTGTCGCTCGTCACCCGTCCCCTGAGGCTTGCTACGGGCAGTCATGGGTGGGCGCACCGGCTTGGATCCAGCGGTCGAGCTTGCGCAGGGAAGCTAGGTCGAGGTGGGCGTCGGCGGGCGGCATCGGGTCGAGTGAGATGAACCAATCTTGGAGGCGGGCGAGTTCGGCGTCGGAGGGTGCGAGCGTTGCGCCCGCCCGGATGGCTGAGGTGCTGGATAGCGGCTGACCGTCGGCGTCCGTGTAGCTCCTGCGGTTCACCAATAGCTTGTACATGAGGTAGCTGTTGCTGGGGCGCCCCGCGTCGATGATTGCCATTTCGACGCCGAAGCGGCTCGGATTCTGCAACGTAATCCCCGCGCGTGGGCCGATTTCTGTTTGGTGCGCGACATGACCGATAGCCGTGTTGCGCCAGTCGGCGGCGGTGGCGAGTTCGAGTCCCATCGCTGGGCCTTCACAAGGGCTCGAGTCGTCGTCCTCCTCGTTACAGGGGCCGTGACAATTGCTGAAGGCGCAGCCGCCCGTCAGGATCTCCTGGATCTCCTCGCAGGTCGGCGTGGGTGGCGGTGGAGGGGGCGTAGGTCCGCGTACCGGACGAGTGCGGAAGCTCAGCGTCAGCGGCACGGGTCCCTCGCCAACCGGCGCCTCGTCAAAGGCTCTGAGGCCGTTCTTGTCGCCGTCTTCACTATCGTCCGGAATGAGGATCTCGAAGGTGTACACGCTATCGGTGACCAGTTCCGAGCCAGGGCGGTAGCGCATCACCCGCTCGATGGGGTCGTAGTCGGGGTGAAGAAAGAGCAGGGCCTCGGAGCCGGCAAGATGAAGCCTCACCGACTGGCGTATTCCCGTTCGCGGCAGCAGGTATCGGTCCAGCGCGAGCTCGACGGTCGTGGTCGTCGGCACGCCGCAATCCGGATCACCCGTGCAGCCCAGGCCTTCTCCGGCGGCGGGGTAAGTACGCGTAACCTGTAGGCTTGGCCCCTGATTACTGATGGCCGCCGGGCTATCGAGATCGCAAGCCGTTGTTGCGAGGCCGGCGAGCGCGGCCAAGAGCCCCGCGATGGGATGGGTAGACGTGGCGACCGGTCGCGGAGGCCCGCCTCTGCCTCTCACGAATCCGTATAGAGCTGGAGTTGGTCGCGGACCGTGGTCTCGTTGATCCCGGCGCCGAGGTGCTCCTTGAGTACGTCGGCGAGCGCGATGAGGAGGTCGTCTACGCCGCCTTCCTCGATGATCCTCGACAACAAGACCCGCGCTTCGCGGCTGTCGTCCTCGCGGAGGAACTCCCGGACCTTCTCCACGGTGATGTCGCCCTGGAAGTCCAAATACACGTTTTGGAGTAGAAAACGGACGAGCTCCTGCACCGTGCCTCCTAGTTCTCGCTGGCGTCGAACACGAATGCGCCGACCCGCGAGATTCGCAGCCGTACCGGCAACGAGAGTGTCAGGCTATCGCTATAGTCGCCTCTCTGAACCTGGTGCAAGCGGTTAGGTGCACTGACCCTGAGTTATTGCATTCGCGCCCGCTTTTTGGCGCCCGGCGCTCGGCGCTGCAGCGCCGACTCGGGTCTAGCGGCAGGCCGAGAAAATCGGATCGCCGGTCGCGTGGCATACCTGGCAGGGGCGGGAGTTCTTGCGCAGTGCGCCACCGCAGCGCGACCGGAACCCGGGGCCATGAGGGTTGTCGCCAGCCCCGCCGCGTGAGGGCGACGCGTGGCAGATGACGCAGTCGCGCTCGATGTGGCAGCTGACGCACGCCGAGAGGTTTCGCTGCGCGGCGCTCGAGTGCCGGGCGATCCAAACCGCGCCGGACGGATGATAGCGGCCTTGGGCGGCCAAGGCGTCGCCGGGGCCGGTCATCGTGATCCCGCTGCGGGTATGACAGCTCAGGCAGAACCGCTGGTAGTTGTGGCAGCTCGAGCAGCGCGGACTGTCTTGCTGGCCTGCGACGGCGTGCAGGTGCAGCCAATCGTTGGGGTGGATTCGGACGGGGCTGACGCGCCCGTCGTGGCAGTCCAGGCACTCTGACTCGGCGTGGCAGGTCGCGCAGTAGCTGCCGTCTATCGCCGCGACCACCTTGTGGCGTTCTATCCAGTCCGCGTCGTGCGCTGAGTCTCGCATCCAAGCCGGGGGCCGAAGCGCCCCGCTCGCGAAGCGGGTTTGTAGCCGCACATCGCCGCGCACGGTCAGGTGACAGGTGGTGCATTCGGCTTTGGCATCCCCCTGTGCGGGTTGAGTCTTGTGGTGGCAGCGGAGGCATCCGCGCATTCGGGGCAGCTGGTCGCGCGTCGCCAGGCCGATCTTCTCGACGTGGCCGTGGCATTGCTGGCATCCGATATTTCGGTCGAAGTGGGCTTTGTGGCTGAACGTGAGATGCGGCGTCGGGATCACGATGCGAGCGATCTGCCCGATGCCGTCGCGCTTCTGGTACTCGTGGCAGAGGCCGCAGCGCGAGAGGCCTTGCTCGCTATCGGTCGCCGTGACTTGGGTGGTGTCCGCGTGGTCCGTGCCGTGGCAGCGGTCGCAGGTTGTGCCCGCAGGAATGAGGTCGTCGCTGCTTCTTGAGCTGACCGCGGCTCGCGTGTGGCAGTCCAGACAGCTGAGCCCCAACTTCGAGATGTGCAGCTTGTGGTCGAAATGAAAGGGCAGCGTCTGTTGCGGGAAGATGGCTGTGCTCGGACCGCCGTCGCCGGGCATGCCGCCCGGGGGGATCGCGTTCGCCCCGCTGCCGGTGACCAGGGTCAGCATGACCGAGTTGAGCTCCTCTTCGCGGGCCGGCGGTCGCGGGGTGTTCACGCCTTGGGCGCTACTTGGGCTGACGTCGAGGAGCCCCGCCAGAAACGCGATGGCGACCATCGCGACAACGACGACGAGAGACTTCTCCCTGGTCATTCTGGAACCCTCACGCGAACGCTCGCCAGTAGCCGAAACTGCTGGCCGACGAGATGGTTCATCGCTTGCTGCCATTGAATGCCGACTCGGGTGCCGCGCATGAGTCGAAATCCGCCCACTAGCACGTAGGAGAAGCTGGCGGCGTTGTTCTCTTCTCGATACGCGTCGCTCCATTTGTAGAACGATACAAGTCCGGTCAGGTCGTAACGCCCAGCCTGAAAGAGGTGCGTCGCCGAGAAGTTGATGCCGGCTTGTTTCCCGCGGTCGCCTAGCTCCGCCATGCCCCAGGCGCCCAGCTCGGTCGTTCCCACCCAGCTCCGCGTCGCCACGGTGACGAGACCGTCGGTTAGCGTTTCTGTGTTCTCGTTCTCGTTCTTGTTCTCGGATGGCGTGAGCGAACGAAAGAGCTTCGCACCGCCGGAGACGTCGAATTCGATGCGGCGTTGCCATTGCCAACGCACGTGGCCGAGCCACGTGGTCATTCCTTCGTGGGCGAACCAATTGAAAATGGAATCGCCGTCGAAGTCGGGGCGATAGGTGCCGTAGCTCGCGCCAAGTACGAGCTGCGGCGCAGCGAACCAATCGAGTTCGACGTCGGAAGCGCCGATGTTTGCTGTGTAGAGATCGTAGTCGAGATCTGCCGAGACGGCGCCCACATCGGGCTCCGTGAGGTTGAAACCCGCGGTGACATGTTCCGCGGAAATCCGCGAGCCGGAGGTGGTGTCGAAGCTCCCGTCCGAGTTCATGAACGGGCTCGTTACCACCGTGTCGCGGTCGAGGACTTTCCGGTAGCCGGCGCTGGCCGTCAGCCAAGACAGACCGAGCGTTTGCACGGCAAACCCGTAGGCCGGCGCGATTTTCGATTCTCTCAGGAACGAGGGCCACTCGGTGCTGTCCATGCCCGTTCGGTCGCCCCGGTAGACGCCGTTCGCCTCGTAGCGCGATATGCTCCAAGGGAAGTTCCCGCGCTCCTCAAGACCGCCGTAAACCTGAGCGGCGACATAGAAGGGCGTTGCGAGCTGGACCCAGCCGCCGTCGAAGCTCCACCAGCCGCTCGGATCGACCAGCTGCTGACGGCCGAGTCGAAAGTCGAGCACGCCGCCGAGATAGTTTCGGCCTTCCACATACGCGTACATCACATCGAGCAGCGTGCGGTGCAGTCCCGGAACGAATTGGCTCAGGTCTTCGGGGTCGACTTCCTGAGCTTGGACGCCAAAGTCCGAATCGACGCGAAGCCGGGCGGTTACGTTGAGCACCGGCGACTCCGCGTCCTCGCGCTCCAGAAGATCGTAGACGAGGAAACCCAGCGTCTCGGTGAAGCGGCGGACGCGGATAGGTTCGTTCTGGAAGGGGCGCTGGACGACGTAGAATTGCGCGTCCAAGCCCCCGTTGACCTCGAGGTTGATCGCCTCGGCGCGGCCCGATGCGAGGACCAGCGGTAGAGCGACGAACGCTGCAAGGCCAAACGCTGCGTTGCGGTAATCACCGAAGGGTTGGCACCAGGGGGCAGCGCGGGTCGATCGCATCGTGAGCAGCCGGAAGCACGGAAGCCCGGCGGCGCATTAGGGGTCCGAGGCGCCTCCGGCGCCGGCGAGCATGCGCGGGACGTATGTCCGATGTCAAATCATCGCGCGGGACGCTTCCCGGCCAGCTTGGCCAAGGAGCGCGGCAGCGCGGTCGGCTCAGTGGGATCGAAGGGCATCGGCCCACACCAGGGAGCCGCCCTAGGACCCGAACACCGTAGGGCCAAGGGCCTCTCTAGGGGAAAATGTCGCGTTCTTCGTAGACCCGCATCAGGCGCTCAATCGCCACCCCGTAGCAGGCAACTCGGTAGTCGCAGTCATGCGTCCGGGCGAAGTCCACCATTCGCTGGTAGGCGTCCCGCATGGCGATATCGAGCCTCCGGTCCACTTCCTCGAGGTTCCACTGCTCGCTGCGGCGGTTCTGGACCCACTCGTAGTAGCTCACCGTGACGCCGCCGGCGTTCGCCAAGACATCGGGCAGAATCTCTACGCCGCGCTCCTTGAGCACTTTCTCCCCGTCTGCTGTGCAGGGGCCGTTGGCGCCCTCCGCCACGAGGCGAACTTGAAGCGCTTCCGCCTCTTTGGGGCCGATCTGGCCCTCAAGGGCCGCCGGCACGAAAATATCCGCGGGCATGCCGAAGAAGTCCTCGCGGGAGATGGTCTCGCCGTTGGGGTATCCGGCGATGCTGCCGTTGCGCGAGACGTATTCCGCAAGGCGGTACACGTTGAACCCCTCCGGGTTGTGCAGGTATCCGGTGTGGTCTCCGACGGCGGTGAGCGAAACGCCCATGTGGCTGAGGAGAAGCGCAGTATGTGAACCGACGTTTCCGAAGCCCTGGATGATCAACTTCTTGCCGTGCAGATCGAAGCGCGCGCGCTCCGCCCATTCGCGGATGCAATGTACGACGCCCTGTCCCGTTGCTTTGACGCGACCGTAGGTGCCGCCGCTAGTGACGGGCTTTCCGGTTACCACGCCCATGACAGCTTGTTTGCTGACCATGCCGACGGTGTTCATGTACGTATCCATCGCCCACGCCATGGTGCGCGAGTTCGTGCCCATATCGGGGGCGGGGATGTCGTAGTCGGGACCGATATTCGAGCCGAGCGCGTGGAAGAAGCGTCGGGTGATCCGTTGCTGTTCGCCCTGCGACACATTGCGCGGGTTGAACTTGATGCCGCCTTTTGCGCCGCCGAGGGGCAGGTTCATCAGCGAGCACTTCCACGTCATCAACGTGCCGAGCGCCTTGAAGTCGTCGAGCGATGACGACTCGTGGAAGCGCATCCCGCCCTTGTAGGGGCCGAGGATATTGGAATGTTGAATTCGGTATCCCTTGAAGAGTCGATGCTCGCCATTATCCATTCGCACAGGGAAATTGACGATGATCTCGTTCTTCGGTTGCCGAAGGATCGTGTGGACGTGATCCGGAAGCTCGACCACTCGCGACGCCTCGTCCAAATAGTCTTGGATGAGTTCGAAGAAGGGTTGCGGCGTAGGGTCAGGTTCCGTGTCGCCCGACTTCAGTTCGGGCGTGGTGGTCTCTTTTAGCAAAGCGCTTTCTGCCATGACGTGTTCCTCGGTCAGCGCGCGACGTGTACTCGCGGATCTGCTCATCGTCCAGTGCACACATCACGACGCTGTGCGTTCTTTCTGTGACGCACTGCACACTGCGCAATTTCGTTCGCACTCCTCATTTCCCCTGTGCGCCCGATGGCGCAGATCATTCACCCGAACGTTCAGCCGGGTTCAGACCGCGGCCCATAATGTATAGGTGTATACGATCGGGCTGATAATCAAAACTGCGTCGATGCGGTCGAGGATGCCGCCATGCCCCGGGATGATCGTTCCGGAGTCCTTCACGCCCGTCGAGCGCTTCAGCAGGGACTCCACGAGATCGCCCATCGGTCCGACCGCGCCTGCGACCAGGCCGAGTACGATGGCGTGGGTCATCTTGAGTTCTGGCAAGTACCAGAGGCTTGCAACGACTGCGGCCAGCACCGATCCGGTAACCGCGCCGAAGTAGCCCTCGCGAGTCTTTTTCGGGCTTATGGCTGGGTAGAGCTTGTTCTTTCCTAGGAACCGACCGACGAAGTACCCGCTCGTGTCGCCGACCCAACCCAACGTCAGGATGAGCACGACCCATTCGGCGCCGTTGTTTGTGCCATCGAAGGCGACCATGTCGCGCCGCAGTATCGCGATCGACGTCAACAGCGCTCCGACGTAGATGGGCCCAGCGATGCCGGACATCAGCCTTAGCCCGGCGGTGTCGATTTCGCCGAGACGCCAGAGAGGCACGAGTGCCCCGATAACGCAGACGCCGAACACAATCGTGATGAGCGCTCGTGGATCGTGTCCGCCGAAGTAGATGCCGAACGACACGCCCACCGTCATGCCGGCTCCGATCGCCTGCGCGATCCGATCCTTCGGGTGCGTCATTCCGAAGAGTTCGAATCCGCCGATCGCGCAGGCAGCCGCGATGACGGTGAACCACGCCCAGGGCTCGGCCCCAAACATCACCCACAGAAGCAAGGGTGCCAGAATACCGGCGGTCAGAAGGCGGACGGCGAGGTTGTTGGCGCGCATCTCAGCGCCTCTCCGCTTCGCCGCTGCGGCGGGTCGAGGCCGTCTGCTGCGTTGCGGCTCTCGGCTCCGCGAGGCGGAAGCGTCGCGGCGCAGCTGTCCGAAGGAATAGCTCTGCTATTCCTTCGGCGCCGCGCCTTGCATCCGACCCCGCCGCGCTTGCAGCGGACTCGGTCCGGGTCTTGAGATGCGCGCTGTTCACTCGGGTTGAGCGTTACCAGCCGGACGCCGCTCCCACAAGACCCTTACGCGGCCGGATCCATAAGGGTTTTCAGTCGTCCCATGGCTCGGGAGTGCAGCTGGGAAATTCGAGGCTCGCTGACGCCCAGCTGCGCGCCGAGGTCCTTGAACTTCATCCCGCGAAAGTAGTGCATCGTCACGATGTGTCGCTCGCGGTCCGGCAGTTTCCCGACGGCGTCAACGAGATGCTGCCTCAGGGCCTTCGCAAAGAACGCAGCTTCGGAACTCGATCGATCCGTTGTGGACAGACAACGCGCCTGCTCGGTCTCGCTCACATCGTCAAAGCGCACGACAACGGGTGCCGGCTTTGCTCCCGGAGTCTTCTCGCTGCGGGCTCGCGCCCGCCTCGGAAGCCAGTCCTGGGCTCGGAGTTCGTCGAGGATGGCGCCGCGAATTCGCACTCGCACATACCAGTCGAAATTCGGGCCGCCGCCGCTGCCGTGGCGACTGAGTGCATCCCACAGCCCGCTCATGCCCGCCGCGATCAGGTCGTCGCGAAGAACGTTTCGTGGAAGCCTCCGTTGGAACCCTCCCGCGATTTGACGAACCACCGGCATGTAGCGTTCGAGCAGCGCATCCATCGCCTCCGCCGTCAGAACCTCGCGTTCTGCGGCGCCCGACCCTTCTTCCTTTGGAGCCGTCGCCGCAAGCGTTTCGTCTCGCGCGACTGCCAATCCCGGTCCGTCCATCACTACCCCCCATCCCTCCTAGAGCAGGGGCCGTGCCAGGCGCGTCGATCTGGCTAAGTGTTGGATATCAGTAGTTTTCGGTGCTGGACCGAGAAATGGGTGGGTCCCCCTTTACCCGTCTTAACAAACCTGTGGGCTGAGCCGATACAGACGGAAACCCCTTGGAAAGCCCCCTCAACCGGACCTAGGGAGCTCCCGCGGAGCGAAAGGTCGAGATTGACCCATTCCGCCGGGATCGTGACGGTTACACTGTTTTCCCTGAGGGAAGATTGGGGTAGCGATCGACCCACGGGCCGGATTGGCTCGGAATAGAGCATCGGGTTGGCGCGTTTCTTGGCGGCCTACGGCGCACAATGCGAGACTTCATCCCGCGCAACCCCACGCAAGCACTGAGGCCCGAGACACAACATGGCGGAAGGAAAACACCTGGTCGGCGTCGACATTGGGTCGAGTTCGATCAAGGTCTGCCAGGTAAAGCCTGGTCGAAAGGGCGTGACCGTCAGTCGGCTCGGCTATACGCCGATGCCCGCTCAGACCATCGTCGACGGACAGGTCATGGACGCCGCGACGGTCGTCGAGGCGCTGAACCGCGTCATGCAGGACGCTCGGATCACCCAGAAAGAGGTCGCCGTCTCGGTCTCGGGTCAGAACGTGATCATTCGGAAGATCACTGTCCCGATGATGACCGCCGCCGAACTCGAAGAGCAAATCCAGTGGGAAGCCGAGCAGCATATTCCCTTTGATATCAAGGATGTGCACGTTGACTACCAGGTCCTTCAGCGGAAACCTGACGTAAGTCAGATGGAGCTACTGCTCGTTGCTGCGAAGAAGGAGCAGATCAACGACTACATCCAGTTGGCGCGCGACGCGCGCCTTCGTCCCATGGTCTGCGATATCGATGCTTTCACCGTACAGAACGTCTTCGAGGTGCATCGAGGCATTCCTGACAATGAGACGCTCGCACTCGTCAACATCGGTGCCAGCCACGCCTCTTTGAATGTGGTCGCCAACGGCGTGAGCGTGTTCACCCGCGAGGTCGGGACGGGAGGCAATCTGGCAACGTCGGAGATCCAGAAACGCCTCGGGATCCCGTTTGAGCAAGCTGAGGCGTACAAATGCGGCGGCGGCGGGATCGTCCCGGCCGAGGCGTCCCAGGTCGTCGAGGAGGTTGTAGACACCATCGCCGCCGAGGTGCAGCGCAGTGTCGACTTCTTCATGGCGACCAGCGGCGAGGCGTCGATCAACCAGATCATCCTTTCTGGTGGCAGCTCTCAGCTGCCCGGCCTCGCCGAGGCTATCAGCGGGCGGTCGCGCATCGGGACGGAGCTTTGGTCACCGGCCCAAGACGCCAAGTTTGATTCGAGCCTAGACGAGGCATTGATTCGCGAAAGGGGAGCTCAGCTGGCTGTCTGCCTTGGGCTGGCCCTCAGGCGGGAGAAAGAGGTGCGCGCGTCGTGATTCGCATCAACCTCATGGAGCGCAAGCGCCAGCAGGCGCGCGAGGGTGGGCAAACGTGGCTCCTCCTGCTGCTGGTTGCCGTCGTACTCGAGGCCGTCATCCTCTTCATCTTCCAGGCGGGGCTGGATTCGGAGCACGACGCGGTGGCGCGTGGCAACCGCGAGCTTCAGGAACAGCTCAACACCAAGCAGGCGGCCATCAGCGATCACAGCGCCATCCGGGCCGAGCTCGAGACGCTGAGAGCTCGCGAAGACGCCATTGCCAAGCTTCAAAACGCTCGCACCGGTCCGACCGCGGTTCTCCTCGAGGTCGCGCGCATTCTCACGCCTGGACGTGGCCCGAGCACCAACCCCGAGGAGTTGAACCGGCTGCGCCGTGAAAACCCGCTGGCGATGTACAACGTCAACTGGGATCCTCGGCGGCTCTGGGTCGTCGAAATCGACGAACTCGATCGCGGCAAGACCGGCTCGCGAAAGCTCACCGACCTCGGCTACCAGCTCAAGTCCGGCGAGCGCGTGATCCAGCTCAAGGGCGTAGCCAGGGACGGCGAAGACGTCGCCGAACTCGCCAAGAGACTGAACCTGTCCGGATATTTCTACGACGTTGCCCTCCTGCCCGCTGTGGAGTTCAAATCTCGCGCCGGTGGCAGCAACGACTACGTGGACTTCGCGCTTGCGGCGAAGGTGAGGTACTGATGGCTGAAGGGTCTTCTATCACGACATCGATCGCCGCGCGCACCGGCATGGCCTTGGGTCTGCTCGCGCTCATCGCCATCGCCTACTACTTCGTCTTCTACAGCGACGTTTCGAGCCGCATCGATTCGGCGCGCGTGCGGCAGACGAAGATTCGCGAGGAAATCGGAGTCGCCGAAAAGGCAACCCGAGCCTACAACGACGACCGTGCAGACCTAGAGGACCGCCGGCAGCGCCAACGCGAGCTGAGCAAGAGTCTACCGAAGACGACGGAGTACCCGGCCTTCCTCAGCTCACTGCAGGCGGTCGCGAACGTCTCGGGCGTGAAACTCACGGCGTGGACACCGAAGCGAGAGCAGCTGGAACGCTATTACGCACGCGTACCGATGGAGATCGAGGTGGAAGGTCGCTACCACCAAATCGCGAAGTTCTTCTACGGAATTGCCCAACTCGATCGCATCATCAACATCGAGGACATCACAATCATCGACGCGCCTGGAGCCAAGAAGAACGCCAAGAACGAGCAGGTTCTCGAGGTTACGGCCCTCGCTACGGCCTTCCACTCGATTGAACAATCGAATCGGCCTGGCCAAAGAAAGAAGAAGGGGAAGGCGGGCAAATGATCACCATGCGACGCGCCACCCTCGTTCTTCTGAGTGTCTTTCTCGCGTTCTCGTGCGAGGACGACACGGTCCAGTCCACGGGTACCAAGAGGAAACCTCGGGCGAAGGCCGCTGCTGAGGCGGAGCCCCAAACGCCTCTGCCCGAGATCGATTTCCAGGAGACGGATTTCGCCGAGACGGAGCGCAGCCGCGACCCGTTTCGTTCGTACGCCGATCTTTTCGCGGAGCAAGCCCGGCAGCGCGTTCGCTCGCAACGCCAGGTTGTGCTCGATCGTTACTCGATCGAAGAGCTTCTCCTGATCGGCATCGTGACGCGCATTCAGCCGCGCGCCATGTTGCGTGACCCTCAGGGCAAGGGGCACGTCGTCGCCCCCGGACAGTTCATCGGTAGAGCCGAGCGGGTCCAGGCCGGGCTCACGGGCGCCGAGTACGAAGTCAACTGGAGGGTTGACCGTATCCGTCCCACCGACATCGTGTTGGTGCGTGAGGATCCGTCGCACCCTGACGTCCCGACGGCGACGAAGGTCATTCCGTTGAGGCCCGACGAAGACGTCGACTAAGGCTCAAAGCTGCTGCATGCTGGAACGCGGCAGCGTGCTGGCAGCGGGTCACGACGACCCGCTGAGCACGGTACCGCGTGCTTGAACGCGTCGCCTCGACGGCGTCGCGTAGCACGGCCGTAGCATGGCCGCCCGGCGATGCCTGCGTTGCTTCGCTACGATGTTATACGGTTCGTCGAGCACCGCATCGAGCATTTCGGGGGCTGTCCGGAT
>PVBE012336988.1_pt1 | contig 21489 bp, 21 predicted proteins | sample 1631181 | NCBI WGS metagenome assembly PVBE01 (sample SAMN08397723, study PRJNA350692) | Marine metagenome, whole genome shotgun sequencing project. | isolation source: water | place: Pacific Ocean | collected 2012-04 | reverse complement strand
GCGCGCTTGGAGACCGCCAACTTGTCGCTCATTTTCATGCGCCCGCTGTCGAGTTCCTCGAACAGCATATAGAGGGTCATGAGTTTGGTCAGCGATGCGGGATAGTTGCGCGTGTCGGCATTGCGCGAGCGCAACACCTCACCGGTGTCGGCATCGAGAATGATGGAGGCGTAGCCCGCTTCGCTCTGTTTGGCGCCGCCGAGCAGCAGCGCCATGGCAAGCACCAACACGGCCGATGTGGAAATCACCAGCCGTAATGCCAGAAAGCGCTTATGTCGGCTTGTTTTCGCCACCTACTTGCCCGCTGCGCCGGTTTTCTCGCGAATCATCAATAGCTCCTTATGGGGCAGAATAGAATCGCGCGTCAAGTCTAACACTCGGTTAAGTAATCGTATATTATTTACCAATCTTTCGGCGTGCCTCGGTAATCGGCGGCGTATTTATAGTCATTGGGCGGCGAATTGGGGCGTTCTTCGATGCCCCGGGTGGGCCGCTTCGAAAGCATAGGCTGCCCTGAGGACATTTACTTCGTCATAATTACGCCCGACGATCTGCAAGCCCACCGGCAACCCGCCCGAGGTAAAGCCGCACGGCACGGTGGCCGCCGGCTGGCCGGTCAGATTGAAGGGATAGGTAAACGGGCTCCAATCGTCCCAGGTCGCGCCGTCGGGCCCGATCGGCGAATTGCTGCCGAGAGGGAAGGCCGGCAACGGCATGGTCGGCGTCAGCAGCAGGTTGTAGCTTTGGTGAAATTCGCGCATGCCGGCCGTCAGGCGGCCGCGCGCCAGCACCGCATTGAGATAATCCTCCATGGTGATCTCCTCGCCCATCTCGGCGACGGTGCGCAAACCCGGATCGACCAACTGGCGCTTCTCGTCGGTCATGGCGCGCAGGATATGCGCCGCGCCGGCGTACCAATGGGCGCGGAATATGCCTTGCGGATTGTCGAATCCGGGATCCGCCTGCTCGACCTCGACGCCGAGCGAGGCGAATGATTTTACCGCCTCGGACACCAATTGCGCGACTTCCGGATCGACGTTGACATAGCCGAGATCGGGGCTGAAGGCGGCGCGCAAACCGCCTATGCCAGCTTCGAGAACGGCGCCGAAATCGCGCGCCTCATACGCCAACGCATTGGCGTCGCGCGTATCGGGCTCGGCCATGACGCTCAGCATCAGCGCCGCGTCGGCGACGCTCCTGGTCATCGGGCCGAGATGCGACAAGGAGGCGAACGGGCTCGCCGGGTAGACCGGGACGCGGCCGAAATTCGCCTTGATGCCGAAGATGCCGCTGAACGCGCACGGAATGCGCACCGAGCCGCCGCCGTCGGTGCCGATATGAAGCGGCCCCATGCCGCACAGTGCGGCGACGGCGCCGCCGCCGCTGCTGCCGCCGGAGGTATGCGCGGTGTTCCACGGGTTTTTCGTCACCCCGGTAAGCGGGCTGTCGGTCACCCCTTTCCAGCCGAATTCCGGCGTCGTGGTCTTGCCGAGAAGTACGGCGCCGTGCGCCCTGAGACGCGCGACGGCGGGCGCGTCCTCATCCCAGGGCTGGTCGCGCACGGTGGTTTTGGAGCCTCGGAGCGTCGGCCAGCCCTCGGCCAAGACCAGATCCTTGACCGAGACCGGCACGCCGTCGAGGCGGCCTTCGGGGGCGCCTTCGAGCCAACGTATTTCCGATGCGCGCGCGGCCGCCATGGCGCCCTCATCGTCAATCAGGCAGAAGGCGTTATAGGTGTCATTGAGATCATGGATGCGCTTTAAGACGGCGGCGGTCACTTCGACCGGCGACAGATCGCCGGCCTCGTAGGCGGCCAACAGATCGAGGGCCGACATAAGGCAAATTTCATCGCTCACAATCTCATCTCCCCAGCGCCGGCCTAGAAATCCGGCGGCTCGATTCCGCTTTCACTCAGCTGCGCCACCAGCTGCAGTTTGAGGTGCGCCAATCCGGCTTCGTCATTTGCCTCGCAACGCGCCACCAACACCGGCTGCGTGTTCGAGGCGCGCAACAGCCACCAACCGTCCTTGGTGCTTACCCGCACGCCGTCTATGGCATCGACATCGGCGCCGCTCGATGCCAGGCGTTGGCGAACTTCCTCGATGGCGTCGAACTTACGGCCGTCGGCGCATTCGAAACGCAATTCCGGCGTGTTGATGCGTTGCGGCAAGGATGCGCGCAGCTCGGCCAAGCTCTGACCTTCGTCACAAATAACGCCAAGCATGCGGACGGCGGCATAGAGCGCATCGTCGTAACCATGGTAGCGGTCGGAGAAAAAAATATGGCCGCTCATCTCGCCCGCCAGCGGCGCGCCGATCTCCGCCATCTTGGCTTTGATCAGGGAGTGTCCGGTCTTCCACATCAGCGGCTTGCCGCCGAGCCGCGCGACTTCGTCGAACAGCACCTGGCTCGCCTTGACGTCGGCGATGATCGTCGCGCCCGGCTGGTTGGCGAGCACCGGGCGCGCCAACAGGGCGAGAATCTGATCGCCCCAGAGGATTTCGCCGCCGCCGTCGACGATGCCGATACGGTCGCCGTCGCCGTCGAAAGCGATGCCCAAATCGCATCCGCCGGCGCGCACCGCGGCAATGAGCTGGACCAGATTCACCGGCATCGTCGGGTCGGGATGGTGCGCCGGGAAGGTGCCGTCGATGCGTTCGTTGAGGAGAATATGCTCACCTGGCAGCTCGGCGGTAAGCAACACCATGGCCTCTCCGGCGGCGCCGTTGCCGGCATCCCAGACCACCTTGAGCGGCGCCAGGGCGGCGCTTTCCTCGGCCACGCGCGCAACATAGCGCAGCAACATCGGATCATCCCGGCTGGCACCCGAGCCCTCGCGGTAGGTGCCCGCGGCGGCGACGGCGCCGAGTTGCTGAATGCCGGCGCCGAAAAAAGAGCTTTTGCCGAGCATCAGCTTGAAGCCGTTATTGTCGGGCGGGTTGTGCGAACCGGTGACCATGATGCCGCCATCGGCGCCGAGGCTGTGCACCGCATAATAGAGCATCGGCGTCGGCCCCAGCCCGACGCGGATGACGTCGGCGCCGCCAGCGTTGAGGCCGGCGACGAGCGCCGCTTCCAACTCGGGCGAGCTGACGCGCCCGTCATAGCCGACACAGAAGGTTTTGCCGCCACCGTCACCAGTGCCGTCACTACCGCCGTCCGGCGCGGCGATGGTGGCGAAGGCGCGGCCAATGGCCTCGGCATCGGCGCTTCCGAGGGTGCGCCCGACGACGCCGCGAATATCATATTCGCGCAGCACCGTGGGGTCGAAGCTGTGACTTCCGCTCATGAGCCGGCGCCGGCCGGTTCGGGCGTGGCGCGGCCGACGCTGATATATTGAAAGCCATCCGCCGCCATGGCATCGGGCTGGTAAATGTTGCGCAGATCGACGATCACCGGGCTGCCCAGCAATTGCTTGACGCGCTCCAGATCGAGGGCGCGGAATTCATTCCATTCGGTCAGGATAACCAGAACGTCGGCGCCATCCATGGCGGCGTAGGCGTCGGCGCACCATTCGACGCCCGGCAGCAATTGTTTTGCCTCTTCCATGGCCTCCGGATCATAGGCATGGACGGTGGCGCCTTTATCCTTGAGAGCCGGAATGATGGTCAGGCTGGCACTGTCGCGGACGTCATCCGTATTGGGCTTGAAGGCGACGCCGAGCACGGCGACGGTCTTGCCGTCAACGCTGCCACCGCAGGCCTCGATAATCTTTTGCGCCATCCGCACCTTGCGCTTTTCGTTGATATCGATCACCGCCTCGACGATATGGCTGGGCGCGCCGCACTCGCGCGCGATGCGCACGAAGGCGAGCGTATCCTTGGGAAAGCAGGAGCCGCCATAACCCGGGCCCGGATGCAGGAATTTATTGCCGATACGGCCGTCCAATCCGATCCCCTTGGCGACGTCATGCACGTCGGCGCCGATCTCCTCGCAAATGTCGGCGATCTCGTTGATGAAAGTGATCTTGGTGGCGAGGAAGGTGTTGGCGGCGTATTTGATCAACTCGGCGGTTTTCACGCCGGTAAAAACCACCGGAGTCTCGATCAGAAAAAGCGGCCGGTAGAGTTCCGCCATAAGGGCCTTGGCGCGCTCCGATTCGACACCGACGACGACGCGGTCGGGGCGCATGAAATCGCCGATCGCCGCACCCTCGCGCAGGAATTCGGGATTCGAGACGATGTCGAATTCGGCGTCCGGGCGCCGCGCGCGGATAATGCGGGCGATCTCGGCACCGGTGCCGACGGGCACGGTGGATTTCGTCACCACCACCGAGTAGCCGGTCATGGCATCGGCGGTTTCCTCGGCCGCGGCATAGACAAACGATAAATCCGCGTGACCGTCACCGCGCCGGCTCGGCGTGCCGACGGCCAACATGATGATGTCGGCACGCGGCACCGCTTCGGCGATATCGGTGGTGAAACTGAGCCGCCCGGCGGCGGTATTGTGGCTGACGAGATCCTCCAGGCCGGGCTCGTAAATCGGAATCTTGCCGGCCTTGAGGCCGTCGATTTTCTCACGCAGCTTATCGACGCAGACGACGTCGACGCCGAATTCGGAGAAACAAGCGGCGGAGACGAGGCCGACATAGCCGGTGCCTATCATGGCGACATGCATGGTGATTTCCTGTTTATTTTAGTCTTTATTTTTAGTCTGTGGCGGACGGGTTTTTTAAGAACTCGGAGAGTTCGGCGCTGAGCTCGCTGCGTTCCAGGGCGAAGGCGATATTGGCCTTGAGAAAGCCCAGCTTGGCGCCGCAATCGAAGCGCCGGCCTTCGAAACGCAGGCCGTGGCAGGGTATCCCGTCATCGATTAATTTGGCCAGCGAATCGGTGAGCTGGATCTCGCCGCCGACGGTGCGCTCCATGCGCTCGAGATAATCGAAGACTTCGGGCTGCAGCACGTAGCGCCCGATGATGCAGAGATTGGAGGGCGCTTCGCCGGGCGCCGGTTTTTCCACCATGCCCTTGATATCGATGATGCGCCCGTCATCCGCCGCAGCATCGACGATACCGTAGCGATTGGACTGTTCGATGGGAATTTCGGCGAGCGCGTATACGCAGCCGCCGCGCTCATCATAAAGATCGACGACCTGCTTCATACACGGCGTTTCGGAAAGCACCAGCTCATCGACAAGAAATACCGCAAACGGCTCACCGCCGACCAGGTGGCGCGCGCACCACACCGCATGGCCGAGGCCGAGCGGCTCCTGCTGGCGGGTAAAGGACAGCGAGCCGGCCGGCGGAATGATTTTTTTCAGCGCCTCCAGTTCGGTGGTTTTGCCGCGCGCGGCGAGCTCGGCCTCCAATTCATAGGAATGGTCGAAATGATCCTCGATCGCGCCCTTGCCGCGCCCGGTGACGAAAATGAATTCCTCGATCCCCGCCGCCGCCGCCTCTTCGACGGCATATTGTATGAGCGGCTTGTCGACGATCGGCAGCATCTCCTTGGGCACGGCCTTTGACGCCGGCAAGAAGCGAGTGCCAAGGCCGGCGACCGGAAATACCGCCTTCTTTACGGGCCTGATCATGCAGCGTTGATCCTTGCTCTCAAGTCATTATCGCGGTACGGTGGCGCAGCGGCGCGTTGAGTGTTTCTCATCTTTTCCGCTATCCGGCAAGGGGCCGGCAAATGCCTCATCTGCCGCCCAGCAGAACTTCCTTGGCCTGATTGATTTTTGCCGCCAAATAATCGGAACCGCCCTGGTCGGGGTGAATTTTGAGCAGCAGTTTATGATGCGCCTCGCGAATCTCCGATTCGCTGCTGCCGGGCTCGAGACCGAGCACCTCGAACGCCTCGTCCCGGTTCATGGTGTTGGCCGGACCAGGCCGTGCGCGCCTGCTTCGCGAGGCGTTTTCCTCGCCGTCCCCGTCTTCGCCAAATACCCTGTCGATATAGCTTTCGACAAGCCGCGCCGATTGTTCATCGTTCATTTTGCATTCGTTCAACAGATCGTTCAGCTCGACCTCTGAAAGTTCCCGCAACTCGCGCTCCTGGTATTTTCCGCGCAATATCGTGCCGTCCATTTCGCCGCTGTCATGGTCCAGCATCATTCTCAAATAGTCGGTTTCGATCTCGGATTGGCGGCCGGGCGACGGTGTGCCGCTCTGTCCGGCGCTGCCGCACAGGCTGCGCAGGAGAAGCGGCAGGATAATCAGGGTAAGCGGGATCGCCGCCAATTGAATCTTGCCGGTGGCGCCGAGAAACACCGCCACCGCGGCGCCCAAGCCGAGAAAGCCCCATTTCAAAACCTTGGCGAGGCGTGAAGGATTGGCGTTCTCATACCAGCGCGCTATGAGCAGTACCGCTACCAGCAGCGCGACGCCGAGTAGAAGATATTTCACCATGCCAAGCTATTACTTGACCTGGTGGGAGATTTGCAAGGCGGCGCCGCCCTGGCGCTTGCCGTAACTTACCAGCGCCCGCCGGCCGCCGGCCGCGTAGACCGCGACGGCGCTCAGCAGGCTTTTGAGCTGCGCCGCGCTATGCGCGTCGAATTGCAGATAGGCGCCGCCGGTGAGCCGCGCGATTTGGCGAAACGCCAGCGATGCCTCTTTTTCGTTGCCCTCGTGGAACATGAAGGCCGGCACCTTCAGGAGGCCGAGTTCTCCCGCCATGGCGCAAAGATCGTCGACATTTTCTTCCATGCAGTCGCCAACAAAAACAACGGCGCCCAATCTTTGGCGTTTGGTTTCGCGAATCGCATGGCGCAGAATCTTGCGAATTTGCGTATGTCCGCCGAGGCAGTGAACGGCGCTCATATGGCGCACCAGGGTACGTGAATTGTTCAGCCATTTGGTGGCGCGAAACTCGTTGAAGCCCCGGTAATAGGCCAATTGCACCGACAGGCCGCCAAGCGCAGCGGTGGCCTCGAACATCTCGCCCTGAATATGGCAGGCATGGTCCCAGCTCGGCTCCCGGCTGGCGGTCGCGTCCATGGCGAACAGCAGGCGCCCCTTCCCTTGTCCCGTGAGGGGGGGCGGCGTTGCCGCGACCTTGCCCAGGAATCTGTCGATTTCCGACTCGGGGTTGCCACTTTCGGCCGGCAGGCTTTTTTTGCGCTCTGACATGCTGATCTTTTCTCTTCCGCACGCGAGTCTAGCGGCATTGCCTACAGGTGGATAGAGGGCTTGCGAAGCAGCTCCGGGGTGGCGCCGGAATTGTCGGCGTTCAAACGCAAAAAAGGCGCCGCTTCTTGCGACGCCTTATCAGGTCGAGCGTGAAAGCCGAATTGGCGCGGTTGCCGCGCCGCCTCGGATGAAGGTCTTTATTCGCGCAGGAAGTCGAACAAAGAGCGTTTCTTGCGCGGCGCGGATTTTTTCTTCATCGCCCTTTTCGGCCCCGACGAGGTTTTCTTGCGCTCGCCAATCATGCGCTCACCAGAATCGCCATTGCCATTGGGCAGGCTGAAAACGGTCGTCTCACGATAAAGCTTGGCTGCCTGATCGAATGCTTCGCGGACCACCTTCACCGACTGGAAATGGCGGGAATCAAACAAACCCCTGGCTTCCGCGACGGCTTCTTCTTCGTTGCGGCAACGCTGCTCGATCATCCAACGGCCATCTTTGAGGGTCTGAACTTCAAAGACATTTGGGTTTTCCATATCAGTCGATCCTTTAGAGGCCCGGTCGGATGGGACCGAGGGCGCAATCCGTTCACCTTTCCGGCGCTTCAGAAGAGTGATTGTCTGCCAATACCGGCGGCACCAACCAATCGCGCTCCATCACGCTAACCTCGATAATGCAGCTTAATTGGTTAAGAAAGAGTTTCTTCGGTGAACAAATTCAGGCAGTTAGATATTTTTTGGCAGGCGCGCCAGGCGCTCGCCGAGAAGCTCGAAAAAGCCGTCCGCGTAGATATTATTCAACACGTTAACATTTGCCGCGCGGCCGCTTCGCGCGTGCACGTCGCATACCGTGCGGCCAATCGTAAGCGGGCTGGAAATTTCGATATCGACACGCATCTCCCGGCCCGTGAACAAATCCGGGCGCAGGATATAGGCGATGACACAGGGGTCATGCAGCGGTGCCCCTTCGCCGAATGTGGATACATATTGGGCGCCGTAAAAATCGAGCATGCCGGCGACGCATGTCGCCGCCGGATTGCCGATCGCCCGGATGGCTTCGAGGCGCGCCGGCGTGGCGCGCGCCTGATGGGTGACATCGAGGCCGATCATCGTCAATTTCAAGCCCGCCTCGAAAACGATATGCGCCGCGTGCGGGTCGGAATAAATGTTGAACTCGGCGGCCGGGGTGATGTTGCCGAGCGACAGCGCGCCGCCCATCAAAACCAGTTCGCTGATATTCTCGACGATGTCCGGCGCCATCACGATGGCCATGGCGATATTGGTGAGCGGCCCCAGCGTCGCCAGGGTTATCGGATCGTCGGCGCGGCGCAAGGTACCGACGAGCCAGTCGACGGCGTGCGCCGCTTCGAGCCCCCGGCTCGGCTCGGGCAGGCCGGCGCCGTCGATACCGCTCTTGCCATGCACATATTCGGCCGTCTCCAGCACCTTCACCATGGGCCTGGGGCAACCGGCGAAGACCGCCACCTCGGGCCGCCCGGCGACGTCGCGAATGCACCGCGCATTGGCTTCGGTAAGCCGCAGCGGAACATTTCCGGCGACGGCGCAAATGCCGAGAAGCTCCAACTCGGCGGGCGAAGCCATGGCCAGCATCAGGGCGATAGCGTCGTCCTGGCCCGGATCGCAATCGATGATAAGCGGCAGCGGTTTGTCGTTGTTGCTCATGGCGGGTCCTCGGCCAGGGACAGGAGTTCCGGATTGCCGCCGGCGGCGGCGGTATTGACCGTCAATGTGCGCTCGACGGCGAAGCGGTGCAGATAGCGCGGCCCGCCGGCTTTCGGACCGGTCCCGGACAGCCCCTCGCCGCCGAACGGCTGAACCCCGACGACGGCGCCGATCATATTGCGGTTGACATAAATATTGCCGACCCGCGCGCGCTTGGCGATGCGCTGGATGGTCGAATCGATGCGGCTCTGAATTCCCAATGTGAGTCCGTAACCGGTTTTGTTGATGGCATCCACAACGCCGTCCAACTGGTCGGATTTGAAGCGCACAATGTGCAGGATGGGGCCGAAAATTTCACCCCCCAATTGGGACAGGCTGCTGATTTCGAAGGCGCGCGGAGAGAAATGGAAGCCATGTTCCGTATCCTTGCCGAGCGGCGCGGCGCCTTGCAATGTCGCTTCGCGCTCCATGCGCGAGGTGTGCGCCCGCATGACGTCTAGCGCGCCTCGATCGATCAGCGGCCCGATATCGGTGGCGAGCAGAAGCGGATCGCCGACATCCAATTCCTGCATAGCGCCGTCCAGCTTGGCAATGAACGTGGCGGCGATTTCCTGCTGCAGAAAAACCACGCGCAGGCACGAGCAGCGCTGCCCGGCGCTGGAAAATGCCGAGGTCACGGCGTCGGCGACGGCCTGCTCCATCAGGGCGCTCGAATCGACGATCATTACATTCTGCCCGCCCGTCTCGGCGATCAGCGGCGCCAGCGGGCCGGGCCTGGCGGCCAGCGATTTGGCGATCGCGCACGCCGTCTCGTTGGAGCCGGTGAAGGCGACGCCGGCAACGCCCTCGGCGCCGCTCAGCGCCGCGCCAATGGTGGCACCGGGGCCGGGAAGAAGATGCAGCGCTTCGGTGGGAATGCCGGCCCGGTGCATCAGGCGAACGGCGAAGGCGGCGATCAGCGGCGTTTGCTCGGCCGGTTTGGCGATAACCGCATTGCCGGCGGCGAGGGCCGCCGTCACCTGGCCGCTGAATATGGCGAGGGGAAAATTCCACGAGCTGATGCAGGCGAAAACGCCGCGCCCGGCCAGGGCGATGATGTTGCTTTCCCCGGTCGGCCCCGGCAGCTCGACCGGCGCCGCGAAATCAATGCGCGCGCGCGCCGCGTAGTAACGCGCGAAATCGACCGCCTCGCGAACTTCGGCCAGCGCGTCGGGAATCGTCTTGCCCGCCTCGCGGATGCAAAGCGCCATCGCCGGGGCGAGGTTTTGTTCCAACAGGTCGGCGTAGTTGTCGAGCGCCTCGGCGCGCTGATCGGCGGCGCTAAGCGACCATGCCGATTGACAGCCAAGGGCACTGGCGAGCGCGCGCTGCACAGCACCTTCGGCGGCCTCGACCACCGTCCCGACGGCGCGGCGTTGGTCGCTCGGATCAGTGACCGGGTTCGGCGCACCGTCATGTTCCTGGCCCGCCACGATCGGCCGCGCCAGCCATTCCTGCTTGAGCGCTTCATCGATGGCGGTGCTGATCGACGCGACGCTCGCCGCGTCCGCGAGGTCGAGGCCTTGCGAATTGAGGCGCTCCGGCGCGAACATCCGGCGCGGCAGCGGAATGCCCGGATGCGGCTGATAGGGCTTGGCTTCGAGAATCTCGATGGGGTTCTGGATGACGTCCTCGATCGGCGCCGCGTCATCGGCGATGCGGTTGACGAATGACATGTTGGCGCCGTTCTCGAGCAGGCGTCGAACCAGATAGGGCAACAGGTCCTTATGCGCGCCGACCGGGGCATATACGCGGCACGGCGCGGCGGGCCGACTTTCCTCGGCCAGCGCGTCGTAGAGCGCTTCGCCCATGCCGTGCAGCCGTTGAAATTCATATTCGTCGCCGGCGCCGGCCATTTCGACGAGCGTGGCGACGGTGCGCGCATTGTGGGTGGCGAATTGCGGATAGAAGAGCTCGTTCGAATTCAACAGGCGCCGCGCGCAGGCGATATAGGAAACATCGGTCGCCGCCTTGCGCGTGAACACCGGATAGCCGTCCAGCCCCTGTTCCTGCGCATGTTTGATCTCGCTGTCCCAATAGGCGCCCTTGACCAGCCTGAGGGGAATGCGCCGGCCGGAGGCGCGGGCGAGCTCGGCGAGCCAATCGATGACCGCCGGCGCGCGCTTTTGATAGGCCTGGACGACGATGCCGAAACCCTGCCAATCCTCGTCCACCTGATAGATCGCGGAGAACATGTCGAGCAACGGCTCGAGCCTGTCGGCTTCCTCGGCATCCAGGGTCAGCCCGATGCCCTCTTTCCTGGCCAGTTCCGCCAACGCACCGAGGCGCGGCACCAGCTCGTCGCGCAATGCCGATGATTTGGCATATTCGAAGCGCGGATGCAGGGCCGAGAGCTTGACCGATATGCTCGCCGCCGCGAAGACGCTGGCACCCGTGCCGGCACCCTTGTCTGCGGCGGCGGCACCGACCGCTTCGATGGCGGCGCGATAGGCGGTGAAATAACGCTCGGCATCATCCTTGGTCAGCGCCGCCTCGCCGAGCATATCGTATGAATGGCGCACGCCTTTCGCCTCGCCAACTCGCGCCCGTGCCAGGGCGTCGGCGATATCGCGGCCCATGACGAATTGCCGGCTCATGATGCGCATGGCCTGGCCGACGGCCTGGCGTATCACCGGCTCGCCGGCCCGCGCCACGGCCTTTTGCACGAGCTGCCAGGGCTGGCTTCCGGCGGCTTCGTGCAGGCGGACCAGGCGCCCGCCCAGCATCAGCGCCCAGGTCGATGCATTGACCAATATCGATTCGCGGCCGCCGAGATGGCTTTCCCAGGCGGCCGTGCCGACCTTGTCGCGGATCAGAAGGTCCGCGGTGTCACTGTCGGGAATGCGCAGGAACGCCTCGGCGAGGCACATCAGCACCACGCCTTCCTCGGTATCGAGGCCGAATTCAACCAGGAACGCGTCGAGGCCGCCGGCTTCGCGGCGTTGCCGGCGCACGCGTTCCACCAATGTCCGGGTGAGGGCCTGGGCGCGCTGCTCGGCATCGAGCGGCAACTCGGCGCGCGGCAGCAGGTATTTTACGCAAACCCCCTCATCGGCGCGGCAAAGCGCGCTGATGGCGGCAAGTGATTGCGAATTGCGCTGCATCGCCGCTCCAAGCCGTCACGCCAAGAGATACACGCCCGCCGCAATCATCGCCACGCCGCCGACGCGCCCGATCCACGGGCCATGCGGAAACATTTTTTCCGCCGCCACGAATATGGTGATGACGGCGACCCAGATCAGGTTCATCACGCCGCCAACAAAAAGCAGCGCCATGACCGACCAGCAGCAGCCCAGGCAAAAGGCGCCGTGACCCAGCCCCACGCGCAGGGCGCCGGCCCGTCCCGGGCGCCAATGGTGCATAATGAACTCAAGCGGCGAGCGGCAATGCTTGAGGCAAGCCTGTTTGAGCGGCGTCCATTGATATATTCCGGCGGCGATAAACAGCGCCGCGCCGAGATAGACGCTGGCGCTCACCATCGCCGGCGACAGCAAAGCGGCATTTTGCAAACCCCATTGCGCCGCCGTCGCCACCAGGCTGAACAGAGTCCAGACGATCACATAGCCGGCGCTAAATATGGCGGTCGGAACGTATACATTGCCCTTGTCGCGCTGCTTTCCGTTGACGCGGGCGAATATCAATATCATCGGCGCGGCGCTGGGCAGCATCATGGCCAGCATCATGATCGCCCACATGACGAACATCAGCACGCCGTCGGCGACGGTCCAGGGTTTCAGCCCGCCGGCGATTTCGCCCATGCCGCTCATGTCGCCCGCGCCGCCCATGCCCGCCATATCGTTCATGGCAAGCGCCAGGCTAATCAAATAGGCCCAGGCCAGCGCCGCCAGCAGCAACAGGCTGGCGAGGACAACCAGTCGATCCCGTTTCAGGACATCTTCGAACATGCCACCTCGTTTAGGCCACCGGCCCCCTGGGCGTCAGGTGGATCATGGCGAATTGGCCATAGCTGTCGGTGAAATCGAGGGCGATCGCAGCAAAGGTCTTGGTGGTGCCGCTGCCGCATTCGGCCTCGATAAATTCGAAGCCCTCCGGCTGGGTGATCTTGATGTGGTGCTCGGCGCCGGTCACCGGATTGCGTATCGGCGTGCCGCGCGATTGCACGAGGCCCGGCACATTGACAACCGCCGTGCGGCGCGCGACGTCGATCTCGAACTCGATGGCCTCGAAAAGCGGTTCATGTATGGTGTCGACGACGCCGGCGAAGACATCGAACACCGTGGCGCCGGGTTCGCTATGCTCACCGCTCTGGATGGCCAAGATCGCCTGGCGCTGCGCCGCGTCGGCGCGGACATCGACAATCGACAGCTTTTCGCCGCCGCCTTCATGAACCGCCCCCGGCCAGGCGAAGATGCTCACCCAGTTGAGGCCGTCCAATCTGACATCGCCGAAAAACCCCTCCTCTATGTGCATCGCCGCCATGCCCCGGCAATCGCCATGGGTCGGCGGCGCGTTGAACTGGCACGGGCAGCCCCAGTTGCAGTTGCAACTGCCAAAATCCGGACCCTTGATGCTCCAGTCGGTATAGCTCATGGCGAGAAGAATCCGTGGCGCGGCGCTTACGCGAGCGACCAGTCGAAGGGCGCGAAATGTCCGTTATGGCCGCCCTCGGCATCGTCCCAATCGATGCCGAAAACATGCATGTGGCTCTCGCTGCCGGTGGCGAGCGCCAGCCTCTTGTTGGCCGGATGCGCCGTATTATCGATGTAGATCGGCTGGTTGGGGTCGCCGGCGCTGGCCGTTCCCTGGGCGGCATTTTCAAACAAAGCGCCGGCCTTGACGCTGAACGACATGTCCTGTTTGTCGATTTCGATGGCGGCGCGCTCGACCCCGGCGAAATTGCCGATCAGGGCGGCGCCGAGTTCCATCGGGCCGCCGAAATCGCCGGAACAAATTTGCCCGACCGCACCGACCTGCGCGTCGCTCGCCTTGTCGTCGATGATGAGCCCCACGGTCCAGTTGCCATTGGCCATCAGGCCCACAACCCTTATGGCAATAATGAAGGCGACGCCGGCGAGATCTGTATCGCCGAAATTGCCGTCATTGACGCGCATGACGATGGCGGCGATGCAGTCGTCATGGGTCGGCTGCGCCAGCATGTTGGTATAGATGCACGGGCACAGATAATCGCAATTGCAGGTCTCGAAATAATCGCCCGCGATGCGCCAGTTCGTTTCAGCCATGGTGCTCCCCTATGTTTATCGCTGTTGATCGAAGCCTAGCACGAAAGCCGCCAAGACTTTCTACAGCAGGCCAAGGGCGCGCAGCTCGGCCGCCATTTCCAGCGGCATGTCACCGAATTCCTCGATCGAAGCGCCGAGATCCGGCGGCGCGTTGCCGGCCTCGAAATAGCGCCAGCCCTGGTGCGGCCGGCGCCGCGCCGGAATGGTCAGAACCAGTTCGGGATCGAGAACGAAGGCGCATTTGCTGCGCCCGGTTTCCTCACTGGTGACGAGCCGCAAATCGAGCAGCCGTTGGCGCACGCGGATGAAATTGCGCACCACCCAGAACAGCGAACCGCCATCCAACACCTGTTCGGCGCGGCGCGGCATGAATCGCGTGACATGGCAGAGGCTGCCGTTCTCGGCCAGCCGGCGCGCCTGAACCTCGCGCAAATGGCCGATATTCTCGATACCCACCGCGAGTTTGAGCAAATGCAGCGCCATTATATTTCAAACCCGGCGCGGCGCCGGCAGGGTATTAAATCCAATTCGGTTTCCTTTTCTCCTGGAAGGCGCTCATGCCCTCCTGGGCCTCGTCGGAGACACGGATGCGCGCGATTCGCCTGGCCAGATCGACCAGCATGTCGTTGTCGAGCGGGCGGCCATGCACGGCGGCGATCAGCGCCTTGGCTTCGGTCTGGGCTATGGGGCCACCCTGCATGAGCATCTTGACGAAAGTTTCGCCGCGCACCGCCAATGCCTCGTCCGGCACCACCTCATGCACCAGGCCGATGCGCTCGGCGTCGGCCGAGGAGATGCGCTCGCCGGTGAGAAAATATCGCCGGGCGTAACTTTCGCCGATGGCATTGATGACGAACGGGCTGATCACGGCGGCGATCAATCCGAGCCTGACCTCGGTGATGGAAAAGCGCGCGCTGCGCGCGGCGATGGCAATATCGCAGGCACAGATAAGACCGACGCCGCCGGCATAGGCGGGGCCTTGAATCAGTGCGATGGTCGGTTTCGGCAGGGTATCGAGAACCAGCAGCAATTCGGCCAGGGCGCTGGCATCCTGCAGGTTTTCGGCCTCCGAAAACTCGGCCGTCTTCTTCATCCAATTGAGGTCCGCGCCGGCGCAAAAACTCGGCCCCCGGGCGGTCAGCAACACGATGCGGACATCTTCATCCTCGCCCAGCGTGCGCAATTCACGGGTCAGGCGCTCGATCGCCTCGCCGTTAATCGCGTTGTGCATTTCGGGCCGGTTGAGCGTGACCGTCGCCACACCCTTGGTATCTACGGTGACAAGCACATGTCCTTCGGCCATTTGATTACATCCTGAATATGCCAAATGTTGATCGTTCGACCGGCGCATTCGCCGCCGCCGCCAATCCACGGGCGAGAACGGCTCTGGTGTCCACCGGATCGATTACGCCGTCGTCCCACAAGCGGGCCGAGGAATAATAGGGTTGTCCCTGGGTTTCATATTGCTCGAGGATCGGCGCCTTGAACTCGGCCTCTTCTTCTTCCGACCAGTCGCCGCCGTCTTCCTCGATGCGGTTGCGGCGAATGCGCGCCAGCACGCTGGCCGCCTGTTCGCCGCCCATCACCGAAACCCGCGCATTGGGCCACATCCACAGGAAGCGCGGCTCATAGGCGCGCCCGCACATGCCGTAATTGCCGGCGCCGAAGCTGCCGCCGATGACGACGGTGAATTTCGGCACCGCGGCGCAGGCCACCGCCATGACCAGCTTGGCGCCGTCCTTGGCGATGCCGCCCTCCTCGTAGCGCTTACCGACCATGAAACCGACGATGTTCTGCAGAAAAATAAGGGGAATGCCGCGCTGGCAGCAAAGTTCGACGAAATGCGCCCCTTTGAGCGCCGATTCCGAAAACAGAATGCCGTTATTGCCGAGGATTCCGACCAGCCGCCCTTCGATGCGGGCGAAGCCGGTCACCAGGGTCTGGCCGTAGCGCGCCTTGAACTCGTCGAATTCGCTGCCGTCGACGATGCGCGCGATGACTTCGCGGACATTGAACATACGCCTGAGCGAGGTCGGCACGATGCCGTAAATCTGTTTTGCGTCATGTGCCGGCGGCACCGGCTGGACGTGATCGCGGGTGCCGTTTTCGATGCCGTTCAGGCGCGCCACGATGGCGCGTGTGCGCTCCAGCGCGGCGCTGTCGTTTTCCGCCATATGATCGGCGACGCCGGAGATCCGCGTATGCACATCGGCGCCGCCGAGATCCTCCGAGGTCACCTCCTCGCCGGTAGCGGCTTTGACCAGCGGCGGCCCGCCGAGGAAAATCGTACCCTGTTCCTTGACGATGATGGTTTCGTCGGACATTGCCGGCACGTAGGCGCCGCCGGCGGTGCACGAACCCATGACGACGGCTATCTGGGCGATGCCGGCGGCCGACATGCGCGCCTGATTGTAAAATATCCGGCCGAAATGATCGCGGTCGGGAAAAACCTCGTCCTGATGCGGCAGATTGGCGCCGCCCGAATCGACCAGATAGATGCATGGCAGTCGGTTTGTCGCGGCGATTTCCTGGGCGCGCAGATGTTTCTTCACGGTCAGCGGATAATAGGTGCCGCCCTTTACCGTCGCGTCATTGACGATCAGCATGCAGTCGCGCCCCTGTATGCGCGCGATGCCGGTGACGATTCCGGCCGCCGGCACTTCTCCGCCGTAAAGGCCGTGCGCCGCCAGGGGCGAGAATTCGAGCAATTCGGTGCCCGGATCGATAAGCGCCTGGATGCGCTCGCGCGGCAGCATTTTGCCGCGCTCCGAGTGGCGCGTGCGCGCTTTTTCACCGCCGCCGCCGCGTATCTCGGCCAAGGTCGCGTTGAGACCATCGACGAGAGACTGCATCGCGCCGGCGTTTTCCGCGAATTCCGGCGAGCCGGTATCGACTTTGCTTTGCAACTGCGCCATGCAGAGAATCCTCCTACAGCGCAAAGATTACCCGCCCGCGTGCGCGAATGAAACATGATCGTCGCGCTGTTTCCGTCCGCTGGTCTATAGTGCCGCCAATAACGCGCTGGAGTGGATATGAAATTACCGAATTTGGGCGAACTCGAGGAAGCGGCGGCGCTGGTCCACCAAACGCTCACACCGACGGCGCAAATATGCTGGCCGCTGCTGAGCCGCCGAGTCGGCGCCGAAATCTGGGTCAAGCATGAGAACCACACGCCGATCGGCGCCTTCAAGGTGCGCGGCGGGCTGGTTTACATGGATGCGCTCAAGCAACAGGGCGGCACGTCGCGGGTGCTCGCCGCGACGCGCGGCAATCACGGCCAGAGCATAGCCTTCGCCGCCGCGCGCGCCGGGCTCGGCGCCACCATCGTCGTGCCAATCGGCAATTCGCCCGGCAAGAACGCCGCGATGCGGGCCTTCGGCGCCGAATTGATCGAACATGGCCGCGATTTCCAGGAAGCCCTCGAGCATTGCATGACCCTGGCCGGCGGCGATGGCGTGACGCTGGTTCCGTCTTTCGATATCGGCCTGGCCAAAGGCGTCGCCAGCTATGCCCTGGAGCTGTTCGACGCGGCGCCGGACCTGCATACGGTCTATGTGCCGATCGGCCTCGGCTCGGGCATTTGCGGCCTCATATCGGCGCGCGACGCGCTCGGCCTCAAGACCGAGATCGTCGGCGTGGTCAGCGAAAACGCCGCCTGTTACGCGCTTTCATTCGACGCCGGCGAGGTGATCAGCACCAACATCGCCGACACCCTGGCCGACGGCATGGCGTGCCGGGTGCCGGTCGCCGAGGCGCTGGAGATCATCCGCATGGGCGCCGAGCGCATCGTCCGCGTTGACGACGATGAAATCCTCGACGCCATGGCGCATTATCTGAGCGATACCCACAATCTCGCCGAGGGCGCCGGCGCCGCACCACTGGCCGCGGTTCTCAAGGAAAAAGAGCAAATGGCGGGCCGCAAGGTCGGCCTCATCCTCTCCGGCGGCAACGCCGACCCGGCGCTCATCCAAAGGGTCTTGCAGCGCGCCGCCGCCTAGCCGGGCCGCCTAGCGGCTCACCAGCCGCCGGTCTCCAGCCATTTGTCGAGATGGTCCATGCGGTCGCAGCCCCAGAAATGCTCATCGCCAAGGATGAAAAACGGCGCGCCGAAGACGCCTTTTTCCAGCGCGGCTTCGACCTCGGTTCTGAGGCGCGCCTTGACCTCGCCGTCCTGTAGCGCCGCGCCGAGCGCCTCTTTATCGATGCCGAGCGCGGCCGCGGTCTCGATCACGGTTTCGGCCTCGCCGAGGTTGCGGTTGTCGATGAAATAGCCGCGATAGAGGGCCTGCGCCAATTGCCTGGCCAGCGTCGGGTCCTGATCGACCAGCCAGTAATAGGCGCGGCAGGCGGCGACGCTGTGCACCGGGAACGGGTCGGGGATGGTGAAGTCGATGCCGTAGAGGCGGGCCGAGCGCATCAGGTCGTGGCGCGAATAGGGTCCCTTGACCGGCTGCGACACCAGCGGGCTGGTGCCGAGCTGCTTGAACACCGCGCCCATCAGATAGGGCCGCCAGACCACCTCGCAACCATGTTTCTCGGCCAGCGCGTCGATGCGCTCGGAGCCGAGATAGCCGTAGGGCGAGGAAAAATCGAAATAGAAATCGATGGCTTGCGGCATGCCTCCCGGCCTCCCTGTTTGCCCTACTCCGCCGCGATGGCGCGCCCGATGACCATGCGCTGGACGTCGCTGGTGCCTTCGTAGGTCTTGCACACCCGCATGTCGCGCCAGTAGCGCTCGACCGGGAAGTCACTGAGATAACCATAGCCGCCGAAGGTCTGGATGGCGTCCGAGCAGACGCGCTCGGCCATTTCCGAAGAAAACAATTTGGCCATGCTGGCCTGCTTGATGCATGGCAGGCCGGCGTCCCTCAGGCGCGCCGCGTTATGGGTCAACAGGCGCGCCGCCTCGATCTCGACCGCCATGTCGGCGAGGCGGAAGCTCACCGCCTGATGTTCGATGATCGCCTTGCCGAAAGTCTCGCGCTCCTTGGCATAGCTGAGCGCCGCCTCGTAAGCCGCGCGCGCGGCGGCGAGCGCCTGCGAGGCGACGCCGATGCGACCGCCTTCGAGATTGGAGAGCGCGACGCGATAGCCCTCACCCGGATCGCCGAGCATCAGATCGGGCGTGAGGCGCATATCCTTGAGTACGATCTGGCAGGTGTCATGGGCGCGCTGGCCGAGTTTTCGTTCGTGGCTGGCGACCGTGTAGCCCGGCGTATCGGTCGGCACGATGAAGCAGCTCATGCCCTTCTTGCCGGCTTCCGGGTCGGTCACCGCGATGACCAGGGCGACGTCCGCTTTCGAGCCCGAGGTGATGAACTGCTTGGTGCCGCTCATGACATAGGAATTGCCGTCGAGGACGGCGCGCGTTCTGAGCGCCGAGGCATCCGAGCCGGTATGCGGCTCGGTGAGGCAAAAGGCGCCAAGCATTTCGCCCTGCGCCAGGGGTTTGAGAAAGCGTTGCTTCTGATCCTCGGAGCCGAAGCCGAGCAGGCCGGCGCAGACCAGCGAATTGTTGACGCTCATCGCCGTCGAGGTGCCGACGTCGCCGGCGGCAATTTCCTCCATGGCCAGCGCATAGGCGACGTTATCGGTGCCCGAGCCGCCATATTCCTCCGGCACCATCATGCCCATCAGGCCGAGCGCGCCCATGCGCTTGTATATATCATTCGGAAAGCCGCCGTTCCTGTCCCACTCGGCGGCATTCAGCGCCAGTTCGCGGGCCGCGAAATCGCGCGCCATGTCGCGAATCATGCCTTGTTCTTCGCTTAAAAAATGGCTTCCGTCGCTGAGCATGTTGGGCTCCCGTGTCTAGGACAAAAATTCGAAATGGCAATCCTTGGGCACACAATCAGCGCCGTTGATCGGAATCACGTCCTGCGGGCAGCATGAAAACACGACCATGGCATCGCGTTCGGCGCGCAGCACGACATAATCTCCAGGCCGGCTGACCGGCGGCTCGAAACTGACCGCGCCGTCCGCGGCAACCGGAATATTCATCCACATGTTCCACGGCGCCGGCGTTTCGGGCGGCGTCATGCCCAGCTCGCCGAGGGCGGCGGCGAGATTGTCGGTGCAACTGTCGTGATGGCCCTCGCAGCCGAGCTGTTCGTAACGATAACGGTCGCAGGCGGCGATCAAAGTATCGTGAACGCCGGGCGAGCTGTCCTCGACCAGGGTGAGGATCGCCTCACGCTTGTTGCTCACCATGCTGTCGCCGACATGGGGGAAAATGCTGCCGATGGCGGCGCGGCTATGCTCCATCGACATGAACTCACCGAGGTCGGGCAGGCGGAAGGCCCAGGTGTCGACCACCTGCGAGCCATGCGTGTTGATCAGCTTGACGCTCTGCCCCTTGTTGAGCTTCGCCGCCTTGCCGAGGCGGGCCGGAATCCTGACCGGCTCGGCGCCCATCAATGGACGCGCTCGACGGCGATGGCGGTCGCCTCGCCGCCGCCGATGCAGAGCGCCGCCAGCCCCTTGTCCTCGCCATATTTCTCCATCGCCGCCAACAATGTGACGATCAGGCGCGCCCCCGAGGCGCCGATGGGGTGGCCGAGCGCGCAGGCGCCGCCATGCACATTGACCTTGTCGTGCGGGATGTCGCAATCGCGCATCGCCGCCATGGTGACGACGGCGAAGGCCTCGTTGATCTCGAACCGGCCGACCTCGTCTTTTGTCCACCCCACCTTGTCCAATAGATTCGCGATGGCCGGCCCCGGCGCGGTGGTGAACCAGGCCGGCTCATGGGCATGGGTGGCGTGGCCGCGAATGATGCCGAGCGGCGTCAGCGCGCGCTTTTCGGCCTCGGAGCGGCGCATCAGGACGAGCGCCGCGGCGCCGTCGGAAATCGAGCTCGAATTGGCCGCCGTCACCGAGCCGTCCTTGGCGAAGGCCGGGCGGAGCTTGGGAATTTTATCGAGATTGGCCTTGGGCGGTTGTTCGTCATGCTCGACTACCGTTTCCCCCTTGCGCGTCTTGATGGTGACTGGCACTACCTCGCCGGCGAACGAGCCGTCCTCGATGGCGGTGCGGGCGCGGGTCAGCGAAGTAATGGCGAATTCGTCCTGCTGCTCGCGCGTGAACTGGTATTTCTGCGCCGTCGCCTCGGCGAATACGCCCATCAGCGTGCCCTTGTCGTAGGCGTCTTCGAGGCCGTCGAGGAACATATGGTCCTTCACCTCGCCAGCCCCATGCGGTAGCCCTGGCGCGCCGGTCCAGGAGATAGGGCGCCTTGGTCATGCTCTCCATGCCGCCCGCCACCATGACGGCGTTGGCGCCGGCGGTGATGAGATCGTGCGACAGCATCGCCGCCTTCATGCCCGAGCCGCACATCTTGTTGATCGTCGTGCAGCCGACCGAATCGGGTATGCCGGCGCCGATCGAGGCCTGCCGGGCCGGCGCCTGCGCCTGCCCCTGCCCGGCCGACAATATATTGCCCATGATGACCTCATCGATATCCTCGCCCTTGAGCCCCGCGCGGGCCACCGCGGCGCGGAT
>PVBE011803858.1_pt1 | contig 21490 bp, 19 predicted proteins | sample 1631181 | NCBI WGS metagenome assembly PVBE01 (sample SAMN08397723, study PRJNA350692) | Marine metagenome, whole genome shotgun sequencing project. | isolation source: water | place: Pacific Ocean | collected 2012-04 | reverse complement strand
CTTCATGAAGCCGAACGGCTTGGTCGCCGCCGCGTCGATGACCTCCCAGGTGTCCAGTCCGAGGCGGCGGCACATCATCGCCACCTAGTTGACGAGGCCGATACTGACCGCGCGGAAGGTGTTCTCCAGCAGCTTGGCCATCTCCGCCGCCTGCGTGGAAGACATGCGCACGATCGTCTCGAGGAACGCGCCGTACATGCCGGCGCCGCACTCGGTGCAGACGTCGGTGATGCCGCCGACCAGCCGGGGGGTGTTCCTGATGTCGAACTTGGGGTTGCCCGGGTCGACGCGCTCGGGCGAGAAGCAGAGGAAGTAGTCCTCGCCGACCGTCAGCCCGCTCTCCTCGAACAGGGGCAGCACCAGCTCCTCGGTCGTGCCGGGGTAGGTGGTGGACTCCAGGATGATCAGCTGGCCCTTGCGGAGCCGCTTCACGACCTCACCGGCGGCGGCGAGGATGTAGGAGACGTCGGGATCGTGCGTCTTGCTCAGCGGCGTGGGCACGCAGATGGAGATGACGTCGCGCTCGGCGAGGTCATCGAAGCTCGCGGTCGCCGTGAACTTGCCGCTGTCGCGGTGCTTCTGGAGCTCGTCGTCGGAGATGTCGTCGATGTACGAGCTGCCCGCGTCCAGCGCCGCCACCTTCTTGGTGTCCACGTCGTAGCCGCGGACGGAGAAGCCCGCCTCGCTGATGGCCATCGCCAGGGGGAGCCCGACGTAGCCCTGGCCGATGACGGCGACCGAGGCCGTCCGGTCGGCGATCGCCTTCAGTAGCGCAGTGGCGGTGGGGCCGCTGCTGACGGATCGAGTCTGCTTGCGACGCATGCTGTTGGCTCCTTCGAACTTGATCGAGGGCAGCGAATGTACGGGCGCGGGAGCGGACAGGTCAACGTGGGCAGTCATGGCGCGGCAAGGTAGTGATCCTATTGGGACTCGTCCACCAAGATGGCCGGAATTGGCGCGTCTGCGAGGTGATCATCCACCGCTCGGACAAGCGCCACAGCGAACCGGAGGGCCTCTCCCAGCGACTCGGGATCGACCGCGGCGGCCACATCGTCGTGCGTGTGCAGGAGCATCGGACGCTCCCCGTCGATCATCGAGGTGAGGGTCACGGCGCGAAGCCCCGCCTCGGTGGCGACGCCGGCGTCGGTGGTGCCGACCACCTCCGCTTCGCCGATTCCGTCAAACTCCGGCCCCGCGGCCACCCGCTCGGCGAGCCCCGGGAGCGTGGGGCGGTACGGCAGGCGGGCCCAGCGCCCCTCGGCGGTGACGATGTTGAGCTTTCCGAGGCCGACCTCGTCGATGTTGATGACGTAGGTGGTGTCGGGATCGAGGTGCCGCCGGAACTGGGTCAGGAAGGCTCGCATCCCCCCGGCTTCGGGCTCCCGATCGCCGGTCGCGACGACCCACAGCTCCGTGTTCTGCAGCGGCTGCCGGGCGATCTGCTTGGCGAGCCCCCAGGCCACGGCCAGCCCCGACGCGTTGTCGATCGCACCTTCGACGGGCGGGGAGCGCCACCAGTCCAGCGCGAGCACGAGCAGGCCCACGTGGATGAAGGCGGCGCCGAGGAACAGGGTCAGGGCGAACGCCGAGATGTCCGCTCGCGACCCCTGCTCGGCGGCGGCGATCGTCTGGGCGGCCCCGGCGGCGAGCACCAGCGTGCCGGGGTGAAGCGTGCGGCCCGGCTGCTCGCGGTGGGTCGTCCACCGCTTCACCCACGGATGGAACAGGGCGGAGCTGGAGGCGACGTCAGCGTGCGCGACCACCAGGACCTTGCCGCGGGCGTCCGGCTTGCGCAGGCGGGCGACCATGTTTCCGGTGATCCGCTTGAGCAGGAACCAACGCAGGATGCGCGGACGTCCCCGCAGTTCGCCGTAGAACGAGAGCGTCGCCACGAACGACAGCAGCGTCCCCGGGATCGGCCGGGCGAGGCTCAGCAGCAGCGCTCCCAGGAAGACGCCCGCGTGAAGGATCAGGATGTTGGGCAGCGGCGGGGGGCAGACGGCGCCCTCGACAACCGCGTCCAGTCCGATACGGTCCATACGGCCCGCAAAGGTCGCCTGGCAGGTGCGCTCGGCTTCGGAGCCGGCGACCCGACCGCGAAAGTCCGACTGCGCCTCGATGAACTCGATCAGGGGGGCTGTTTTCACGAGGAAGCCATTCGAAGGCAAGAGCCGAAGAATCGCGTGACGCCGAAGGCGGCGCGTCCCGTAGGGACTGCACGCAGGACGCGTGCAGCAATTGTCGCGGAGATGGCTATACTCCACCACCTCAAGAAAGGTAGCCCATGACCCTGGTCAAGGACGAGCTGGTCCCTGTCGTGCAGGCTGGGGCTGAGTACGTCTTCCACGTTCCGACTTCTTCCTTCTACGAGCTCGACGCGACGACCCGCGACGTGCTCGAGGCGGTCGAGCGGCTGGACAGCGTGCCCGACAGCCAGCTCAGCGCCGCCGTCTCCGGTTCGACCGGCGCGGACGAGACCGAGGTCACAGAGATCCTGTCCGATCTCGTCAAGCTTCGCTTGCTCGTCCCTCGGGATACCAAAGGAAGCGCCGACACGGACCCGACCCCGCGGGGCACGGGCGTCCGCAACCTCACGCTCCACGTCGCCCACAACTGCAACCTGAACTGCGGGTACTGCTACGCCGAGGCGGGGCTGTACAAGGGCAAGGCGACGCTGATGAGCGTCGAGCGCGCCCGAGAGTACGTGGATTGGCTCTTCGACCAGGCCGACCCGGACGCACGCGAGCTCGGAGTCACCTTCTTCGGCGGCGAGCCGCTGCTGAACTTCCCCGTCGTCGAGACCACCGTGCGGTACGCGCAGGAGCGGGCCCAGCGTGATGGCAAGCGGGTGCGCTTCGGCATCACCACCAACGGCACCCTCATCACCCCGGTGATCAGCGACTTCCTCCGCGACATCCGCGCGACGGTGACGATTTCGGTCGACGCCAAAGGCAAGACCAACGACCGCCTCCGCCCCTACCACTCCGGCCGCGGCAGCTACGACATCGTGATGGACAAGATCCAGCCCCTGCTGGAGTCCGGGATGTGCGCCGCGCGGGTGACGGTGACGAAGGTGAACCTCAACGTCGTCGAGACGGTCGAGACCCTGCTGGAGGCCGGCTTCACGGAGGTCGGCTGCTCCCCGGTCGACGCCAAGAACCCGGCCTACGACCTGGACGGCAAGGACTACGCCGAGCTCCTCGAGGGGTTCCGCGTGCTGGTCGCCCGGTACGTCGACGAGGCCGCCGAGGGCCGCAGGTACGGCTTCAGCAACATCGGGAACATCCTCAAGGCCGTGCACAACGGCCACAACAAGGAGTACCCCTGCGGCGCCGGCATCCAGATGGTGGCGGGCGCGCCTAACGGGAACATGTCTCTGTGCCACCGCTTCGTCGGGGAGGACGAGTACGTCCTGGGCTCGCTGGAGGCCGGCGGCCTGGACGAGGCCAAGCGCAAGCAGATGCTCGACGAGCTCGCGCTCAAGGAGCGCTCGGACTGCAGCAAGTGCTGGGCGCGGTACATCTGCAGCGGCGGATGCCACCACGTCAATTTCCTGTTCAATGGGGATCCGCAGAAGACCTACCTGACGCACTGCGACTGGCTCCGAGCCTGGTATCGAACCGGGTTGGAGGCATACGCCGAGATTCTCCAGCGAAATCCTGCTTTCATTAATCAGTTCATCGATCCCGGCTGGGTCTGCCGGAACTAGGGGCTTCACCGCATGAGTCGCATCAAGCCGATCAACACCAAGGCGCAGAAGATCGCGGAGACCGTCCACCGGGACGTCCGCGGCTACGCCTTCTCCGATTGCTGTGCATCCTTCGCTCCCGGCTGGGAAGTGGGCACGGGTGACAACCCCGATCCCTGCCCCTGGAAGCACGATCTCCAGCTGTGCTGGGTGACTTGCTACTGGATGGGCCAGGTGCCCGACACCAACAGCTACGGCAGCTGGCTGGACACCTGCAACAACATCAACGACGACTGGCGCAACCTCTGCACCATCCCGGACAACGGGTAAGGGGGTCATGATGCGCCTGCTCTGGACTTGCCTCTGCTTCGCCCTGTTGGCTCCCGCCACGGCCCTCGCCGGCCAGACCGCGTGGGTCTCCAGCAACCACATCCAGATCGTGGACCTCGACACCGCCAAGGTGGTGGGTCGGATCCCGCTCCAGGAGTTCATCCACGACATGGAGTTCAGCCGCGACGGCAGCTCCGTGTACGTCGCCAGCTCCAAGGGGCTGCGGGTCGCGGACGCCAACAAGCTCGAGTTCGTCCAGAAGGTGGACGATCGTGCGACCTCGGCCGTCTCGGTCAGCGCCGACGGCACCCGCCTCGCCGCGATCCACCGCGCTGATGGCGACAGCTCGCAGGCCGCCCGTGTGGCCGGCCTCCCGCTGCCTCCGTCCGAGGTCGTCGTCTACAGCACCCTCAGCATGACCGTGGAGCACAGCTTCCACGTCGCCGCGCAGGCCCTCGACGTGGTCCTGGACCCCGACGGAGACCGCGTCTACGTGCTCGTCCCCCACGAAGGAAGCGTGTACGTGCACGACCTCGAAGGCACGCTGCTGCAGACATTCGAGCTGACCGACCAGGGCGGCACGCACGGCGCGATGCTCAGCGGCCTCGCGTTGGCCCCCGACGGCTCCCGCCTCGTCGTCCCCGTCACCGATTCGGAGGAGTCCTGGCTCGCCGACATCGACCTCGCCGGTGAGCGCGAGCCTGCCGACCAGGTGCTCAAGCAGGGCCTCGGCCACGCCCGGCGCGTGCAGGGGCTCAGCTGGGACGAGGACGGCAGCGGCGTCTACGTCAGCGCCGTGCGCGGCGTCGTGAAGTTCAACCGCATCGGCCTCCCGGTGGCGTGGAAGCGCTTCGGCGTGAACTACGTCGACGTGCAGCCGATCCCCGGCGGCGACGAGACGGTCATGGTGACCCCGACCTTCTCCAGCACCCGCGGCAGCGGCGGCGTCTCTGTGGTTGGCGCGGACGGCTCCGTCCTGCGCACCGTCGAGCTCCCCGACATGAGCCCGTTCGTGGTCGCGGTCCGTCCCTGACGTCGACCGGGTACTGCATCGGCGTCCCGGATCGACGCCGGATCGACCAGCTCGTCTCCACTCCCGACGAACGCCGGGGTGAATGCTCGTGGGCGGGCCCGATTCCGTCCTGGAGCCGGATCTACTTCGGCGTCGAGTTCTGCCAGCACCTGATCCCCTCGGTCGAAGACGTCGAAGCAGCCGCCGCCACCGCGCGTGACCGCGGCTGGGGGCTGACCCTGCTCACCCCGTACGCCACCAACGACTTCGTCGAGCGGATCGACGGCCTCATGGAGGTGATGGAGGGCGCCCCCGATCCCGAGATCGTCGTCAACGACTGGGGCGTGCTCCGCCGCGCCCGCGCCCGCGGCCTCCCGGTGGTCCTGGGCCGCGGCCTCGACCGCTCCGTCCGCGATCCCCGGCTCCCCGACGTGGGCCCCGAGCACCTCGGCGGCGACGCCCCGCCCCCTTCGTGGAAGCAGGCGAGCCACGGCGCCTCGGCCTTTCGCGCCCTGATGAAGCGGTTCGGCATCGAACGCATCGAGACCGACGTGCCGCTGCAGGGGCTCGCCTCCCCGCCCCCCGGAGGGCCCGCCATGACCGCCCACGTGCCGTGGGGCATGGTCGCGTCGGGCCGGGTCTGCCTGGTGAACGCCTGGGGCAAGCCGGCGTCGCTGCGGTTCGTCGCCCCCAAGCACTGCGATGCTCCCTGCCGCAGATTCACCATCGAACTGCGCGCGCCCTGGTCCCGCCGCGAAGGAGGTGCAGGGGCGCTGCCGATGGTCGACGCAGGCGAGATCCTGCCGCTGACGGCGGTGCTCAACCGGCGGCGCAACAAGCTCCCCGCCGAGGGAGCCGATGCCGCCCCCCGCTTCTGGCAGAAGGGCAACACGCACTTCTACAAGCTGGAAGGCGAAGCCCTTCGTCGGGCCCTGGACTGGGTGGCCCAGACCGAGCGCGTCGATCGCGTCGTCGTCGCGCCCGAACTCCCCATGTAGCGGTGCTAGGGTCCGGCCGCTTTGCACATCCTCAGCCCTGTCGCCTCCCCCGAGGAGGTTGAGCCGCTCGCCGACGGCGGCGCGGACGAGCTCTTCTGCGGGATCTTTCCGACCGAGTGGTACGAGCGGTGGGGCCGCGGCGCGTGGCCCAACCGGCGCGGCCCGGGACCGGCCAACGTCGAGTCGGTGGACGAGTTGGGGGCGATCGCCGACGCCGCCCACGCGCGGGACCGCAAGGTGTTCGTCGCGCTGAACCAGCAGTTCCACCCCGACGATCAGGCCGAGTTCCTGCTGGAGTTGGCGCGGCGCATCCAGGATCGCGGGGCCGCGGACGCGTTCATCGTCACCGATCCCGGCTTCATCGCCCTGCTGAAGCAGGAGCTCCCGGACTGCTCGATCTTCGCCTCGACGGTGTCGGTCGCGCTGAACTCCGACTCGGTGAAGTTCCTCGCGGAGCTGGGTTGCGATCGGGTGATCCTGTCGCGCCACCTGGCTCTCTCGGAGCTGGCCGAGATCCGGGCTGGAGCCCCTGAAGTAGAACTCGAGGTCTTCCTCCTCAACGACAACTGCTACTTCGAAGAAGGCTTCTGCAGCACGACCCACACGATGCCGGGCTTCGGGGTCTACTGCATGACCCCCTGGGAGCTCCAGATCACCAGGGATGGGGCCGACGGGGCGATCGTCGATCCCGAGGAGCGAGCCCGCTGGGACTTCCTCGTGGAGGAGCACCGCGAGTACCTCCGCCACCTCGCTCATCGGGGGCATGGGGACAGCCGCGCGAAGCTGCCTCTGGGGCCGTGTGGGCTGTGCGCGATCCCCGAGCTGATCGACCTGGGCATCCACAGCGGCAAGATCGTGGGCCGGGAGGCCAACCTGTACCGGAAGATCCGCTCGGTGCAGGCCGTCCGGCACATCCGCGACACCTACCTCGAGGGACGTGACGCCAAGGCCACGAAGGCGGCCGCGGGCGAGCTTCGAGGGGACCTGCGCGGCTGCGCCTCGGGCTACTCCTGCTACTACCGCGAGGCTCGCGACCGCGATCTCATCCCCTTCCCCACCCGCGCCCGGGGCCCCCGCCGGCCGCCGCGGAAGCAGCGATGAGGCCGATCCGGCCGGACGGGGTCTCACCCGCGGACACCAACGTCACGGAGAAGACGCCGATTCCGTGGAAGCGGGTGTTCGGCTGGCTGCTGCCGTACTGGAAGGTCGAGGTCGGCCTCGGCCTGCTGATGGTGGTCGGCATCGCGCTGTCGTTGGTCTACCCCTTCCTGATCCGCGAGATCGTCGACGACGTCATCACCTGGAAGGACACCGCGCGCCTGCTGCCGCTGGCCGGGTTGGCGTTCGCGGCCACCGCCGCGGGGCTGCTCCTGAGCGCGGGCGCCGGCTACGCGCAGACCTGGGTCACCTCCCGGGTGCTCGTGGATCTGCGGGCGCAGTCCTTCCGGCACCTCGAAGACCTGGGGCCCGCGTGGTTCGCGCGGAAGCGCCTGGGCGACGTGCTCAGCCGCATGGGCGGCGACCTGAGCGAACTGCAGCGGGTCGCCACGGGCACCTTGCTGAACGTCGTCGGCTCACTGATCACCCTGATCGCCGCCCTGGCGGGGCTGACCTACCTCCAGCCCAGGCTGCTCCTGGTGGCGGCGGGCTTCGTGCCGCTGGCGGTGGGGCTGCTGTGGATCCTCCGGCCCGTCATCCGTCGGCTGAGCCTGCGCATCCGCGAGCGCATGGCGGACATCTCCCACCACCTGCTGGAGACGTTCGTGAACCTCCGTACGGTCAAGGCCCACGGCCTCGACGGGCGCGAGGCGGACACCTTCGAGGCGCACAACGAAGCGCTGGTGCGGGCGGTACTCCTGCACAAGCTGTGGGACGTCGGGGGCAGCGGGGCATGGCAGCTGCTGATGACCACGAACCTGCTCGCGGTGCTCGTGGTCGGCTTCTTCCTCGTCGCTGACGGGAGCATGACGGTCGGCGACCTGACCGCGTTCATGCTGTTCCAGCAGCGGCTGTACGGGCCCCTGAGCGGGCTCGCTGGCACCTACATCAACCTGCAGCGAGCGGCCGCGCCCATCGCTCGGGTGTTCGAGATTCTGGACGCCCGTCCCCTGCTGGAGGACGCCGGAGGCACCCCGATCGAGGCCCTGGAGGGGCGGGTCGAGTTCGACGAGGTCGGCTTCGCCTACGGCCCCGGACGGCCGGTGCTGCAGGACGTCTCCTTCACCCTGGAGCCCGGACGCACGCTCGCGGTGGTCGGTCCCTCAGGGGTCGGCAAGACGACGGTCATCGACCTGCTGTTCCGCTTCCTCGTGCCCCACGCGGGCTCGGTGCGGCTCGACGGGGTCGATCTCAAGGCCCTGGACCTGACGACGGTGCTGTCCCAGGTCGCGATGGTCGGCCAGCAGCCGGCGCTGTTCAGCGCGACGCTCCGGGAGAACCTGCGCTGGTTGGATCCCGACGCGACGGACGAGGCCCTCGGTGGGGTCGTCGCCAAGGTCGGCATGGCCGGCTTCATCGAGTCGCTCCCCGAGGGGCTGGACACCGAACTGGGCGACCGCGGCGTGCGGCTCAGCGAGGGGCAGCGTCAGCGGATCGGCCTGGCTCGCGCGCTCCTGCGGGACCCGCCCTTGCTGGTGCTGGACGAGGTCACCTCGGCCCTGGACTGGGAGAGCGACCGCGTGATCGTCGAGGCGCTCCGGGAACGGCGGGAAGCGGGCCGCACGACGCTGGTGGTGACCCACCGCATGCACTTGGCGGCCGAAGCTGACGAGGTCGTCGTGCTGGATGGCGGACGCGTCGTGCAGCAGGGTCCGCACGACGAACTGCTCGCCGCCGAAGGCCTGTACACCCGGCTGTGGGCGCTGCAGACCGGCGGACCTGAAGCCTGATGCTGGTCGCGATGCTGGACAGTGGCGTGGCGGCGAACCACCCGCACCTCGCCGGCACGGCAGTGCGCGGCTTCTCGCTGGACGGAGAGGATCGCAGCGACGACTTCTCCGACCGCACCGGCCACGGCACCGCCTGCGCGGCCGCCCTCGCGAGGCTCGCCCCCGACGCGGAGATCCTCGCGGTCCGGCTGCTCGACGAAGACCTCCGCACGACCTCGGCGGCCCTCGCCGCGGGCATCGTCACCGCCGCTGAGGAGGGCGCCCACGTCATCACCCTCAGCCTCGGATCACGCGCCCCGGAGTCCGAGGCGTTGCTGGCCGACGCGATCGGCCGGGCCTCCGCCGCAGGCGCCATCTGCGTCGCCGCCGCGCACCCCCGGGGAGCCGCGATGTGGCCCGCCGATCTGCCCCGGGTGATCTCCGCCCAGGCGCACCGAAGCTGCCCCCTGGCGGACCTGTACCGGGTGCCCGGTCCCCTGCCCCGCTACGTAGCGTCGGGCTGGCCCCGTCCGATCGAAGGACGTCCCGCCACCGACAACCTCTACGGCCCGTCCTTCTCCGCGGTGCACGTGGCCGGCCGGGTGGTGCAAGCGCTGGCCCGCGAACCCGACCTGTCGTTCGCCGACGTCGTGGAACGCCTGGACGCCTCCGCGGGGGGGACGTGGGACCGATGAGGGCGCTGCTGGCGGCGGCCGCGGTCGTGGCCGGCCTGCTCCCGGGGGCGGCGGCCGCGAGCCCGCCGGATCTGTTCGGGCTCGGCGCCCCCTCGATGGGTCGGGGAACCGCCGGCCTGGTGCTGGATGCCGACGGCTTCGCGGCGTGGCGGAACCCCGCCGCCCTGGGCCTCGCGACGTCCGCCCGCGCGGACCTGGGGCTGCACTTCGGCACGATGAAGTTCCGCTGCTTCGACGAGCCCGTGAGCCTGAACCCGACGGTCTGCCCGCTGGTCATCCTCGCGGACGGCAACCGAGACGGGGTCGTCGATCCCGACAACCCCTTCGACCGCTGGCACCCCGAAGAGGACGACTACCCCGCGCCCAACGGGACCCGCCTCGGGATCGTGATCCCGTGGCGCCAGTGGTTCCGGCTGGGGGTCTCGCTCAGCCTCCCCGCGGGCCGCATCCTCCGCATCGACCAGGTCGATCCCCAGCTGCCGTACTACATCCGGTTCAAGAACCGCCCCCAGCGGCTGAGCCTGCACGTGGGCGCCTCGATCCGGATCATCGACGGCCTCTACATCGGCGCCTCGGCCGCGATCCTAGCCCGCTCGACCCTGCACCTGGACTTCACCGTGGACGCCCGGGTCACGGACGAGGAGCTGGCCGACGCCGACGAGCTCGACGTCGACTTCGTGGTGAACCCGTACGCGATCGAAGCCGACGTGAAGCCGTACGTCGCCCCGGTCGCGTCGGTGCTGTGGGACCTCGGCACGCTGACCCCGAAGCTGGACGGGCTGCGGGTCGCGGCGGTGTACCGGCACCCCATCGACCTGAAGGTGGAGCCGACGACGCTCGGGCTGGGCCTGTTCGGGGTGGTGGACGACGTCGGCAGCTTCGGCGACGTGCTCGTGCCGCTGCAGACCAACGTGCTGTTCTCGATCCTCGACTTCTCCACCCCGCGGCAGGTCGCCGTCGGGGTCGGCTGGGAGCGCCCCCGGTTCGCCGCCGCGGTCGACGTGACGTGGCAGCAATGGAGCACCATCCTCCCCAACGTCGCCCGCGTGGATGCCGAAGGGACCGACATCGAGATCGGCTTGATCGGCCTGGATCCGGTGGTGGTCGGCGCCCGCGACTACGAGCCGCTGCAGTTCCAGGACACCGTCTCGGTGGCGATTGGCGGCGAACTGCGACCGCCCCCGGCGCCGCTGACGGGCAAGGTCGGGAGCAAGTTCAAGGAGTTGGGGCTGGTGGTGCGGGCGGGCTACCGCTTCGAGCCCACGTTCGTGCCGGAGCAGACCGGGCTGACCAGCTTCCTGGACAACCCCACCCACCTCGTTTCGGCCGGCGTGGGGGTCTGGACGTGGGAGCCGTTCGGCCTGACCGGAGGCACGTTCGGGCTCGACCTGTTCGCGCAGCTTCAGGTGCTCGAGCCGAGGCTGCACACCAAGGACCCGACCCTGGACGACGAGGCGCCCCCCGCCGGTTGGCCCATCGGGGGCACGGTGGACAGCGGCGGGATCGTCTTCCTCGCCGGAGGCGACATCTCCGTTCGCTTCGGTGGTCCCTGACCTTGACCGAGGGGCGGGGGGGCGTCACGCTTCGCCCGTGGCACAGAAGGACACCCCGACCCTGGTCGACGCCGAGGAGGCCTTTGAGGCCCGCGACGTCGAGACCGCCCTCGCCATCTGCGAAGGCCTCATTGGCGACCACGAGGCCAAGGCCTCGGTAGAGGTCCTGTACCTCGCGTCCGAGTGCCTGCTGGAGCTTCAGGAGCCGCAGGAGGCCGAGCACCTGCTCCAGATCGCGATCAAGAAGGCCGGCGACGAGCCGGTGCTGCTGCACGCCCGCGGCGTCGCCGTGTTCGAGCAGGGAAGGCTGGACGAAGCGGCCGTCTTCTTCGAGGCCGCGCTCCAGGGCGCTGACGACCTCGGGGAGGCCCGGTACTACCTCGGCATCCTCGCGGAGCGGGCCGGGGACATCGAGAAGGCCGACGCGCTCTTCGCCGAGGCGGTGGACCGCGCCCCCGAGAACCTGATGCTCCCCACGGCGTGGGACGTGGACACGATCAAGCGCTCGTTCGACGAGCTCGTCGAGGAGATCGCCGATCCTCTGGGCGCGTGGTTCGCCGGACTCCAGCTGTCTATCGAGGATCTGCCCAGCGAGGCGGTGCTGACTGGCGGCGAGACGCCGGTCTCCCCCCTGGTCCTGTGTTTCTTCGAGGGCACCGGCCCGGGCGCCCCCGAAGGCGATGATCCCGAAGCGTGGCTGACGACCCACCCGGACATCGTTCGCGTCTACCGCCGCAACCTCGGCAAGAGCGCGCACAACGAGTACCAGCTCCACACGGAACTGCTCGAAGGGCTGCTGTGGGAGGTCATGGAGTTCCTCAGCCTGGAGGAGGCGCACCTCGCCGCCCTCGGCCTCCCCCTCGAGGAAGACGACGAGGACCTGCACTGAGGCTCAGGTGACGCCGAGCCGTTCGTAGATCTCGGCCGTCATCAGCAGGATCAGCTTCTCGTCAGAGACGCCTTCGTCGTCGGCGAGGCCGAACAGCGGCCGGTAGTGGCTCGCGACTTCAGCAAACAGCCGGTGACGCACGCCATCGTCGAGCGCGTCGCGGCGCATGCACAGGTCCAGAAGCAGATCGCGCTCCGCCGGGGGCGTCTTGCGCACGAGATCGCCAGGGAACTTGATCGTCGGACCGCGTCCGCGCCGCTCCCCCGCGAGGCCGCGAATCCGCTCCGGCGGCGGCACCCGACGCTCCCGGATCACCAGGGTGCCCGCGACGAAGTCGCCGAGGCGGCGGTGCTCCCGCCCGAACAGCATGAACAGCGCGCCGATGCCGCCGGGCCCCGGGAGCACGTCGATGATGCGGATGAGGTTGCGCAGCACGACCTGACCGAAGGTGAGGCGCAGGCCCCGCTCGGCCACGACGCGCAGGCCCAGCGCCCGCTTGCCGATGGTGCGGCCGCCCCAGAACGCCTCCAACAGGATCCAGTAGCCCGACCACAGCACGAACGCCGCCAGGATCAGCGCGGCTTCGGCGAGGTTGCCGAAGATGGACGCGATGACCCCCATGATCATGGCCAGGACCATGAACGCGATCGTGACGAGTACCATGTCCAGCAGCCACGCTGCGAAGCGGGTCCCCGGTCCCGCGATCGTGTAGTGGAACCGGACGTTCTCTGGTGTGTCGATGGGGTAGTCGAGCATGGACTTCAGCCGCTTCCTGGACGAAAACCGCGGCAGCTGGCGCCGGCTGGAGCAGCTCATCGACGAGGTCGAGAACGGCGGCTTGCGCAGGCTGCCCGCCGAGGACGTGCGGGAGCTGTCCCGATTGTACCGAAAGGCCAGCTCCGACCTGCTTCTGGCACGCGACCTGGGCACCCGCGCCGACGTGGTCGACTACCTCGAAGCCATCGTCGGGCGGGCCTACGCGATTATCTACGCGAGCAAGCGGCTCCGCGGACAGCGGGTCGTGAGCTGGCTCGTGCGGGGGTGGCCGCTGGCGCTGCGGCGGGAGCGGGCGTACGTCTGGCTCGCCGCGGGCGTCTTCGGACTGGGGATCCTCAGCGCGTTCCTCATGACCCTCGTCGACCCCGACGCATTCGACCACCTCGTGCCCAGCGAGTACGCCGCGTACTACGCCGAGGAGCCGGAGAACTACCGGGACTCGCGCTTCGGACACATGAAGGACGCCGAGGCGGCGCGGTTCTCCTCGATGCTGATGGTCAACAACATCCGGGTCGCGCTGCGCTCGTTCGTGCTCGGCCTGACGCTGGGCGTCGGCACGCTGGCGACCCTCTTCTACAACGGCGTCATCCTCGGCTCGATCGCGGCCAACTTCGCGGGCTGGGAGCGGAGCCTGGAGTTCTGGGCCCTCATCCTCCCCCACGGGGTGGTCGAGATCTTCTCCATCTGCGTGGGCGGCGCGGGGGGCCTGGTCCTCGCGGATGGGATCCTCCGGCCGGGCAGGCGCCGACGCCTGGCGTCGCTGCGGGAGCGCGGATCCGATGCCCTCGTGCTCGTCGGGATCGTGGTCCCGTTCCTCATCTTCGCGGGGATCGTGGAGGGCTACGTGACGCCTCTGGCGATCGTGCCGGACTGGGGCAAGCTCGCCTTCGCCGCGCTCACGGCGGCGGGGTTGGCGGTCTACATCGCCGCCCCGTGGATCTCGGCCGAGGACAAGGCCGCGGCCGCGCGGGCTACTGGATGACGACTTCCATCTCGTAGAAGCGGTTGGCTCGATCACCGGCGTCGGGGTTCTGCTCGACGACCTGAATCTGGTGGCCCCCCGCCTCCAGCTCCAACAGCTCGAAGACGTTGTCCTCCTCGCCGTTCCAGCTGCCGGCGTCGGCCACGTCGCCGGCGGGGTCGTAGAGGGTGACCGTCAGCGCGGTCGACTCCAGGTGCTGCGTGCGCGTGAAGCGCAGCGTCAGCCGCTCGCCCGCTTCGGCCGTGAACGCGTACCAGTCCTCGTCGCCGGCGGGGTGGATGCGGCCCCAGAGGGTGTCGTCTCCGGTCAGCGGCTCGGCCTCCTCGGAGCTGTTGTTGGGCTCGACCTCCGGGGGGAAGCCGTCCTCGGCCTTGTTCTTGGCGGCGTGGAGGAAGTACCAGTAGCCAAACCCGCCCCGTCCGTCGGCCTCGCTGACGTCGAGGTAGTAGTCGCCGTCCTCGAGGACGGGGATGAAGGCCCGGTGCTCCGTGTCCCAGGCCAGCGCCTCGTGGGTGGAGATGAGGGTCTCGCCGTCGGGGAGGTAGACACTGACTTCGGTGGTGCCGAGGGAGCCGCCGTTGGGGAAGCCGTAGACGCGCAGGGCCTGCCCCGCCTCGACCGGCACGCGCAGCCAGTCGTGGTCGCCGGTCGGCTCCAGGGTGCCCCCGACGGTGTAGTTGGTGAGGGTGTTGGCGACGTCCCAGATGGTCGCGGAGGCGGGCTCGTCGTTGTCCTCGGACGCGACCACGATGGCGGTATCACCGGGGGCCCGGCCGAGGGTGACGGTGTACTGGCTGTCGTCGCCGCCGACGGCGGGATCGGTGGGGTCGTTGGCCCAACTGCGGCGGTCCTGCACGGAGAAGAAGAAGGTGCCGGTGGCGGGCACGCCCGAGTACAAGCGGGAGTCCGGCGGCACGCTCGTGACGCGCTCGAAGTCGTCGTTGAACGCCAACTCTGTACCGTCCTCGTCGTAGTAGATGACCACGGTGTCGAGCGTCTCGGGGTCCGTCGCGAGGGTCGAGACGAGGAACAGGTCCCCCTGGGTGCCGGTGAACCGGTAGTAGTCCACGTCGCCAGCGGGGGCGATGTACAGCTGCGTGGAGGTGTCGTACTCCATCAACTGGGCTTCATCGATGCTGTTGTTGCGATCGCCCTCGACGCACACCCCCTCGTCGCCGCAGATCTCGAGCCCGACGGTGAAGCTGCAGTCGGTGTCGGCGTCGCAGTCAGCGCCGTCGTCGTCGTCGGGCGGCGCGACCAGGTCGTCGTCGTCGTCGACCGGGGGCGGGCAGGCGGTGAGGGCAAAGGCGGCGAACGCGGCCAACAGCGAGGTGCGAAGGGACTCCATGAGGAGGGACTCTAGCGGACCCCGCCACCGGCGATCCGGGTCCGGGCGCTCCCGCCCGCTCAGAGGGCTCCGCGCTGCTTGAGCTCGAGGTAGCGATCGACCACGGCAGCGGTGATGTCCTCGGGCCGCTGGTCGACGACGTGGGCCCCTTCGGTGAGGAGGCGGCGGATGAGGGCGGCCCGTTCGTCCAGGATCTCGGACGCAGCGGCGGCCGTGAACAGCGCCTGGCTGTCCTTGGGCCACGTCGAGGCGAGGGTGTGGACGTCCGGGTCGTCCATCGCCACCACCAGCGACAGGTGCCGGCGGCGCAGCGCCCGGAGCGCGCCGAGCAGTTCCCGCCCCTGCTCCCCGTCGAGCAGATCGGTCAGCCACACCACCAGCGACCGGCGGCGGTTGTGGGCGACGATCGCGCGGGCCGCTTCGCGGTAGCGGGGGAACTTGCGCACGGGCTGTTGATCGAAGAGCAGGTCGAGGATCCGGCCGAACTGCTGGGGACCCGCCTGGGGGGCGAGGTAGGCACGGATTCCGTGGTCGAACACGGCCACTCCAACTTTGTCCCCGCGGGTCAGCGCGACGAAGCTGAGCATCAGCGCGGCGTTGACCGCGAAGTCGAGCTTGGCGAGGCCGGCGGCCCGCGCCGCCATGAGCCGGGTGGCGTCGATGAGCACCAGGAGGTTCTGGGCACGCTCGGCCTGGTAGACGCGGGTGATCGGCCGCTGGAGGCGCGCGGTCGCCTTCCAGTCGACGTGGCGGATGTCGTCGCCGGGGACGAAGTCGCGGAGCCGCTCGAAGTCGCCGTCCCGCCCCAGGATGCGCGTGCGGCGGGCCCCGCCGGCGTGGAGCAGGTCCCGCCGGGCGCGCAGCTCGTACCGAGCGAGGTTGCGGAGGTTGGGGTGGACCCGGGCCTCATCCGGCAGGTCGAAGGCGGCCTGATGCTCGGCGAGGCCGAGGCGGCGGCGGATGCGCACCTCCAGCGGCTCGAAGCGGTGGATGCCCCGGGAGACCGGCAGCACGGTGTACTCGAGGTGTTCGACCGCGTGCGGCGGCACCGTCAGCTCGAGGGTCTCGACCTCCGGCCCCAGGCCGGAACCGCAGCCGTCCGCGACCGTGATCTCCAGCGGCACTGACGCGTGGTTCCGGACCCGCAGCCGGATGGTCGCGGCTTCGCCCACCGACAGCGATCGAGGGAGCTCCCGCTCGACCTCCAGGAAGGTCTCGGCCCGGTACCTCAGCCCGTCGAAGAGGAACGCCCCGAGCAGCGCCCCCGCGGCCGCCACGAAGGCGAACCCGAGGCCTGGGACGGGCGCGCACAGCACCGCCAGCGGCACCAACGCGAGCGCCACGAGCAAGGTCCGCTTCGCCGGCACGAAGGCCGGTCCGCGCCTGGGAGACAGGTCGGTCAGCGGGGCACCTCGACGCGGTTGAGGATGTCGCCGAGCACGTCTTCGGGGCGCAGGCCATCGACGGCGGCGTCGGCCTGCAGGATCAAGCGGTGGGCGATGACGGGGACGGCGAGCTCCTTGACGTCGTCCGGGGTGATGAAGTCGCGCCCCGCGAGGGCAGCCCAGACCCGGCACGCCAGGAGCAGGTGCAGACCCGACCGGGTGCCCGCGCCGAGCACGAGGTGCTCCGAGTCCCGGGACGCCGCGAGCACCTGCTGGACGTACTTCAAGATGCCGTCGTCGAGGTGGATGGTGCCGACCGCACCCAGCAGCTCGCCCAGCTCGGTCGGCGTGAACACCGGCTCGACCGCCGTCTCCACCGACTCGTGGGCCGACTCGCCGGTGCTGTAGCGGCGAAGCACCCGCTCCTCCGCTTCCGCGGCGGGGTACGGCACCCGGATCTTCATCATGAAGCGGTCCAGTTGCGCCTCGGGAAGCGGATAGGTGCCTTCGAACTCCAAGGGGTTCTGGGTCGCGAAGACGGTGAACATCGGCGAGATCGCCTGCCGCTTGCCGCCGATCGTGACGTGGCGCTCCTCCATCACTTCGAGCAACGCCGCCTGGGTCTTGGGCGGAGTCCGGTTGATCTCGTCCGCGAGCAGCACATCGGTGAACACCGGCCCCTCACGCACCACGAAGTCCTGGGTGCGGGGGTCGAAGATGTGGGTTCCAACGATGTCTGAAGGCATCAGGTCGGGCGTGAACTGGATGCGCGTGAACCGGGCATCCACGGTACGCGCCAGGGTCCGCGCCAGCAGCGTCTTGGCCGTGCCCGGCACCCCCTCCAGGAGGGCGTGACCGCGGGCCACGAGGCACGTGAGCATGAGGCGCACGGGCAGGTTCTGGCCGAACACCACGCTCGAGACCCGGGAGACGGCCTCGTCGGTGCGAGCGCGAATGGCCTCGGCCCCGCTGGGGGCGGGGGCGGCGGGGGCATCAGCGGGGGGCGCGGCGGGCGTGTCGGCGATCGAGTCAGTCACGGGGTGTCCCTTTCGGTGTCGGGCGGAGCGGAGGTGCGGTTCTTGGTGAGCCAGGTGGTCTCGAACTTGCTGACGAGGCGGGCCAGCTCCAGCGTGTCCTCGCGGTTGGGTCGGTCGACGCCCAGCAGGGAGCCGAACCCGCGGCGGATCCGCGCGAACTGCCGCGCTGCCTCCGGCCCCAGCTCCGAGGCGGTCCAGGCGTCCAGACCGCCCCGATCCCACTTGAGGCCGCTGCGGCGCTCCAGCGCGCGACGGAACCGTCGGCTGAGCACGGCGAGGGCATGTCCCCGGAGATCGGCCCGCTCGTAGAGTCCCGCGACGGCGTGCACGAGCTCCGAGGAGGCGCGCGGATTGCGGACGTCGGCGGGTGGAAGCACGGCCCCGAAGCGGGTCCCCGCCCGCCAGCCGTAGAGCGCCAGCGCGAACAGCACCAGGAACATGGCCGGGAGCACGCCGGACCTCCGCGCGTAGGCGACGACCCCCTTGCCGTCGGACGCGCCCGCGTGGAGGTCATCGAACATGACCGTCCCCTCCCCGGTGAGGTAGTGGCCCACGAGGCGGACCCAGAACTCGAGGTTGCCGCCCTTGCCGAGCCCCGCGTTGGTGACGACGTAGGGGTCGGAGACGACCACCAGCGTGCCCTTCCCCATCGGGTGGGCCGCCACCACGGGCACCCGGTCGAGGGCGTAGAGCGTGGCCGACTCGTCTCCGGGTTCGATGCCGCCCCGGCCCTTCACCGCCAGCGGCGGCCCCAGGGTCAGCGGGTGGGGCAGCAGCGGCAGGGACTCCCGCCAACGCTGGCCCCCGCGGGGCGGGCGCTCCAGCGCCTCCCAGTCGTAGCCGATGCCGACCTCGTCCAGGAGGAAGTGCGGGTAGTGGGTGACGACCACCGCGGTCGAGCCCGCCTCGACCCACTGCTGGAGGATCCGGGCCTCGCCTTCGCCCAGCACCGCCGAGGGAAACAGGCCCGGGGCCGACGGCATGATGAGCACGCCTCCGACGGGGCGGCGGGTCAGCGCCACGAGCCCGACGCGCAAGCTCTCGACTTCGTGGCCGAGACCGCGCAGGACCCCCGCCAGGGCCGCGGTCCCCTCCGGGCCGCGATCCAGGGTCGAGCGATCCGATCCCGCGCCGGGCGCCAGCACCAGCCCGACGGGGATGAGCACGACCACGAGGGCCAGCAGCAGCACGAGACCGCGCCCGCGCATCAGCCCTCCTGTTCCGGCTGCATCGGCTCACGCACGACCAGCTGATCGCAGGCGGTGCTCATCGCGCCGTAGTCGGTTCGGTCGAGGTCCGCGGCTCCGTACCAGGCCAACTCGAAGAGGGACGTGGCGTCCTGGAAGCTGCCCATCCGGAAGGGGGAACCGGTGAAGGTGCGCAGGTGCTCGCCGTTGGTCCGCTCGGGGCGGTAGTCGATCTCCCGAGTCCGGTCGAGGCGGGCGAGCACCGACAGGAACTGAGCCCGCACGGCTTCGCGAAGGAAGCCCTCCGCGGCCAGCTTGTCGGCGTGCTCGCGCCACCCCAGGGGGGAGCGCTGACGGGCGTCGGGCAGGTCGCCAGCGCGCCCTCCGCCTCCGCCGATGCCGAGGGGTCGGGTCACCTGGATGCGGCCTCCCTGGGCCAGCAGGAACGCCGCGAGCACGGCCGCCAGGATCACGGCGACGCCCGCGATGAGCCACTTGCCGTTGAAGGCGGGGAAGATCGGCTGCGTCTGGGGTTGCTGCTGAGGCGTCGGCTCCCAGGTGAGCTTGCGCACCACCCCCTCCCACCAGGCGCGGATCCCCTCCTGGAACGAGGAGCGATAGTCGTCGCCCTGATCCTCCTCGACGGGGAGCGCGTAGGCGCCCTCGGCCAACTCGGACTCGAGGAGCTCGCGGGGGTCGACCGTCGCGGGTGCCGGGATCGGCTCGCCCCGGGCCAACGCGATCGCCCGCTCCAGCCGCACCGACACGCGCATCGCCTGGCGGGCCGTGGCGTCGGTGTGGATGCGATCCGGGAGCTCGTCCGCGAGGCTCGTGAGGTCGAACCGGACGGCGCTCCCGTCGGGCAGATCAACCTCCTTCAGGCCGCCCAGCTCGATCGACAGCTGAAGTGACGACAGGTCCTCGTACCCGCTGGTCTTGTAGTCGCGGATCGCGGTGTCCAGCTGCCGCCGGTAGGCATCCAGATCCGCCGCGTAGGACTCCAACCGGGTCATCGCGTAGGCAGGCGGAGGGACCGCCAGCGCGGCCACGGACGCCAACACCAGCAGACTCGCGCCCACCGCGGCAGCCCGACCCCGACGGTCCGGCAGCGCCCGCCAACGCTCCTCCAGATCGGTGCCGGTCTGGCCCAGTCGAGCCTCCAGGTACAGCAGCGACTTGTGGATGCCCCACAGCGGATCGAGCAAGAGCACGGCCAGGATCAGGCTCCCTGCGACGAACGCCTCGTTCCCGAAGCCGAGGGTGCGGGCCAGCATCGTGACGTCCGCGCCCGTCACCATGCGCAGCAGGTAGATGCCCAACTGGGTGCCGATCAGGATGTCGAGCCAGGCCAGAAACAGCAGCACGGCGAACAGGACCGACGACATCGCCCCCTTGGCGGTCGTTCCCGCGGGCAGCTGCCGGGCCCGCCCCACGGCCGCGCCCGCGTCGCGCCCTTCGACCGCCACGATCGCCCCCAACGGGGCGAAGAAGCCCGCGATCAGGAGCCCGGGGAGCACCAACAGGCCGAGCCCCACCCACGTCGCGGTCAGCCCCACCGTGCCCACCACCACCAACGAGACCCATGTACCGCGGGCGGGCGGTTCGACGCTGCCGGGCCCGGGGTGGAGGGTCTGGACGACCTCCCGCGCCAGGAGCCCCTGCCCCACCGCGCGGAATTGAAGCGCGAGCACGAGCAGCAGCGCGAAGAGCCCCGAAAGCACGGGGATGAACCCCTGCCAGGCGTCGTCCACCCAGACCACGCGGTGCAGGTGCACGAAGAGCAGCGCCAGCAGGGCCGCCGGCAGCGACGGCAGCAGTCCCAGCGCGGACCACTTCAGGGCGTCCGACTCGAACACCGCGACGGCCTCGTCCAGGAGGACGAGCGGACCCGCACGGTGCGACCGGCGGCGGAAGGACTGCCCCTCGCTCACGCCGTCAGCCGATCATGTAGAGGAAGAAGCCGAGGCCAAAGAAGGCCGACGCCATCAGCGCCATCGAGCCCAGGGTGAGCATTCCGAACGTCGACTTGAGGAACCAGCCGGACTCCAGCGCCACTTCCGGGGCGGCATCGTCGGCGCGGCGGGCGAGGCACCCGGTGCAGAAGTTTCGGCCCTGCAATCGGGTGCTGCACGAGTCGCACACCACGCGGCGGCAGGAGACACAGACCCCAATGGCCGGGACTTCGGGGTGGAGCGAACAATTCACCGGCGGATCCGACTGCCGAGGCTAGCAGAACGCCCCGGTGGCATGATGGGCACATGGAGTGGATCATCCTCGGCTCTGGAACCCTCGAAATGGTCCCCGACCGCAGCCCCGCGTGTCATCTATTGCGCGGCGACCAGCTTCCCTGGGTGTTGGTCGACACCGGTCCGGGGTGCCTGCAGCGGCTGGCCGAGCTCGGGGTCGATCCCCGAACGCTCTCGGCGGTCGTGCACTCCCATCGCCATCTGGACCACCTCGCCGATTTGTTCCCCCTGCTCTTCCACCGCTCGATGAGCGAAGGACGGCTCCCCGAGCTGGTGCTCAGCGGCGCCCCCGACCACGAGCAGTTCGTGCTCCAGGCCGCCAAGGCGCTATACCCCAAACTCCTGCAGACGGGCCTGGCATTCCACAAGATCGACGCGAGCGGACGCCCCCACCCCCTGCCCGGCACGCGCTACCGGATCACGGCGTGGCCGGCGGCCCACAGCCAGTCCGCCCGCATCCTCCGCATCGAAGGTGACTCGCCCGCCCCCTGGAGCG
>PVBE010250945.1_pt1 | contig 21493 bp, 19 predicted proteins | sample 1631181 | NCBI WGS metagenome assembly PVBE01 (sample SAMN08397723, study PRJNA350692) | Marine metagenome, whole genome shotgun sequencing project. | isolation source: water | place: Pacific Ocean | collected 2012-04 | reverse complement strand
GTACAGGTCGACACGGGACCCGAAACGGATGAAACCGTAACGCTGCCCTGTTTTAACCTCGTCGCCTACGTGCACGTAGGTCAGTATCCGTCTGGCGACCCAGCCTGCAATCTGTACACAACTGACCTTATTTCCCTCTTTGGTTTCGATCTGAATTCCACAGCGCTCATTTTCGGCTGAGGCCTTGGAAAGCGCGGCATTGAAGAAGCGCCCGCGCCAATGCCGACGATGCTTGATGGATCCGCAGATCGGGATTCGATTCGAATGAACAGAGAAAATATTCATGAAAATGCTCACCTGAATCGTGGCTTCACCGCTGAAGGGGTCAACACCCGGCTGAATGCTGACCACCTTTCCATGAGCCGGTGCGACCACGGCGCCAGGCAGCACCGGAATATCGCGCGGGGGATCTCTGAAAAACTGCAGAACCAGCCCACCCAACAGCCAGAAAGGCAGGGCCCACCACAAACCCCCGAACAACTGCACGGTCAGAGCAATTGCGAACGCAACTGCGATCCGGCTCCAGCCTTCACGCGCGACCAGCGGCTGCGTCAGACGCTCCCCCGGTTGAGGGCCTGGTATGGGCTCGCCCGGGCTCAGTTACGCTCCTTGTCGACGAGTTTGCCTTTTTGGATCCAAGGCATCATGGACCGCAGTTTTTCACCGACCGCCTCGATCTGGTGTTCACCGCCGTCCTTGCGTAGTTGTTGGAAATGAGCTCCGCCAGATCGGCTTTCTGCCATCCATTCGCGGGCGAAATCTCCGGATTGAATCTCCCCTAGAATCTTTTTCATTTCCGCTTTGACTTCGGGGGTCACCACCCGGGGGCCACGGGTTACATCTCCGTACTCAGCCGTATTTGAAATCGAGTAACGCATGTTCGCAATCCCGCCCTCGTAGATCAGGTCAACGATCAGCTTGGTCTCATGCAGGCACTCAAAATAAGCCATTTCAGGCGCATAGCCGGCCTCCACCAGGGTTTCAAAGCCCGATTGAATCAACGAGGTGATCCCGCCGCATAATACCGTCTGCTCTCCGAACAAATCGGTCTCGGTTTCTTCTTTGTACGTTGTCTCGATAATACCCGCTCTGCCGCCGCCGATCGCGCTGGCGTAGGAAAGTGCAATCTCTCGCGCGTTTCCACTGGGGTCTTGCTGTATCGCGATCAGACAAGGCACCCCACCTCCCTCGGTGTAAGTAGATCGGACCAAGTGACCGGGCCCCTTCGGGGCTATCATGATCACATCGATATTCTCATTTGGCTCGATGAATCCGAAATGGACATTGAATCCATGCGCAAAAGCCAAGGCGGCTCCAGCTTTTAAATGGGGCGCTACCGACTCTGTATACAACTGCGCAGCCAGCTCATCCGGAACCAGCATCATCACCACGTCGGATTCGGCTACTGCTTGGGATACCGCGGCAACGCGTAGTCCCGAGTTTGTCGCTTTGGAACGCGAACTCGAGTCCTCCCGCAGTCCGACGACGACATCTACACCGCTGTCTCGAAGGTTGTTGGCATGGGCATGCCCTTGGGAGCCATAGCCGATCACAGCAACAGTCTTGCCAGAAATAATACTCAGGTCGGCATCCTGATCATAATGAACCTTCATTGGGAACTTCCTCTAAAAAATGGCTTGATAGGTTACAGTTGGGCTAAATTATAGTCGCAAAGCCCGGTCTCCCCGAGCAATGCCGGACACCCCGGAGCGAACCACTTCGAAAATCTCAGCGGCGGGCAAAGCGTCGACAAAGGCGTCCAACTTGTCTCCAGGCCCCGTCAGCTCAATGGTGTAGGTTTCCTCGTCAACGTCGATGATACGGCCTCGGAAAATGTCCACCAATCGCTTGATCTCTTCCCGGTCTGCCCCCTGTGCCCGCACCTTGAGCAACAATAGTTCTCTTTCGATGTGCCGCCCTTCGGTGAGGTCCAGAAGCCGGACAACATCAATCAGCTTATTCAACTGTTTTGTTATCTGCTCGATGATCTCTTCGGAACCTCGAGTCACAATAGTCATGCGGGAAAGTGATTCGTCTTCGGTTGGCGCTACGGTCAACGATTCAATGTTATAACCTCGCGCGGAAAACAGGCCCGCGATCCGGGACAACGCGCCCGGTTCATTCTCGACAAGTAAAGACAGTGTGCGGCGCATCGATCAGGCCAGCTCCCTCTCTGCCGGTGCTGAGCCATCGGCACTGGGTTTTAATTCCATCTCGTTGTGGCCGGCGCCAGCAGCAATCATCGGGTAGACATTCTCTGTCTGATCGGTGAGAAAATCGAGGAAGAAGAGATTCTCTTTAGCAGCAACGGCTTCCCGAAGTGCGCCTTCGACATCCGCGGGCTTCTCGACCCGTACCCCGACGTGGCCGAAGCTGGTCGCGAGTTCAACAAAATCAGGCAGTGAGTCCATATACGAGTGTGAGTATCGTCGATCATAGAAAAACTCCTGCCACTGGCGCACCATGCCCATGTAACGGTTATTCAGATTCACGATTTTGATAGGCAGATCGTACTGCTTGCAAGTCGATAACTCCTGGATGCACATCATAACGCTTGCCTCGCCCGTCACGCAGGCAACCGTTGCCTCGGGATAGGCCAGTTGTACCCCGATCGCCGAAGGCAACCCGAACCCCATCGTGCCAAGCCCCCCTGAATTAATCCAGCGCCTGGGGCCCCCAAAACCATAATACTGTGCCGCCCACATCTGGTGCTGCCCTACGTCGGAAGTCACAAACGCCTCGCCTTGGGTTACTTCATGGAGTTTCTGAATAACGAACTGCGGTTTGATCACCTCATCGCTATTTACATACCCCAGAGAGTCACGGCTTCTCCATTCATCGATCTGCGCCCACCAGCGAGATAAACTCTCCTCATCACGCGGGGCTTTAGACTTCGTAATCGCATCGAGTAGTTGCTCCAGAACCACTTTCGCATCCCCGACGATAGGCACCTCGACACGAACATTTTTTCCAATAGAGGCCGGATCAATATCTACATGGATAACCTGAGCATTCGGTGAGAACTTCTTGAGGTCGCCAGTAACCCGATCGTCAAACCGAGCGCCGACCGCGAGCATCACATCACACCCGTGCATCGCCATATTTGCCTCATAGGTTCCGTGCATGCCCAGCATGCCCAGAAAACGCGGGTGATCAGCGGGTAGCCCACCAAGCCCCATTAAGGTATTGGTACATGGGTATCCCAGCGCCTCCACCACGGCAGCGAGCACACCCGTCGCGCCCGACAGGATAATGCCACCGCCTGTGTAAATAATCGGGCGTTTCCCTGAGAGCAACAGTTTCGCTGCACGCGATATCTGTTTCGAGTGACCCTTACGCCCCGGCGCATAAGAACGAATCCGAACATCCTTGGGGTACTGGTAACGGGTCGTCTCAGCTGTGACGTCCTTTGGAATATCCACTACCACTGGTCCGGGTCGACCTGAGCTGGCGATAAAGAAGGCCTTCTTAATCGTCATGGCCAGGTCTTTGACATCACGCACCAGAAAATTGTGTTTAACGCAAGGTCGGGTAATTCCAACGGTATCTACTTCCTGGAAGGCGTCGTCCCCGATCAAGCTAGTGGGTACCTGGGCCGTCAGGATGACCATTGGGATCGAATCCATATAAGCCGTAGCGATGCCCGTAATCGTATTCGTGACGCCGGGGCCGGACGTCACCAGCACAACACCAGTCTTGCCCGTGGCACGCGCGTAGCCATCTGCCGCATGCGTCGCCCCCTGTTCGTGACGCACCAGGATATGCCGGACACCCTCTTGATTGTAAAGAGCGTCATAGATGTGCAGAGCCGCGCCCCCGGGGTAGCCGAACACGATGTCGACCCCCTCATCCTTTAAACTTTGAACGACGATCTGCGCGCCGGTCAGTTCCATTAGCGAACCTCGGTAAAATGCTGGAATCGGTCAGGCGACCGATACGAACCGCAAGAAGACCAAAAACTTAAAGTATAAACAGTTATCTGGGCTGCTGTAAATTCACGTTTGCCTCCAACTGGTCGTACCGTCCGGTAGATCCTCCAGCACGACACCTCGTGACTCCAAGGTTCCGCGGATCGCATCGGCTGCTTCAAAGTCACTATCCCGCCGGGCCTGAGCACGCTGTTCAATCAACGATTCAACCGCGGCCGCGGCCTCTTGGAATCCTTCATCATTGATACCACCTGTTATCCCCAGAAATCGTTCAGGCTTTTGATAGAGTAATCCCAGAATCTGGGCCAACTCCCCTAATTGGAATGCCCGAAAAGCTGCCAAGCTCTTTTCGCCACGCTCGAGATCCCGGTTAGCATCGCGCGCGATCTCAAAAAGCACGGCTATCGCTGCAGCCGTATTAAAGTCATCATTCAGGGCCTCGTCAAAGCGCGAATGATAGTCCTCTGATATGTCCTCGGCCGGCGACCTGGCCAGCCCTTCACACCTGTGGATAACCTGATACAAGCGCTCAATTCCGGCCCGGGCCCGAGAAAGGCCGGCATGAGAGAAATTCAAGGGACTGCGATAATGACTCAACAGAATCATAAAACGAATCACCTCTCCAGTTCGCGCACGATCAGCACTCTCGCCGACTATCTCGCGAATGGTGAGGAAATTTCCTAATGACTTGGACATTTTCTCCTGTTCGATCTGCACATACCCGTTGTGCATCCAAGTGGCAACAAACTTCTTCCCGGTTGTGCCTTCACTTTGCGCGATCTCATTTTCATGATGCGGGAAACGCAGATCCATGCCGCCACCGTGGATATCAAAACTGTCACCCAAGCATCGCCGGGACATAGCCGAACATTCAATGTGCCACCCGGGTCTTCCTGGGCCCCACGGCGATGGCCATTGCGGTTCAGCCGGTTTTGCCGCCTTCCAGAGCACAAAGTCGAGCGGATCCTCCTTTGCCTCATCTTTTTCTACGCGGGCCCCAGCCAAGAGAGAATCCAACGAACGGCCGGATAGGGTTCCGTATCCAGGAAATTGGTGTACACGGAAATAAACATCGCCATTTTCCGCCGCATAAGCAAACCCCTTTTTCTCCAGGGTCTCAATCATGGCGATCATTTCCCTGATATAGCCTGTCGCTCGGGGCTCCACATCGGGTGGTAATACGTTGAGCAAGGCCTCATCCTCATGCATCGCCTCGATAAATCGACTCGTAAGGGCCTCAAAGGGTTCACCCACTTCGGCCGCCCGGGCAATAATCTTGTCATCAATATCCGTTATATTCCGAACATACTCGACATCCAGACCACGCGATCGAAGCACCCGCACGACCATGTCAAATACCACCAGGACCCTGGCATGCCCCAGATGGCAATAATCATAGACCGTCATGCCGCACACATACATGCGCACGTTCCCAGGTTTCAATGGCACCAGAGCCGCCTTCGCTCGGGTCAGGCTGTTATAGATGTGAATCGACATAGTGGGGCACGGAAGAATCAACGGGAGACGAATGGTAACCAAATGCAGACTGATCTCCAACCTGGCGTGTACTCGGCCCGGCAAGATTCATCGCAAATTAACGCTAAGAGTCTCCATTGATCCACCTGATCTCAGACCTGCACCTTAGCCCCGATGACGATGCGCTGTTTCATCGTTTCACGACTTACCTTTCCTCACTGACTCCCAGTGACTTCCTTTACATACTCGGCGATCTGTTCGAGTACTGGCTTGGTGATGATGCAGCTGAATTCCTGGGCCAGCGCCCGGTGGAGGAGGCTCTAGCCCGACTTACCGCTAATGGAACTAAGGTTTGGCTTATGCGTGGAAACCGGGATTTTCTGGTGGGGACAGACTTTGCCGACCGTTGCGGCGTAGGCTTACTGGAAGATGAACACATCCTGCAAATGGGGGATCATCGCATCCTGCTGATGCATGGCGACAGCCTTTGCACCGATGATCTCGAACACCAGGCATTTCGCAGCCTGGTCCGTACCGATGTATGGCAACAAACTTTTCTCGCTAAATCTGTCCCAGAGCGCGACGCAATGGCTCGGGCAGTCCGTTACCGCAGCGAGAATGGGAAAGTGGCCAAGGCGATTGAGATCATGGATGTAACGCAACCAGCAGTAGAGGCCGTGATGCATCAGCACCAAGTCCGCTTACTAATTCATGGACACACCCATCGACCTGCGATTCATCAATTTGCGCTGTCGGGGCCTCAATCGGGTCACCGCATCGTACTCGGGGACTGGGCCACCGGGCCAAGCTCAATCTGTATTCACGCTTCCCACCTCGAACTGAGGCACGACACAAAGGCTGATGCTTTGTATTTTTAATGATATACGCTGAGTTCCGCAATATCGAGTGAGCCAGAGTCCGCCTGTTTTGCGGCATCGCCCCTCTCCCCCGCTACCCCCTGCAAGAATTCATCAGTGACATCACCGGTAACGTACTCTCCATTGAAACATGACGCGTCAACCCGATTTATTTGTGGGTTACCCTCATGGACTGAAGCGATAAGGTCTTCAAGTTTTTGGTAGATGAGCCGATCAGCACCGATAAACGCCCGGATCTCGTCTTCCGAACGCCCGTTCGCTACCAGTTCGTCAGGTGCGGGCATATCAATCCCGTAGACGTTGGCATAGCGGACCGGCGGAGCCGCCGAGGCGAAATAGACCTTATGGGCTCCCGCATCCCTGGCCATCTCGATAATCTGCTGTGACGTGGTACCCCGCACTATGGAATCATCGACCAACAGCACATTCTTTCCCCGGAATTCCAGATCAATTGCGTTAAGTTTTTGCCTGACCGATTTTTTACGCTCTGCCTGACCGGGCATGATGAAAGTGCGCCCGATGTATCGATTCTTGATAAACCCTTCGCGATATTTCAGGCCCAATGAATTCGCCAGTTGCAATGCCGATGTCCGGCTCGTATCGGGAATAGGGATGACCACATCAATGTCATGATCAGGCCAACTCTCCTGCAATTGGGCTCCCAGTTTCTCTCCCATGCGCAATCGACTTTTATACACCGCTACCTGATCAATAATTGAATCAGGCCTTGCCAGATAAACATATTCAAACAAGCAGGGTGTAAGCGACGTCCGCGAGGCACAGATTTGGCGCTCGATGCTCCCATCGGTGCGCACAAAAACCGCCTCACCGGGCGCGATATCACCAACCAAGCGGTATCCCAGGACATCCAGCGCCACACTTTCTGAGGTAATCATGACAGAGGTGCGTGAATCTTCCCGGCGCTCGCCCATCACCAGGGGTCGGATTCCACACGGATCGCGAAAGGCGACCAGGCCATATCCCACGATCATTGCCACTACCGCATAAGCGCCCCGACAACGCTCATGCAACCGCCCTACTGCGCGGAAAACATCCTGGCTGTCCAATGCCCGGCGGCTGCTACCGACCGACTCTTTCAGTTCGTGGGCAAAAATATTGAGTAGGACTTCAGAATCAGAACCGGTATTCAGCTGTCTTAAATCATCCAGAAAAAGCTCTTTGCTCAATGTTTGGGCGTTAATCAGATTACCGTTATGCCCCAAGGCAACCCCAAACGGCGAATTAACGTAAAACGGCTGCGCCTCGGACCGGTTGTCGCTTCCAGCAGTAGGGTATCTCACATGGCCCAACCCCATGTTGCCCTGAAGTTGGAGCATATGGCGAGCGCGGAACACGTCGCGCACCAACCCGCTGTCTTTTCGCAGAAAGACTTTACGGCCATCGCAGGTCATGATGCCTGCTGCATCCTGCCCGCGATGCTGAACAACCGTGAGCGCGTCATATATCTGTTGATTGACACGCTCATGTCCGACGATCCCGACTACCCCACACATGGCTTCATTCCTTGCTCGATTCCTGAACCGCGGCACCGCCGTCCTGCGGTACACGTACCGGCGTGTTGCCCCAGCCTGGATCCATGAGCGTGCTACCCACTTTATTTGAGAGCGCCTTTACCGCAGGATCAAAATACGGCACCAGCGTGGATTGATTGTACCAATCCTGTTCAGTCGCTGGCGTGAGCTTTGCGCCCAGTAAAACCGCGGCAACCAAAACCAACCCTCGGGCCGCGCCAAAGACCCCTCCTAGTAGCCGATCCATCCCGGTCAACCCGGTAGCACGAAATAGCCGACTGATCAGGCTTCCCGCAAGCGATAAAAGGATCAGCGTCACAACAAACACCGAAACCGATCCCACCAGTCGCGCCACCTCCGGACTCTGAAGCCACTCACCGAGCCGGCTTCCCCACGCCCCCCCGTAAAGATAAGTTAACCATAATGCCAGCACCCACGAAACCAACGAAAGGATTTCCCGCACCAGACCCCGGAAAAGGCCAATCATCAACGACAGGCAAATTGCACCTGCCAGTAGGATGTCAAAAACCCCAGGGATTGCAAAATTCTCAAAACCGGCCATTGGTATCTACCCGCTTGTACTCCAAAATGTTCCTCTCATGGAACCTTCACAATAAATGCCCGCTCGCCTGTCACCAGCACCGCCTTACCGCGCTCACGCTCGGCCTCATCTTCGCTGGGAAATGGCCCCAGGAACAATCGGACCGCGTTTCGACCATTTAGCTGAATGTCCTCGCTGCGCGGATCCATTCCGTTGGTCCGCAAAACTTTCCGGCGTTTAGTCGCATTCACTGGTTCCCCGAAAACCCCCACTCGGACCACCCAGCCCTGCTGCTCAGTGGAGCCGGAGTCACGCGATGCAACCTCTGTGGCAGAGTTAAGTGATTGGGCGTTCTCGGTCGATGAGGCATCACTCGGTGTCACTTTATCCTGGGGCACGGAATCTGGCGTGCCAGGCTGGCCGATAGTCGCCACGAATTCACTTTCGGGCGCGAATGAGAGTTCGGACCTGGGGGATGCATCTATCTGCCTGTTTTCGTCGCCGGTCAGCAACCATGGCAGAATGATCACGGGTGCCACCACCAGAATCAGTGCGCCGATCAGGCGGTGCTTAAGGTTAAACGGAAGATCCGGTGACGTAGCCATTTACGCAGCGGTCCTCTCAGAACCCACGGCCAGTATAGCACCTACCAAATAAAACGAGCCGAAAATCACTATCCGATCTCCCGGCGAAGCGTCTTGTAACGCCCGCTGATAAACCTTCTGGGGCTCCTTGATATGCCCCAGATCCGCAATAACTAATCCCGACATGTTTGTGTGCAGGTCCTTGAACGGCATAGCCCGGTCGGTGTCGACCTCGGCAAGATACCAAACATCAACATGCGTTTCCATCTCGCTCATAATCGAGGCAAGGTCTTTCTCTTTTAGCAAGGAAAACACCGCGCGGGTCTTACCTATCGGCGCAGTCTGACCAAGCAGACAGGCCAACTCCGCCACCGCTTGAGCATTGTGCGCAACGTCAAAAATCTGGCTAACCGGACCTGGCACAAACTGCTGTCGGCCGGGGATCAACACTGAGGCCAGTACCTTAAGATGAGAATCCCGGGTGGGTACCCGATGAGCCAGTTGACGTACCGCCGCCACAACACCCGCAAGATTCTGGATTCGGCTGGGGCTGGCGCCTTCGTCTGACCATTTCCATTCTTGCCCGCCGCGGGGCCACTGACTTTTGTCCGCTCGCCAACACCAGGCACCCCCTTTGCCCCGGCTAACCGAAAAATCCCGATTCAGGATTCGCGCGTCGCACTTTAGCGTCCGCAGTGCCCGCTCTAGAGACAAAGGCGGGCGGGGGTCAGAAATAACGGCCTTCCCGCGAAAGCGCAGGATTCCTGCCTTCTCGCATGCGATCGACTCCCGACTGGGTCCCAGCCAGTCCTGATGGTCAAGATCGATTGCAGTAATGATCGATAGGTCCGGGCTCACAATATTGGTCGCGTCCAAACGCCCACCGAGACCCACCTCAAGTACCGCCAGGTCTACCGACGTGGTGGCGAAACTGTCCAACGCCGCCAGGGTACCAAATTCGAAGTAGGTAAGTGGAATTCCCGAACGGGCCTGCTCGACCCGTTCAAAGGACCGACAAAGCGCCGACTCTGATACCGCCTTGCCGTCGATACGAATCCTTTCACAGTAACTCACCAGGTGGGGTGAGGTGTAACAGCCTACTTTGTAGCCCGCTTCTCGATACACCGCCTCCAGCATAGCGGCGGTTGTCCCTTTGCCATTGGTACCAGCGACCGTAATCACTACCGGTGGACGCTCCGGCCGGAGCCGGTGTAAAACCCGTCTGGGCCGGTCAAGATTCAGGTCGATGCTTCGTCGGTGCAATGATTCAATATGTAAAAGCCACTCGTCGAGAGAACGGGGAGGAGTCTGGGGTGACAGGGGCACCGAATTGAGTCCGGTGAAGAGCGATTTAGCTTGAAGGCTCGGTTTCGGGAAAGACCAGTTCGGCCTCCGGCACAACCACCGGGCCAAAGCCTAACGTCTCCAGGGCCTGGCTGATGACATCTCTCAACTGGTTACGCTCGACGACCATATCGATCGCCCCGTGGGCGAGCAGAAATTCGGATTGCTGAAAGCCCTCAGGCAGGGTTTCCCGTACCGTTTGCTCGATAACACGAGGACCGGCGAAACCTATCAACGCATGCGGTTCCGCCAGGATCACATCGCCCAGCATGGCCAGGCTCGCAGAAACCCCACCCATGGTCGGATCAGTGAGCACCGAAATATAGGGGATAGCGGCGTTACGCAAACGGTTCAACGCGCCTGCGGTTTTGGCCATCTGCATAAGAGAGAACAACCCCTCTTGCATCCGGGCACCGCCGCTCGCACTGAAGCACACAAAAGGCGTTCGATTTTCAACCGCCACATCGACCGCGCGCGTAAACTTCTCTCCCACAACTGACCCCATCGAGCCTCCTAGGAAACGGAATTCGAAAGCGGTGGCAACCACAGGTATCGCGCGAACCGAGCCCTGCGCGGTCAATAAGGCCTCTGATTCCTCGCTGTCCTTATGGGCCTCTACAAGTCGGTCACGATACCGCTTCGCATCTCGAAAGCGCAACGGATCTACTGACTTAAGCCGTGGATCCATCTCCTCAAAACTTCCTTGATCGAAAAACCCAGTGAGTCGAGCCCGTGCAGAAAGGCGCATATGGTGTCCACATTTGGGACACACTTGCAGGCCACGATCGAGATCAGCGCCGTATAACACTGCATTACACTGAGCGCATTTTCGCCAGAGACCCTGCGGCACCCCCCGACGTGTTCCGACCGATGCTACGTCCTTAATCTTGGGTGGGATCAACTTGTCGAACCAACTCATCAGGCCGACTCCCCCTGTCGCTGGGTGTCATGATCTCGCACCGCGTTGCAAAAATCCACGATCATCTGAGCGTTCTTTTCGCCCGGCCCCGTCTCTACTCCAGTGCTGACGTCGACACCCCAGGCACTCGACTGGTGCAGTGCTTGTGCAACATTAGCGACCCTCAGACCCCCGGCAACAATAATGGGCACAGTCGACTCAACACAGGCTTGGTGCCAGTCAAAGGCCACACCAGTACCCCCATGGGCTTCTTCACAGAAAGTATCCAACAAAAGGGCCGCGGCTTTAGGATGTGTCTCAAGGGCTGTGAGAGGATCGATCTCTGGCTTCATTCTGATGGCCTTGATGTAAGGCAACCCAAATTGCTCACAGGCCGCCCGGGTCTCGTCCCCGTGAAACTGCAAAATGGTTAACGGCACCTGATCAAGGACTGTCTCCACCTGCCCCGGCACAGGATCCACAAATACCCCAACCAGGTCTACCAGTAGCGGAACTTCGCGCCCAACTGCAACCGCCGCGGAAATACCCATCATCCGCCGGCTCTGGGGGACGAAAATTATTCCGATTGCATCCACCCCGCACTCTGCCGCAACAGCTGCATCTGAAGCTCGGGTGATTCCGCATATCTTGATCCGGGTCCGCACAACCCTATTCTAACGGCTCGTACTGGATTGATCCGGGCTCTACCAGAAGCGGCAGGGTGGCGAAGCCACCGGCAGATGAAATCTTTCGGGATAAACAACCCGCGTCAGGTAAAGTCCGTGGGGCGGTGCGGTCACACCCCCGGTCCGCCTATCCCGGCTCGACAGCACCTCCGCCGCCCAATCGACAGGCTTATCCTTTGCCCCAATCGCCATCAAAACACCGGCGATGTTTCGAACCATGTGGTGCAAGAACCCGTCCGCATCGATATCGATCCATACCCATGGCCCCGAGCCTGCTATTGTCAAGGCCTGGATTTCCCGCACCGGCTGACGGGATTGGCAACGACTCGCCCGATAGGCGGAAAAATCATGGCGCCCCTCCAAGGCCGAGGCGGCCTCGACCATCCGATCGACGTCCAGGTGTCTATAAGTCCACGTCACCTTACCTTCAAGGAAGGTCGGCCGAACCGGTCGGCAGAAGATCACGTAGCGGTATGCGCGACTGGTCGCACCAAACCGAGCGTGGAATTCGCCGCTGACTGGTCTGACCCAGTTGACGGCGATGCCGGCGGGGCTTGAAGTGTTCGCGCCGCGTAACCAGGCGCCGGGGCTACGATGCGCCGTTGAATCGAAGTGGACAACCTGCCCGGTCGCGTGGACGCCGGTATCTGTGCGGCCGGCCGTAATTACCCGTACTGGTTCGGCAGCCACCGTACTCAAGGCGGACTCCAGAGACTCCTGTACTGAGCGAACCCCCGATTGGACCTGCCATCCATGAAAACGGCTTCCATCGTACTCAATTCCCAAAGCGTAACGACGCTGAGGTTTTGCGGAGTTGGTGTGATCGAGCATGAAAACTGCGCTAAAAAAGAACGAGTATTGTAGAATTTACCCCTACGGGCAGGGGAGATTGTACCCTCGGCAAAAAAATTTCTTTTTTTGCCAGCGGCACCCCGCTGACCTGACCGACTGATACTCCACAGAATCCAGACTCGATGGCACCTGACACCCCTACCGCTGAACCGCTCGAATCCTATCGCAGTGGCCCTGACGCCCACGGCCACTTCGGTATCTTCGGTGGACGATTTGTCGCAGAGACGCTAATGCCACTGGTCCTTGAACTGGAGGCAGCCTACACCGATGCATGCCGTTCGAGCGAGTTTCAAGATGAATTCGACTACTACGCCGAACACTACATCGGCCGCCCCAGTCCGCTCTATTTTGCTCGCAGCCTTACGGAGACGCTTGGGGGCGCAAAAATCTATTTCAAACGGGATGAACTTAATCACACAGGGGCGCACAAGATTAATAATACGCTCGGCCAGATCCTGCTGGCCCGGCGGATGGGTAAATCCCGAATCATTGCCGAAACCGGGGCCGGCCAACATGGGGTGGCGACAGCAACGGTTTGCGCCCTTTTCGATCTACCCTGTGTTGTATACATGGGCGCCACGGATATCGAACGCCAGGCTCCGAATGTTTTTCGAATGAAGTTACTCGGGGCAGAAGTGATTCCCGTTACCAGCGGCACCGGCACGTTGAAAGATGCGATGAATGATGCGTTACGGGACTGGGTCGCCAATGTTGAGGACACCTTCTACATCATCGGAACCGTCGCTGGGCCACACCCCTACCCTGCCATGGTCCGAGACTTTCAGAGTATTATTGGTCGCGAGACCCGCGAACAGATCCAGGCTGCCGAAGGCCGGCTTCCCGATGCGCTCGTCGCCTGCATCGGCGGTGGCTCAAACGCGATGGGACTGTTCCATCCCTTTCTCGATGACGCAGTCCGCATTGTTGGCGTCGAGGCAGGCGGTCTCGGCGTGGATACAGACAAGCACGCGGCCTCGCTGACCGGTGGGCGACCCGGGATTCTTCACGGTAACCGGACCTACCTGCTTCAGGATACAGACGGTCAGATTACAGACGCCCATTCAATCTCTGCGGGACTGGATTACCCGGGGATCGGTCCGGAGCACTCTTGGCTTCATGAACTCGGCCGTGTTGAGTACGTTTCGGTGACCGACGCCGAGGCGTTAGAAGCCTTTAAGTTATGCTGTCAGACCGAGGGTATCATCCCGGCCCTGGAACCCGCCCATGCGCTCGCCCACGTCACCAAACTGGCGCCCCAGATGAGCAAAGACCAGATTATCGTGATGAATCTGTGTGGCCGCGGAGACAAGGATATCTTTACGGTTGCACAGGCGTTGGGAGTCGAACTGTGACCAAGTCAGACCGCCTCGCGGAGACTTTTTCGCGCCTGAACGCTGAAGAACGCGGCGCACTGGCGACATTTATCACCGCTGGCGATCCCGACCTGCCTACCAGCGCTAAGTTGCTGCAACGATTGCCCGGCGCTGGGGCCGATATCATTGAGTTGGGTATGCCATTTTCTGATCCCATGGCCGATGGACCTGCGATCCAGGCGGCCAACCTGCGCGCTTTAAAACAAGGGGCGTCCCTCGCAAAGACTTTGGAGATGGTGTCCACATTTCGTACCGAGGATGAGGTCACGCCCATCATCCTTATGGGTTATTTCAATCCTATCTATCAATATGGCGTCAGCCGGTTCGTGAACGACGCCACTCAGGCCGGGGTTGATGGTTTGATTTTGGTCGATCTGCCCGTAGAGGAAGATGCAGAGTTGTGTGATCCGGCTCGCACTGGCGGTCTGCACTGGATCCGGTTGGTCACACCTACCACGGACGAGAAGCGATTATCGACCGTACTGCGCAACAGTAGCGGGTTCGTTTATTACGTCTCAATCGCAGGGATCACTGGCACACGCTCTGGCGCCGCTGGATCGATCGACGATGCCGTCACACGACTCCGTCGCCATACCTCATTACCGATTGCCGTGGGCTTTGGCATAAAAACTTCTGAGCAAGTTGCTGCTATAACCAAAACTGCCGATGCTGCGGTAGTGGGTTCGGCGATCATCAACGTGATTGAAGCCAATCTTGATGACCAAGGTCAGGCAGAACCTGCCCTGTTGGATAATGTCTGCACCCTAGTCACGGCACTCGCCCAGGGTGCCCGCAATTAGGGGAAGTTCAGCGGCCCCAGTCGGAGCCATGCCGCGCAGCTCTCAGTCGATGTCCAACTGACCCAGCAAGGTCTCCGCCTTTCCCGCCTGAACCGCATCGCCTTGCCTTATGACAGAACGTAATAACTCTCTGGCCGCCGCCTCATCGCCCATCTCAATATAGGCGACCGCCAAATCCAGCTCGGTCGCGGCCTCATTCTGGGTTTCGGATTGGGCGGGTGAATCCAGCTCATGCGCGGCGGGCGAATCAAGGCCCAATTCCGGTTCAGAGGTTACCGGCATTTGCTCTTCAGGCAGCGGCATCTCGATATCAAAATCGATGCCCGCCCCTAGATCAGACAGGGCGCCCATGTCACCCGCGGTGGCCGGAACCGACGACCCTCCCCTGAAGGAACTCTCGGCAGCCGGTTCAATCTCAAACTCAATTCCCGGGTCAATCTGATCCCTATTATCAGTTTTTGGCTCAGCCGGTAAAACAGATGCCGCAGCGACGCTGTCGCTACTGTGATCATCAGCGCCAGCGTCCCCCGGCATTGCCAGCCCATCGTGGAGCGGAGGGGCCGGATCCGAATCCTCAGTGCCGGTTTGAACAAGCGCCAGGACATGGGCTTGTTCTGGGGAATCGGGTGCTACGGTATTGAGTAATTCATCAGCGAGCTTCTTAAACGCAGAGAGATCTCCCAAAGCACGGTACACTTCAAGCAACTTGATCTTAAGCTCGTAGCGCTCAGGCGAACGCTGAATCGCCTCGCGCAACGTTTGCTCTGCCTGAGCACCTCTGCCATAGGCAAGGTAAATCTCGGCCTCAGCGAGCGGATCGACTTCGTCACTTTGAACTGCTACGCCGCGTTGTGTTTCCACTTCGGTAACGAATCCTGCGCCAATGCTTTCCTCAACGGGTGCCGGCTCCACAGATGCCGGTGCCCTGACGGTGGCCGGTTGATCACTAAAGAGTCCCTCTCGGCGAGGTGGATTCAACTCGGTTTCTCCTTTAGCGGTTACCGTCGCGTAAGACCGTCGACGTCGGACCAACAGCCAGATCAGCAGTAGCGCCACCGCCAGCCCAAGCAAAGGCGCAGTGGCATCGCCCAAGACTTGATCGAATTCACGAGGAACGACAGGAAAGTGTGTGACACCCTGTTCGATTAGTGCGCCGGCCAGCCCTGCCAAAAACTGTGCCCGGTTTGCAAGCCAGTCCAAGGTCTGATCTGGTGCGACCCAGGGCGGAGCAGGCGTGATCATCCGGCCCGAATCACTGGAAACCGGCGTTAAGGCGTCTTCTTCAACTAGCGGGCCGGGTTCTGTTGCTTCCGATGGCGCCATTGGCGTTAGCTCAGAATTCAAAGTCGCGGGTGAGGCGGTGGGCGACTCATCAATTACGACTGCATCTTGGGTGCTGGCGGACGGGGTTTCCCCAGCAGGCACCTCAGGTTCCGGTTCTTGACCGGCCACCATGTCGGCTTGCGTCTGTATTTCCAACATGACCTGTAGACGCTGTTGCACCAGCGCTAACTGACTCTCCTGAAGCTCAATTAACTGCATGGTTTTTTCTAATTGTTTCTGCAGCAACGCCACCTGTTGACTCAGTTGGTTATTCTCCAGCACCTTCGATCCCAGCGCTTCCTCCACCCCGCTTAACTTATCTGTCAATGCCGTTATCTGACTTACCTGCGGCGACACCATTTCGCGAGCGGGAGGGTTTTGGGTCTGCTCAGGGGAGGTCGTAATCTTTTCTTGCCTCCCCATTGTGGGCGGGACGGGTTGTACGATTCGCAACACATAGTCAGCGGTGCTATCTTTATTTACGACAGGCCGCGTACTATCTGACCTCTGCGGACCCGCGACGGCGGTCCAATTTCGTGTACTTTGCTCACCTGAAGCAGATCGGGCCTGCCTATCAAGCCAGGCCATCAGCTGCATCTCATAAACGTCAGTGGCGGTAGCTTCATCAACTGCCAACATGAGCCGCCGGGAAGGCATATGTAACGATGCCCCTTCGCGCATCAGATTCATGTTTCCATCGATGAAGGCGTCGGGGTTGTCGTTGACCAACGCGATCATCTTTTGGTGTAGCGTAATTCCCACCTCTGTGTCGAGATTTCGAGCAATACTGACCAGGGTTTCTCCGCGACCTACCGGGCCATAACGATCACCGGGGTAAAGCCAATCCTCCGGGGCCTTTTCCACATCGACCACCGATCGGTCATCGATGCTGACGTAGTTAGGTGGATCGAGGATAGCGGTATAGTCCCGCAGAAGCTGTCGATCTGGTAAATCCAGTGCTAAGAGAAAACGCAGAAATGGGGTTCGAACGGGGGTGGATGAACTGATGCGGATTCGGGGAGGATCTGAACTCACTTCCAGCGCAAATACCAATTCCGCTAGCATCGGGTCCAGCGCCAATCCGAACGCCATATGCGCCTGGTCCGATGCCAGACCAACCGAGGCACCGTCGTCGGTAGTCCCCTCAGGTAAGCCCCTGAGCACTATCTCCCCTTCAAAAGGCTCGTAGAGGTGAGACCGAACCGTCAGTTCTGATAGTTCGACCGCTTGCAGAGTGCCCGGAGTACCAACCGCCAGGAAAACCGCAACCGCCGAAATGAGGCGCCGGTAACAAAACCAGGACCGCTTACACCAGGGCATGGCAGACGTGCTGTTGCATATCCCAAACATGAAGGTGATTATAGGCAGACCACGAGCCCGAACCAATCATCGGGCTGACCAGATGCGGATGTACTGAGTCTAACTAAGGCTGCTGTAGCAGGGATTCTGCAATCTGAACACTGTTCAGTGCGGCACCCTTGCGAATATTGTCTGCCACTACCCACATGCACAGACCCCGCTCACAGGAGATATCTTCGCGAATCCGGCCCACGAAAACTGGATCGGTATCAGCAGCATCCGTCACCGCAGTCGGATAGCCTCCCGGGGCTCGTTCATCGATGACCGTGACTCCTGGGGCAACCCGCAATAACTCCCGGGCCCGGGTGGCACTGATTTTCTCGCGGGTTTCAAGATGTATTGCCTCTGAATGCCCATAAAACACGGGAATGCGTACCGTCGTAGGATTCACCGCAATTGAATCATCTTCGAAGATCTTTTGCGTCTCCCAGACCATTTTCATCTCCTCGCGGGTATACCCATTCTCCTGAAAGGTGTCGATCTGCGGGATCGCGTTGAAAGCAATCTGCTTGGGCATCACCTGACTCTCAACCGACTTGCCATTTAGCAGCGCTGCGGTCTGTCCGGCGAGTTCTTCCATCGCCCTTTTCCCGGCGCCAGAGACGGCCTGATAGGTTGCGACATTGATACGGACGATACCCACCGCGTCATAAATTGGTTTTAGTGCCACGGCCATCTGGATCGTAGAGCAGTTTGGATTTGCGATGATGCCTTTGTGAGAAGCGAGCGCATGCGGATTGACCTCTGGAACCACCAGAGGAATCGCAGGATCCGTTCGAAAATAGGAGGTATTGTCGATAACCACACAGCCTGCGCCAACAGCCTGCGGTGCGTATTCTGCCGAGACACTGCCTCCTGCAGAGAACAGCCCGATGTGTGCACGTGAAAAATCAAAAGCCTGCAACGCTTCCACCATCACAGGCTTGTTTCGGAACAGTACCGTCTTGCCGGCGGACCGCTCACTCGCCAGCGGGTAAAGTGCCCCCACAGGAAAGTCGCGCTGCTCGAGAATCCGGATCATGGCCTCCCCAACCGCGCCGGTCGCGCCCACCACCGCCACATCAGGAGTCTTGGGGAACGTCATCTGGATTTTCCTGAATGGTTAGCCGGCGCTTCTAAACGCGGTCAGTGCTTGGCAAATCTCCAAACAGCCACGGCGCCTCAACCGCGCGGCGGGTTTCATAATCCTGGATCTCATTTTCGTGCCGTAAGGTCAGGGCGATATCATCCAGGCCCTGCAATAGACAGTTCTTTTTAAAATCATCGATTTCAAAGCGATAGACCCGACCGTCATCGGTTGTCAATGCTTGACGCTCAAGGTCGACTTCCAATTCGACAGGCTCATCAGACAGATCGCGGTTAAACAGCCAGTCAATATCTGCTCCAGGCAGCACGATTGGCAACACCCCATTCTTAAAGCAGTTATTAAAAAAGATATCGGCAAAGCTACCCGCGATCACGGTCCGAATACCAAAATCGCGTAACGCCCAAACAGCGTGTTCCCGCGACGATCCACACCCGAAGTTTTCCCGGGCAAGCAGGATCCGCCCCTCGCAGTACGGTTCTTGGTTCAAAATGAATTCTTCATTTCGCGGCCGGTCGCTGCAGTCTTCCCCCGGTTCACCCTGGTCAAGATAACGCCAGGCATCGAAAAGATTGTCGCCGAACCCCGATTTTTCAACCGACTTGAGGAATTGTTTGGGAATGATTGCATCGGTATCTATATTGCTCCGGTCCACCGGAATCACGATACTCGAATACTTGATAAACGGGTCCATCTCCCCTCCCTTATAACTCGTTTGGATCAGTAAAACACCCTGTGATCGCTGCAGCCGCGGCCATAGCAGGAGAAACAAGATGGGTGCGCCCGCCGTAGCCCTGCCGGCCCTCGAAATTTCGGTTCGACGTTGCAGCACATCGCTCGCCCGGGTCGAGCCGATCCGCGTTCATCGCCAGGCACATTGAGCATCCCGGCTCGCGCCACTCGAAGCCGGCGGTGCGAAACACCTCATCTAGCCCCTCGGATTCGGCCTGCCGTTTTACCAGTCCGGACCCAGGAACCACCAAGGCCTGCTTGATACCGCTGGCTACCGTACGCCCATTGGCAACCGCCGCGGCCGCTCTGAGGTCTTCGATGCGGCCATTGGTACAGGCCCCGATAAATACCTTGTCTAGGGGGATTTGATTGATCGGCGTGCCCGACTCAAGACCCATATACTCAAGCGCTCTAATCCAGTCTTGGGTGCGATTTCCATCTGGGGCATTTTCAGGGTCGGGTACCACGTCATCAATACTGACCACCATCTCGGGAGAAGTGCCCCAGGTCACTTGTGGACGTAGTCGGGACACATCGAGCTCAAATTCCAGGTCAAATGCTGCATCCGGGTCGGAGACCATTTCCCGCCAGGCCACGGCCGCGTTGTCGAACGCTGACCCGGACGGTACGTAAGGTCGTCCGGCCATATAGCTCACGGTCGCCTCGTCCACCCCAACCAGGCCTGCTCGCGCTCCACCTTCAATTGCCATGTTGCACAGAGTCATTCGCGCCTCAATGGATGCCTCCCGCACCGCACTACCCGCAAATTCCATAGCGTAGCCAGTACCGCCAGATGTTCCGATCAAGCCGATAACCGCCAGGATCATATCCTTGGAGGCAATACCCTCTGGTAGCGGGCCTGTGAGCGTGATACGCAAGTTCTGCATCTTTCGCGCGACCAGGCATTGCGTCGCTAGTACATGCTCTACCTCAGAGGTGCCGATGCCGAAAGCCAACGCCCCCAGTGCACCATGGGTGGCCGTGTGGGAATCACCACAGACGATAGTCATGCCCGGTTGGGTAACCCCCTGTTCGGGCCCAACGACATGGACCACACCTTGTCGGGGGTCTGCCATATCGAACTCGGTAATACCAAACTCGGCGCAGTTGCTATCCAAGGTCTGAACCTGGAGCCGAGAGACAGGATCAACGATTCCAGCATTACGGTCGGTCGTGGGCACATTATGGTCGGCAACCGCGAGGTTGGCGGCCCGCCGGCGAGGTTGCCGGCCTGCTTCGCGTAACCCGGCGAAGGCCTGGGGCGAGGTCACTTCGTGTAGCAATTGCCGGTCTATGTAGATCAGCGCGGTCCCATCATCCGACTGACGCACCAGGTGATCGTCCCAAAGTTTGTCGTAAAGTGTTCTTGCTGTCATTTCGCTATCCCCCGGGGGCGCGCGATTCTAGCACAGGCCCCCTGTTTCTAACCTTAGCCAGCCCCGCGACCGTACCTGGCGGGCTCTGCCCCAGCCCGGGCAGGGATACACAGTGCTATGCTTGACCCCTTCTTGAATAAGCGTGTCTGGGTCAGGTCGGTGATTAGTTTCCGTGCTTTTTTCTCGCAACTCGAATCCCGGATCGGACGGGTGCTTCTGCCGATCGACCCAGACGCTCTCACCGTCGAACGACTGATTTCTTCTCAAGCCGCCTATCCTGAGTTAGCTCGAAGCGCTGCGGTCCAGATCTATCATGCTAATGCGTGTCGTTCACTGGATGACCCAGTCAGTCATTATCCGACTCTGGATGCACTGGGACGCTTAAAGCAACAGCGCTTTGAAGGCGAAAAGCTTGACATCACTGCGGCTGACTTTCTCGAATCTCTGGGTCAGCACACCAATGTGCTGTTGATGTCAGACCCCCAACCGGCAGCGGCGCCTGTCTCTTTACCGGCGCTAGGCCGCACTCGCAACCGCCGGGAGGCTCCGGTCGGAGAATAATTAAGCGCTCGATGGGATCAACGGCCCCGGCGTCTCACCCACACCCAGACTACGTTGACGGAGTAGGTGATCGATCAATACCAATGCGAACATCGCTTCAGCTATTGGGACCGCCCGGATACCTACGCAGGGATCGTGCCTGCCGGTCGTGGTGACATCGACTGG